>Ga0307374_10014030_pt1 | contig 10962 bp, 10 predicted proteins | sample OX3MG_FD_202532 | JGI IMG/M metagenome (GOLD analysis project Ga0307374, IMG submission 202532) | Soil microbial communities from Risofladan, Vaasa, Finland - OX-3 | ecosystem: Environmental > Terrestrial > Soil > Coastal area > Acid sulfate soil | place: Finland: Risofladan, Vaasa | collected... | reverse complement strand
GTACCGTCGGTCCGTGGCTCCTCGATCGCGGCGAGACCGCCGTCGGCACTTCCTGCATGGCGCTCGCCGAGCAGGTCGTGAAGAGCTTCCGCGAGCGCTTCTGGCGACCCGAGCTCGGCCATCTCGCCGACGTGGTCGACGGACCGGACGGCGACGACCTCACCCTCCGGCCGAACCAGGTGTTCGCCCTCTCGCTCCCCTTCCCCCTCCTCGAGCGCACGGCGGCGCGCTCGACCCTCGAGGCTGTCGGACGCTCGCTCCTCACCTCCTACGGCGTTCGCACGCTCGCCCCGTCCGATCCGGCGTATGCCGGACGATACGAGGGCGACCGCGCCGAGCGCGACACGACGTACCACCAGGGTCCCGCCTGGGCCTGGCTCAGCGGCGCCTACGCAGAAGCGGTCGACCGGGTCGCCGCCGACCGGGCGACGGCACTGTCGATCCTCCGACCGTTCGAGGCTCACCTGGCGGACGCCGGACTCGGTTCGATCTCCGAGCTGTTCGACGGCGACGCCCCCCACCTGCCGCGTGGCTGCCCGTTCCAGGCCTGGTCCGTCGCCGAGGTGCTGCGCGTCTGGCGGTCACTGGCCGGCGAGTAGCCAGCCGGTAGCTCCGGCGCGCACGCGGCGCGGGATCAGCCCGCCGCACAGGCCGCGGGATCAGCCTCGCAGGAGCGTGATCAGGCCGACCCAGACCGTCATGAGCGATCCGATCCCGGCCATCGCCCCGAGGAAGGCGTCACCACCCGCCCACGAGCCGGCCGCGACCAGGGCGAACAGCGTCGCGAACACGAACGCGACGCCGGCAAGGCCGATCCGCTCGAGCCACGGTCGTCGCTCCAGCTGCGCCGTCGGATCGAGCGGCGCACCCGGGTCGAGCGGCGCACCCGGGTCGAGCGGCGCACCCGGGTCGAGCGGCGCACCCGGGTCATCGCTCACGGCGTCGCCTCGGTCGCGAAGTAGCGGGCGAGGAGCTGGCCCGCCAACGGCGCGGCACGGTTCCCGCCTGGTCCGCCGTGCTCGACGAGGACCGCGATCGCTATCTGTGGCGCGTTGGCCGGCGCGAAGCCGATGAACCAGCTGTTCGGCTCACCCGGCCCGCCGAGCTGTGCCGTGCCGGTCTTGCCGGCGGTCGGGATGCCGGGCACGGCCGCGCCCGAGGTGAAGATTCGGCCCCAGGCGCTCTCGACGGCGAGAGTCATCGCCTGGCGGACGATGGCGTCCTGGGCCGGCGAGATGACGGTCCCGAGCGCGACCGGGGCGACCGTCCGAGTGCCGGACGAGCCCGTGAACGCAGTCACGAGGCGCGGCTTCATGAGCACGCCGCCATCCGCCACCGTCGCGGCGACCAGGGCCATCTGGAGCGGCGTGACGAGCGTCTCTGCCTGGCCGTAGGCGGCGTTCGCGAGCTCGACGTCGTCCTTGAAGCCACCGGGCAGGGGCCCTCCCCCGTTCGTGAGCTGGCTCGTGGCGGTCGGCAGGTCGAACGGGATCGGAGCGTAGAAGCCCAGCCGCCTGGCCGTCGCGTCGAAGGCGGCGCCGCCGGTCTTCAGGCCGGCAAGCGCGAAGTAGATATTGCACGAGACCTCGGTCGCGCTGTACAGGTCGAGCAGCTGCGAGCCGGTGAAGAGATGGTGACCGTCCTGGACGCGGTATCCATCGATGAGCAGCCCGTTCCGCTCCGCGCCGGGTTGCTGGGCGAACGTCGTCGCCGGGGTCAGCGCACCGGAGGAGAGGCCAGCCATCATCGTCACGATCTTCATGATCGACCCCGGCACGTACGTCCCAAGGGTCGCCCGGGGCAGGAGCGGCTGCGACGGATCCGAGATGATGGACGCCCAGGCAGCCTGATCGCCGGCCGGGTTCGAGATCGCCGACGCGTTGAAGGTGGGCGACGAGGCGAGGGCGAGGACATCTCCTGTCCGCGGGTCGAGCATGACCACCGCTCCGCGGTCCGATCCCAGACCGGCGAGAGCGGCGCGCTGCAGGGGGAGCGAGATGGAGAGGGTGAGATCCTGCGGATCGAATCGCTGCGAGCCGAACTTCGCGAGCGCATCGGCGAGCGGGTCGGGGCGCTGCAGGCCAGACAACTGAGTGTCATACGTCCGCTCCAGCCCGGCGGTGCCGTAGCGCCGCGAGTCATAGCCGATGACCGGGCTCATCGATGGGTCGCGATAGACCCGGTATGGCAGGCCGTTGGCATCCTTGCGGTTGGAGGCGAGCACGGTCCCGTGCCGGTCGAGGATCCGACCGCGCGGGGTGTCGAGCGCCGCAGCGATCATTCCGGGGTCGTTGGCCGCGGTGGACAGGTCGCTGGAGCGGACGACGCCCCAATATCCCGCGCCCGCGGCGAGTGCCGCGAAGGCGATCGCGAGGACCAGACCCACCCGGCCCACGTTCCGGGCGACCGGCCGGACGGCCCGCTGCTGCGGCTTCATCGGGTCCGCGCCGGCGGCGGTGGTCCCGCGGCCTCGTCACGCCGCGCGCCCGCAGCCGCACGCCTGATGCGTCCCGCGAACACGCGCCGTCCCTGTCGATGCCATCCCTGCCGGACCCGTCCCTGTTTGGTCCGTCCCTGTTGATGCTCCGCAGCATCAGATCGGTCCCGAGCGTGCACGGTGGGGGACACGAACTGCGGATCAGTGGTCCGATCACGCACGGTCGTGCCGAATCCGATACTGGTGAGCATCACGAGGTCGCCGCCACCCATCACGAGTTCGCCGGCGGCGCTTCGGCTCCGCGGTCCGAGACGGCGAGGAGGAGGCCGACCACGATCGCATTCGCGAGCAGCGACGAACCGCCGTAGCTGATGAACGGCAGGGTGATCCCGGTGAGAGGAATGAGCTTGAGATTGCCGGCCGCGATGATGAACGCCTGCACGCCGATGACGAGGGACAGGCCGGCGGCGAGGATCGCCCGGAACTCGTCCGGGGCGGCCGCCGCGATCCGCAGGCCTCGCTCGATCACCACGAAGTAGAGCCCGAGGATGGCGAGGATACCGGCCAGGCCGAGTTCCTCGCCCAGGGCCGCGAACGGGAAGTCCGTCTCGACGGCCGGTATCGGCAGCTGCCCGCCGATCAGCGGCAGGCCCGCCCCCAGCCCTGTCCCCACGATCCCGCCGCGGGCGAAGGCATGGAGCGCCTGGACGATCTGATAGCCGGCCCCGGTCGGATCCGCGAACGGGTTGAGCCAGATGTCGACCCGCTCCTGCACCGTGGGCACGAGGCGATAGAGCACCGCCGCGCCGATGATGAACAGGACGAGGCCGATCGCCACCGCACTCAGCCGACCGGTCGCCACGTAGAGAAGCAACAGGAAGACGGCGAAGAACAGCAGCGCCGCCCCGAGGTCGTGCTGGATGACGACGACGCCGAGAGCCATGGCGAGCATCGCCAGCATCGGGGCGAGGTATGGCAGCGGCGGCAGCCGGAGGGGCCCGACGCGGGTGTCCTCCTCGACGAGGAGGCGCCGGTTCTCCGACAGGTAGCCGGCCAGGAAGACGACGAGGATCACCTTGAGCAGCTCGGACGGCTGGCCACTGACGGGGCCGATCCGCAGCGACAGCCGCTCGCCGTTCACGTCCACGCCGAACAGCACGGTGAGGACCAGGAGACCGATGCCGGCCGCTGCCCAGGTGTACTTGTAGAGACGCAGCCAGGCGTCCGATCGGACGGCGACGGCGAGCACGCCGATGACGACGAGGGCGATGGACAGCCAGGCGAGCTGCAGCTGCCCGAGCCCGAGCGTGGTGCCGCCAAAATCCTGGCTGACGAGTCCCTGGGGCAGCCGCTCCATGAGGAGGAGTCCGATGCCACCGAGGAGCCCGACCGCCGGCAGCAGGATCTGATCCGTCCGCCGGCCGGCGACGATCTGGGCGACGTGGACGGCCCCGAGCAGGCCGAGATAGACCGCCAGCGCACGGGGATCCGCCGGCACGAGCAGGATCGGCTGGCCGGCTGCGACACGCTCCGTCGCCGACAGCGACACGCTGCCGACCGTGAGGATGATCGCCACGAGAATGAGGAGGACCGTCTCCCGGCGCCGCGTTCGTGGCTTCAAGCGAGGCGCGACGAACGGCCGTCGGGCGATCCGCACGTCCTCGCTCACCGCGATCGACCCCGCTCGAGCCTGAACCGGACCTCGCCGACCTGCAGCTCGTCGCCGAATCCGAGCGCCGCGGTGCCGTCGACGAGGGTCGCGTTCACGAACGTGCCGTTCGTGCTGAGACGATCCTCGACGTACCACGCCCGCCCGCGATACGAGAGCACGCAATGCTCGGCCGATGCGAAGGGATCCTCGACCACGACCGTATTGTTGACGTCCCGGCCGATCGTCGTGAGCGCATCGAGCTCGAAGACGGCACCCACACCCGGGTCGTCACCCGGTGAGGCCACCACGACGAGCCGGCCAAGGCCGACCGTGCCCTCCCTGCTCGCCGACCTGAGATCCCGGATCAGGACTCGCACGACGCCGAACAGGAACGCGTAGATGAGGGCGAGGAACAGCAGTCGGAGGATCCACAGGGTGGCGAGGGTGGGATCCATCGCTCAACTCGCCTCGCTGCCCGTCGCGAAGGCGCGTTCGAGGACAACCGTCACCCCGCCGAAGCGGACTCGGTCGCCGGGGCCGAGGACAGCTTCGCGGACGGCCACGTCGTTGACGAATGTCCCGTTCCGGCTGTCCAGATCGACAAGGACGATCGCGCCCTGGCGGACCTGGAAACGAGCGTGGTGGCGGGACACGCCCGGATCGGGCAGGACGAGATCGTTGTCCTCGGCCCGCCCGACCGTCATCGGCCCGCCGGCGAACGGCACGAGCCGGGTCACGCCATCCGGCCGGATCAGGCGAAGCGTGGCGAAGGGAGGATCGCGGCGGGGAACCGCGAACACGGCGGTGCGATCGGAGATCGGCGAGCGCGCCTCGTCCGAGGAGACCACCGGCGACGCCATCGCCGTTCGCAGCCCGCCGTCGACGTAGCGGGCTTCGACCGCGACGTCGCCCAGCGCGACGGCCGGGTCGCCGAGCAGCTCGATGCGCGGCCTCGCAGCGACCACGTAGCGATGCTGCTTCGCGAAGTCGAGGACCGCCTCCTCGAGGCTCGATGCGAGGCCTCCCCGCGGGGAGTAGGTGGCCTGCAACGTCGCGAGATCGGCCGGGTGGAGCCGTACCTCGAACTTGTCCGGCACGACCGTCCTCGTCCCCTCGTTCCGCCGCTCGATCTCCATCGCCCGCTCGATCCGCCGTTCGATCGTGAGCGGCTGTAAACGGGTGCTGAAGAGGCGGACGGACGTCCGCTCGACGAGGCGTTCGATGAGGCGCTCGATCTCGGCGAGTGGTCGCATGAGGCGCCCGGAGTCTATCAGAGGCCCTGTCGCAGATCGCCAGGACGCACAGGATGCACCCAGCGGCGGGACCATCGGAGGCGGACGGACGGTACGAGCGACCGAGGGAGCCTCGAAGGTCGTGGGGTATACTCTCGCTCCCGTTCGGCGGCCCGGCCGGACGGACATATCCGAAACCCCGCACGCTCCCGGGGGCCAGATGGCCGAGATCCTCACTGAATCCTTCTGCGAACGCTGTGGCACCCGCTACACGTTCGAGGCGGCGGCACCGCGCGCCGCGCGCCTCCTGCGATTCCGCACCCTCTCGAAGGGGCTGAAGAACTACGTCCTCAGCGACGAAACGTCCTTCGGCGAGGCCATGGCGGAGGCCCGAAGCGACGTCGATCGGGAGGCTTCTGGCCAGCAGCTCGATGCCTTCCACAAAACGTTCAACTTCTGCATGTCGTGTCGTCAGTACACCTGCGGCAGTTGCTGGAACGCCGTGGAGGGCAGATGCCTCACCTGCGCCCCGCACCTCGGCCACGAGATCCTCGATGCGCCGTTCCGAACCCTCGGCGGGATGGAGGCGAGCGCGGCGATCGCCTCGAACGGGAACGGTCACCCCCTCGTCGAACCGACGGACGAACCGGATCACCAGCCGGCAATGCCCTGGCCTTCGGCCGACATGCCGCGGGAGACGACCGTCGTCGACGGCCCAGCCGGGCTGACGGCTGACCCTGCGGATGCCATCGACGAGGAGCCTGTTCCCGAGGTGCCGCTGTCGCGGCTGGAGGCGGTCCTCGATCCGACCCAGGACATCGCGACCGCATCAGCCGAACCGATGACCGCGGTCGTGGACGTGACGACGGTCGTCTCCGCCGAGGCGAGCCCCGTCGAGCCCACCGCCGAGGCGAGCCCCGTCGAGCCCACCGCCGCGAGCGCAAGGGCACGAACGGCCGATCTCCTCGCTCGTTTCCGTCCTCGACCGGCGCACGTAGTGGATGAACCCGTCGCGGTTGAAGCGGCGGCCACGCTGGCTTCCGAGTCTCCCGGTCCAGCCGCGGCGACGGAGGCCGAGCCTCCGGCCTCGGCGACCGAATCCGAACCGCCGGCCGCCGAGGTCGTCCCGCCGGCCGCCGAAGCCGCCCCGGCGAGATCGTCGCGCCGCGACGATCACGTCGAGACACCGGTCTGGCGGATCGTCGCCCCGGACGGACCGTCGACTACGCCGCCGATCGTCACGCCGCCAACCCCCGGGCCTGTCTGGCCGCCTCGCCCGACGGCCTCCTCTGCACGGGGTGCGGGCCCCGAGTGGCCGGCCGCCGCCCCCGCCCAGACGATCCAGGTGCGCGGCGCCGAAGCCGTCTGGGCCCAGTCGAGTCGAGACGTGCTCAACCGCCCCGAGACGGGCGTCCAGGCGTGCGTCAACTGCGGCCTGCCGCTCTCCGCCACCGCCCGCTTCTGTCGACGCTGCGGCTCCAACCAGCTGAGCGCCTGACCCCGCGCCCTCAGCCGTCAGAACTCGGTGCCGCGCCTTCCGGCCCCTCCTCGCGGACCCGCACCCACGAGCAGCCGATGAGCAGGATCTGGAAGCCGATCGACAGCCAGATCATGGTGGCGAGGACGCCGACGAACTCCGTGAGCAGCTCGAGCGACCCGAGGAGCCGTGACTGCACCTGGACGAACAGCGAGGTGAACGCGGAGAGCAGGACGGCGACCACGATCGCCGGGCGACGGATCGACCGCCACGAAGGCTGGCGTGGCGGCACGAAGCGGTAGATCGCGCCGACGCTCACCACGTACACGGCCAGACCGGCGAACGTGGCGATCGCGGTGACGAGCAACCTGATGGCGGTGCTGTCGGCAGTCAGGCTCCCTTCGAAGGACGCCGCCAGCGACGCCAGGACGATGGATACGACGACGATCGCCGTGAGGCCGATGACGACTACGATCCCGCGGGCCACCCGCACGCCGAATGAACGCGCCGGCTCATCCTCGAAGACCCGGGCGAACGCGATATCGAGATTGTCGTAGAAGCGGCCCGCGCTCCAGGCGAGGCCGGCCAGGCCGGCGAGCGAGAACTGCACGGCCGCATCCGCGACGCGCGCCAGGGCGATCTGGAGCACTGCTGCGATCGGCGGCAGCCGGCGGGCGATCTCACCCACGATCGCCGCCTCGCGGCCTGGCTCGCGGACGAGGAATCCGAGGATACCGATGAGGAAGAGGCTCGCTGAGAAAACGGTGAACAGGCCGCTGTAGGCGAGCCCGGACGCGAGCAGTCCGCCGGCCGAGTTTCCGTAGATACCGATCGTCTGCCGGATCGTGACGACGGTCGACCGATCGACGACCCGGGCGATCGCCGGATGGTCGAGCCACCTGGTCAGCGGACCGCTGTCCGACGGCGGCACGGACGCGCCCCCGATCAGTCGCCGAGGTTTTCGAACAGGCCCGGCTGAAGGTCCCCGGCGCGCACGCGGCGGGGCGTCGCGACGAGCGCCCGGACCTCACCGCGTCGGACGAACCGGCGACCCCCGAGCTTGATGCTCTGCAGCCGTCCGCTGCGTGCCCATCCTCCGATCGTCTCCGGTCGGAAGCGGACATTCGCCGCCGCCAGCAACGTGGATGCTTCCGCGAGGGTGATCCAGTCCGCGTTCGAGGCCACCGGTCAGTCCTTCGATCCGGAGTCGGCGGACGCGCTCCGGGCCACCGGCTGCGCGATCCCCGAGGACGCTTCGGCGCTGCTGGCAGCGTCCTTCTTCGAGCCGTCCTTCGAGCCGTCCTTCGACCCGTCGCTGGCGGTCGCGGTCCCGTCGCTGGCGGTCGCGGTCCCGTCGCCGGCGGTCGCGGTCCCGTCGCCGGCGGTGGACTTCGCTGCCGCCCTGGTCGATGCGGCAGTGCCGCGGTCCTTCTTCGCCCAGCCAGTGCCCTTGAACACGATGGTGGGGGTCGCGAATGCCTTCCGCAGGGCCTGGGCGTGGCAATTCGGGCACTCGACCGGCCCGTGATCGTAGATGCTGTGCCTCACTTCGACTCGGTGTCCGCAGGCACGGCAGACGTAATCGTAGGTCGGCATCGGTGTTCGCGGGTGCCGCTCAGCCGCGCAGGAGGCGCATGCCGCACTTCGGGCAGTAGAAGGCCCGCTCGTGGGCGGACGCGAAGCCGCAATGCGCGCAGACGAGGCCGCCGCGCCCCGCTGCCGGCACCGGTCGCTCGATCGCGGTGAGGCCGAGGGCGTACTGGTTCGCGAGCAGGTTGGTCAGCAGGCCGCCGAGGATCCGCGCTCCGATCCGATCCGTGTCGCCGCGGACGCCGCGCCCGCCCCAGCCGACGACGGCCCGCACGATGAGGTCGCCGGTCGCCTCGTCCCAGTGGGCGGCGACACCGCCGATGACGGCGTTGTACTCCGGGTAGCCGGACGTATCCACTTCGCCGTCGAGCAGCGCGCAGGCGAACGTGTCGAAGGCGAGGTCGACGGCGTCGATCGTCTCGAGCACGACGAGTGCGTGGCGAGTGATGGGCCCGTGGACATGATGCGCGTTGAGCCACTGCATCGCCTCGGACGGGCGGCTGATGACCGGCGTCGCCTCGCTGAACTCGATCGGCAGCGGCTCGACGACCTCGATCTCGCTCTTGGCGAGCCCGACGAGCATCGAGGGAAGCTCGCGCATCGCCCCGGGGCCGGTCTTCATCCGGACACCCTCGCTGCTCTTGCCGGCGTAGTACAGCTTGAGCTGGTGCTCCTGCGCGACGATCTCCTCGGGCAGGGCGACCGACGAGGCCGGCGGCGCGACCGTCGGCTTGCTGTCGGCGCTCTTGCGCCTGAGGAAATCGAGCGGCACGATCGTGGACCCCTGGTATTCGCTGGACGCCCGATATGGTAGCAGTGGATAGCGGCTCCGCCCGCGCGCCGAGCGTCAGCCCAAGCGGCCCTCGAGGCGGCCCTCGAGGCGGGCGACCTGCGCCTCGAGTTCGGTCGCGCGCGACTCCGCGCCCTCGACGATGGCCGGCGGAGCCTTGGCCATGAACGCGTCGTCGGCAAGCCGGGCGCGCGCTGCGGCGAGCATGCGCCGCGCATCGCCGAGCTCCCGCGCGAGACGAGCGCGCTCGCGATGGGCGGACCCGGCGATCGTACCCGACGACTCTTCGCCCGACCCTCCGTCCAGCGGTCCGAGCGACACGAACGCCTCGAGATCGCCGACGAGCACCGCGAGGCCGTGCCCACGATCCACCGCCTCGAGCGCCTCGCGGGTCAGCTGGCGTTCCAGTGGCCGGGCCCGCGCCAGCCGCTCGACGCCAGTGCGCAGGGATTCGAAGACGGGCCCGATCGCTTCCGGTACGTGGACCTCGACAGCGAGCCAGCTCGCCGGTTCGATCCGTGCCTCCGCCCGCGCGTTGCGGATGCCGCGTACGAGGTCGATCACAGCACCCACCGCCGCTTCGATCTCCGGCTCGCGGGCGACCGGCGCCGGCCAGTCTGCGACGATGAGCAGATCGGGGTCGGAGGGGGCATGCGGCAACGCCTCCCAGATCGCCTCGCTGATGAACGGCATGACCGGGTGGAGCAGCCGAAGGTACGTGTCGAGCGCCTCGACGAGCGTCCACCACGTCGCCTCGCGCTCCGCCTCGCTCAGTCGCTCGTCGGCGAAGCGCGCCTTCGCGAGCTCGAGTGCCCAGTCGCAGTACTCGTTCCAGATCGCCTCGTACAGCGATCTCGTCACTTCGGCGAACGCGTACGTCGCCATCGCCACGTCGACCGTGTCGACCGTCGCCGCGACGCGCGACCGCAGCCACCGATCGGCCGGACCCAGATGGGTCGGATCGGGCGGACGGCGGTTGTCGTCCGGCGGGATCGTCACAGGCCGCGCGCCGAGGACATAGCGCGCTGCATTCCACAGTTTGTTGGCGAAGTTGCGCGCGTTCTCGAGCCTGTCGCGGCTGAAGCGCTGGTCATTGCCGGGGGTCGCGCCGTGGATGAGCGCGAAGCGGAGCGCGTCCGCACCGGTCTCGTCCATGACCTCGAGCGGATCGACGACGTTGCCCTTCGTCTTGCTCATCTTCTTGCCCGTGTCAGCGTCGCGGATGAGTCCGGACAGGTAGACGACCTCGAATGGCGGCTCGCCCGTGAGCTGGATGCCGAGCATCATCATCCGGGCAACCCAGAAGAAGATGATGTCGTAGCCGGTTTCCATCACGGTCCCCGGGTAGTACCGCCGGTAGTCCGCCGTGTCGTCCGGCCAGCCGAGGGTCGAGAACGGCCACAGGCCCGAGCTGAACCACGTGTCGAAGATGTCGGGGTCCTGCGTCACGTCTACCCTGCCGCATGTTCCGCACGCGGTCGGCCCCTCCGTGTCGGCGGTCACCGTCACATGCCCGTCGGGGCAGTACCAGGCGGGGATCCGGTGACCCCACCACAGCTGGCGGCTCACGTTCCAGTCGCGGATCTCGGTCAGCCAGTGCTCCCACGTCTTCTCGAACCGTTCGGGGAGGATCCGCGTGCGGCCGGTTCGGGTCGCCTCGAGGGCGGCTGCGGCGAGGGGCACGGTGCGGATGAACCATTGCGTCTTGAGCCGCGGCTCGATGATGTCGTCGCTGCGCTGACAGCGCCCGACCACCATCTCGTGAGCGACCGAGCCGGCCAGGTC
>Ga0307374_10014028_pt1 | contig 10964 bp, 11 predicted proteins | sample OX3MG_FD_202532 | JGI IMG/M metagenome (GOLD analysis project Ga0307374, IMG submission 202532) | Soil microbial communities from Risofladan, Vaasa, Finland - OX-3 | ecosystem: Environmental > Terrestrial > Soil > Coastal area > Acid sulfate soil | place: Finland: Risofladan, Vaasa | collected... | reverse complement strand
CTTACTCAATTGGTGGGGAGGAAGTTCACCCAAAAATCCCGGGTCCACGCCCGTTCGGCCGACCCAATTATTGGTCAATCTCAAGCCGATGCGCTACGGTCCAGCGCCGTGTGTCCAACCTGTAAAACCTGATGGCAAAGCGCTCGCGAGAAGCGATGTCTGGGCTACTCTGGACCTATGCAGAACACCGTGACACCAGCCGAGGTCGAGCGTCAGTACTTCCACCACCGGTCGCGGTACGAGATTGCGCGCAAGCTCGCCGGCGATCCGGAGGAGGCACGCAGGATCGTCAAGGACATCGCCGCGTGCCTGGCCGAGTTCATCGTCACCGACGAGTAGCACCAGCGCCAGGGAGCCGCGACGGGCTCTGCGCGCTCGACCGGGCGCCGCGACGCCCGCCTGGCACCACGCCCGGCCAGCGCACCGCGCGTGCGCCATGGAGCCTGTGACGCTCACGGACGAGCCGAATCGTTGAACCCCCTCGACACGACAGACACCGGCGACGCAGCGTCCGTGATGCCCGAGGAGGCTCCGCCGCCGAGGCTCTCGTTCGTCCGGGTGCTGATCGCGACCCTGCTGGTGGCCGCGGTCGCCGGGACGGCGGCGTACGCGATCACCCGCCATGCGGTGCCCGCCGTGGAGATCTCGGCTCCGGCCTTCGCGCCATATGTCGACGTCACGCTGACGCCGACCTACGCGTTCCAGAATCCCCTGGCCAATCCGGTGCAAAGGGTGGTGCTCGGCTTCGTCGTGGCCGACCCGTCGCATCGCTGCGCGCCCAGTTGGGGCGGCTACTACTCGCCATCACAGGCCGAGAGCGCGCTCAACCTCGATCAGCGCGTGACGCAGGTGCGCAACCAGGGAGGCGCACCAACCCTGTCCTTCGGCGGGCAGGCGAACACGGAGCTCGCCGTGAGCTGCGCCAGCGTGCCGGCGCTCAGCCAGGCGTATCAGGGCGTCCTCCAGCGCTACGGGGTGGCCACGGCCGACTTCGACATCGAGGGCAGCGCGCTCGGCGACCCGGCGGCCAACACGCGTCGCGCGATGGCCGTCGCGCTGGTCCAGCACCGGATCGCGGCGGGCGGCGGCCGGCTTCGTGTCTGGCTCACCCTCCCCGTCACCGCGACCGGATTCACGGCGGCGGGCCTCGACGTCGTTCGATCGATGCTCGCCGCCCGGGTGGCGCTCAGCGGGGTGAACGCGCTGGCCATGGACTTCGCGGTGACGCATGCGGTGCGGACGAACATGATCGGCACCGTCGAGGGCGCGCTGACGCGCGCGCACGACCAGCTCGCGGCGCTTGACCAGGGCGCCGGTCTCGACAGCGGATCGGCCGCCGTGTGGAGCCGGCTCGGCGTCACCGTGATGATCGGCCAGAACGACCTCGCGCACGAGGTCTTCACGGTCGCCGACGCACGGTCGCTGGCCGGCTTCGTCGAAGCGCACCGCGTCGCGCAGATCTCGATCTGGTCGCTGAACCGCGACAGCGAGTGCGGCAGCGTGTTCGGCGAGGTGGGCGTCGTCTCGAACGTGTGCAGCGGCGTGAGCCAGACACCGCTCGAGTTCACCCACATCTTCAGCAGGCTTCCCGGCACGGTCACCGCCGACCCGCGGGCGACCCCGGTGATTCCGCAGATCACCTCGACCGCGGTCGACAATCCGGCGACGAGCCCCTATCCCGTCTGGCAGGCCACCGCGGCCTATCCCGCCGGCTACACGGTCGTCTGGCATCACGCGATCTACCAGGCGATGTGGTTCGCCGAGGGCCAGGCCCCGGACACTCCCGTGTCGAGCGCGGGTCAGAGCCCGTGGCTCCTGCTCGGGCCCGTGCTGGCCGGCGAACCCGCGGCCAGGCCCAGGCTGCTCGCGAGCGGCGTTCATAACACCTGGTCGATCACGACCGCCTACCGGGCGGGCGATCGCGTCCTCTACGGCGGGCTGCCGTTCGAGGCCAAGTGGTACTCGCAGGGCGTCGCTCCGGACACCAACCTGCCGGAGAGCTCGCAGTCGCCGTGGCTGCCGCTGTTCGCGATCCCCGGGGAGCCGGGATCGTGAGCGCGCTGGGCTCGCGACGCCGCGGCGTCCCCGGCCGGCGACGGCGCCAGTGGGGATCGGACCGCCATCAGGACCCGCTGCCGGCGGTGCCGCGCGTGGCCGCCGACTGGCTTGTCGGACTGGGACGCGTCGCCGTCGCTGTTTCGACGGCGGCATGGGTGACGTTCATGGTGGCGTCGATCATGCGTGACTTCTCGCGCCGCGGCCAGGACGCCGGCAGCATCATCCAGACGGCCGCGTTCCTGCTGCTGGTGACCCTGCTCGCACTCTCGGCGCTCGCCTATATGACGGCGAGGCTCGGCTTCTACTACCGCGCCCGCACCCATCGACGCGCCGCCCGCGCCACGCTCGATGAGTTCTTCGCGGGCCGACAGCCCGCGTTGACGGCACTCGTCCCCTCCTACCAGGAGGAGGCGCGCGTGATTCGCATGACCCTGCTCTCGGCGGCCTTGCAGGAATACCCCGACCTCCATGTCGTGCTGCTGATCGATGATCCGCCGAACCCTCGCTACGGCGGTCCGAACCGGCTGCTGCAGAGCGCGCGGGCGCTGCCTGGCGAGATCGAGATGCTGCTCGCGGCGCCGGGCGGCCGGTTCTCGTTGGCCGCCGAGCGCTTCGCCGCGAGCCGTCACGGGACGACCGCCGCGGTCGCCGTTCCGGGGGAGCTGATGGACCTGGCGGCGGAGTACGAGTACGGCGCCGTCTGGGTCACCGAGCTTGCCGATCGGCATGAGGTCGTCGACCACACCGACGAGTTCTTCAAGAACCACGTGCTCGGGCGCCTGGCCGGGGACCTGGCGCTCACGGCGACGGCGCTGCGCAGCGCCGCCGCGGACCGCTCTGCGGCGCTGTCGCGCGAGCGCCTCGAGCATCTCTACCGGCGTCTCGCGTGGACGTTCACGGCCTCGTTGACCAGCTTTGAGCGCAAGCGCTACGTGTCACTCTCGCACGAGGCCAACAAGGCGATGAACCTCAACAGCTACATCGGGCTGCTGGGCGGGCGCTATCAGGAAGCCGACTCGCCGATCGGCCGTACGCTGTCGCCGACCGACGGCCCGGCGGACCTCGTGGTCCCCGCCGCGGACTACGTCCTGACCCTCGACGCCGACAGCGTGATCCTGCCGGAGTACTGCGCACGCCTGGTTCTCGCGCTCGAGCAGACCGAGAACGCGCGGGTCGGCGTCGCGCAGACCCCGTACTCCGCCTACCCGGGCGCGGCGACGCGGCTCGAGCGAATCGCCGGCGCCACCACCGACCTGCAGCACATCCTCCATCAGGGCATGACGTTCCACAACGCGACCTTCTGGGTCGGCGCGAACGCCGTGCTCCGCAAGCGGGCGCTCGATGAGGCCGTCCAGGTCGAGTACGCCGGCGACTGGCCGATTCGCCGCTACATCCAGGATCGAACGGTGATCGAGGACACCGAGTCGAGCATCGAGCTGGCCACGCATGGGTGGTCGCTGCTCAACTATCCCGAGCGGCTCAGCTACAGCGCGACCCCGCCGGACTTCGGCTCGCTGTGCATCCAGCGCCACCGCTGGGCCAACGGCGGCCTGTTGATCGTGCCCAAGCTCTGGCGGCTGGTGCGCCAGCGTCGGGCGCGCGGCGAGCGGACGACGATCGGTGAGGTCGTCCTCCGCGTCAACTACATGGCCTCGATCTTCTGGTGCTCGCTGGCGCTGCTCGTGCTGCTCGCCTACCACGCCAACGGTGCGCAGCTCAGTCCGTTCGTCCTGGCGATCGCCGCGCCGTACTTCCTGACGATGGCCCTCGACCTGCGCTACTGCGGCTACAAGGCACTCGACGTCGTGCGGATCTACGCCTTCAATCTGCTGCTGCTCCCGGTCAACCTCTCGGGCGCCCTGGCATCGATCGTCCAGGGGCTGACCGGGAGCAAGGGCCGCTTCCGCCGTACGCCGAAGGTGCGCAGCCGCACGACGCCGGGGCTCGTCTACGTGGTGCTGCCCTACGGGATCGTCGCCCTCGCCGTCTACACCGGCCTGCATGCCTACGCGCTGCACCGCTATGCCGACGCGGCGTTCGCCGCCGTCAACGCCGTGCTCGCGACCTACGCGATCGTCGCCTTCGTGGGGCTGCGCAACTCGCTCGTCGACGTCTGGGTCAATGTCATCGCGCTGCTCTACAAGCCGTCTGAGCCGCGCGCTGTGCGCACCCCGCGGCAGGCGCCTCCGCCGAGCGCGGTGCCGACGCTGCCGCTGTCCGATTGGGAGCGCGTCCTCTACGTCGGGAGCGTCGACGGCGGACAGCACGCCGCCCCGCGGCCGTCGCAGCCGACCGCCGACGAGCCGCGTGCCTTCACGTCGTGGAGCGAGGGGAGGGCGGCCGCCATGGGGGTGCTCGAGGACGAGCGATCGGCCGACGCGAGCGAGGTGACCGCTCGCCCGGAGCGTTACCGGACAGCCGGTTCGGTTGGCCTCGGCGGCTGGCGGGTGGAGCTGCGGCGGTCCGACGGCGACGATGGCGATCGGACAACCTGACCGGCGTTCACCGTCAGTCGGTCCACCAGTCGGCGATGATCTCGCCGTCACCCTTGTGACGGGGGCCGAAGGCAAGCATTTCGAGGCCCTCTGACCCGCCCTCGAAGCTGCGGATCACGTTGGGTGCGACGCGGATCGCGTCGAGGCGCTCGATCGCGACGATGTCGTCGTCCAGTTTGACGCGCCCGCCACCGGCGAGTACGACGTAGACCTCCTCGGCGCCCTCGTGGCGGTGGGCGAACGCCTGGCGCTTGCCGGGTTTCACGCGGTGGTATGAGACCCCGGTGTGCTCGGCCTCGAGGTCCTCGGTGGCGAAGTGGGCTTCCTGCACGTCGCCCATCCCGGCCTTGACGGCCGAGTCCTCGACCTCGGCGAGCTTCGTCAGTGTGTAGGGCTCGGTCATTCGGCTCCTTGTGGATCGGAGGGGTCACGCGCCGCGGCGGCGCCAGCCACAGTGTGGGCCAAGACGGCGGCGGGTGGGTTGGCGCAGCGTAGCCCGGGTACGGTGCCGATACCCGGGCCGGGCTGCGCCCAACGTCAGTGCTGCCAGACGTGCACGTAGTCGAAGCGGATCGTCGCCGGGCCGAGCGGGCCGCCGTTGACCGTGTCCGCGGCGAGGCTGAGGATGATGTACATCGGCGCGCTGGTGATGCCGCTGGTGATCGTCCCGACGGCCCTCCCGTCGTAGTAGTAGGTGATCGCCCCGGGCCGCCAATCGGCGCCGAAGGTGTGCCAGCCGCCGGTGAACGAGGCGGACGAGCAGTCGCCGGGCTGGCCGCCGGGGTAGTGGAAATGCCAGCAGGCCTGGCCGCTGAGACCCTCCATGATGTCGATCTCGCCGTCGGCCGGCCAGTTCTGGCCGTCGAGCCAGACATCGGGCCAGTCGGAGATGACCCCGCCGGTTCCCGGTACCCAGACCTTTGCCTCCATGAAGCCGTAGGTGAACGAGAACTTGCCGTTGGTCGTGACGATGCCCGACGCGTAGGGCCGCGTCTTCCCGCCGCAGCTCTCGGATTTGGCGATCATGCTGAGGCTCAGCTCACCACCGCCGACGGACACCTGGGCCGGGTCGAAGCACTCCAGCTCGGGTGGAGTGAGCGGCTGGGTGATGCCCCTGCCGAACCAGCCCACCGACCACTTCGCGGTGTTCAGCGAGTTGCCGTCGAACTCGTCGTCGAAGACCAGGCGCCAGCTCCCGGGGTCGCCGGCCGGGGAAGTCCCCGCCGGGCCCGCGGCCGGCGGCGTGACCGGCGTGCTCTTCGGCGGCTGGGTTCCGTGGCGCGCCTTGGTCGACGCCTCGATGCGCCGAAGCGAGACCGCGATCCGCGGTCGCAGCCGATCACCCTTCGCGCGAACGGTCAGCGTGTGCCCGGGGATGTGGACCTTGACGGAGATCGTCGTGACGCCGGCGGCGAGGGCCTCACGGGACACCGAGCCGACCACCACGCGGACGCGATCCACCCGCTTGGCGCTGCCGGCGATGGTGATCGTCACGCGGTAGGTCCCGGGGCGGCTGACGCGCTCGGTCACGACGACCGCCGCCGTGTGGGCGGTCGAGGCCGGGGCGCTGGCGGCCGTCGTGGTCGCGAGGGCGAGGGCCGCGAGCGCCAGCGCGGCGGCGCCGCGGCGCCAGCGGCGGGAGCGCGGTTCGACGGGCGCCTCGGCGGGGCGTCGTGCCCCAGCAGGCTGTTTCCGGCTGCGATTCCGCCGCACGGCGACACCTCTCTTTCCGACGCCTGCCGGGTTAGCTGACGGGCTCGCGCTGAAAGAGCAGCGCTACGCGCGGCGACGCCGCACGATTCGCCCCGACAATCTGGGTCCCCGGCTCCCCGACTTCCATTCAGGGATTCGGCTTGGTGCGGCCAAGCTAGCACGGCGCAATCACGCGTGCGAAGCCACATAACAGCCGGCCGGCCGATCAACGCAAATTGCGAACTTTCACCTCCCTTGCCGGGGATCCGCCACGCTGCGCCGCTCGCCCGGCGCGTTCACGCGCGCAGGGCGATCACTCGCACGCGGGAGCATCCGCGGCGCACCGCGGGCACTGCCCGACGAGCGCGAAATGCGTGAAGCGGACCTCGTAGCCGAAGCGTCGCTTGATGTGGCGGCGCACGGGATCGAGCAGCTCGGGACGGACGGTTCGCGCGGTGCGGCAGCCCGGGCAATAGATGTATTCGTGCTCACCGTGACCGACGAGCGTGTACAGCCCCGGTCCGTGGCCGAGATGGACGTGGCGGAGCAGGCCGTGTCGCTCGAGCGCCTCGAGGTTTCGATAGACCGAGGTCGGCACCAGCGCGAGGCGGACCGCGAGCTCCTCGGCCGAGACCGGTCCCGGCGCCGCGAACAGCGCCTCCAGGACGAGCTGGCGGGTCATCGACAGGCGCAGCCCGCGAGCGCGCAGCGCCTCGATCGCGTCATCGATGCTGCTGAACGGCAGGCGTGGCACCTCGGGGGCGATGGTCATGGCTGATCGCCCCTGTTGGGAGGCGCCAGGTCGACCGTCCAGCGCTCCTCGATCCGTCCCCAGCGCCAGATCGCCAGCGCGATCGCCCAGGTTGCGACGAACATGCCGGCGATGATGAAGCCGAGGGTGTTGATGTTGATGTCCTCCCACCACGCCCAGAACGATCCCTGCGCGTTCAGCTTCTGGGCGAGCAGCCCGACGATCTCGATCGTGCCGATCACGAGCGCCACGGCGATCGACAGGCCGGTGATCGTCAGGTTGTAGAAGACCTTGCGAACCGGCTTCGAGAACGCCCAGCCGTAGGCGAAGTTCATGAACGACCCGTCGATCGTGTCGAGCAGGCTCATGCCTGCGGCGAACAGGACGGGCAGGCAGAGGATCGCGTAGAACGGCAGGCCCGCCCCGGCCGCGCCCGCGGCGAGGAACAGCAGCGCCACCTCGGAGGCCGTGTCGAAGCCGAGTCCGAACAGCATGCCCAGCGGGTACATCTGCCACGGTCTGGTGATCGTCTTGGTGAAGCGCCCGAAGAAGCGGTTCATCAGCCCGCGCGAATTGAGCTGCTGCTCGAGTTGCTCCTCGTCGTAGTGCCCGTTGCGCATCTCGCGGAAGACCCGGACGATGCCCCACAGGATCACGATGTTGAGCGCGGCGATCGCGTACAGGAACGTTCCAGACACGCCGGTCCCGATCCACGTCGTGACGCTGTGCAGCTGGCTGCCGCGGCTGCGGACCGGGCCATTGAGCGCCCGGACCCCGAATGCGAACAGGCCGGCGAGGGTGAAGACGATCGTCGAGTGGCCGAGCGAGAAGAAGAAGCCGACGCTCATCGGTCGCTTTCCGTCGGCCATCAGCTTGCGGGTGGTGTTGTCGATCGCCGAGATGTGATCGGCGTCGAACGCGTGGCGCAGACCGAGGGTGTACGCCGTCACGCCGGTCCCGACGGCAAACGCCCCGGAGGCTCCGAGGCGGTGGTGGTGCGGCGCGACGAGCGCGATCAGCAGGAAGAAGCCGATCGCGTGCAGGCCGAGCACGACCGCGGTCATGCCCGCAACCGTCCGCCACTCACCGGGGCTCAGGCATTGGCGCAGCCGATGCCACCGGGCGCTGCCGCGATGTGAGCCCGACATCAACGCCACCTCTGCCTCCTCCTTGGCTGCGCGCCCGAACGACCGCCGATCCCAACCGCCCGACCGACGACGCCAATTGCAAGCGACTGGCACTTGTGTTTTGCGCCGTCTGCCGTTGTTACGGTCGAAGCCCCGAAACGGATGTGGAGAGGAGCAGCAAATGTCGACCAGCACGCGACGCTCGTTTCTCAAGGCCTCGACCGGCGCCCCCGACCGGCTCGCGCTGGCCGGCGGCGGATCCGACGCGGGCACCGCGCCGGCGCTGAATCGACGCCTGTTCCTGCAGAGCTCGGCGGGAGCGGCCGCCGGCGTCGCCGTCGTCGCCGGCGGTCCGCGGCTGGCCGCCGCCGCCCTGAGCGGCCCGACGAACACGCGGGCGGTCAAGCTGATCGCCAAGCCGGCGAGCTCGCCGCCGCGCGACACGGTCATGGCGTTCGTGCGCGACGCCGCCCGCGGCGAGGTCACCGTGTTGTCGGGCACGCGCGAGGTGACCTACCGCGACCCCGCGCTCGCCAAGCGGATGCTCGACGCCGCCCCCTGAAGCGACCGGCACAACGAACAGAGGAGAAGTCAATGTCGTCGCATCGCGAAGCTCCCGAAATCAGCAAGGACCCGGTCGCCGACAACGCCGACACCTACGCGTTCGTCAGCCCCGACAATCCGGGGACCGTCACGATCATCACCAATTACGTGCCGTTGCAGGCGCCCCCGGGGGGGCCCAACTTCTTCGAGTTCGGTGACGACGTCCTGTATTCGATCTACATCGACAACGACGGCGACGCGCTGCCGGAGATCACCTACCAGTTCAGCTTCCAGACGCAGATCGGCAACCCGAACACATTCCTCTACAACACCGGCCCGATCTCCTCGCTGAGCGACCCCAACTGGAACAAGCGCCAGTTCTACACCGTCACGCGCCTCGAAGGCGACGACACCGATGTCCTCGGCAGCGGGCTTCCCTGCCCGCCGTGCAACGTCGGACCGCGCTCGACGCCCAACTACCCGGCGCTCGCCGCAGCCGCCGTGCAGACGCTGAAGAGCGGCGAGGTGGTCTTCGCCGGGCAGCGCAGCGACCCGTTCTTCGTCGACCTCGGTTCGATCTTCGATCTCGGCGACCTGCGCCCGTTCCAGAACCTCCACCTGATCCCGACCGCCGCGGCCCCGGGCGTCGACGCGACCAAGGCGCTGAACATCCACACGATCGCGATCCAGATTCCGATCGGCGATTTGACCGCCGACGGATCGGTGCCCAGCGACCCGATGAGCGCCAAGGCGGTGCTCGGGATCTGGGGCTCCGCCAGCCGCCGCAAGATGCGGCTCGCGGACTGCGCCAACGACGAGTTCTCCGAGGCCGGCCCGTGGGTCCAGGTCTCGCGCCTGGGGAACCCGCTGTTCAACGAGGTCCTCGTCCCGTTGGGCCGCAAGGATCGCTGGAACGCCAGCCAGCCGTCCGACGACGCGGATTTCGCCGACGGCGTCAAGCACCCCGAGCTCGCCGGCCTGCTGCCGGTGCTCTACCCGGGCGTGTTCCCGAACCTGGCGGCGCTGAGCGCCGACCGGGCCGACCTCGTGGCGATCCTGCTCACCGGCATCCCGGCGGGGATCGTCCCCGGCTTCCAGAACAACACCGGTTCGGTGCTCGCCGACATGCTGCGGCTGAACGTGGCGATCCCGCCGGCCGCGAGTCCCAACCCGCTCGGTCTGATCGGCGGCGACCCCGCCGGCTTCCCGAACGGGCGCCGCGTCGCCGACGACGTGGTGACGATCGAGCTGCGGGCGATCGCCGGTGTCACCTACCCGCTGATCGACAGCACCTTCAAACCGGACGGCGCGGCCGCGCTGATCACCCAGGGCCTGACCCCCGCGGCGGGCCGCTACCTGCCGGCGTTCCCCTACGTCGGCACCCCCTACGACGGCTACGACACGCCGTCCGTCTAGACGCGAATCGCCCATGCACGAGACCTATTCAGACCGCCCGCACCCCGAATACGTCGTGCTCGACATCGGTGACGATCTCGGTGCGCTGATCGTCCACACCGACGCGGCCCTGCACGGCACCGAGATCGAGATCAGCCCCGAGGGGGCCGACGACGACCGCAGCCACAAGGACGTGCTGGAGCGCGCCATCGGCGACCGGGCCGCATTCACCGCCGTGTTCGACCGGCTGCCCGAGGGGGCCTACACGCTGTGGACCGAGGGCGTGCCCCGCGTCCGCGGCGTGCAGGTCTCCGGCGCCGCCGTTGCCGAGCTCGACTGGACCAGGGTGGCCGCCGCGGTCAGCTGAACGCCGGCCGCTGCGCGCTAGTGGCAGCTCAGCTGCCGGGCACGCAGGCGGAGCAGCTCGACGAGCTCGGCGGTCGGCGTGAACGGGTCGGCGATCACGCTCCCGTCGCGCAGCGACAGCGCGGCGATCGGGCGCTGCATCACCACCCCGAGCAGCACCGGCTCGGCCGGCCGGCTCGCCTGCTCGAGCTCGGCGAGGCGGGTCAGCGCCGGCCGGTCGGCGCTGGTGGCCAGGCGCAGGGTCAGGCCCTCCCAGAAGAGCGGCGACGCCGCCGCGCGCAGGCGGCGGCGTCGCGCGGCCCGGCCGCGACGGCCCGATTGCTCCAAGAGGTCCTGGTGTCTGGCCTGTGCGATTCCGAGGCTGAGCTGCGGTTGCATGGCGTGCCCTCCGGTCGATCGTGCTAACTGGCTAAAACTATACACAGGTTAGCATCACCAGTCAACCTAAATAGCCGGTTTGCGCGGCGCGGTACAATCAAGCCATGCAGGCGGCAACCGACCCCAGCCTCCCACCGGCCCAGCGCCGGTCCGCGCCCG
>Ga0307374_10014027_pt1 | contig 10965 bp, 14 predicted proteins | sample OX3MG_FD_202532 | JGI IMG/M metagenome (GOLD analysis project Ga0307374, IMG submission 202532) | Soil microbial communities from Risofladan, Vaasa, Finland - OX-3 | ecosystem: Environmental > Terrestrial > Soil > Coastal area > Acid sulfate soil | place: Finland: Risofladan, Vaasa | collected... | reverse complement strand
TTCAGGCACCCCTGGGGGGTGCCTGAACCGCGGCCTTGAGATCATTTCCTAGCGATCTTCTTCCAAAGAAATTCGATTGGATTGAAGTCGGGCGAGTAGGAGGGCAACTGGAACTTGGTCAGGCGATCGGCGTGCGCGACGAGGGGGTGACCGCGATGCGCGGCGCGACCGAGCGCGGCGTGGGGGGTGGGCTCGTCGAGGAATTTCAGGAAGTATTCAGGTCGGACGTGACCGCGTTCAGGTGAATTTCGGTCCGGAGACCTAGAATACCAGCAGGCGATGTGGTGCGGCGTCGTCGATCCTGATCAATCTGACACGATCAGTTGGAGGTTTTCGATGAGAGACACGTTGACCCTCACTCGTCGTCGGGCGCTCGGCCTCGCCGCGGGATCGGTTGCCGGCGCCGCGCTGCTGAGCGCGTGCAATCTTGCTCCCAGCGCCTCGGCTAGCTCGTCACCCATCCCGCTGTACCTCACGCTCGTCAGCGACGCGATGACCGGCAAGAAAGATTGGCCGGCCTACGTCCCGACCGACCTGACCGTGCCTGCCCACAGCACGATCGCCGTGCGCATCGTCCAGTTCGACGACGGCGCGGCCCCCCTCCCGGCCAACTCCCCCTATGCGAAGGTCACCGGGGTGGTTGGCGGGTCGGCGACCGCGCAGGCCCTCACCGCGACCGATCCGAACAACCCGGGCGCGCCGAAGGCCTACCAGGAGTTGGCGGTCAGCGACGTGGCGCACACCTTCACGGTAGACGGGCTGAAGATCAACGTGCCACTTCCGGTGAGCGCGGTGGTCTCCTTCTCCTTCGAGAGCGGCGACCCGGGCACCTTCCACTGGATGTGCATGGCGCCGTGTGGGGGCGACCCGCAAGGCTACGGGACCGCGATGTACCGCGCCAACTACATGATGGGCACGCTGCGCGTCGTGTGATGCTCGACCTCAGACGAGGCGCGTCAGGCGCGGAGACGGTCAATCCGGCTTGCTGCCGGCGACGAATCTGCAGCAGGTCTGTTCGAGCGCGCGGGATGGGTCCGGGCAGATCGGGAGGGGCCAGGACTTGGGAACAACCTGATTGGCGGGCGGTGCGAGTGATGGAGATCGATCGGCGGGTTGCGAAGGTGCTGGTGGTCAGCGAGGACGCCGTGCTGGGCAGACTGATCGCGCTGAATCTGCGCTGCCGAGGCTTCCTGGTCGAACACGCCGATCTCGGCCTTGCCCGGTCTACCCACTGAGCTCCGTCCTTCGGCTTCTCCCGATCTGTTCGTCGTCGACCTCGAGAACCCCGAGCGGGTCTCGCCCACCCGTCTGCGGTCCCTGCTGGCGCGGGCCTGGGCCCAGGCGGCGCCCCTGATTCTCGCTGCGCCTGGCCCGTCCTGGCGAGGTGGGCGGGATCGTGACCGCCGCGCGCTCCCTCCTCGCGGGTGCCCTCACTCGTTGATTTGCTCTTGCTATCGCCGTGTCGTTCAGGATTCGTTCAGGTGGGAGGGTGTTCCTTTCAGGCGCTGTTCGGGATCGCGCTGTATCCTTCAGGGCGCCGGACCCGCGCCTCTCGATCCATACCCTCACTGCCGATGGCCTGATCGAGCGGCTGGCATGATGGGTGATCGCTCACACCGTCGTTCGTCCACCTGCGATGACCGCACGTGATGGTCCGGCGATCCGGAGAAAGACCAGACTCGCCCACGTTCGCTTGAAGGTGTTATGGCCGAGGACGATCGACAACCGATGCACGATCAGAAGAGGTTCCTGGATCGACGGTCGGCGATTCGGGAGATCGTCTTCGGAACCCAAGACGGATTGCTGGTGCCTCTCGGGGTCACCGCGGGCGTCGCGGGCGCTACCGCCCAGGCTGGCCTCATCCTCGTCGCCGGCCTTGCCGAGGCGCTCGCCGGGACGATCGCGATGGGGATGGGTGCGTACCTCGCCAGCCGCGCGGAGCAAGACCTCCACCAGGCAGCCATCAGCCTCGAACTGGCGACTATCAGGCGCGATCCAGACCATCAGCGGGCCGAGCTGGCGGGTATCTTCGAAGCCGAGGGCCTCTCACAACTGGCCGCCGCGACGATGGTCGAGCAGCTTGTGTCGAGCCCACCGGCGTTCGCGCGGACGCTGATCGAGAAGAAGCTCGGTCTGGCCCTCGACCACCCGGAAACGCCGGTCCGCGATGGTCTCATCGTCGGCGCGTCGTACCTGATTGGAGCGGCGTTCCCGATCGTCCCCTACACGGTCTTGAACGTCTCGATCGCCTTCCCAGCCTCCCTCTTGCTGACGCTCTGCGCCCTGTTCGGACTCGGCGTTCTCAAAGGGCGCATGACTCGCGCGCGCGTGGTGACGAGTGCGCTGGAAGTTACCGCGGCCGGCGTCCTCTCGGGCATCGCCGGTTACGAGCTGGGGGCCCTTTTCCCCCACTGGATCAATCTTCAAGGCTCGTAACGTCATCGTTGGAGGCAGAAACATGCGATCGTTCCCCGGTCAGCCCACCGCCGAGTTCGCTCCCGACGTGATCGTCGTCGGCGCCGGGATCATCGGGTGCTCCGTCGCTTACCATCTGGTCCAGACGGGGCGGAAGGTGCTCGTCCTGGAGCGCGACCAGATCGGCGCGGGGCATCCCACGTCGCGCCGGGGATGCTGCGCTTCGATCTGGTGCAGAGCGGCTTGCGGTCCGCCACGCCGGATCGCTACCCGGTCATCGGGCGCGCCCCCGGGTTCGGGAACGTGCTCGTCGCGACGGGGCACTTCCGAAGTGGCATCCTTCTCGGTCCCTTGACCGGCAGACTCATCGCGCAGATGCTCGGTCAAAGACACACGATCGGTGAGGTTGCCTCCTTCGGATTGGAGCGCTTTGCCACCGCTCCATCGTGAGGTCAAGCCTGAGGATTCCTTCGAGTGATGTTCAGGAAGTTGTTGCGCGGATTCCGGGGATATTCAGGTTAGTCAGGTATACGTCCCCACGGAATGGCTTCTGCGCCCGGGCAAACGTCAGCAACGACGGGTGAGGCGCGATCGGGTACCTCACCTGTTCCGATGACCAGGTCCTTGTATCTGTCGGTCCCAAGACGATCGAGCGGACGCAGGCGTTCCACCACCTACGGTGGGGCACCTATTTCGCCTACGTGCGTGGCAGGTCACCGGGGCGCAAGCTCTGGCTCGGTGCTCTCTTTGACCGCCGAATCCGGCGCACGCACCGCCGTGCGTAGCGCCGCCCACGTCCTTTCTCTTCCAGGCGCCCTATGACGTGAGCGTCGGGATCATGCAAGCGCCGGACGTTCTCCGCGGCGGGCGGGTTGACAGGTGTGACGGCTGTCCGGACATGACCGTCTGGGACGGCAAGATTGTCCACTCCTGCCGTCTCGACGAGCACCGCACGTTTGGGCAGTACGTGATCCCGGTCTTGAAGGAGAAAGCGGACGTGCCGGCATCCGGATAGGTATCACCGAGTTGTCAGCGGGTCTCACGAAGACCCGGCTGGTCTGCCTCTGCCCTGAATGGCTGGCCTGGGCGATTGTCGGTCCGCTGCCGGTCGCGTCGGACACCCCGTTGCCATGGATCTCGTTGGCAGCGTAACCGGCTGAGTCGTCGCAACTGCTCCCGATTTCAGCATCGCCATCCGGCAGCTCGACCCCCAGGCCAGATCAGCCAATTGAAGCGCCCTTTTTGGCGCGACCTCGCTGCGCGTTTTCCACGACGCGGACTGCACGTTTTCCACGACGTCCGCTCCGCGTTTTCCACGACAGCGCGCCGACCGATTCTGCACGAAACTCCGCTCGCGCGGCACCCCCGGGTCGACGAGCATGGTCGTGACGGAACAGTCTCGATCCGGCAAAGAGATGTCGGAGAAGGGAGGAGCTGTGGCAAAGACCGTCGTGGTGGTGCAAAGGCTGAGCGACTTCGCCGACGACTTCGCCGATTGGCTCCAGCGCGTCGGCTATCGCGTGCGTGTCTGCACCGGTCCATCGTCGCCGAGGTATCGCTGCTGGGCACAGACCTTCGACGATTGCCCGCTCTGGCAACAGGCCGATCTGATGATCTACGATCCCTGGCTTCCGACCGGCCCCTCGGCCTACGGGAGTGGCCGGCTGCTCGCGCTGGAACACGGCCGACATCCGGATCGGCCAATTCTGGTCTGGGGGAGTGGTGCCGCGGTTCCCCGCGACGTGGCGTCGATGGAGCGGCCTGGCGAGGTCGGGATCCTTCCGGCGGACGTCACGCCGGAGAGTCTGGTCGCCGCGGTCGCGAACCTGATCGGACCACCCGAATCGGACGAAGCGGCCGTGAAGACGGAATCTGCCCACGCCGAGTGAGGAACAAGCGACGAAGTCGTCGTCGAAAGGAGGACTGACCCCATGACCCGTCTGCCTACCTGGGTGTTCGTCGCGGTTGCGGTTGTTCTGGTGTCCGCGGTGGTGCTGTTCATCACCTCGTCCGGTTGGGTGGGTTCCCGGCCCACCGAGCGCACCATCACCCTGGACGCGCACCAGTTCGCCTTCACCCCGTCGACGATCACGGTGAACCAGGGTGACCACGTCCGGATTGAGCTCGTGTCGACGGACGTGACCCACGGCTTCTATCTGGACAGCTACGACGTCGAGATCGCCGCTCCCCCCGGTCGGCCGTCGACCGGCGAATTCGTGGCGAACCGAGCCGGGACGTTCCGATTCCGTTGTTCCCAAACGTGCGGACCGCTCCATCCGTTCATGATCGGCGAGTTAACGGTCCAACCGGCAGCCCGGGTGAATCCGGGTCCGTTCCTCGCGGCGCTTGCTCTCGCGATTCTCCTGGGGATCGGGACCGTGGTCTGGCAGTGGAAATCCGCGCTGCGCTCCGAGGTGCTGCATGGCTAGTCTCTCGGTCGAGCCTCGCGCACCGGTCGCCGACGTGGCCTCCGCGGCCGAGTCGCGCGCACCGGATCGCTACGACCTCCTGCGCATCCCCCTGCTGCGGACGATCCTGCGCCACCGCGCCTTTCAATTCTCACTGATGCTGGTCAATACCTTCTTCTTCATGATCGTCATCCTGAGCGGGCTGGTAGGCACTCCGGTCGGAAACCGCAACTTCTCGATCATCTTCGTCTGGATCGTCTGGTGGGCCCTGCTGATCATGGTGCTCATTCCCTTTGCCTCGCGCCTCTGGTGCATGATGTGCCCGATTCCTGCTCTCGGTGAATGGGCCCAGCGCGGAGCGCTCATCGGACGGCGCATCGGCCGCCCTTTCGGTCTGAACCTGACCTGGCCCAAGCCGCTTCGGAACATCTGGCTACAGAACCTCAGCTTCGTCGGCGTCGCGACGTTCAGCGCGGTCATTCTGACCCGACCAGTCGTGACGTCCTGGGTCCTGATATCCTTCATCGCGCTGGCCTTCGGCTCGATGCTGGTCTTTCGGCGACGGGCCTTCTGCCGCTACATCTGTCCGGTTGGCGGCTTCATCGCGTTGTATTCGATGACGGCGCCGGTGGAGATCCGCGTGAAAGACCCCGAGGTTTGTCTCAAGCATTGCGCCGCCGAGTGCGTCCGTGGGTCCGAGAATAGCTACGGCTGCCCCTGGATGGAGTACCCGGGCACCCTGACCCGCAACGCCTACTGCGGCATGTGCACCGAGTGCATCAAGGCCTGCCCGATTGGCAACGTGAGCGTGAACCTCCGTCCGTTCGGGACCGATCTGCTCGAACCGGTCCGCCACCTCGACGAAGCCTATAAGGGCTTCATCATGCTCGCCGCGGCGCTCATCTACTCGACGGTGATGCTCGGTCCGTGGGGGTTGTTCAAGGACTGGGCAAATCTCGGGACCGGAAGCTTTCCTCACTTCGTCCTGTACGCGCTCGGGCTCGTCACGACGATGCTCGTTATCGTGCCCGGGTTGTTCCTGCTCGCGAGCTGGATCGCGAAGCGTGCCTCCGGCGCGCGCACGGCGTCGCTGAGGAAGCTCTTCGTGGCGTTCGGTTACACGACCGTCCCGCTGGGCCTGATGGGATGGATCGCCTTCAGCCTGTCGTTCGTCTTCATCAACGTCTCGTACGCGATTCCGGTGCTCTCGGACCCGTTCGGCTGGGGCTGGGACTTGCTGGGCACGGCCAGTTACCCCTGGACGCCATACATTCCGATCGTCCTACCCTACCTGCAGGTCCCACTGCTGCTCGGTGGATTGATCCTGGCGATTCGCCTGGGCTATCGGGTCGCGGTCGAGACGCTCGGCAACCCGCGGCAGGCACTCGTTGCACTGGTCCCCTTGGCGACCCTGCTGACGGGGCTGACCGGAGTATTCCTCTGGCTATATCTGGGATGAGGAGGAGACGGTGAACGCGACCATCCCGACGACCACCACCCGTCCGAGCCGCGTTCGGGCGGCAGCATTTCCCAGCGAGGAACGCCTCGAGGCCGCCATTCACGCGCTGACCGGGGAAGGATTCTCGGAGGATCTGCTCGGCGTCGCGGTCCGGGGAGAGGAGGTCTATCTCCTGAGCGTCGTCTCGTCGCCGGGTCACGAGCGAGAGGTGGACGCGCGGCTGCTCGCGCTGGGCGCGGACGTTGCCGGGGGTATCGCCGACCTGCCGGCGCGGTACGGACCGGCGCCCCATCCCGGCGTCCGCGAGGATCACGACCTGAAGCTCCCGATGGGCCGTGAGTTTCCGATGGCATCCTGGGCGCCGGCGATCGCCGGCTACCGCGTGCGGTCACCGGTCCTCGATCCTCACGATCGCGTCTGGTCGTTCGACGAAGTGGAACCGGGTTACCCGCTGTCCGATGCGCTGGTCGAGGCCGATCGCTGCCTGCGCTGTCCGGAGCCTCGCTGCGTCGAGGGCTGCCCGGCCCACAACCGGATTCCCGACTTCATCGCCGCGCTGAAGGACGGGAATTTTCGTCGAGGGATCGACATCCTGCGCGAAACGACTGACTTCCCCGGCATTTGCGGACGGGTGTGTGACAAAGCTCGCCAGTGTGAAGGCGCCTGCATCCTGGCCAAGGAAGGAGGCGACCCGATCGCGATCGGTCTGCTGGAGCGCTTCCTCGCCGAGTGGGAGCGCGAGGACGGCGTCCGACTGGCGCGGGCGCGGCAGCGTGCATCGGCATCGGGACGGCAGGTGGCGGTCGTCGGATCCGGTCCCTCCGGACTGGCCGCGGCCGAGGAGCTGGCCCTCGCGGGCCATCAGGTCACGATCTTCGAAGCGCTGCCGGTGATCGGCGGAGCGCTCGCCTGGGGAATCCCGACCTTCCGACTTCCCCACGCGGTGCTGCAGACTGAGATCGACTTTCTACGCGGGCTGGCCGTGGAGTTCCGCCTCAACACGCGGATCGGTCCCCAGCTGAGTATCGACTATCTTCTGCAGAACGGGTTCGACGCCGTCTTCGTGGCCGCCGGCGCCGTCCTGCCTCAGTCACCGGGGGTTCCCGGCGAGGATCTCGAGGGGGTCTACACCGCGACCGAGTTCCTTTCGCTGGCGAAGCTCGCGCGCGTTCATCCCGAGCCGTCCTGGCACGCTCCGGCGGTCGGGGAGCGGCTAGCCGTCATCGGTGCTGGCAACACCGCCATGGACGTCGCTCAAACGGCGGTGCGCCTGAGTCTCACCGAGTATCAAGAGCGGTCGGTTTCCCAGACGACGATGGACGTCGCCGAAACCGCCGCGCGATTAGGATTCCGCGAGGTGACCGTCGTCTATCGGCGCTCGGAAGAGGAGATGCCAGCCCGGCGAGCAGAGATCGAAAGCGCGCGCGAGGAGGGGGTGCGCTTCCGGTTCTTGACCGCGCCAGTCCGGTTCCTCGGAGACGAACACGACCATCTCAAGGCGATGGAGTGTCTCGAAATGGCGCTCGGTCCACCAGATCGGCGCGGGCGCCGCGCGCCAATCCCCAAGCCCGCCACGGAGTTCATCCTGGAGGTCGATACGGTAGTTCTGGCGCTCGGCTACCAGGTCGACCCAGGCTTGGCGCGGGCGACGCCGGGAGTCGCGACCGATCAGTCCGGAACCGTCGTGATCGACCGGGCGACCGGGCGCACCAGCCGCGATGGAGTCTGGGCCGGCGGCGACGTCGTCGACGGACCCGATACGGTCGTGCGCGCGATGGTGGCAGGGCGTCGGGCCGCCGCGGACATCCACCGCTATCTCCAATCGCACGCTCACCACGGAAAGCAGGAGGTCTCGTCATGAAGCACTGGGATGCCCTCGGGTTGCTGGCGGTGCTGGTCGTGCTCCTCGGGACGCCCGCCGCCGTGTTCGCCGGGCAGCGTTACCTCAATGCCCCTCCCCACGAGTACACCATCGTGGCGCACACGGCGGAAGACGGGGGATTCGTCCCGAACCGGATCACCGTCGTTCAGGGCGAGCACGTTTGGCTGCGGCTGACCTCGGCGGATGTGACCCACGGCTTCGCGGTGCCGTCGCTGGGCATCGACGTTCCGCAGCTATATCCGGGAAAGTACGTGACCGTCGACTTCACCCCGCAGAAACCGGGAACCTATCCCTTCCTGTGTACGATCGTCTGTAGTCCACTCCACTACAAAATGCAGGGCGAGATCGTCGTGCTCCCGGCGAATGATGCCGCGGCGGACGCGGCTGCCGCGGTACCGACGCCCGCGGCAATCAGCCAGACCACGGCGAGCGGAACGGTGAGCTTCAGGGCCGACGTCCAGCCGATCTTCCAGAGCCAGTGCGTGGGCTGCCACACCGGAACCAATGCGCCAGCGGGACTGGATCTCGGTAGCTATCAATCGGCGATGCGCGGCGCGTCGGGCTCGCCGGTCGTGGTTCCGGGCCAGCCCGATCAGAGCCTGCTCGTCCAGAAGGTGAAGGGAACGGCCGGAGCGCGGATGCCTTTCGGTGGCCAACCGCTCCCAGCCAAGGATGTTCAGCGGATCGAGGGTTGGATTACCGAGGGGGCACCGAACAACTGACCCGACCGCGCGGTTGGCAGGCCCGGCGGCGCGGAGCCGGGCCTGCCAGGAACGGTCCGAACAGGGAGGGACGCAAGAGAGTTGGTCAACGAGCACGTGGCCACCCAACAGAGATCTACAGAGATCAACAGATCGATTGAGGAGGAGTTGAATCCGATGCGAGACATCACTTTGAATCGTCGGAAGACTTTGGGAATCGCGGCGGGATCGCTGGCCGGCGCGGCCTTGCTGAGCGCGTGCGGGGCGTCGACGGCAGCGGGCGCTGGCAAGCCAGTTGACCTCTACCTGACGATCGTGGGCGACCCCCTGCTCAAAAAGAAGGACTGGCCGGCCTTCATCCCGACGGCCCTGACCGTTCCGGCGAACACGACCGTGAACGTCCGGATCGTCAACTTCGACGACGGCGCCGCCCCACTGCCGGACAGCTCCGCCGGCTACGCGAAGGTGTCCGGCGTCATCGGGAGTCAGGCTTCCAGTGAAGCGCTCAACCTGGAGAGCCCAAACACGCCGGGGACCCCGAAGAGCTACGGTGAGTTGGCGCCCAAGGACGTGTCCCATACCTTCACGATCACCACGCTGAACCTGAACGTGCCGCTTCCGGTCAGCTCGATCGTCTCGTTCTCCTTCCCATCGCCCAGTCCGGGCACCTACACCTGGCAGTGCATGGCGCCGTGTGGGACGGATCCCAACCAGATGGGCGGAGCGATGGCCGAGCAGGGCTACATGGTCGGCTCGCTTCAGGTGGTGTGACCTCGCGATCCGTGGGAGTGGTCCCGCCTTGGTCGTGCCGACCGGCGGCTCGGCATGACCAAGGCGCACATCGCCGGACCGTTCGCCGGGAGCGGTATTACCCGTCGGGTCGCTCGTCGTCGAGCCAGCCTTGTTCGATCGCGTACCGGACCAGGGCGGCCCGACCGCGAAGGTTGAGCTTGTCCAGGCCGCGAGTCTTGTAGGTTTCGACCGTTCGGACGCTGAGGAAGAGCCGTTGCCCGATCTCCTCGCTGGTGTAGCCGAGGGCGACGAGGCGCAGCACCTGACACTCGCGATCGCTCAACGCCTCGTGGGGTTGGCCGGGATGAGCGTCGCCAGCAACCCGGGTCTGGTCGATCAACAGCCTGGTCATGGCCGGATGGAGATAGGCTTCGCCACGAGCGACCGCGCGAATCGCGTCGAGGAATTCTTGTGGTCCAGCCTGTTTCAGGGCGTAGCCGGCGGCACCGGCCTCGAGGGCCTGCTTGAGATACGCCGCGTCATCGTACTGGCTCAGCATGAGAATCGCGAGCTCCGGAAAGTCGTGCTTGAGGCGCCGGGCCGCCTCGATCCCGCTTCCCGGCATCCGGACGTCGATCACCGCCACGTCCGGATGCGTCTCGCGAGCGCGGGCGACGGCTTCGTCCGCGCTGGTCGCCTCGGCGACAACGGTGAATTCCCCGTCGCGATCGAGGAGGGCCCCGACCCCCGCTCGGAGGACACCGTGATCATCCGCGAGCAGCACCCGTCGTTTCAGCATGAGCCGACTCCGGAGGAAGATTGCTGGTAATCGAAAGGTCGACGAAAAGCGCCGTTCCGTGGCCGGGTGACGATTCAATGCTCAACCGGGCCCCGATGAGCTGGGCGCGTTCCTCGATGCCGGCCAGACCCAGCCGATCCTTCAGCGGTGCGGATCGAATCGCGGCCAGCTCGAAGCCGCGGCCGTCGTCCTCGACGACCAGGATCAACCGATCACCTCGTCGCTGCAGGAGGACGCTCACCGCGTGAGCGGTGGCGTGACGCGCGACGTTGTTCAAGGCTGCCTGGGCGATCCGGTAGAGCGCCGTCTCGGCCGCCGGGAGCAGGCGCAGCTTCTCGACGTTGACGGTCTGAAACTCCACCGGCAGTCCGAGCTGATGCTGGTAATTAGCGACCAGGCGCTCCAGCGCGGCAACCAGGCCGATGTCGTCGAGAAGACTTGGCCGGAGCTCGGCGGCGAGGTTGTGGACGCTCTCGATGCTAGAAGAAATGAGGCATCGCACGTCGTCGAGCGTTGTCTCCTCGATCATCTCGCGTTTGCCGGGAACAGCCGGCGCCTCGATCTTCAGC
>Ga0307374_10014024_pt1 | contig 10966 bp, 9 predicted proteins | sample OX3MG_FD_202532 | JGI IMG/M metagenome (GOLD analysis project Ga0307374, IMG submission 202532) | Soil microbial communities from Risofladan, Vaasa, Finland - OX-3 | ecosystem: Environmental > Terrestrial > Soil > Coastal area > Acid sulfate soil | place: Finland: Risofladan, Vaasa | collected... | reverse complement strand
TTGATGGCGACCAAGGCGTTCTGGCCTATCGCGGCTATAACATCCACGATCTGGCCGAGCGCTCGACGTTCGAGGAGACCGCCTACCTGCTCTGGTTTGGGCGCCTGCCCACCGCCACCGAGTTGACCGCGTTGCGCCAGCAACTCGCCGCCTCCAGCACGCTGCCAGCGCCGGTGAGCCAACTGCTGGCCAGCGTGTACGCTGCCGTGCCCAAGGCCTTGCCCATGGACGCGCTCCGCACCGCCGTCTCTGCCCTCGGCCTCTACGATGCCGACGCCGCCGACATGACGCGCGACGCCAACGTCCGCAAGGCCGTCCGGCTGCTGGCACAGACCGCCACCTTGGTGGCGGCAATTGATCGCATCCGCAAGGGCAAAGCTCCAGTGGCGCCCGACGCCTCCCTCTCGCTCGCCGGCAACTTCCTGTATATGCTCAACGGCGCCCGCCCCAGCCCCACCGCCGAGCGCGCCTTCGACATTGCCCTGATCCTGCACGCCGACCACGAGTTCAACGCCTCCACCTTCGCCGCCCGCGTCACCGCCGCCACCTTAAGCGATATCCACTCCGCCGTCACCAGTGCCATCGGGGCGCTCAAGGGCCCGCTCCACGGCGGCGCCAACCAGGCGGTCATCAATCTGCTGCTACAGGTGGGCGATGCCGACCCGCTGGCGTTCATCAAAGACATGATCGCCAAAAAGGCCAAGGTGCCCGGCTTCGGCCATCGCGTCTACCACACCGAGGATCCGCGCGCCACCCACCTGCGCCAGATGTCGCGGGAGCTGTGCCAGGCGGCGGGACTCACCCAGCTCTACGAGAACTCCCACCACATCGAGGAGTACATCAAGAGCGAGAAGAAGCTCAACCCCAACGTCGACTTCTACTCCGCCTCCGCCTACTACGCCATGGGCATCAGCCCCGACCTGTACACGCCCATCTTTGCCATCTCCCGCATGAGCGGCTGGACGGCGCATGTACTGGAGCAGTACAGTGACAACCGCCTGATCCGGCCGCGGGCGGAGTACATTGGCCCGCAAGTGCCGCAAACCTACGTACCGCTCGATCAACGCTAAGGCAACGTTAAGGCAAAGCTAAGGCTCACCTCCTATGAACCAGTCCAAGACATGGCTTGCAGCCGCCCTCACCACCTCGGCGGCCATGCTGTTCACGCTGGCCCTGCCGGCCCAGACACCGGCAGCGGCGCCCTTGGCCCCGCCCGCGGCCGCACCCCTGCCGCGTCCGGCGCCGCGCATCCGCCGCGGACCGCCGCAACCGCCGCCGGGTTGGGCGCCGCAGGTTCCGGCCGGGTTCCACGTCTCCGTCTACGCCCAGGGCTTGAGCTTCCCGCGCTGGATGGCGGTTGCGCCCAACGGCGACATCTTCGTTGCCAACGCGCCCCGCCGCGCCCCCGGGGACGTAGTCGTGCTGCGCGGTACTCAGCAGGCGGCCGCGCCCGAGACGTTTGCCGACCACCTCACCGCGCCGTTCGGCATCGCTTTCCACGGCGACTACGTCTACGTTGCCGAAAACACCGAGGTCGTGCGCTTCCGCTACGATCCCAAGACCTCCCGGCGCCTGGGTGGCCCCGAACACATCCTGGACCTCCCCGCCGGCGGCGAGCCCACCCGCAGCGTGATGATCGCTCCCGATGGCAAGCATCTGCTGGTCGCGGTCGGCGACTTCTCCGACTACGGGCAGAAACCCGACGGCGCCTTCCCCATGCCCGGCAATCCCAGCCGCGCCGCCATCACCGAGTGCGATCTCGACGGCCAGCACGCGCACCTGTTCGCCACCGGTATCCGCAACGCCGTCGGACTCGAAGTCAACCCCCAGTCCGGCCAGCTGTGGATGACGGGCGTCGCCCGCGACGACCATCAAAACTTGCCCAACGATTACATGACCCGCGTGCATGCCGGCGAGTTCTTCGGCTGGCCGTATAGCTATCTGGGCAAGCACGTCGATGACAAGGTACAACCGCAGCGCCCCGACCTGGTGGCCAAGGCGGTCGCGCCCGATTACACCTTGCCGGCGCACGTGATCCCGATGGAGTTCCAATTCTACGAGGCGCGCCAGTTCCCCGCCGCCTATCGCCACGGCGCCTTCGTCACCGAACACGGCCCCGGCAACACCGAGCAAGGGCTGGGGTTCCGGGTGGTCTACGTCCCCTTTAAAAACGGGATGCCGAGCGGTCCGCCCACACCTTTTTTGACCGGCTTCAACACCCCCCGAGGCGGACGGTCGAATTACGGCGCGCCGGTCGGGTTGGTGGTGGCGCGCGACGGTTCGCTGCTCGTCTCCGATGATACCGGCAAAAAGATCTGGCGCATCAGCTACGGCGGCTAACCCACGTCATACTCCGGCCCGCGGTTCGACACCGATGGCTGCCCATAAAGCTCCCGTCACCGCCGCCGTGCGCCTCCTGCGCCAGCAGGGTGTCGCGTTCCAGGATCATCTCTATGCCTACCAGGAGCAGGGCGGCACGGGGGTGTCGGCGCGGGAGTTGGGCGTGGACGAGCACGCCGTGATCAAAACCCTGGTCATGGAGGACGAGACGCAGGCGCCGCTGATCATCCTCATGCACGGCGACCGGGAGGTCTCGGTGCGGGAGCTGGCGCGGCAAGCAGGGCGCCGGCACATCGCACCGTGCCGTCCCGAAGTGGCGGAGCGGCACACCGGCTATCAGGTGGGCGGCACCTCACCCTTCGGCACCCGCCGGCGCCTGCCCATCTACGCCGAGGCCAGCATCCGTGAGCTGGCGCGGATCTATATCAACGGCGGCAAACGCGGCTACCTGGTCGAGTTGGACCCGGCCGATCTGTGGCGGGTGCTGTCGCCGGCGCCGGTTGCGGTGGCGCAGCCGTAGAGCCGCCGTATACTCCAGGAGCATGGCCGCGGTCGACAATCATTCGTCCTCGACGGCGGCAGAGGATGCCGCGCCGGGCACCGCCTCCCAAATACAAAAGCCGCGCCCGCGTCAATCACTCAAGTCCGCGTTGATCCGCTACGGGCTGCTGTTCGCGCTCCTGCCCAACCTGCCGTTTTGGCTGATCGCGCCGCGCATGGGCATCGTGACCCCCGGCTTGTTCAACTTGGACGTGCTGCTGCTGGGCATCTTGTCGCTGGTCATCGCTCCGGCCTGGCTCATCGGGCTCTATGCCGCCGATTTTTTGCTCGGAGTTGTCTACGGCATTCGCGCCACTTATGGCGTCAGCTACGTCGAGATCTTTTACTCGCTGACCTATGGCTTTGCCGTTCTCTCTGCGAGAGAATGCCTGACGGCAGCCGCCGCCGCGGTCCTGATCATCGCCATCGTCGCCCTCGCTTGGCTCTATGGACGGCCGCGCCTGCAAGGGCGGAATCGCGTCCGCTTCGCCGCCATCATCCTGGGGGTCATCATCCCCGTGGCCGCCTTCGCCAGCGTGCAGCGGGCCCGTGCCACGGCCCGCCAGTATGCCTTGTATCATAGCGGCACGATCATCCTCGGCGGGATGGCGCCCCGGTTCACCAACATTGCCTCCAGCGTCTTGCGCAGCCCCGCCCTCTCGCTCTATCACGCCTGGTCGCGCGAACACATCTGGGGATGGTTGCACGGCGAGTATTCTCAGACGGTCTTCGCCCCCAGCGCCGCCTCCCACGCTACCGCGTGGCTCGGCGGCAAGAAAACTCATCCCAATTTGGTGTTGGTCCTGACCGAATCGTGGGGGCTGGCCAACGACCCCGCCCTGCGCGGCTCCCTGGTCGCGCCCTTCCAATCCCGCGCCCTGCGGCAGCGTTATCACCTGCAACAGGGAACGGTCGGATTTTCCGGGCACACCGCCGAGGGCGAGCTGCGCGAGATTTGCAACTATCGGCTGGCGGTGGCAGCGGCCCCGCTGTCCATCTCGCACCAAGCCCTCGCCGGCTGCCTGCCGTGGACGATGCAACGCGCCGGCTACGACACGCTGGCGCTCGACAGCGCCATGCGCTATTGGCCGGGGGGAGCGTCGTGGTATCGCCTCATGGGTTTTCAGCACACCATGAACTTTGACGATTTCCATCGGCTGAACATGGCCACCTTCGCGTACAGTCCATTTCGCTCGATCCGCGATCCGGATGTGGCCGCCTGGATTGCCGGCGAGCTGTCGCGCCCCCAACCGCGGCCGCAGATGATTTTCTGGCTGACGGTGAGCGCCCATCTGCCGCTGCGCCAGCCGCTGCCGGCCGAATATTCCAGCAATTGCTCGATCGCCCCAGTCACCCAGACCTACCCGCAGGCGTGCGCCTGGTACAAGGTCGAACACCTCACCCTGCAATCGATTGCGGCCATGGCCAGCGCGCCCCGCCTCGCTCCCACCGTGTTCCTGGTTGTCGGCGATCACGCGCCGCCATTCGTCAGCGGCGCCCGCCAGGGCTTTTCTCCCACCGCGGTTCCCTACCTGCTGCTCACGCCGTTAGGCGAGCGGTAGGCCTCGAGGCAGCGCCCGGCGACCGCCGTCCAGGTCAGATCGCGGAGCACGCGGCGCCGGCCGGCTTCGCCCATGGCGCGCGCCGCGGCGGGATATTGGCGCAGCCAGCCGATTTTTTCCGCCAACGCCCGCTCATCGCCGCTGGGGATGATGAAGCCGGTGACACCATCCTCCAGCGCCTCGACCATGCCGCTGGAGCGGACACAGATGACGGGCGTGGCGCAGGCCATCGCTTCCAGCAGCGTCAGACTGAACATTTCGGTGCCGGGCAGCACTACGCAGAGGGCATTCTGATAAGCACGCACCAGCGCTTCGCCCTCGGCGGGCGGACGGAAGCGCACCCGCTTGCCCTGCGCGAGCTGGTGCAGCGTGGCGGCGTAGCCGGCATCATAGGCCGGCCCCAGGATCTCCACCGGGGTCGTCGCGTCCACGGCCCGGATGAGCAGATCGACGGATTTGACCGGCAGCAGGCGGCCCACATACAGCGCCGGGCGCTCGCCCTCCGGGGCGGCCGCGGCGGGATGAAAATCCTGCGCGTCGACCCCGCCCCAGATAATACGGTCGCCAGGGAGCGCCGGCCGTTCGCCCCGGCTGAAGCCGCTGACCCAGAGCCGCCCCGCAAACCAGGGGTCGAGGTGAAAACGGCTTTGCAGGCTCCAGCCCCCACCGGCGTGGTCGGTGACATAGACCGGCTTGTGGCGGGCGCGGCCATAGAGCAACGCCAGGCTGGTCGCCATGGTGTAAATCTGGTGGCAATGGATGACGTCCGCCCACGCCAGATGTGGCCACAAGGCCAAGCTGGCGGGACTGGTGGCAAAGCGCCAGCCGGGGAGCTGGTTGCGCAACGTAACGATTTCCAGGTCGCCATCACGGCGCCGCGCCGCCGGGCGTCCAAAGCCGACGAGGCGCGTGGGGGTCACGCGCGCCATGGCGCGGCTCAACTCCTGCGCGTATCGCTCTGCGCCGCCGTACAGGCCGCCGGCGCCAAATAACGCGGGAACGATGTGCAGCACGCGCGGGGCGGGATTAGGAACGGGCCGGTGCATTCATTGCTTCTGGATCGGCCTCCTCGGCTGCCTTGGGGTTCCGCGCTTCGGTTTGGGCCCGCTCCCAAACTAAAACGTGGACATAGAACACGTTGATGGCACAGAGCACGCTCCAGATCAGGCCGCGGACCCCGTCCTTGTAGCCGCGTTCCAGCCAGTAGACGCCGTAGAGGCGCTGCAGGGTGGGCTTCACGATCCATCGCCAGACGTCGCGCCCGGAGTAATCGGGGTGCGGCGGCAGCTCGGCTTTGGCGGCGTGGGCGGGGGAAAAGTAGGCGATCTTGTGCAGGCGGTCGGCGAGGCGGGCGGTGCTGTAGTGCTCGAGCGGGGTGGTGAGCACGCCGGGGTGGTCGACCACGTAGAACTCGTCGTTCTCCGGCCCATCCCAGTGGCCGGCGCCGCGGCGCCAGAGCCGCAGCGGGGCATCCTCGCCGGCGTGAGCGAGCAGCTTGCCCACGAAAAAGTGCTGGCGATGGATGCGGTAGGCGTCGGGACCGGCGGGCGCGGCGGCCGCGCGCTGAATCTCGGCGATCAGCGCCGGAGGAAGGATCTCGTCGGCATCCACCCACAGGATCCAATCGCCGGTCACATGCGTCACGGCAATCTTTTTTTGCAGCTTGAGACTGTTCTGGTAGGGATGGACCCAGATCTTATCGGTATAGCGGGCGGCGAGTTCGCGGGTGCCGTCGCGGCTGTCGGAATCGACGATGATCAGCTCGCCGGCCCAGGCCACCGACTGCAGCGCGCGCTCGAAGACGGCACGGCCCGGCGAGTGCTCGATCACGTTGCCGGTGATCATGATCACTGAAATTGCCGGTCGCGCCTGCAACTCCGCCATGGCGAGCTAGTATACCTCCATGCCTGCTTGGGCCCCTTGTGTTCTCGTGACCGGCGCGACGTCGGGGATTGGCGCCGCCTGCGTCCAGCGCTTTTTGGCCGAAGGATGGGCGGTGGCGGCGCTGGCGCGCCGGACGGCGCCGCTGGAACAGTTGGCCGCCGCCCACGCCGGGCGCGTGCTGCCGCTCGCCGCCGACGTCACCCAGGCGGCCGCGGTGCGGGATGCGGTGGAGCGGGTGCGGGCTTGGCGCCAGCATCCGGACGTTCCTGGCCAGCCTGGCCGGCCGGCCCCCCTCGACGCCGTCGTCCAAGCCGCCGGCGACTTCCTGGTCGCTCCCATGGAGCGCACCTCGGCGGCCGAATTCGAGCGCATCTGGCGGCTGACGGTTTGGGCCAAGTTTTACCTGACGCGGGAGCTGTTGCCGTTGCTGACGCGGCCGGAGGCGGCGCCGCCGCGCGCCCTAGTCCATCTGGCCTCGCTCGCCGCCCACGCCGACTTCCCCGACGAAACCGCCTACACCAGCGCCATGCACGGCGTGCTCGGGCTGGCCCGGGCACAGGACGCCGAATTGCGCGGACGCGGCCTTCGCGTGAGCGTGGTTTCGCCGGGGCTGGTGCGCACCCCGCTCACCGAGCGGCACTTCCCCCCGGCCGCGCTCGCGCACGCGCTCCCGCCGGGCGCCATCGCCGACAGTGTATTTGGGCTGGTACGGACGATCCGCGCGGGGGGCTACATCCAGGAGATTTTTCACACCCCTGGCGAGGCGCCCCGTTCAGCCGCCCCAGTACTCCAAAAACAGTGAGCGCGTCTCCCAAACCGTCAGCCCCAGCCGCAGGCGCTCGGGGAGGTGGGGGCGCAGACACCGCCAGATCCACTCCGCCAGCGCCTCCAGGCTGGGATCCGGCAGCAGGGTATCCAGGTTGCCGTGGTCGAGCACGGCAATCACCTCGCGTTCCACCAGAGGCTTGAGCTCCCGCAGATCGAACAGCATCCCGCCCGGCGCGCTGTCGCCCTCCAGCATCACGGTAAACTCATAATCGTGCCCGTGCGGCAGGCGATCATATCCGGCGTCGGCGGCGAAGGAGTGCAGGGCGTTGAAGCGAAACCCGGTTTTTCCCAGGCGGTAAACGGACATGACCGCTAGTCTAACAAGTCGAATTGACTGGCGCGGGCCCGAGTGCGGCTGCTGCGCCCTGCTGATACAGCGCAGGGCGAATGCGGCGCGCGTCCCGCTTGTGCCCGCGCAGGCTCGCAGACCCCAGAGGCCCACGCCGGCGCTGCGCCTCGTGGCGAGCCATTATGCTAGATTGTCGGCAACGCTCCCACGCCGCTCGGCGACGCGCCGCTCGCGGGCGTGACGATGAACTATGAACGATGACTGAACTTCCGTTCCCCACCGGCTGGATACCCTGGCCGCGGCGCCTCTACCCCGGACGAGCGCGCCGCATCGCGGCGCTGGGGGTTGGGGTGCTGGCTCTGGCGGGCGTGCTGTGGACGCTGGTGGTGTGGCGCGCTGACGCTGGCGACCGGCACAGGAACTACGCGGCGGCGGTGTTTTGGCGTCCGGATGTGGCCGTGTACCGGCGCCACTGGGGCGAGGCGCTGCTGCTCACCGCGCCGGCGCGCGCGGAAACGCAGTTGCTGGCGGCACTGCGGCTCGATCCCTACGATCCGCTCACCATCGCCGACCTGACCACCGCGGAGTTAGCGCTGGGCAACTGGCCGCAAGCGGTGGTGGTGAACCAAGCCCGGCGCGGCCTGAATCCAGATTTCACCGTTTACTGGCGCTTGGCCAACTTGTGGCTGGCACACCGCGACGTGGCCGGTTACTGGCAACAGTTCCGCTTGGCGGCGGCGCTGGCGCTGCCAAGCGATTTTGCACCCCTCGTCAGCCGCTCCTTGACCGCCACCAACAACGACTTTGCCAGCCTGCGGCGCGCGCTGCCACAGGATTCCGTTCCGGCCGCCAGCGCCTATCTCGCGGCCGCGGCTGCCGCCGGCAACCTTGAAGCCGTCAATAATGGCGCCGCCTGGTTGGCGGCGCTGCCGTTGCCCGCCACCTCGGCCACGACTGCGACGGCTGCGACGTCTACTGCAGCGGCCGCGCGCCGCCAAGCCATGACCGATCTCCTGCTCACGGCTTGGCAGCGCTGGCCCGGCGACGTGCCCCGGCTCGGCGCCTGGGCCGCCGCCATGGGCGTTCTTCCCCTACCCGCAAAAACGCCGGCGCCGCCCTATATCCGGGACGCTGATTTCAATCCCGCCGACTATGCCGCGGCTCGCCGCCTCGCGCCGAATCCGGCCAGCGAGCTGAGCGCCGTGCTGGGCTGGCAGACGAGCAGCGCCAACGCTGGCGAGTTCGAGGAAGTGCTCACCGGCGACGCCGCCCATCCCAGCGCGGCCGAGGTGACCCTCGATGGCTCCCAGCCCGATCGGGTCACGCTCGCGCAGCAGTGGTTGCTCGTCAACGGAGGCGCCAAACTGGCGGTGAGCGTCAGCGGCCGCCTGCTCGATGCCCAGTCCCCATCCATCTCTGAGCCGGGCCTCAGCCTGCAACTCATCGACCAGCAACAGCGAACCGTGGCGGAACTGCCGCTCAGTTTGGAGCTGCGGTGGCGCCGCTTCCCAGCGGTCTGGCCGATTCCCGGCAGCGGCGTGCAGGCTTTGCATCTGGAGTTGGCCTATCACCGTCCCAACGGCCATGTACCCATGCACAACCGGGCGCTGATCACGGCGCTGAGCATTCAATGAGGCCGCCCTCATGAGCACCTCGCTGCCGCCGACGGCGACGGGGACGGCCGGGGCGGCCGGGGCGCTGGAGCGGCTGCGCGCCGAAAGCCTGCGCATCGGCGCGGCGCTGCCGCCCCCACGGCCCGGCCGTGCAGCAGGATGGCAGCGGCGCGGCAAACGGCTCGCCGCCTTGGCGCACAGCGGCGAACTGGCGCGGCGGCTGGTGCTGGCCGCGCCGCTGGCGGCGATCGGCTTCGCCATCTTCGCCTTTGGCGGCGTCTATGGCTGGGCCTATGGCATCGCCTACCTCCTCATCTTTGCCGCCTTGGGCGCCTGGAGCGTGCAGTGCTGGCGGGGGGTCTGGCGCGCGCGCTGGCAGCCGGTGTATGCCCCACTGCTGGCGTTCGCCCTGTTGGCACTGGCACAAGCCGGCTTCGGCCTCAGCGCCGTCCCCGCCGCCACCGGCACGGCGCTGCTGCATCTGGGCGCGGGCATGGTGGCGTTCGTGTTGGTCAGCCAACTGTACGAGGGCTCGACCGATGCGGCGGCGATCACGGCCGGCTTTTCCTGGCTCACGGCCGCCCTGGGGATGCTGGCGATCATGCAGATTCTGACGGCCAGCACCGGCATTTATTGGCATTTCACCTACGCCTACGCCAGCCCTGCCGGCAGCTTCGTCAACAAGAACAACTTCGCCGGGTGCATGGAGATGTTGATCCCAGTCGCCGGCGCCGGCGCCTACCGGCATCGGCACCGGGACTGGATACACGTACTGCCGTGGGCGCTGGCGCCCGGGCTGGGGGTAGCGGCCATGGTGCTGGCGGCGAGCCGGGGCGGGATGCTGGCGCTTGCCGCCGAGGCGGTAGCGGCCCTCGGGCTGTACCTGCTCACCCGCGACGCGACCGGGCACGGCCGGAAGCGGTCACGAAGGATGGGGATGGTGATGTGCGCGGCGGTGGCCGCGGCGCTCATCGGGGCGGTCGGCACCCAGCGGCTCAGCCAGCGTCTGGACGCCAGCGCCCTGCACGGCCCCAGCATCGTCCAGCGTCACCTGCTCAATCTCAGCTCCGGCAGCATGTTCCGCGCCCGCCCGGGGTGGGGATGGGGCCTCGGCACCTGGGCCGAGGTCTACCCCGTCTACGCGCGCTTCGAGGACGGTTCCACCTATGCGTTCGCGCACAACGACTACCTGCAGCTGCTGGCCGAGACCGGCGTGGCCGGGGCAGCGTGCGGGCTGGCGTTCTGGGGTCTATGGACAGTGGAGTTCGTCGAACGGCTGCGGCGCGCGGCGCGGGCGCGGGCGCGGTCCAGGCCGGCGCACTACCTCGCCCTGGCGGCGGCGATCGCGGTGGCCGGCATGCTGGCCCATGCGTGGGTGGACTTCAACCTGCACATTCCCGCCAACTTACTGCTATTTTTCGCCCTCCTGGCTCTCGCCAACGGTCACGTGAAAGACATCAACGACTTTGTGTGAAAGTTCGATCCAAGCCCACACCGTGAAACTCTTCAGTAACCAGATTTGACCGTTGATCGTCACTTGCGGTATAGTCGGGGTAAGTTATTATTCGGCGTGGTTTGTAACGTCTGAGGCGATGAAAAGCTTTCCCCCCCAACCCGGCAGCCTCGCGGCAGAGATGGGTGGAGTATTGTTGGCCGCAGCCGAAGAACACTTCTCTCCGAGCGAAATGGTCGCGGCGCTGCGTCTTTGCCCGGGATGGGGCAGTTATCTGAGCGACTTTGAGACCGAGCGCGGGCAATCGGCGGCGATTGGGCGATTCTTGAATGACCTGGGACTGGTCAAGACACTCCACCACCGCTCGCGCGGCTCACTCTACTCCAGGCAGGAGACACTGCTACGGCTGCACGCCGTGAGGGAGAACGAAAGCGCGGCGGCGGGGGACACGACGGCG
>Ga0307374_10014023_pt1 | contig 10966 bp, 12 predicted proteins | sample OX3MG_FD_202532 | JGI IMG/M metagenome (GOLD analysis project Ga0307374, IMG submission 202532) | Soil microbial communities from Risofladan, Vaasa, Finland - OX-3 | ecosystem: Environmental > Terrestrial > Soil > Coastal area > Acid sulfate soil | place: Finland: Risofladan, Vaasa | collected... | reverse complement strand
AAGCAGGTTTTCCGCCGTTTGATATGAAAGGAACAAATATGGCCGCAAGGGCGCAAAATCTTTTAGAATTAGAATCAGTCAAGCGCCCGTAGCTCAGTTGGAAAGAGCGTCTGCCTTCTAAGTCTGAACCAATGAATTATCAACGAGTTACGACTGACTGCGATTAACTCATACCGAGCGCGACAACTGATACACTTCATTCAGGTTTCGAGTGACTGCCGTTCACTCGGTAGCACCCGGTAGGGTTTGGTGGTGGGCACAAAATTGGGCACACTCGCGTCGCGCCGAATCGTGCGGGAATTGTCCGGCCACGTGCCTCCCGCTCGTACACGGCAGCTTGGCCCGGCGCAGATTTTTTATCGCACAACATTCCAAACCTTTGATGTTGCATCGGACGCAACACCCAATGCGCCGGACGGCCCGCTTTTCGCATCCAGCGGCTTGCTTTGCTTCCGGTATCACTGGGCCGACTACATGGTGGCAACTTCTGTCGAGGAGTAGATTTATCCATGCGGGGGAGCTGGCCGGACGCCGACTAGCAGGCCGATCCCGAGAAGTGAGAGCGCCATCCCCGTCATGAAGATTAGAAGGCTGGGCCCGGTCAGCAGCGCGTCTTTCAACGAGAATGGCCGGGGCGGCGTGGGTTGGTAGAGCCTGAAGCCTTGCTGCAACGCCCGTGGAAGCTGATTGCGTGGCAAGTCAAACAACTTTCCGTTGGGAGCCTGCACGGTCACGTTGTCCGAGTCAGTCTTCGATTGTGGCGTGGCAGGCTGAACAGATTTCAGAGGAACCGGAGGACCGAAGTTACGGAACTCATCCTCGTTCCTCATGACTTGCCTGTATGAGGCGACCTGTTGGTGATGGACGTAAAGGCCGTCTGCGACAAGACCCATTGCACACAACGCGCCCACGATGAGGAAGCCAACGTGTACGATTCGACTGTTTGAGCCAAACAGCCAAGACATTGCGACGCCGAGGAGCAAAACACCCACGCCCGCGCCGACTCCCCCCGTCAATGAGAAAATTCCCGCCAGAATCAGCGTGAGAAAAAGCCCTGCCTTGTGCCTTCGATTCAACTCTCGTGCGTTCATCGGGCCACCCCCGGAGATTCTGAACGTTAAAATCAAGGCTGCGGAGCCTGCCAGATTACCTTGTGTTCTTTCACGTTGCCGAACATCACGATGGAGGCGGCCGACGTGTGGTGCGTATCGCCCGTGGTCGGGGTTACAAGATCGGTGCTGCCGATCTCGGTAGAGAAACCGTGTTTTACGTCACTGCGAGGCGCGCATTGTCCGGGCCGAGAGGATGCGGCCCGCTGACGTTGCCTGATCCGAGGCGCACATTTTTTGCTGGCCCGATTTTTCTTTACCCTCAAATTTTTCTCTGAGCGCGAAGGCCGACGACGGGATTCAACCCTCCCCTTTGGAATATATAGATACGCACGGCCCGCAGTTCACTGACAGCGTTCCTGGTCATGTATGCTCGATTCCGCTCGCGGAGCTACCTCTCCGGACAACTGGAATGAGTGAATGGGGACGAAATTCTTTCTCCGAGGTAGTCCGCGCCAATGGTTACATCGTGGATGGAGCAAAGCTCGGACGGAGCATCATCGAAATGCCCCACGTTCTCATAGCGTGCCGTGTCGCCTATGATCGGCTCAGGGGCTGGTATGTCTTCAGGGTAGATAGAGCGGTTTAACCTCACCCCCCAAACTGTCCCGTCGTTCATGTAAATCGTCTGCTCGCTGGTATTCCAGACCACGGCGCGAATAGTTGCTGTGCGGTTTCTCGCATAACGCTGCCAGCCCAAGTTGCCGAAGTATATGCCGAAGTATATCAAGCCCAGAAAGACGGGAATCCCGAAGACCATGATGCAGAAAGCCAAGAGCACGTGGTAATCGAATTTCTCTTTATCTGAATGCCCCTGTGCTATCTCCTGATTCCTTCCCATGAGCTTCTCCTCGCTTCGCCCGCGTAACGCACCTCTCCCGCGTGTTCGCCGGATGTTCGCAGGTCTAAACCCTGATTTCAAGCCGCACACGCACAGGCGACGCAGGCGAAGGACGGCTTTTCCAGCCCGCGAACGAAACAAGCGAAACAACGCAGTGTTCATGCGGGGTTGCGCGGACTTTGGCAAGTGAAACATTCGCCCCATGTTTCCCTTGCGTGGCAATGAAAACGGCCAGTGTTTATGCGGGATGTTTCGCATGTTTCCCATCCGGCCCCAGGTAGCGGGCGAGGGCAGGTTCTAGCTCCGCTAGGTGGTACCCTTTCGCCGTCTTGCTGCCCACTCGCACCTGCTGCGATTGGACTCCGAAAGGGCGCAGAAAGCGAGCCAGCTTCCGCGGATTCAATTCCACCTCTGAGGCCCAGGGCGAGTCCTCGATTCCCTTCAGTGATTCAATCAGGTGCGCTGAGAACGCCGCGCTTTCGTTTTCCGGCCAGACCTCGCGGAGGTCGGCCAGCAAGCGCAAAGACAGACTCTCCTCCGCATCGCCTTCGGCCTTCTGGCCCGTCAGGGCAAGAGCGCACGCTTTCAGTTCCTCGAACCGGGCGCTATCGGCAACCGACAAGATAGTGAACAGAGGCTCCCATGCTTCCGCATCGCGATCCTCGATAAAATCAACTTGGGCAAGTCCGTAGGCCGTCTCGATGGCCTGACGATTCTGAGCGATGAATGTCGAGATTCGTCCCCGCAGACTTTCGGCCTCCGGCTTGGCCCTGCGAAACAGGAATCGATCCACGCGTTCGGAACCCTGCCGCCGCTGCATCTCGATGGGGATTGAGCGGTCTCTTACCGTGGGCGGCATGGAGCCAATGCCCGCTACAATCTTCGGGCAATAGACGGAAAAACCTCTTACGTCGTGATTTGGGCCTACGCAACGCGTGACGGTCGCGTCGCGGCGATTCCCGGCGTTGAGCAACCCTCGCAAGTATTCCGCACGCTCGCTCTTGCCTCTGAGTGTCTCAGCTTCATCCAGCAAGATTGTCGGCTTCTGCCCTTCGATGATTCGGAAAAGCGCCGCTTCGCTGACGTTCGCCGTCCGCTCAGGATTGGAGACGAGCAGCGATAAGACTTCGAGCAATCGAGTCTTGCCGCAACGCGGAGTAGGGCTGGTGACACAGAGATACGCTAGTGCATCGAAGGTATCGAAACAGAAGGTCGCAATCGCCCACAACGCAAGAGGAAGAACTGTGTGAGGCGGCAGGATCACGAAACGCGCGACGAAGGATTCCACGTTACTGAGAAGCTCCGCTCCAGCGGGATGCCAGTGCGGAGTCTGAGACGTGATTTTATCAAGGTCGGCAACGGTACGCCCGGCATCGAGCCAGTCGCTTACGTCGCCCTTTTCTGGGAGTCCTGAAAACCACACAACGCGCACAGACTTTGCGACGGCATGAAGGCTGCGCGCTACATCATCGGCGTGTGCTAGGCCGGTGCCGTCATTGTCGGGAAGAATCACCACGTCTCGCCCTGCAAAGTGCTGGTCGAACTCGGGCCGCCAATTCCCCGCACCGCACGGATTGCACGTTGTCGTGAGGCCAAGGTCTGCCAGACGATCCGCGTCCTTTTCGCCCTCAGTGATGTACACCGCGCCCACGGTCTTTAGGAGTTCTGGCAAGCGATACGGAACGCGCCGGATACCATCTAGGCTCCAAACCCATCCACCGCGCCCATCGGGTTGCCGCTGCGCGAACTGCTTCCCCTCAAATCGCACAACCTCGAAGAGTAAAACACCGCGCTCATCGCGGTAGGGGTATCGCGCACCGATACGAGGGCTATGCGAGCTATTGACGGTCACTGCGCGGCCTCTTTGCGGGAATTGTCCCTTCGGCAATCAGGCGCTCGACTTCCTCGTCAATGACTCTAACGGCGCGGCCCAAGCGGACGACTGCGATGCGTCGGCCCGCAATCCACGACCTGACAGTGCATTCCTTCAAACCCAACAACTCTGCAACCTGCGCGACCCTAAGCAATTTGCTCATGCTCGATAACCTCCTACAGGTGTTTGTACCTAAACCTCACAGTGTTAAGTCGAATGGGAAAGGGAAAATTCCACCCGGAAACTTTCCGATGCTAAGAGGTCGCAATCAAGCGCACTGCATATGTGTCGAGGTAAGAAGGAAAGTCGGAAAGGTAAGAAGGAAAGTCGGCGTCACGTGCGTCCCTTGTCTTTCGAGACCATTACGTCAATTCGACGTCGATAGGAGGGTTGCTTATAAGCCTTCGTCCAATCTCCGAACCCTGCATCCTTCCACTTGAACGGAACCGGCACGCTCTGGCGGTCGAATATCTGGCACAACTCACCAGCCGTCGCCGAGTGATTGGACCTTACGATTGCCCTGCGCTTCGCCACATCTGGGTCGCCCTTCTTGGATGGAGTAGGAGCGTTGCTCCGCTTCCGGGATAGGAGGATTGTTTCGCTTGCTGACTCTATCTCGGAACCGGCGGAATTAACGTAAGCGTTCCATTTCCCGCGGCGAATGAGTTCCAGTTTTATTTCCGTGATCCGCTTCTTCGCGTCGGTGCGTTCCTTCCACTCTGGGCCACCGACATACTGAGCCGACAAACTGGCAGTGCCATTTTCGAGGTATGGGAATGCGGTTAGCACAGCACCCAGGCGCTTCTCTTGCCGACTCAGTTCATTTTTCAGCTTAATAGTCGAGACCCGAGTCAGATCAGCGTGAGATTCCATCTACCACCTCCGTCGTGGCTCCGGTGTCTAGTGTGAGCGGCAGACACGCCCGGAAAAGCGTGCTCTTCGGGAGCTACCCTAGCCGCGCTGCCCATCTTAGCACTTGACAAACCTAGCAGGCAAGTATTATCTTGACAGGTAAGTTTATGCCAAGCGACCGCGACAAAATCGTCCGGGAGTTTCTAGCCGAGGCTGGCCGGAAGGGCGGCAAAGCGCGCGCTCGGAAGTATGACAAAGCTACGCTCAGAAAGTGGGCCAAGAAGGGCGGGCGTCCGCCGAAGAAGGAAGGCAAGCCATGATCTACAAGCGCGGTTGCGATAAGAAGGGGCCGAACGGCATCTGTGGCAGGTGTGGGGAGCGCGGTTCGTGCGGCGTTTACTGGTACAAATTTATGTGGCAGGGCAAGCTGATCCGCGAGTCCACGAAGCAGGGCAACGACAAGGTCGCCCGCAACATGGAATCGGCGCATCGCACCTCGCTCGCCAAAGGTGAAGTGGGCATCCGCGAAAGGAAAACCGTGCCCACGCTAGCGGAATTTTGCAGCGGGCGCATAGAGCCGTGGGCGCGAGCCACGTTCGAGAAGTCCTGCCCGAAGAATTGGACGTGGTATCGGACTGGCATTCGCGCCCTCACAGCCTACAAACCGCTGGCCGGAGCGCGTCTGGATGAGGTCACGAGCGAACTAGCCTCAGAGTTTGCCTCACATCGTTTGCACGAAGGAATGCAAGTCGCCACGGCCAACAACTCGCTGCGTGTCTTGCGCCGGATTTTCAATCTCGCTGTGGAATGGGGCGCGCTCGAATCGGCCCCGAAAATCAAAGTGCTCACGGGCGAGCGCAGACGCGAGCGCGTCATCGCGCCCGAAGAGGAAGCCAAGTACCTCGCCGCCGCGTCGGAGCCGCTGGCCTCGATTGCATCCGTGCTGGCCGATAGTGGAATGAGGCCCGAAGAGTGTTTCCGGCTGCGCTGGGAAGATGTGACGTGGCTCAACGGGCGCAACGGCGCGTTGCTTGTGACGCGAGGCAAGACGGCTGCGGCCCGCCGCGTCATTCCAATGACTCCCCGCGTCCGCGCAGTCCTCGAATCTCGCTGGAATGCGGCACGACGGCCAGAAGAGGGCTGGGCGTGGCCGTCTGGAACGCGCAGCGGACACGTAGAGCCTTCCAGCTTGCGGAAGCAGCACAGCAAGGCCCTCGCGGAGAGCAAGGTGCGCCCGTTCGTCCTGTACAGCCTCAGACACACGTTCCTGACGCGGCTGGGGCAATCGGGCTGCGACGTTTGGACGCTGGCGCGGATCGCGGGGCACTCCTCAATCAACATCTCGGCCCGATACGTCCATCCGTCTGAGGATGCCATGCTGGACGCGATTTCGAGGCTGGGTGGGCACAAAATTGGGCACACTCAAAACAGTGCGCCTCAGTTGCCGATTGCGAAAGATGCCGCAAGCGCAGTACAGTGAGTCAATTGCACGCGACGCGCCCGTAGCTCAGTTGGAAAGAGCGTCTGCCTTCTAAGTCTGAACCAATGAATTATCAACGAGTTACGACTGACTGCGATTAACTCATACCGAGCGCGACAACTGATACACTTCATTCAGGTTTCGAGTGACTGCCGTTCACTCGGTAGCACCCGGTAGGGTTTGGTGGTGGGCACAAAATTGGGCACACTCGCGTCGCGCCGAATCGTGCGGGAATTGTCCGGCCACGTGCCTCCCGCTCGTACACGGCAGCTTGGCCCGGCGCAGATTTTTTATCGCACAACATTCCAAACCTTTGATGTTGCATCGGACGCAACACCCAATGCGCCGGACGGCCCGCTTTTCGCATCCAGCGGCTTGCTTTGCTTCCGGTATCACTGGGCCGACTACATGGTGGCAACTTCTGTCGAGGAGTAGATTTATCCATGCGGGGGAGCTGGCCGGACGCCGACTAGCAGGCCGATCCCGAGAAGTGAGAGCGCCATCCCCGTCATGAAGATTAGAAGGCTGGGCCCGGTCAGCAGCGCGTCTTTCAACGAGAATGGCCGGGGCGGCGTGGGTTGGTAGAGCCTGAAGCCTTGCTGCAACGCCCGTGGAAGCTGATTGCGTGGCAAGTCAAACAACTTTCCGTTGGGAGCCTGCACGGTCACGTTGTCCGAGTCAGTCTTCGATTGTGGCGTGGCAGGCTGAACAGATTTCAGAGGAACCGGAGGACCGAAGTTACGGAACTCATCCTCGTTCCTCATGACTTGCCTGTATGAGGCGACCTGTTGGTGATGGACGTAAAGGCCGTCTGCGACAAGACCCATTGCACACAACGCGCCCACGATGAGGAAGCCAACGTGTACGATTCGACTGTTTGAGCCAAACAGCCAAGACATTGCGACGCCGAGGAGCAAAACACCCACGCCCGCGCCGACTCCCCCCGTCAATGAGAAAATTCCCGCCAGAATCAGCGTGAGAAAAAGCCCTGCCTTGTGCCTTCGATTCAACTCTCGTGCGTTCATCGGGCCACCCCCGGAGATTCTGAACGTTAAAATCAAGGCTGCGGAGCCTGCCAGATTACCTTGTGTTCTTTCACGTTGCCGAACATCACGATGGAGGCGGCCGACGTGTGGTGCGTATCGCCCGTGGTCGGGGTTACAAGATCGGTGCTGCCGATCTCGGTAGAGAAACCGTGTTTTACGTCACTGCGAGGCGCGCATTGTCCGGGCCGAGAGGATGCGGCCCGCTGACGTTGCCTGATCCGAGGCGCACATTTTTTGCTGGCCCGATTTTTCTTTACCCTCAAATTTTTCTCTGAGCGCGAAGGCCGACGACGGGATTCAACCCTCCCCTTTGGAATATATAGATACGCACGGCCCGCAGTTCACTGACAGCGTTCCTGGTCATGTATGCTCGATTCCGCTCGCGGAGCTACCTCTCCGGACAACTGGAATGAGTGAATGGGGACGAAATTCTTTCTCCGAGGTAGTCCGCGCCAATGGTTACATCGTGGATGGAGCAAAGCTCGGACGGAGCATCATCGAAATGCCCCACGTTCTCATAGCGTGCCGTGTCGCCTATGATCGGCTCAGGGGCTGGTATGTCTTCAGGGTAGATAGAGCGGTTTAACCTCACCCCCCAAACTGTCCCGTCGTTCATGTAAATCGTCTGCTCGCTGGTATTCCAGACCACGGCGCGAATAGTTGCTGTGCGGTTTCTCGCATAACGCTGCCAGCCCAAGTTGCCGAAGTATATGCCGAAGTATATCAAGCCCAGAAAGACGGGAATCCCGAAGACCATGATGCAGAAAGCCAAGAGCACGTGGTAATCGAATTTCTCTTTATCTGAATGCCCCTGTGCTATCTCCTGATTCCTTCCCATGAGCTTCTCCTCGCTTCGCCCGCGTAACGCACCTCTCCCGCGTGTTCGCCGGATGTTCGCAGGTCTAAACCCTGATTTCAAGGCATACGGACGCCGAAAGTCTCGCAGCATTGCCCGCCCCAGTAGATGAAATCCGTAACAACGTCACAACCCGCGTCTTTATTGATGTTTTGCGCACTTTCCGTGCCGTCACACGCTCCCTCTGTGACGGTGCAAAATCTGCATTTTCCTCAATGTTTATGGGCCTTGTGACGTTGTTACGGTGTGAAAGGGATATAGCGGGTGAACGAGTCCTCAAAATCGCGCACGTAATAGCCTTTGGCTGTCTTACCCTCAACCCGAATCGTGCCCGGTGTTATTCCGAAGCGGCCAAGCATCCGGGCCAGCTTGTGGGCAGTGATAGGTTTACCGTTAGAGCATTCGGGCCAGGGTGAAGTCTCAATCCCGGCCAATGCTTCAGCCATCTCCCCAGAGCCGATTCGGTCTATGTCACGCTCCGCGAAGATGTCTCGAATATCGGTCAAGAGGCGCACGCCAACCGATTGGTCGTCGGCCTCTGACTCGCCGCACAATTCAACGAGCGCCTGCCGCGCGGCTTCCGGCCAGTCACCCCCCGCGAGATCAGCAATCGCCAGTAGCGGCTCGCAGCAATCGGCCTGCCGGTCTGACAAACTTTCTGGAATGTCTGGCCGCCCGTCCCTCAGAGATTCGATATTTTCATTGCACCATGCCGCCAAACGCGCCTTGATGCGCGCCGCTTCCCTTTCCGCATCGCGTTTTCGGAATCGCTCCACGCGGCCACGCGGCTCGCGCTTCAGGCGGATAGGGATGCTGCGATCCGCGACTGTATCAGGCAGTTTGCCGATTCCAGCGATTGCCTTTGCGCAGAAGGTTGCAAAATCTTTGTAGCTGATATTCGCGCCCTGTCCGACGCAGCATGACGCGACGCCAGTTCGTTTGTATCCCGTGTTCAGAATTCCCCGCAGCGTCTCCGCGTATTCTTTCTCGCCGCCAAAGGCCGTGTCGCTTTCATCTAGCAAGAGCGATGGCTTCTTGCTGTCAATCTTGCGAATGAGCACAGCCGCCGTCGCACGGCCCGTATACCAGGGATGGGCAACGAGCAACTCTTCGACTTCCAAAAACCGCGTCTTGCCGCTTTGCTTCTCGGCTGAGTTGACGCTGAGATAGGCGGTAGTGTCCGCTGCATCCATTGCGTGCGTGTGCAGCGTCCAGAGCGCCGCGACTCGTGCCTGTGCTTCGGTGAGCGCAACGAATCGCCGTGTGAATCGCATCACGGAATCTAGCAACTCGCTTCCCTCGGCAGGAACCCACTCCGGTGTTTCCTCGAACAGGGCGAGAAGGACGGTGACTAGTACGTTCTTTTCAAGAGCTTCGGCTAAATCTTTCGAGCAGGGAATCTCGCAAACTTTGACGCTCGCTGCTTTGCTCTGAAGCATTGCGGCCACTCGCTGCGCGTGCTCGCGCCCTGCATCGTCCGCGTCGGCCACAACGACTACATTCTTGCCGCGCAGCGCGTCAGCGTGATCCTGGCGGAATGAGCCGACGCCGCCACTTGTGGCCGTGGCCAGCCCGTACCGTGCGCCAACATCTGCATCACGCTCTCCCTCTGTGACGACAACGGCGCCCTCATTCTGAATTTCTATTCCCCGATATAGCGGAAGTTTCAGGCCCGCGAGTCCGTCAATCCACGCGCCATTTTCGTATCGTTGCCACGCAAAATCTTTATTGCGCCCGTCCGCGCCCGGCTCGAACCGCAATTTACGTGCGACCGGCTGGCCGCTTGCATCGCGATAGATATATTCGGCCACGCACGGTCCGCGACCGCTTGGTTCCTTGGTTGGCCGTTTGCCATTCAGCAATCCCCGCTCTTTCAGCCATGCCGTGACACCCTTCTTGTCTCCAGGATCGAGCCGGGCGAGAAACGAGGCGAGCTGCCAGGCTGTGCCGCTCACATTGCAGGGAGCGCAGAGAAACACATCCTTTTTCGGATTGATGGAAAGGCTCGGGTGTTTGTCAGAGTGATTCGGACAATTCCACAAAAGTTCACTGCCCGCGCGTCTCGGCTCACCTAGCACAGCGCGCGCGATTTGCTCACAGGTGAGCGCACTCACAATCAGCGTCCGCGGCCCGGCTCCCGCGCGGGGGTCGTATGGTCTTGGATAAACTGCCGAATCGCATCCGCTGGGATAAACACACGCCTCCCGCAGTTGACACGGGGCAGCTTTCGCTGCGCGAGCCATGCCCGAATCGTGGAGGGCTTCAACGCGAGCATCTCGCCCGCTTCTTTGATCGATAGCAGTTTGCTCATCCGTTTCACCTCTGAGCGCGAGCATCTGCGATCAGGAGCAACCGTGTCCAGCGGACAAAATGCGATTTGAATTTTGTCCAGGACAAAATTCGGTTCCAATTTTGTCCGGGCCGGAGGGATTAGCCCTGCTCGCGGGGGTTCCTTTTTAGGAGTTTGCGGACGGCCTCTGAGGATACTTTAACGTAATCGGGTTCCCCCTCGTGTCTTGCGTTGAGAAGGGCTGCAATCTGCGGGAAGTTTCGTCTTTTGCTTCGGAGATCGGCAGCTTCCTCAGCCAGGGCAGTGACCGGCATCTTCGGACGGCCAGCCTTAATTTCGCTCGCGTCCCGGAAGAAGCGACGCGAGGCGTAATTGTAGGCCACTCGATAAAGTTTCGCCCCGAGCCGGGCGTCCTGTCCGACTGCGGGCGTGTTTCCGACTAAGAGCCTAATCGTCGAACTGAGTTGTCGCATTGCTTCGTCTGGCATGGGAGTGACCTGACCGGGGATTTTTGTACCAGGCGAAATGAGAGAGAATTCACCTGGGAGGAAGAACGGTCATGTCGATCAAGAGGTACAAGCCGGAGCAGATCGTGACGTTTTTACGGCAGATTGAAGTG
>Ga0307374_10014022_pt1 | contig 10966 bp, 5 predicted proteins | sample OX3MG_FD_202532 | JGI IMG/M metagenome (GOLD analysis project Ga0307374, IMG submission 202532) | Soil microbial communities from Risofladan, Vaasa, Finland - OX-3 | ecosystem: Environmental > Terrestrial > Soil > Coastal area > Acid sulfate soil | place: Finland: Risofladan, Vaasa | collected... | reverse complement strand
GCGGCGGGTGCGGCGGGTGGTGTCGGATGCGCTGGCGCATCAGGACGTGCCCTTCGATCAGGTGGTGGAGCGGGTCCGCCCGCAGCGTGACGCCAGCCGCAGCCCCCTGTTCCAGATCCTGTTCACCTTCGTCGAGAGGGGCTTCGGGGATCGCGCCAGCGAGCCGCTCGACGGCCTGCGGGCCGGCGCCCAGGACGTCGACGTCACGGCTCTCCAGTTTGACATGGCCCTGATGATGCGCGACGCGGGCTCCCACCTCGAAGCCGAGCTCTTCTACGCCACCGACCTGTTCGACGAGAGCACCGCGCGGTCGATGGGCCAGCGGCTGGTGCGCCTGCTGAGCGCGGCAGCCGCCGATCCGGACCGGCCCGTCAGCGACCTCGACCTGCTGACGCCGCAGGAACGCGAGGCGCTGCGCACGGGCGGGAACGGCGAGCCCTCGGGAACCGGGGCGGCGGCCCTGCCCCTGCCCGGCATCTTCGAGCGGCAGGCCCGCCGGTCCCCCGCAGCGCCCGCGGTCGCCCAGGACGGCCGGGAACTGACCTACGCGCAGCTGAACCGGCAGGCGAACAAGCTCGCGAGAGTCCTGATCGCCCGCGGCATCGGTCCCGAGGACGTCGTCGCCCTGGCGCTGCCGCGCGACCCGCAGCTGATCGTCGCGATCCTGGCCGTGCTGAAATCTGGCGCCGCCTACCTGCCGCTCGACCCTGGCCATCCGCGCGAGCGCCTCGACTTCATGCTCACGAACGCCCGCGCCGCTCTGGTCCTCGCCACCGCGGCCACCGCGGCCGGGCTCCCCGGCGCGGCGCCCGCCCTGATCCTGGACGCGCCGTCGCACCGCGCCGACCGGGCCGCGGCGCGCGGCACCAACGTCACCGAGGCGGAGCGCCGCACCCCGCTGCGGGCCGACCATCTCGCCTACGTCATTTACACCTCCGGGTCCACCGGCCGGCCCAAGGCTGTCGCCGTCACCCACCGCGGCATCCCCGTCCTGTTCGCCAACCAGGTCGAGCGGCACGCGGCCGTCACCGGAAGCAGGGTCCTGCAGCTCGTCTCGCCCAGCTCCGACGTCATGGTCGCGGAGCTGTGCATGGCCCTGCTCGCCGGCGGCTGCCTGGTGCTCCCGGGCGCCACCCTCGCAGGGGAGGAACTCGCCCGTTTTCTCGCCCGGGAGACCATCACCCACGCGCACATCCCCCCCGCCGTCCTGGCCACCCTGCCGCGCGCCCGCCTGCCGCACCTGCGGGTCCTGATCACCGGCGGCGAGAACTGCCCGCCGGATCTGGTCCGGCACTGGCGGTCCGGGCGCCTCATGGTCAATGCCTACGGCCCGTCCGAGACCACATGCGACGTCAGCTCCAGCCCGTGGCGCGAGGACGACGCCCCCGAGCATCCGGTGATCGGCCGCCCGATCGCGCACGTGCGCGTCTACGTGCTCGATGACCGTCTCGGCCTGGTGCCGCCCGGCACGAGGGGCGAGCTCTACGTGGACAGCCCCGGCCTGGCCCGCGGCTACCTCGGCAGGCCCGACGCCACGGCGGAGCGCTTCGTCGCCAATCCCTTCGGGCCGCCCGGCTCCCGGCTGTACCGCACCGGCGACCTGGCCCGCTGGCGCGCAGACCGCCTGGAGTTCCTGGGCCGCGCCGATGACCAGATAAAGATCCGCGGCTTCCGGATCGAACCGGGCGAGATCGAGGCCGCGCTCGCCCGCTGCCCCGGCCTCGGGCCGGTCGCGGTGATCGCCCGCGAGGACCGCCCCGGCGACCGCCGCCTGGTCGCCTACGTCTGCCGCGGGGCGGGCGGCGAGCCCGATCCGGCCAGCCTGCGCCGCCAGCTCGCGGCCCGGCTGCCCGCGCACCTGGTCCCGGCGGCTTTCGTCGTGCTCGACGCCCTGCCGCTGACGCCCAACCGCAAGCTCGACCGCGCCGCGCTGCCCGCCCCCGCCGCCGCCCCCGCCGGCGGCGGACGGCCGCCGCGCGACGAGCACGAGAAGGTGCTGAGCGATCTGTTCGCCGAGGTGCTCGGCATCGAGGAGGTCGGAGTAGAGGACAACTTCTTCGATCTCGGCGGGCATTCCCTGCTCGCCACCCGGCTCGTCAGCCGCGTCCGCGCGGTCCTCGGCGTGGAACTGGGCATCCGGCGCCTGTTCGACCTGCCCACCGTGGCGGACCTGGCCCGCGTGCTCGGCGACGCGCCCGAGGCCCGCCCCCCGCTGCGCCCGGCCCGGCGGCCCGCCCGGCCGCCGCTGTCGTTCGCCCAGCGCCGCCTGTGGTTCCTGAACCGGCTCGAGGGCGCGGCCGATCACGTCCAGAACATCGCGCTCGGCCTGCGCCTGACCGGGCTGCTGGACATCGCCGCCCTGACCCAGGCGATCGGCGACATCACCGGCCGGCACGAGACCCTGCGCACCGTCTTCCCCGACGAGGATGGCGTGCCCTACCAGCAGGTCCTCGAGCCGGGCGACGGCCAGCCAGCGGTCACCGCCACCTCCGTCACCGAGGCGGCGCTGCCCGCGGCGCTGCGCGCGGCCGCGGCCCGCGGCTTCGACCTGACGAGCGAGCTGCCGCTGCGCGTCCTGCTGTTCGCCCTCGGGCCACGCCGCCACGTCCTGCTGCTCGTGGTGCATCACATCGCGTTCGACGGCTGGTCGATGGCACCGCTCGGCCGAGATCTCGACCACGCCTACCGGGCCCGCCGCGGCGGCCGCGCCCCCGCCTGGGCCGCGCTGCCCGTCCAGTACACCGACTACACCCGGTGGCAGCGCCAGGTCCTCGGCAGCGAGGCGGACTCCCGCAGCCTCGCCTCCCGGCAGCTCGGCTACTGGCGCGCCGTCCTCGACGGCCTGCCCGAGCAGCTCGACGTGCCCGCGGACTACCCGCGCCCGGCCGAGCCCAGCTACGTGGGCGACTCCATCATGTTCACCGTTACCCCCGAGCTCCACGAGGCACTGCGCGCCCTGGCCGCGCGCAGCCGGGTCAGCCTCTTCATGGTTTTCCAGGCCGCCCTGGCCGCGCTGCTCACCCGGCTCGGCGCGGGGACCGACCTGCCGATCGGCACCCCGGTCGCCGGGCGTACCGACCAGGCTCTCGATGACCTCGTGGGCTGCTTCATCAACAACCTGGTCCTGCGCACCGACACCTCCGGGGATCCCAGCTTCGCCGGCCTGCTGGCCCGGGTCCGCGAGACTGACCTCGGCGCCTATGCCCACCAGGACCTGCCCTTCGAGCGGCTGGTCGAAGCCCTCAACCCGGCCCGCGCCCTCGGCCGGCATCCCCTCTTCCAGATCATGCTGGTATTCCAGAACAACGCCGCGCCGGGCCTGTCCCTCGGCGCCCTCGATGTCGCCGAGGAGCCGGTCAGCCATGGCGTCGCTGACTACGACCTGACCCTCGACCTGGTGGAGCTCTACGCCGGGGACGGTGCGGCCCGGGGCATGACCGGGTACCTGCAGTATGCCGCCGAGCTGTTCGGCCGCGATACCGCTCAGGCGTTTGCCGACCGGTTCACCCGCCTGCTGGCCGCGGCGGCCGCCCGCCCCGACACGCCGATCGGCGAGCTGGACATCCTCGCGCCGGGCGAGCGGGTCGCGCTGCTGGACCGATGGCAGGACCGCGCCGCGGACGTCACCGGCCCGGCCCGGCCCGGCCGCGTGTACGTCCTGGACGAGCACCTGCGCCTGGCCGCGCCCGGAGCCCGCGGCGAACTCTACATCGCCGGGGCCGGCCCCGGCGGCGAGCCCGGCGGCGGCCGGCCTTCCGGCGGCCGCGCCGCCCTGATCGCGCAGCGATGGGTGGCCGACCCCTTCGGGCCGCCCGGCTCGCGCATGCGGCGCACCGCGGATCTGGTGCGCTGGCGGCTGGACGGCACCCTGCAGTTCCTGGACCGGGCGGCGGCGGCGGATCCGGTCCAGCCCGGCCCGGCGCGCCAGCCCGAGCCGGAAGCGTCCGCCGCCCGGCCGCCGCGCCATCCCCGCGAGGAAGTGCTCAGCCAGCTGTTCGCCGAAGTCCTCGGCCTGGACCGGGTCGAGGCCGACGACGGGTTCTTCGACCTGGGCGGCCACTCGCTGGTGGCCCCCCGGCTGGTCAGCCGCATCCGCTCCGTCCTCGGCGTGGACATGAGCCTGCGGCGCCTGTTCGAGACCCCCACCATTGCCGGCCTCGCGGCCAGCCTCGACGGGCCGGGCCGGCGCGACGGGTTCGACACCCTGCTGCCGCTGCGCGCCCGCGGCAGCCGCCCGCCCCTGTTCTGCATCCACCCCGTCGGCGGGGTCAGCTGGTGCTACGCGGGGCTGCTGCCTCACCTCGACCCCGGCGTGCCCGTCTACGGCCTGCAGGCCCGCGCCGGCGGCGGTGCCCGCCCGGCCAGCCTCAAGGCGATGGCGCAGGATTACCTCGACCAGATCCGCGCCGTCCAGCCCGTCGGGCCCTACCACCTGCTCGGCTGGTCCTTCGGCGGCCTGGTCGCCCACGAGATCGCCGTCCGCCTCGAGCAGGCGGGCGGGCAGGTGGCGCTGCTCGCCCTGCTCGACAGCTATCCGGTCGCCACCGGGGCCGAGCACCGCGGCATCCGCGGCCGGGACGAGGCGCGCGCCCTGCTGCTCGACTCCCTCGGCTACGTCCCCGGCGGCGCGGCGGCTACGGCGCCGGGGCGCGAGCAGCGCGCCACCGAGCTGCTCGAGCGGCCGGACAGCGTGATCGCGCAGCTCGGCGACGGTTTCCTCGACGACTTCACCGGGCTTGTGCTGGACAACTCCGCCCTGATGAGCGCCCACACCCCCCAGCGCTATCGCGGCGACGCCGTCTTGTTCGTCGCCGAGAAGAGCTGGGACCACCGGCAGTCACCGGCCGGCGTCTGGCAGCCCCATGTCGGCGGCCAGCTGACCACGCACCGCGTCCCCTGCCACCACGACCGCATCACCCAGCCGGCCGCGCTCGCCGTGATCGGCCCGGTCCTCGCCGCCCTCCTTGACCACGGACCAGGACGCCCGCCCGGCGGCGGGCGCCCTGGTCCGGTGATCCGCCTCCCACAGAAAGGTGCCGCATGATGGACGAACCCGACGGCCTGCGCTACAAGGTCGTGATCAACGACGAGGAGCAGTACTCGATCTGGCGGGCCGACCGCCCCAGCCCGGCCGGCTGGCGGGACGAGGGGACGCAGGGCCCCGAGCAGGAGTGCCTCGACCACATCGAGAAGGTGTGGACCGACATGCGGCCGCTGAGCGTGCGCGCGGGCCTCGCGGCCGCCGCGCCGGCGGGGAGCGACCGATGATCGAGACGGTGGTGATCGTCGGCGGCGGCACCGCTGGCTGGATGACCGCCGCCTACCTCAATGCCGCGTTCGGCGACCGGATCTCGGTGACCCTCGTCGAATCCCCGCAGGTCGGCACCATCGGTGTCGGCGAGGCCACCTTCAGCACCGTGCGCCATTTCTTCGACTACCTGGGCCTCGACGAGCGTGACTGGATGCCGCGGTGCGCGGGCTCCTACAAGCTCGCGATCCGGTTCGAGAACTGGCGCGGCGACGGCACGCACTTCTATCACCCCTTCGAGCGCCTGCGGGCCGTGGACAGCTTCAGCCTCGCCGACTGGTGGCTGCACGACGCCGGCCCGGCCGACGGGGCGTTCGACCGCAGCTGCTTCATCACGCCCTACCTGTGCGAGGCGCGCCGCGCCCCCCGGACCGCCGACGGCGCGCTGTTCGCCGCCGCCCTCGACGGCGGCCTGGGCTGCTCCTCCATGGCGGAGCAGCGCGCCCAGTTCCCCTACGCCTACCACTTCGACGCGGCCCTGCTCGCGAAGTACCTCACCGGCTACGCCGTCCAGCGCGGCGTGCGACACGTGCGGGCCGATGTCGCCGAGGTCGTCCGGGACGCCCGGGGCTGGATCACCTACGTGCGCACCGCGCAGGGCGAGGAGCTGCCGGCCGACCTCTTCGTCGACTGCACGGGGTTCAAGGGCCTGCTCATCAACAAGGCCCTGGGCGAGCCCTTCGTGTCCTTCGAGAAGTTCCTGCCCAACAACCGCGCGGTCGCCCTCCGCGTCCCCCGCGACCACGGCGCCGGCACTATGGCCCCGTACACCACCGCGACCGCGATGGACGCCGGCTGGATCTGGAACATCCCGCTGTTCGGCCGCGACGGCACGGGATACGTGTACTCCGACGACTACTGCACGCCCGAGGAAGCCGAGCGCACCCTGCGCGCCTTCGCCGCCCCTGGCCGCGAGGACCTGAACGCCAGCCACATCCGGATGCGCGTCGGGTGCACCCGGCAGCCGTGGGTGAATAACTGCGTGGCGATCGGCCTGTCCAGCGCATTTGTCGAGCCGCTGGAATCCACCGGCATCTTCTTCATCCAGTACGGCATTGAGCAGCTCGTGAAGCACTTCCCGGACAAGCGCTGGGACCCGGTGCTCACATCCCGCTACAACGACGCCTTCGGACGCGTCGTGGACGGCATCAAGGAGTTCCTGATCATGCACTACCGGGCCGCCGGGCGCCGCGACACGCCGTACTGGCGGGCGGCCAGGGAGCGCGAGATTCCCGAGGCGCTCGCCGCGCGGCTGGAGATCGCCAGCGCCCAGCTGCTCGACGACGACAGCATCTACCCGTACTACCACGGCTTCGAGTCGTACTCGTGGATCACGATGCTGCTCGGGCTCGGCTGGGCTCCGAGCCTCCCCAGGCCCGCCCTCGCCTACATGGACGCCGCCGGAGCGCGCGAGGAGTTCGCCCGGGTCGGCAGCGAGGCGCGCCAGCTCGTGAGCGCTCTGCCCGGCTGCTACGAGTACCTCGCGAGCATCCAGTGACCGTGCCGCTCGTCCGCCCCGCTCGTCCACCCCGAAGGTGCCCATGCGTGAGATCGTCCTGGTGAACATGCCGTTCGCCGACCGCCGCCGACCGTCATTCGCACTCAGCCAGCTCGCGGCCCTGGTGCGCCGGGACTTCGCCAGCGAGTTCAGCGTCCGGGTCTGCTACCTCAACCACGAGGTCACCCGGTTCCTAGGCCCGGCGATGTATGACTCCATCGCCGGCGACATCGAGCATCACATCGCCGGGGTCGGCGACTGGCTGTTCCGGGGCGTGGCCTTCCCGCGGCATGAGGACAACGCCGAGGAATACTTCGCCCGCTACTTCACCGGGCCGGCCCATGCCCGTTTCCGTGACACGATCTTGCGGCGCCGCGCGCGGCTGGGCGCGTTCTGCGAGAGCCTCGCCGACCGCTACCGCCTGGCCGATGCCGACGTGGTCGGGTTCAGCTCGATGTTCGCCCAGACCGTGCCGAGCCTCGCGATGGCCCGGGTGATCAAGGAGCGCAACCCGGCCGCGCTGACGGTGATGGGCGGCGCCAACTGCGAGACGCCGATGGGCGCGACGCTCGCGGCCCACGCCGACCAGCTCGACTTCCTCTTCTCCGGGCCCGCCCGGCAGACCTTCCCCGAATTCCTGCGCTGCGTCACGGACGGGAATCTCGGCCCGGCCCACCGCATCCGCGGCGTCGTGTCCCGGCAGAACTGCCAGGACCAGAAGTTCCGCTCCGCGATCGGCCCCGAGACCGACATCGACGACTACCTGGAGCCGGACTACACCGAATTTGTCGAGTCCTTTGACCGGATGGCCGCCGACTCCCCGGACCACCCCGTCGACCCGATCCTGTTCTTCGAGACCTCCCGGGGCTGCTGGTGGGGCGAGCGCGCGCACTGCACGTTCTGCGGGCTGAACGGCCAGAGCATGGGCTACCGGTCCATGTCGGCGGACAACGCGCTGCGCCAGTTCGACAGCGTGCTGCGGCACGCGCCCTGGTGCACGCACTACAGCTGCACCGACAACATCATGCCGATGGACTACCTGAACGAGGTCTTCCCACGGCTCACCCCGCCGCCGGGGGTGTCCATCTTCTACGAGGTCAAGGTCGGGCTCGACCAGCAGGACTTCCAGGTGATGGCGCAGGCCGGCGTCACCGAGATCCAGCCCGGCATCGAGGCGCTCAACACCGGCACGCTCAAGCTGATGAGAAAGGGGACCTCGGTCTTCCAGAACATCCAGCTGCTCAAGAACTGCGTGCGGTACGGGATCAAGCCCTCCTGGAACCTGCTCATCGGCTTCCCCCGCGAGCCGCGGTCCACCTACGAGAAGTACGTCGGCGACCTGCCGCTGCTCAGCCACCTGCCGCCGCCGGACGGCTGCTTCCCGGTCCGCTTCGACCGGTACAGCCCGTACTTCAACGAGGCCGCCGACTACGAGCTCGACCTGCACCCGGTCGATCACTACCGGCTGACCTACCCGTTCCCGGAGGAGGACCTGGACAACCTCGCCTACTACTTCCAGGACCGCGGCCTCGGCGACTACATGCTCGCCGCCGCGCTGTGGAGCCGGAAGCTCGGCGGGATGGTCGAGCGATGGAACCAGCTGTGGTCCGAGGGCGCCGAGCCGCCGTGCCTGCGCCTCGAGCGAGACGGCGCGGCGGGCACGATCTACGACAGCCGTTCGGGTCACCAGCAGACCTACCGGCTCGACGCCCCCAGCGTGACGCTGCTCGAGCATCTCGACCGGCCGGTCCGCATGGACCGGCTCGCCGGGGCGCTGCCCGCCCTGGTGGGCCGGCTCGACCAGCTGCGGGACCGGGGCCTGCTGCTGTTCGAGGGCGAACGGATGATGAGCGTGGTCCTCACCGACACCGGCGCCGACCCCATGCCCCGGCCCCGGCGGACCGTGGTCGGCGGCCGTCCCCTCCTGCCGCTCGCGGGCGCGGGGCCCGGCTCAGCAGCCTGAATCGAGTGACATGCACCAGACAGCCGTTACCACCACCATCGCGGCGGACTTCCGGTCGATAATGGCCGTCTTCCCCACCGGAGTCGCCATCGTGACGACCCTGGGGCCCGGCGGCCAGCCCCGCGGGATGACCTGCTCGTCGGTGTGCAGCATCACCCTGGCCCCGCCGACGTTGCTGGTATCCCTGCGCTGCGGCAGCCCGACGCTCGCCGCCATCCTGCGCCGGGAGACCTTCGCGCTCAACCTGCTGCGCGGCGACGCGCAGCCCGCCGCCGAGCTGTTCGCCTCCGGGCGGCCCGACCGGTTCGACCGCGTGCGATGGCACGGCGGCCCCGGTGGTCCCGAGCTGCCCGATGCCGCCCACGCCGCGGCCCACTGCCAGGTCCGGCGCACCGAGAGAATCGGGGACCACATGGTGATCTTTGGCGAGGTCTTCCGCGTGCGGCTGCCGGCCGAACCCGTCTCGCCGCTGCTGTACGGGCTGCGGCGCTACACCACCTGGCCGCAGGGCGGTCACCCGGAGGGGAGCAGCCATGAAGTCTCTGCCCGCGATGTTCGAAGCCCACGCCCGGCACACCCCGGACGCGATCGCGCTCACCTGTGACGGCCAGCACCTCAGCTACGCCCAGCTCAACCGCCGGGCCAACCGGCTGGCGCACTACCTGCGCCGGCGCGGCGCGGGCCCCGGCTCCATGGTCGGCATCTGCCTCGAACGTTCCGGTGACCTGATCGCCGGCATCCTCGGCATCCTGAAGAGCGGGGCCTGCTACGTCCCGCTTGACCCCCAGTACCCCGACCAGCGGATCGCGCTGATGCTGGCGGACGCGCAGGTACCGCTCCTGCTCACCGAGCGGGCTTTCCGCGGCAGGTTCCCGCCCGCAGCGCTCTACGAGGTCCTCGCGATGGAGGAGCTCCGGCCGGCCCTCGCCGCCGAATCCCCGGACAACCCGCCCGGCGAGATCGACGGCGCGGACCTCGCCTACGTCATCTACACCTCCGGGTCCACCGGGCGCCCCAAGGGTGTGCTCATCGACCACGCCAACGTGACGCGCCTGTTCACCGCCACGGAGCACTGGTTCCACTTCGGCCCGGCGGACGTCATGGCGCTGTTCCACTCGGCCGCGTTCGACCTGTCGGTCTGGGAGATGTGGGGCGCGCTCGCCTACGGCGGCCGGCTCGTCATCGTCCCGAGCCTGGTGAGCCGGTTCCCTGACGACTTCCGCGCTCTGGTGGCCGAGGAGGGCGTCACCGTGCTCACCCAGACGCCCACCGCGTTCCGGCAGTTCGCGCTCGCCGCGGAAGCCGCGCCGGGCGGGCCCGCGCTGGCGCTGCGCTGCGTGGTCCTCGCCGGCGAGGCCCTGAACATCCCGGGCCTGCGGCCGTGGTTCGAGCGCCACGGTGACCAGACGCCGCGCCTGGTCAACATGTACGGCATCACGGAGACCACCGTCCACGTCACTTACCGGGAGATCGACTGGGCCGACACCGAGAACGCGGCCAGCGTAGTCGGCGTGCCGATCCCGGACCTGCAGCTGTACGTCCTCGATGAGCACATGCGCCCGGTGCCCGACGGCACCGTCGGCGAGATCTACGTGGGCGGCCCCGGCGTCGGGCGCGGCTACCTGCGGCGGCCGGACCTGACCGAGGCCAGGTTCATCGCTGATCCCTTCTCCGCGTGCCCCGCCGGGCGGCTCTACCGGTCGGGCGACCTCGCGATACCGCGGCCGGACGGCGACCTGGAGTACGTGGGCCGGGCCGACCAGCAGGTGAAGATCCGCGGCTTCCGGGTCGAGCTGGGCGAGATCGAGAACGCCCTGATCGAGCACGAGGGCGTCAAGGATGCCGTCGTCGCGGTCCGGGACGCCGACACGGACTTCCCGAAGGTCGTCGCGTACGTCATCCCCGCCGGCGAGAAGGCACCGTCGCTCAGGGAACTGCGCCGCTTCCTGCAGCTCAGCGTGCCGGAGTACATGCTGCCGAACGCGGTCCTGCCGATCGCCGGCCTGCCGGTCACCGCGAGCGGCAAGCTGGACCGGGCCGCGCTGCCCTGGTAGACACCCGGCCCGGCCGGGCGCACGCGTGCCGCGGGAACTTGGCGCTTTCTCGCCACCATAACGGGCCCCGGCCGCCGCCCGGACCGCCCGCAAGGGCGGCCGGCAGGCGCTCAGATCTGGATAAGGCCAGGTCACGGCCCTGC
>Ga0307374_10014018_pt1 | contig 10968 bp, 5 predicted proteins | sample OX3MG_FD_202532 | JGI IMG/M metagenome (GOLD analysis project Ga0307374, IMG submission 202532) | Soil microbial communities from Risofladan, Vaasa, Finland - OX-3 | ecosystem: Environmental > Terrestrial > Soil > Coastal area > Acid sulfate soil | place: Finland: Risofladan, Vaasa | collected... | reverse complement strand
ATGGGGGCGGGGCTGGCGGCGACGCTGGCTTTCGGCCAAGCAACCAACGTGGGCACGGTCACCGGGCAGGTGACGGACGCCCAGGGGGGGGCCATGGTGGGGGCGGTGGTGGTGTTGACCAACACCGCGACCAACGGCTCGCAGGCCACCGTGTCGAACAACATCGGGCGCTACGCCTTCAGCAACGTGCAGCCGGGCACCTACACCCTGGACGTGAAGAAGCCGGGCTTCAAAGAGGCGCTGGTCAAAGACCAACTGGTGGCGGTGGGCAAGAGCCTGACGCTGAACGTGCCCATGCAGGTGGGCACGGCGACGCAGACGGTGGAGGTGACCGCGACCGGGGCCGAGCTACAGACCATGAACGCCACCGTGGGCTCGACCGTGAGCGGGGACGCGATCGTCAAGCTGCCCAACTTGGGGCGGGATGCCAACGCGCTCACCGCCCTGCAGCCCAACACCGCCCCCGACGGCGGCATCGCCGGCGCGAATATGGACCAGAACAGCTATAGCCTGGACGGCGGCAGCAACAGCGACGAGATGGACGGGGCGCACAGCGTCTATACGCCCTCGTCGGGCAGCATCGGCTCGGCGGCGGGGGGCAACCCCTCGGGGGTGATCCCGACGCCGGCCGACAGCATCGAGCAGTTCAGCGTTGGGGTGGTGAACCAGACCGCGAGCTTCAACGGCTCGGCGGGCTCGGCGGTGGCGATGGTCACCAAGCGCGGCACCGACGCGGTGCACGGCTCCGCCTACGACTACTATTTGGGCTCCTACTTGAGCGCCAACAGTTGGACCAACAACCAGAACGGGGCACCGCGCGCCAAGAGCCACCAGAACCGGTTTGGCGCGTCGCTGGGGGGCGAGATTCTTCCCAACTGGCTGGGCGGAAAGACCTATTTGTTTGGCAACTTCGAGGGGCGGCGCTATCCCTTGACCGCGACCATCACCAAGCTGGTGCCGAGCGATCTGCTGCGGGCGGGGGTGGTGCAGGCCAACAACACCGGCGGAGCGGGCTGGGAGGCCTACAACCTCAACCCCACCTCGGTGACGGTGGCGGGGACCACCTATGCGCCGGCGGTGTGCAACCAGCCGGGCGGCGCCACCGGCGCCTGCGATCCGCGCGGGCTGGGGCTGAACCCGGTGGTGGCGCAGATGTGGGCGCAGTACTTGCCGCTGGCCAACGACCTGCACGCCGGCGACCTGCACAACACCCTGGGCTACCAGACCCAGGTGGCGACGCCGCTGCAGTCCAACTTTTTTGTGGGGCGGCTGGACCACGACTTTGGCGGCAAGAACCACTTCACCGCCAGCTACCACTTCTACAGCTACAACCCCACCACCACCAACCAGGTGGACATCGGCGGCGCGCTGCCCGGGCACAGCTTCGGGCACGCGGTGGCCACCACCGAGCGGCCGCAGTTGCCGGCGATGTGGACGGCGGGAGTGACCTCGAGCCTGACCCCCAACTTCACCAACGACTTCCATTACTCGTATTTGCGCAACTACTGGGAGTGGCTGGGCACGACGGTGTCGCCGCAGAACCTGACCGGGTTTTCCGGATTGGGGGGGGCGCTGGAGATCGGCGGCGAGAGTTCCAACGCGCTCATCCCCTACAACGTCAACACCCAGAGCGTGCGCACCCGCTTCTGGGACGGCATCGGCCACACCCTCCGCGACGACCTGACGCTGCTGCGCGGCAACCACATCTTGCAGTTTGGCGGGATCTACACCCACCAGTGGGACTACCACCAGCGCAATGACAATGGCGGCGGCATCATGGCCGCCAACGTCTACCAGATCGGCAGCGGCCAGGGGGTGACCAACACCTTCGTGCCGACCGACTTCAGCGGACCGGCGGGCACCTACAAGACCTTCTACAACGAGGCGCTGGGCATCGTCTCGCAGCCGCAGACGCTCTTCACGCGCAGCGGGCCGCAACTGAACCTGCAGCCGCTGGGCACCCCCATGTTCGACAAGAGCACCATTCCGCTCTACAACGTCTATTTCAGCGACGCCTGGCACGTGCGGCCCAGCCTGACCATGACCTACGGGGCGGGCTACACCGTGGAGATGCCGCCGATCGAGCAGGACGGCAAGCAGGTGATGCTGGTGGACAGCGCCGGGGCGCCGGTCTCCACCCTCGACTACCTAGCGTCGGAGCAGCGCGCCGCGCTGGCGGGACAGGTGTACAACCCCAACCTGGGCTTCGCCACGGTGCAGAATGTGGGCGGGGGGCTCAAGTATCCTTATCATCCCTTCTACGGCGGCTTTAGCCCCCGCGTCTCGCTGGCCTGGAACCCGGGCCACATGGGCGGCTGGCTGGGAAGCCTGATGGGAGAAAACAAGACGGTGATCCGCGGCGGCTGGGCCCGCATCTACGGGCGGCTGAACGGGGTGGACCTGGTGCTGGTGCCGCTCTTGGGGACCGGACTGGGACAGGCGATCGCCTGCGTCGGGGCCACCAATGCCGCCAGCGGCCTGCCGGCCTGCAACGGGGTGGGCGGGGCCGACCCGACCACCGCGTTCCGCATCGGCACCGATGGCCTGGTGGCGCCGCTGCCGGCCGCGACCGCGACCCTGCCGCAGCCCTATTTTCCCGGTGTCACCCAGAACGGGGTGGTGAATCCGGCGGCGGGTTCGGGCGAGGTGCTCGACCAGAACTTCAAGCCCAACCGCTCCGACGAGTTCGACCTCACCATCCAGCGGCAGTTCAGCAGCAAGTTCTCCACCGAGATCGGCTACACCGGGCGCATCATCCGCAACGAGTACCAGGCGATCAACCTGGACGCGGTGCCCTACATGATGACCGCCGGCGGACAGCAGTTCCAGCAGGCGTTCAAGAACCTGTATCTCGCCATCGCCGGCGGGCAGGCGGCGACGCCGCAGTCGTTCTTCGAGTCCGCGCTGGGCGGCGCGGGCTCGGCCTACTGCACCGGCTTCACCAGTTGCACCGCGGCGGTGCAGGCCAACGAGGGGCCGGGCGGCAACAGCGACATCAGCACCACCGGCAACGACGTCTACAGCATGTGGAGCAACCTGAACAGCAGCCCCTCGTGGACGCTGGGGCGGACCTTCCCCAGCGCGCCCCCGAGCCAGATGCAGGCCATCTTCGAGAACCTAAGCAACGGCTGGGGCAACTACAACTCCATGTTCTGGAGCCTGAACATGCGCAATTGGCACGGACTGACGGCGCTGTCGAACTTCACCTGGAGCCGCTCGTTCGGCACCGGGCAGGTGGTGCAGGCGACCAGCTCCTACACCGTGGTGGATCCCTGGAACATGCACGCCATGTACGGGCCGCAGTACAACGACACGCCGCTGAACTTCAACCTGTTCTTCCTGTATGAGCCGGGGGAGAAGACGCAGCGCGGTTTGCTGGGACATCTCATCCATGGCTGGTCGTTCGCGCCCATCTTGACCTGGAACGGCGGCGGGACGACGGCGGTGGACATCACCAACAGCGGCGGCAACACCGACTGCGCCTCCTTTGGCGCGACCGACTGCACCGCCGGCAGCACCAATGAGACCGCGGTCAAAGTCACCGGCTACAGCGGCGGCAACAGTGCCATCCGCGGGGTGGTGCAGCAGAACGCGGCGGGCGAGGCCGCCGGCATCGGCGTGAACAGCGACCCGGCCAACGGCGGCACCGGCATCAACATCTTCGGCGCCAACGCGGCGGCGATCTACGCCGAGTTCCGCCCCATGGTGCTGGGGTTGGATACGACCGGGACCTCGGGGGTGATCCGCGGGATACCAGTGTGGAACGTGAGCTTCGCGCTGACCAAGGAGATGGCCTTCACCGAGCGCATGGGGGCGGAGCTGAGCGTTCAGGCCAGCAACGTCTTCAACCATTTCTCGCCCAGCGCCGGCGGCAGCTTCAATTACAACGGCGCCGGGGCCGCCAACGACATCGGCAACCCGGCGGATTTCGGCGTGATCACCGGCAGCGCCCTGGCGCCGCGGCAGGTGGAGATCGGGATCCGGGTGCATTGGTGAATCGTGGCGCGCTGCGCCGCGATTTCACGCACGGGCCCGGCGCTTCGCGCCGGGGCTGCCTTCAGCATTCAGCCTTGGGGCCGCCTTTGCGGGAGCTTGGGCGGCGCGGGGTGCGGGGCCGCGGAATGGGCGCTGCGGAGACGAAGGGCGCGAAGGCAAAAACACCCTTGGGTTAGCCCGTCCCGCCGGGCGCAGGCGGCTTTTCCATCCGGAAAGGCCGCACCTACTCTCCCGACTGCGGGCCACAGCGACGCTGCTTTTGCTCTAACCTTGGGACATGGCGCGGCTTTATCCGTTTGTGATCGGCGGGGAGCTGGTGGTCCCCGAGCATTTGGCGATGGTGCGCTCTCCCTTTAGCGGGGATGCGGTGGGGGAGTGCGGGGCGGCGAGCGGGCTCGAGGTCGAGCGGGCAGTCGAGGCCGCGGCCGGGGCGCGCGATGCGATGGCCGCACTGCCGGCTTGGAAGCGCAGCCAGGCGCTGCGCGAGCTCGAGAACGCGGTGCGCATCCATCAGGACGAGTTGGCGGCGCTGATCGCGGCCGAGGCGGCGAAGCCCTTGCGCGACGCCCGCGGCGAGGTGCAGCGCGGCCTGCTGACGCTGCGCACCGCCGCCGAGGAGGCGCTGCGCATCGGCGGCGAGGTGTCTCCGCTCGATGTCGCCGCTGGCGGCGAAGGACGCTTTTCGCTGTCGCGCCGGTGTCCCATCGGGATCATCGCCGGGATCACGCCTTTCAACTTTCCCCTGAATCTGGTGCTGCACAAGCTGGCGCCGGCGCTGGCCAGCGGCAACCCAATCATCATCAAGCCTTCGCCGCGGGCGCCGCTAACGGCGTTGCGGCTGGGCGAGTTGGCGCTGGGGCTGGAGTTGCCACCGGGCGCGGTGAACGTCGTGGCGGGCGGGGCTGAGCCGGTGGAGCAGTTGCTCAGCGACGGGCGGGTGGCGATGCTGTCGTTCACCGGTAGCGCGGCCGTGGGGTGGGAGCTGAAGGCCCGCGCCGGGCGCAAGAAGGTGGTGCTTGAGTTGGGCGGCAATGCCGCCAATATCGTGCACCACGACGCCGATCTGGAACTGGCGGCGGCGCGCCTGTCCACGGGCGCGTTTGGCTACGCCGGGCAGAGCTGCATCTCGGTGCAGCGGGTGTATGCCCACCGCTCGATCTATGCCGAGCTGCGGCAGCGGCTGGTGGCCAAGGCCGGCGAGCTGCGCCTGGGCGATCCCGGACATGAGACCACCGATGTGGGGCCGATGATCAGCAACGAGGCCGCAGACCGCGCCTTCGGCTGGATGGAAGAGGCGGTCGCGGGCGGAGCGGCCGTGGCATGCGGCATGAAGCGGGATGGCGGCTTCGTCTGGCCCACCATCCTCGAAGGTGTGCCGCCGCAGGCGGCGATCTACAAGGAAGAGGCCTTCGCGCCGGTGCTGCTGCTCGCCGCCTATGACAGCGAGGCGGAGGCGTTGCGCGAGGCCAACGCCAGCCGCTACGGGTTGCAGGCGGCGGTGTTTACCCGCAGCTTGGAGTTTGCCTTGCAGGCGTTTCGCCAGCTCGAGGTGGGCGCGGTGCTGATCAACGAAGCCTCCAACTGGCGCATGGATCCCATGCCCTATGGCGGCGTCAAGGAGTCGGGCTTCGGGCGTGAGGGCCTGCGGGCGGCGATTGCAGAGATGACCGAACTGCGCTTGTTGATTCTGCGGCAGTAGGCGAAGGTCCGGGATATACTTCCGGCTATGAGAATATCCAGCCGCGTGCTCACTGTGTCCGCAGTGGCGGTGTTTGGTTTAGGCCTGCTGGCCCAGTCGGCCGACGCGCCCAACCTGGATGCGATCCACCAGATCAAGAATTTAGAGCTGACCGACTCGCATGTGATGGAGATCGAGAGTTGGCTGACCGATGTCTATGGGCCGCGGCTGACCAACTCGCCCGACATGCGCCAGGCGGCGCAGTGGGCGGAGAAGGAGTTGACCTCGTGGGGCATCGCCAAGGTGCGCGAGGAGCCGTTTCCGTTTGGGCGCGGCTGGTCGAACGACTCCACCTCGGTGCAGGAAGCAAGCCCGCGTGTGTATCCGCTGATCGCCTACGCCGAAGCCTGGACACCCGGCACCAACGGCGACGTCAAGGCGCAGGCGGAGATCGTCTCGATCAACACGCCGGCGGACTTCGCCAAATACCGCGGGACGCTGCGCGGCAAGTTCGTGCTCGACCAGCCCTTGCCGCCCAACCCCCTGGTGGACGGCACCGGCTCGCAGCTCACCGGCGAGTTCCGGCGCTGGAGCGACCGGGAACTCAAGGACATGGAGACGGCGCAGGCGCCGCGGGGCGGCTTCTTCGGCCGCGGCGGGCGCGGCGGCCGTGGGCCGATTGCTGGGGTGGCGCATGCCGACGTTCTCAAGTTCTTCTTGGACGAGGGCGTGGCCTGCGTGCTGGAGCCGGGGCGGGGGAACTCCAACGACGGCACGGTTTTTGTCGCGCAGGGGCAGGGTACCGACCATGGCGGGCGAGGCGGACGCGGGACGCCGCTGCAGAGCGCGACCGCGCCGCCCACACCTTGCCAACTGGCGCTGGCGATTGATAGCTATGGGCGGATCTATCGAACCCTGGAGAAGAAGGTTCCGGTGACGCTCGACGTCAACGTCAAAAACAGCTACCACACCGAAAATGGGCTGGACTCGTTCAACATCGTGGGCGAGATCCCCGGCGGCGACCTCGCCAACCAGGTGGTGATGCTGGGCGGGCACTTCGACTCCTGGCAGTCGGCGACCGGGGCGACCGACAACGGCGCCGGCGCCGCCACCATGATGGAGGCGCTGCGGCTGCTCCAGGCCAGTGGCCTCAAGATGCGGCGCACGGTGCGCATCGCACTCTGGACCGGCGAGGAGCAAGGGTTGTTGGGCTCGCGCGCCTACGCGCTACAGCACTTCCGCAACGCCCAAGGCGAGGTGTTGCCCGGCCAGAAGGTGGTCAGCGGCTACTACAACGTGGACAACGGCTCGGGGGCGATCCGCGGCATCTACCTGCAGGGCAACGAGATGGTGGCGCCGCTGTTCGAGCGGTGGATGAAGCCCTTCCACGATTTGGGCATGAACACACTGACCATCCGCAACACCGGCGGCACCGACCATCTGAGCTTCGTGGCCGACGGGATCCCCGGTTTCCAGTTCATCCAAGACCCGCTCGACTACGAGACCCGCACCCACCACTCCAGCTCGGATACCTACGAACACGTCATCCCCTGGGACATGGAGCGGAACGCCATCATCGTGGCCTCCTTCGTCTACATGACCGCCAACCGCCCAGCCATGCTGCCGCGGCCTCCCTTGCCGCCGAGAGCAACCGGGCGGGGGTTCTAAGAGCCTTTCGAGCCACCCAACAGCGCGTCCACGAATTGGCCGGGCTCGAAGGGAACGAGGTCCTCGGCGCGTTCGCCGACGCCGAGGTAGCGGACCGGGAGGCCGAGCTCGCGGGCGATGGCGACCACGATGCCACCGCGGGCGGTGCCGTCGAGCTTGGTGACGATGAGGCCACTGAGGCCGGCGGCCTGGGTGAATTGGCGGGCCTGCTGCAGGCCGTTCTGGCCGGTGGTGGCGTCCAACACTAAGAGCGTTTCGTGGGGGGCGCCGGGGATTTGGCGCTCGGCGGTGCGGCGCATCTTGGCCAGCTCTTGCATGAGGTTGGTCTTGGTGTGCAGGCGGCCGGCGGTGTCCACCAACACGTAGTTGACGTGGCGCGACTTGGCGGCGGCGAGGGCGTCGAAGAGCACGGCGGAGGGGTCGGCGCCGGGCTTTTGCTGCACCAGCTCGACGCCGGCGCGCTCGGCCCAAACCGCAACCTGTTCACTGGCGGCGGCGCGGAAGGTATCGCCGGCGCAGATCAGCGAAGTAAAGCCCTCGCTCTTATAGCGCTGGGCGAGTTTCCCGATGGAGGTGGTCTTGCCGGCGCCGTTGACGCCCACCAGCAGGATCACAAAGGGGGCGCCGTCGGTGCTCTCACGCGGCGGGCGGGCTGTGCGGTCGAAGATTCCAACCAGCTCGGCCTTGATGGCGGCGCGGACAGCTTCGGCAGAGGTGGTGGCGGCGCGGCCGCGCTGCTGCTCGAGCTGCGTGCGCACGCGGGCCACGATCTCGGCGGCGGTGCGCGCGCCCAGGTCGGCGTCCACCAGCGTGGCCTCGAGCTGGCGCAGCAGCTCGGGGCTGACGGTGGGGTTGCCCTGGAACAGGTCTTCGACCTGGGCGACCAGGTTATCGCGGGTTTTTTCAACGGCTCCGGCGATTTTCTCGCTCAGGCGCTCGAACAGCGTGGGCTTGGGCGGCTCGCCAAACAGGGTTTGAATCATGCTCCCCTATTTTCGCATGGCGCACAAAGGCATAGACGCGGCTTGAAATCCGCGTGGGCGCGCAGGCCGTAGACCAAGACGGGGCCGCGATCGTGGTTGTAGCCGGGGTTGCGGATCCCTTGGAGATCGGGTCCCCAGGAGGCCAGGGTCACAATCGCCGCATGCCGGGGCGCCATGGATGCGCTGATGGCGGAGGTGATCGAGGGCCGACAGGCCGGCACGCCACCGAGGATCAGGCGCGCGCGGCCGACGATCTGGTGAGCGCGCTGCGGGCCAATCTGAAATAGCCGGGGCTTACTTGGGGTGGCGGAACATGCGGAGCAACTCGGCGCCGCCGCGGACGGCGACGATGAGGGTGATGCCGGCGAAGACGGCGCCCGAGAGGATCAGGGCGGCGGTCCAGAAATCGAGCCAGAAGTGGTTAGCCATGGGCAGCTTCGCTCCGGGGCTGGAAGCGCTCGCCGATCCAGGTGCCGGCGACCATCGCCACCGCGGCCAGGCCGAAGGCGGCGAAGCCGGAGTAGGTGGCGGGCAGGTTGAGGAAGAAGTAGCCGACCGTGCCGGCGGCGCCGGCGATCATGGCGGCGTAGCCGCCGGCCAGGTTGGCGCGCTTCCAGTACAGGCCGGCGATGACGGCGGCGAAGGTGCCGGAGAGGAAGATGGTCGCGGTCAGGTTGAGGTAGAGGTAGAGCGGGCCGGAGAGGGTGTACCACAAGCTCCACCAGAGGATGAAGACGCTGACGAAGACGTTGGCGAAGCGGTTGAGGCGAATCTGCGCCCGCGAGCTCAACGGCGCGCGGCGGAGGGGGCCGATGATGTCCTGCGAGATGATCGAGCTCCAGCCCAGCAGGTAAGAACTGTTTACCGACATGGTGGCGGCGAGCATGCCCGCCACGACCAGGCCTTTGACGCCGGGGCCGAGCAAGTGGGCCAGCAGGGTGGGCATCGCGTTCATGGAGTCGGCGTGGGGGCCGAGCGTGGCCAGGGCGGCGATGCCCCAGAGCATGGGCAACATACCGCGGCCGAGGAAGATCAGCCCGGTCCAGCCGAACACCTTCTTGCTGAGTTCGGGGCTCTTCATGGACATGGTACGCATGGCGGTGGTCTGCCAGCAGGTGTTCACCGCTGTCCAGAGGATCACCTGCCACACGATGTAGCCCGCGCCGTAGGTGGGGTTGGTGAGCGGGTTGAAGCCCTGCGGCCCCATCTGGGCGGAGACGGCATGCACCATGTGGCCCCAGCCCACCTCGACCACGCAGTAAATGGTAACGATAATGGTGCCGAGGCTGAGAGCCACGTATTGCACGAAGTCGGTGATGACGATCGAGAGCATGCCGCCGACCACGGTGTAGAGCAGCTCGATCAGCAGGATGCCGGTCATCGCCAGCTTGAGGTACTGAAAGGGAATGCCGGTGAGGATGACCAGGAAGCTGCCTTCGACCCGCAGGAACATGCCCATGTTGAGGATGCCGCCGGTGGCCACCAGCACGCCGGTCAGCACGCGCAGGCCGCGGCTGTACTTGCGCTCAAAGTACTCGGGCACGGTCATCAACTCCAGTTGGCGAAAGCGATGGATGATGAAGCCGGTGTAGCCGACCCCCAGCATCACCAGGCCGGAGATGAGGCCGGTGATGAAGGCGGAGAAGCCCGTCTGGAAGCCCAGTTGGGCGTAGTACATGAAGGTGACGGTGCCGGTCTCGGTGGCGGCCAGGGTGGCCACCCCCAAGAACAAGCCCAGTCCGCGGCCGGCGACCAGAAAGTCCGTGATGTCGGAGAGAAAGCGCTTGGCGGCCAGGCCGATGGCGAGCGTGCCGGCGAGATAGCAGACGACGATGACGGTGTCGAGGGGGGTAAAGCCCATGCGGTGGCCCGGTTCGGCCCAGCCAGCTTACACCATCGCGGCGGCGCGTGGGCATGGCCCGCCCTCGCGTCCGAAGGAGGCGTTTCAGGGAAGCGGCGGTAAAGGTTGTGGGCTATTCGTCGCCGCAGGCAAAGCGATGGCGGCAGCCGTCGCAACGGTAAACGCGGCGGCGGCGCAAGAGGTGGTCCCACCAATTGCGCTTGATCCGATGGACGTCAAACGACTTGCAACGCGGACAACCCGATGCCGTAGACATGGGGAAGCTCTCCTATGGCCGAAATCATATCGCAAATGCGAGGTAAACATGAACAAAATGCTCCGGCGGTGCCAGCGGGCAAACCCCCGGCGTTGGACGGGCCACTCCGATAGAATTTAGGGGTGAGCGAACCTGCGCTGATGCCTCCTCCGCCCGCGCGGCTGCGCCGCCTCCGGCTGGGCCTGGACCTATTGCTGGGGCTGCTGCTGCTGCTGGTGGCGGCGTGCGGCTTGGTCTATTGGTACGTGCGCACGCCCCAGGCCGACCTGGACGGGCGGGTGGCGCTGGCGGGTTTGCAGGCGCCGGTGGAGATCGTGCGCGATAGCCGCGGCATTCCCCATATCACCGCGCAGAACATTCACGACCTGTATGTGGCGCAGGGTTTCGCGATGGCGCAGGACCGGCTGTGGGAGATGGACCTGATGCGACGGCTGGGGGAGGGACGGCTGGCACAGGTGTTCGGGCCGGCGGCGCTGGGGGCGGACCGGGCCAACCGCGCCCTGGGGCTGGGGCGGGCGGCGGCGGC
>Ga0307374_10014016_pt1 | contig 10969 bp, 7 predicted proteins | sample OX3MG_FD_202532 | JGI IMG/M metagenome (GOLD analysis project Ga0307374, IMG submission 202532) | Soil microbial communities from Risofladan, Vaasa, Finland - OX-3 | ecosystem: Environmental > Terrestrial > Soil > Coastal area > Acid sulfate soil | place: Finland: Risofladan, Vaasa | collected... | reverse complement strand
GCCGAGCGCGCCTCGTTCGGCTGCTGCACCTGCATCAGGTGAACGTGCCGGTCAATCAGCCCCGGCAGGACGGTTGCCGTGCTCAAGTCAATAATGCGCGCGCCGGCGGGAATCTTTACGCGGCTGGCAGGGCCTACATCGACGATCAGGTCGCCCTTGACGAGGATCACCTGGTTGTTCAGATTCATTCCCGTTCGCGAATCGAACAGGCGTCCGGCGCGTATGGCCACACCCTCGGGAGGTGGCGGCGGCATCATGATTTTGGAAACATCGAAGGGCGGCGCTTCGGGGCGACCTTGCGCAAAAACGGCAACGAAATTTCCCGTCATCAAAAGGGCCGCGATCATTGCAAAACCGAATTTCCACACGGGTTTCAGGCGCATCGCAAAATCCTCCCCCCAGGGTTTCCGGATCTGTAAATAGATGGTTTAGTTTAGGCATACTTCTACACCTTTACGTCCCTGTTGCAAATGAAAAATACGGTCTGCAGGAGGAGTTCGCCTGAGCCCACCGCATCAGCGGATTTGCCGCTCTTCATGCGCAAGTGTCAGCGCGGAACACAGTCTCCACGTTTCGAATCTCAAATTTGAGACGGACAAGCGGTTTTGATGTCGCGGCTATGTGGGTCGGTCCTATGTGGGTCAGAGCTTTGCGAATCAGTGCTTTGTGGGTCGCGGCTTCAGCCGCGACATCAGAACCAGGAAAACCGGGCTTTAGCCCCTGAAGCGCGGGGTCAAAACCACCTGCAGGCATTGATGAAACAGATTCCAGGTTTCCGGAGTCGTCTATTTCCGGCTCCCTGCATTCTCATTTTCGCCAGTCACTTGCCTCTCGCCGCAAATCATCTATCCTGTCTGCTGTGGATCGCGCGAACATACTGATCATTGGCGGGGGCGTGGTGGGATGCGCGGTGGCGCGCGCGGTATCGCAGCGCTGGAGTGACGTATTTCTGGTCGATCAGATGCCGAAGCTCGGCATGGGAGCGAGCACGCGCAACAGCGGCGTGATTCACTCCGGCATCTATTACCCGCCCGGCTCGCTTAAAGCGCAGCTATGCGTCGCCGGAAACCGGATGCTGTATGAATTCTGCGCCGCGCATAACGTGCCGCACCGGAATTGCGGCAAGCTTGTCGTGGCTCACGGAGCCGGGCAGGAAGCGGCGCTGGAACATCTGGCCGAAAACGGCCGCGCCAATGGCGTTGCGGGCTTGCGCCTGGTGGATCGGGCTGCGGTCCACGCCCGCGAACCGCACATTGCAGCCACCGAAGCCCTGCTCGTGCCTTCCACGGGCATCGTTTCCGCTGAAGACCTGGTGAAGACACTTGCGCGCATTGCCACCGATCAGGGGGCAAGCCTGCTGCCGCGCGCGCGTGTTGTGCGGCTCGAACCGCGCGAGGATTCCATCGCCGTGACTCTGGCCGAGGGCTCCGCAAGCGGCGGCCCGCCCAGCCCCGGTGAAATCTCCACCGGGGAAACGGTCGAAGAAACGACTAAGGAAACAATTGAAGCGCGCTGCGTGATCAATTGTGCGGGGCTTTACGCCGATGAAATCGCCGCGATGCTGGGAAACCACAACTACCGCATTTATCCCGTGCGCGGCGAATACTGCGAACTGGTGCGCGCGAAATCGTATCTGGTGAACAATCTGGTCTACCCGCTTCCCCACGCCGACGGCCTCAGCCTCGGCATGCACCTGACGCGCACGCTCTGGGGCACCGTGCTCGTGGGCCCCACGGCGGATTACGTCTCCGAGAAAAACGATTACGAGCGCAACCGTCTGCCCATCGAGGAATTCGTGCGCCGCGCAAAACCGATGCTGCCCGAACTGGAAGCCGCGGACCTGCAACTCGCCTACTCGGGAATACGAGCGAAGCTGGTGCCTCCCGGACACGGAGGCTTCGCCGATTTCGTGATTGCGCGCGACACCCGCGCGACACGCGCCATTCAACTGGTCGGAATCGAATCGCCGGGACTTACCTCATCCCTGGCGATTGCGGAGCGTGTTGTTTCCCTCGCCGCGGAAATTCTCGATTAGTTCGGATTCTTGGCGTGTACCTGCCGCGGCTTACGGGCCTTCGGCCCCTGTTGCGGATTGCTTGACGGATAACCAAAATCACGCAGGCGGAAACCCGCGCCACTCATCCTTACTTTCTTACTTACCGCGCCAGATCGGAAGCAAACACGAGCGTAACGCCCTGCCGCCTGGCCACAGGCAGCATTTCGGCGAGCACTTGCAGCGTATCGCGATGCGGATGGCCGATGGCCAGCGCCGAGCCTTTTTCGCGAGCGTCACGAATGGCCAGCTCAAATTGTTTGCGGATGGCGCCGGCCGATTCGTCATCATCCAGAAACACGTTGCGCGAGGCCGCGGGAACCCCGGCGGCGTGCGCTGCAGTTTCCGCAACCGTGGCCGCGGTCGTGCGGCTGTCGATAAAAAACAGGTGGTGCTGGCGCAGCAGGGGCATCAACTCGCCCATCAGCTTTCGATCGGAGGTGCCGAGCGAGCCCTCATGATTGTTCACGCCGGTGGCGTAAGGCACGGCGTCCAGCATGGAAGTAAAGGTTTTCTCCACGGCGTTCGAATCCATGCCCGGGTGCAGCTCGATCCGTTCTTCCTCGGCGCCGGCATCGGAAGCCATGGGCAGGTGGAGCATCACCTGGTAACCGCGGCGATGCGCCTCTTCGGCAATTTCCGCCGAACCGGAATGGTACGGAAGAATCGAGAGCGTCACGGGATAGGGGAGCCGGAACAGCGCGTTCGCCTGCGCGAGATCGCTTCCGAGATCATCGATGACGATCGCAAGGCGGGCCTCTCGCGCCGCGGGGTGCGCGGAAACATCGGTGAAAATCAGGGGCGTCACAACACGAATGGACTGCGTGCGCCGCCCTTTCAACAGATAGTCGAACCGCTCGATCCCCGGCGCTCCGGCGCGCGTCACTTGCTTCAGATGATTCACCCGCGCGACGCGCGCAAATTCCCTGGCGATGGCGTCATGCACGGCGCGATCCGGTACGCCTTTCTTTGTCAGCGGCACCGTGATGTAAATACGATCGGCGACAAGGGACCGGGGCTTGCCGGGCTGGCCCGCCGCGGCGGGCAGGCGCGGGGCATACTCCGGACGCATCCCGATTTCCGCGCGCCCGCCGCTGGCATTGCGCGCGGCGGAAATAAACTGTCGCGTGATGCCGCGAATTTCCGTGGCGGGAACAGGCGCGGATTTCCTACGGCAGCCCGCCACGCAAACCAGGGCGGCGCCCAGCACCAAGAGGATTGAAAAATGTAAGGTGGAAAAAGAGGATCGTGTTGCGTGCCGGCCCGGACCACTCGATTCGCGTTTCACACTTCAGGCGGCCTTCTTGGCCTCGCCGCCCTTAAGCAGTTCCAGGGCTTTGTCGTAAACCGGATCGTCGCCAGCCTTGGGAAATTGCCCGGGACCCAGCGGCGCCGCAGTTTCGGCAGCGGGGTTCGCGACGAAATCCAGGGGCTGTGGATGGACTTCCACGGTGGGAGCCACGCCATCGTCTACAATGGATTTGCCATCCGGGGTGGAATAGATCGCAACGGTGAGAATCACCGCTCCGCCGTCTTCCAGCGGAATAATTTTTTGTTCCGAGGCCGAGCCGTACGTGCGCTCGCCCACGACATCGCCGCGCTTGTTGCCTTCGATCGCCCCCGCTAAGATTTCCGCGGCACCCGAGGTGCTCGGCGAAATCAGGACGTCCACCGGAGCGTGCCATACATCCTTGTCCGCTTCCGCCATAAAGTTCTTATCCGCGATGGTCTGTCCTTTGAGGGACGTAATTTTGCCGGAAGACAAAAACAGTTGCGCGGCGGCAATTCCGTCCGGCACTTCTCCGCGGGTGCAACCGCGAAGATCAAGGACCAGTTTGTGCACACCTTGCTTATCCAGCTGAATCAGTTTATCCCGCAATTCCGATACATCCAGGGGATCCATCGCGGGCAGCCGCACGTAGGCGACATCGCCGCCCACGACCTCCGCCACAATATGCTGCGGGCCGATGACCTGCCGTGTGATGCTGATGTCCTGTGGCGCTGTCTTTCCACGGCGCACGACATCCACTTTCACAACCGTGCCGGGAGCGCCCATCAAAAGCGTGTTCGCCTGGCCCACGGACATGTCGCGCGTGCTGAATCCGCTGATGGCCTCGAGAATCTCACCGCTGCGCAGACTGGCTTTTTCCGCCGGGCCGTCGGGCACCACGGAAACAACGACGATATAGCCGTACCGCTTGGAAATCGTCATTCCGGGCTCGGCATGCTGCCCGCTTTTCAGACGTCCCAGATAGTCGGCGTATTCGCGCGGGCTCAAATATCCGGACAAGGGATCGAGGGATTCCAGGAGCCCGTGCAAAGCCCCGTTGGAAACCACGGCCATATTGGGCTGGTCGACGTAGTCGTCCTGGATGTGCTGCAAGACTTCGCCAAACACACCCAGCGAGCGGTAGGACTTGTCGTCGTTGGTCTTGCCAAGCACGTAGCCCAGTCCAACGTACAGGAAGACGATGACCGAGAGCGTTACAACAGAAATTCTAGCGAGGCGACTCATTTTTTGTCTCTTATTTGTTCCGATTTGGCTCTATTTTGACTCTGATTTTGTCTCTGAACTTCAGTATGGATACTCAACCATAATAGCACGACTGGCGTCGCGTCCATGCGGCGATTCTCGGGCCGTTGCGCTAGCGGTACGCTTGCTGCTTGCCGGAGGCTTGGCCTCGCGGTTCACCGCAGGCAAATGCCTCAGTCGGCGTGAGATAGGTTTGCGAGATGCGGTCCTGCCAGCACAGGTGATCTTCATCCCAGAGCGCCCACAGGAACCCCAAAAAGCACGTTCCCGCGGAAATTGAATACCCGAAACTCCTCCACGCCATCTGCCGGGAGGTGGGTACGCTGCCATCAAAACTGACGACGCGAAGACCTCGAACCATCATCCCAGGCGTTGATCCCCCGAAAATGGTGAACAACGCGAAATACTGCGCATAAAACAGCGCCAGCGTCGCTGCCGCCACCATGGCGTCGAGTTTATTGAAGCCGATGCGGCCTCCCAAAACGATGAACAGCGCGAGCATCCCGCCGTAGCTGAACAGAAGCAGCGCGGCGTCCAACAGCGCGGCACGGTAGCGTTCCGACAGCGCAGCCACGGGGAAAAGAGCGTCGGGTGACGATCCTGCACCCTGCCGGGCCGTAGCCGGCCGGTCCAATTGGGCCGGCGCCACCGCGGTCTGCTGAATGGGTATGGAAATCTCAAAACGGTTTGTCTGCTGTTTGCCCGCATCGGCGAACTCCGCGGCGGGCGCGCGCGGCATAAGCTCAGGTGGCGCATCGGGAGTTTCCAATGGTGCAGGGGGTTCGAAAGGAAGCGCGGATTGCAGATCCGTGGTCGCGTCTCCATGCCGCCGAACGCGATATGCGCGGAGTTTACTGGAAACCTCGCGCCGCCATTCCGGTTCGACGGCCAGGTTCCCTTCGGTCACAGTAGCGGCGCGGCGCGCATCTGCCACCCGCCTCAATCGACCCAGAGGCGCATCACAAATCGAACAGGTCTCAGCGGAATCGCCGTTCACGGCGCCGCAATGCTGACAGGTTTTTATCACCGTTCCGTTTTGCGCTGCGGATGTCTCGCCGAACGGAAGTCGGGAGTCAAGAACAGTCTAGCAGCCTGCGGCGGCCGCGAAAAGGATTGCTTCGGCTTGTCGCGAATCGGATAACACGGGCAGCCCGGAGGGTACCAACCGGAATCTATAGGCAGCGGGGCGCGGCAAACCGAAGGCCAACCCAACCGGTGTGAATTGTTGTAAGGCTGCGAGGGGAATGCTACGCTGGCGAGCTATTTTCAATTGTGCTGGTTGTGGATCTCCGTTCCCGGGGCGGGCAGCGGCGTAAACTCATGGACCCGATTCAAAAGTTTGTCAAAAAATACTGGCGGCGCGCGTTCTGTTTGCTGATCGCATCGGCCGGCGTAGTGTGCGCAGCGGCGGCGCAGGGAACTCTTCCGCCCTCCCGCCAGGCCACGGTGCGCCTGGAAGCGGCGCAGCAGCGCAAGGAAGGCGATATATTTTTCGCCGACGGCAAGGTCGTCATCCAATACCTCAATCTGACACTGCGCGCCGATCACGTGCAGTACAACGCAAAAACGTATCTGGCCGTGGCCCGCGGCCACGTAACGCTCGACGTGAATACGCAGCACCTCACGGCCGATTCCGCCACCTTCAACGTGCAAAGCGGAGTGGGCCGCTTCGAACATGTGCGCGGCGAAGTCATGGCGGAACACCAGCCGAATCCGTACGTTCTGGTTTCACCGAATCCCCTGGTTTTCGAAGCGCGAGAGGTTCGGCGGCTCGACGCCCGCACCTATTCCATCGATCACGCCTGGCTGACCATCTGCGATCCCCGCAAACCCAACTGGAAGTTTTTCACATCCCATGCCACGCTCCATTTAAACCGCTCGGTCGCGCTGGTCAACGCCAACTTCCGGCTCTTTCGCATCCCGCTGATTTATTTGCCATATGCCACCGTGCCCGCGGGACGCAACCTGAGGCAGTCCGGATTCCTGCTGCCGGAATTCAGCGATACTTCGCTCAAGGGAATCGTTCTGGGAGAAGGTTATTACTGGGCGCCCAAAACCTGGACCGATGTCACGCTCGGCGGGGCCTACCTCAGCCGCCGCGGATGGCAGCAGAATGCGGAGTTTCGTGCGAAACCCTGGGAAAACGTCTCCATCTCGGCGAAATACTTTGGCGTAATCGACCGCGGGCTGCCGGCCACGGTCCTGGACTCCTCGGGAAATCTGGTCGAGCGACTGGTCAAGCAGGGCGGCCATAGCGCGCAATTCGAGTTGGATGCGCAACTCCGGGACGGCTGGCGCGCCGTGGCGGACCTCAATCAGCTGACTTCTCTGACCTTCCAGCTGGCGTTTGCTCCGACCTATGGCGAGGCGGTGAATTCGGAAGTGCGCTCGTCCGCGTTCCTTACTAAGAGCTTTCACGGGTTCAGCGCCAATCTGGCCTCGAACAGTTATGAGAATTTTCTGAACGCCCAGCCGCAAGTCGCCGTGAATCTGCGCAGCGCCCCGGAAGCGCGCTTCGACTCGGTCGATCAGGCCCCCTGGAAGCGCCTGCCGATTTATTTCGGAGGCGATGCATTTGCCGGAGCCGTGCATCGCAGCGATGAACACTTGCTCACGGACCCCACGACCGGAGTGCAAACCGTGGCCGCCGGAATCGATACGGGGGCGGCCGTGGAGCGCACGGAATTTGCGCCGCGCGTGGTCGTGCCGTTGCGCTGGGGCCCCTGGGTGGGCGTCACGACCAGCTATACCGTGCGCACCACGAGCTACGGCGCGCAAATGATTTCCGGCTCGCTGGTGAATACTCCCCTGCGGCGAACCACCGGCGAACTGAATATCGACCTGCGGCCGCCTTCGCTCGAGCGCGTCTGGAGCAGCGGAAGCGGAAAATGGAAACACACGATCGACCCTGAAATTGAATACAACTACGTGCGCGGCGTGAATCCATTCGACCACTTCATCCGCTTTGACCAGGACGAAACCCTCACCGACACCAATGAATTCATGTACTCGATTACGCAGCGGCTGTTTCACCGCTCGGGAAACGCCCAGGCGAACGAACTGGCCAGCTGGAAAATCGCGCAAAAGTATTACTTCGATCCCACCTTCAACGGCGCGCTGGTTCCCGGAACGCGCAACGTTTTCCAGGCGCTCGATTCGATCACGCCATTCGCGTTCGCGGACGTGCCGCGCCGTTTTTCTCCGATCGACAGCGACCTGCGCTTCACTCCCGGCGGGGACTACGACGCTGAAATCCGGCTGGACTACGATACCGTGCGCCACAAGATCACCACGGCGGGCACGCTGCTGCAATTGCACCCCTTTCAAAATTTCAATTTCAGCGTGGCCCATTTTTCCATCGACAATACCGCCATCCTGCAGCCCCTGGCGAACCAGATCCGCGCGCAGGTCGGTTACGGCAAGCTGAACCGCCGCGGGTGGAACGCCACGTTCGGTTTCAGTTACGACGTCGAGCAGCAAACCCTCCAGAACCAGCTCATGCAGATCAGCTACAACGGGTCTTGCTGCGGAATCGCATTCGAGTACCGCCGCCTGGCCCTGGGCCCCATCCGCACGGAAAATCAATTTCGCGTGGCCCTGGTCATTGCTAACATCGGAACGTTTGGAAATCTGCGACGGCAGGAAAAAATCTACTGATGAATGACACCGAGCCCCTCGCGTTTGCCACCATCGAAGAACTCGCATCCGCACTGGCCAAGCGGAAAATCTCTCCCGTCGAACTGACCGAACTGTTTTTGCGGCGCATCGAACGGCACAATCCTTCGCTCAACGCGTTTCTGACCGTCACCGCCGAGCACGCCCGAACCGCGGCGCGGCGCGCGGAGAAGGAATTTTTGCGCAACCGCAAATCCTCCGGCCGGTCCGGCCGGAACCGCCCGCTGCTGGGAATTCCGTTCACGCTGAAGGACAACATCTGGACGCGCGGCATCCGCACGACGGCGGGATCAAAAATCCTGCGCGATTTCATTCCCGCAACCGACGCCACGGCCGCTGGAAAACTCGCCGCCGCCGGCGCCGTCCTTCTCGGCAAGATGAACATGAATGAGTTTGCCTACGGGATCACAGGCGGCAATGCGCATTACGGCCCAGTGCATAATCCATGGGCGCACGGCCGGATTCCCGGCGGATCCAGCGCCGGATCGGGCGCGGCGGTTGCGGCGGGGCTCTGTGCTGCGTCGATCGGCACCGATACGGGCGGATCGATCCGCGTGCCTTCGGCGTTTTGCGGAATTGTGGGATTGAAACCGACGTTCGGGCGGGTCAGCGTTTTCGGCACGATGCCGCTGGCGCCGTCGTTCGACCATGTCGGCCCGCTGGCTCGCAGCGTGCGCGACGCCGCCATCCTGCTCGGCGTGATCGCCGGACGCGATCCCCGGGACCCAACATCATCGTCGCGCCGCGTGGAGGATTATCGCGGCGCCCTGGATCGCCCGCTCAGGAAGTTCCGGCTCGGCCGCCCGCGCGAACACTATTGGGAAAAACTCGATGGCGAGGTGCGCCGCGCGGCCGATGCCGCCATCCGCGAAATGGAAAAGCGCGGCGCCACGGTCCGCGAAATTTCCCTGCCCCACGTGAAGGAATCGCTCGACGCCGCCACGGACATTTCCCTCGCCGAAGCCCTCTACGTTCATGAAGCGGCCGGATATTTCCCGGCGCGCGCCGCCGAATATGGAGAAGAAGTGCGCCAGCGAATCGATGCCGGCGGAAAAATCGTAGCCGTTAAATTCCTGGCCGATTTCGATGTTGGAAAGCGCCTGCGGGCCGATTTTGACGCCGCCTTCCGCGACGTGGACGCCATTGTGGCGCCCGCGCTCCCTTTTCCCGCGCCGCCCATCGGAGCGGATTCGATTCAGATCGACGGTGAAGAATTCAGCGTGCGCCCGGCCATCGTCGGAATGTGCCGCCCGGCAAATTTCACCGGACTCCCGGCAATCTCCGTGCCCTGCGGCTTTACGCGAAGTGGTTTGCCTGTCGGATTGCAATTTATCGGACGCGCGTTCGACGAAGCCACGCTGCTGCGCATCGCGTATTCCTATGAACGGTCGCAGGATTGGGGCGCGCGCCACCCGCGTATGCAGACCGTTTGAACGCAATCTTCAAACGCCTGCCTCAACATACGTCGATAAATCGATCAGAAGAATTGTAGCGGGGCGCCTGGCCGCGAAGAATTCTCCCGGACGGACCCATAAATGTGGGAAAATAACTGCTTGGGCTGAATCTTTGCAAAGACCTCGACCGTCTAAGGTTACGGGTGGCGGCGTCAACTTGTAGCGGGCACTTCGCCGGAGATCATTCGCTAAATGCAAGTATCCATTCTTTATGCTTTCGTGGCGGGAATCATTTCTTTCCTATCTCCCTGCGTGCTGCCCCTGGTGCCGGGATACATTTCGATGCTCTCGGGAGTGGGGGTCGAGCAACTCCGGGCCGGCCAGCCCGCGCGCAACAGTTTACTGGCTTCCTCGCTGGCCTTTGTCTCGGGATTCTCGGTAGTGTTCATCAGTTTCGGGGCCTCGGCGAGCGCTGTGGGCCAATTCCTGCTGCAGCATAAGGCCCTGATGGGGCCGGTCGCGGGAGCCGTCATCATTCTGTTTGGCCTGCACCTTGTCGGCTGGCTGATCAAAATCCCCGTCAGCGTCGGGCTGGTGATTGGCGGAGTCCTCGCATTTGGAGCGGCCATCCTGTGGCGCCGTTCGGGAACCGAATCCATGGGCCCGGATGGAATCTTCGGCTCGGTACAAGTGCTTTCGATTGCGCTGATTTTTCTGGCTGGCCCGTCCCTGACGCGCTGGCTCAATCGCGACATTCGCTTCCACAATCTCGGCAGCCAGGACGAAGAAAAAGCCAGTTCGGGCGGCAAATTTTCCGGCGTGGTCAGCGGCTTTCTTCTCGGATTCGCCTTCGCCTTCGGCTGGACCCCGTGCATCGGTCCGATTCTCGCGGCCGTGCTCGTGCTTGCCGCGAACACGCAGACGATTGCCCGCGGGGTGTTTCTGCTCGCCGTGTACTCGGCGGGGCTGGCGGTTCCCTTCCTGCTCACAGCGTTTGGAATTAATAAGTTTCTCCGTTTCTATCAGCGGTTCCGGAAACACCTGCACGCGGTGGAAGTTTTGAGCGGCGTGCTGCTGCTGTTTGTCGGCGGACTGATTTTCATGAACCGCCTGACCTGGCTTTCCGGCAAATTGGGTTTTTTGAATAGATTCGCCTTATAAGGGAGTTTTCCTATGAAAAAGGGCATATTTATCGGCATTGGCGTGGTGGCGCTGCTCACCCTGATGTGGTGGGCGGACAAGAAATTTCCCGCGGCCGGGTCGCCCTCGGCAGGCATGGCGGCCACATCAACCGCCGCCCCCAACGTCACGTTC
>Ga0307374_10014014_pt1 | contig 10970 bp, 10 predicted proteins | sample OX3MG_FD_202532 | JGI IMG/M metagenome (GOLD analysis project Ga0307374, IMG submission 202532) | Soil microbial communities from Risofladan, Vaasa, Finland - OX-3 | ecosystem: Environmental > Terrestrial > Soil > Coastal area > Acid sulfate soil | place: Finland: Risofladan, Vaasa | collected... | reverse complement strand
GGCTAAGATGAGCGTATGAATAAAAAGTTTCTTATCATAGGAAGTGCTGCTCTTGTTCTGATACTTATTTTTGTGATTGTCATTTTCATGCAGCAAAGTACTGTTCAGAAGCAGGCATTGCCCAAGCCTACAACGCTTAATCGGCAAAATCCTGCTGGTATCCGTCATTCCAATCAAACGAGCACCGTTCCTTATATCACGTTTGCGCCTCCGTCTGACACGCCGCAAGCAGCGGTAAAACAGTTCTATGATTATTATTTTGCGTCACCGACAAATCCGTTAGCGAATGGCGCATATAAAAAGAATCCGTATTTATCTTCGGATTTTAAGCAAGTTATCGGTTCACTCTATAATAACGGCAATGTTCCGGTTTTCTGTCCGCAAAATAAAAGAAAAAATATTATCGTCGGACAAGAAACACCTGTTAATTACACGAATGCAATTCTGATGCAGGAATTCATCAGTGAAGCGCCTCCCGGGAATAAAGACCTCTATAGAGTGCAGGTACAGGAAGTTAACAATACCTGGCTGATTTATGATATCAATTGTATCTATTGAAAGAACTGCATAGTTGCATTATATTCTGCTATAGGATATACTTATTTTGTTCTAGGAAGAAGGATCACTACTCCGTAGAGCTTCTGCGAAGCGGAGAGGAAAGTCCAGACAGGAAACGTGAGGGGACGGAACGCAAGTTCCGACGCGTAAGCGCTGGTGTCCAAACTTTTGATTTCACTAAACGGAGTTTGGAACACATGCTGAATTGACAGTATGTGAGAGCAGCAGTGACGAGTGAAAATGAAACGGGTAATCCTACCCCCTGCAACTTCCGAATGATGCGAAATCTCCGGCTTATCGGAAAAGACTATCACGTTGGAGCATCGAAGCGAAGGCACCCCGCTAAAAACGGGGCAAGGATGACATCATATCATCGTTGAGATAAATTGTGATCATGAACAAAATCTGGCTTACTCTCTTCCTAGAATTTTATTTTACGCTTTAATCTACAGTGGGAGTTTGTTTTGTTGGTTCTGACTTGCTGGCGGGGTATAAACACGAAGATTCATACATTTGACGCCTAGTTTTTGATTTCCGTCATGTACTACAAATTCGATTTCGTAATCTCCGTCCGTCAAACCAATGTCACTGACATTCCATACAAATTCAACGGTATATGAGCTGAGAGGAAGAGCATAGGGTGGAAGAATATCACTGCCGTATGAGACATTGGGTGCCCCATTAAAATAGTCTCCTTGAATAAGATCAGGAAAATAGGCTTTGCCATTATTTTCTACTGTTGCCGGAAAGACATACAGCTGCGGTTCCCATCGATAACCGTCAGGTGCGGTTGCTGCTCTATTCCCCGGTGTTTTGATCGCTCCGGAGCTTTTTATTATTTGTTCATTGGGTGCGATATACGGCTGTTTGGTATCACTGACCCAGATCTTAATTTGACCGTATGCACTGACGGCATTTGACTGAGCAGGTGAATAGGCAACAATTGCTTCAGGATGGACATTGGCTCCACCTTTTTTGCATAGTGAGGTGACCGGCGGGGTGATCGTTGCTCCGTTGAAGTTATAAAGCTGCAGTACTGCCTGGGCTTTATTTGCCGGTTTTTTATTAATTACTACTTCCGGGCCGGTAAGGATTGGTGTTTGGCTTGGCGTCGGACCAGACAATATATACGAAACTCCGAGTATTGCGAGCATGATAAAGATGATATAGAGAGCGCCGGTATTTATTCCCACATATATAATAGTGGCTTACTTGGGCTTTTTTTTCAAGGGGACGGTTTGTCAAAGTATTATTATTTCGTTCGGAACGATTTTTTTTTTGAATACAGACTTCGTCATCCATTCTGCGAAAAAAATTTGTTCCTCGCTTTGCTTATCTTACTAGCATGCTAATCATCTTTTATGCCCGGTCTGCCTGGCAGAGCATCTGGTACTCGCAGTGTTTGCAGAGGATACTATGGCTGCATGTGAAGTCGCTTGTCTGGATCTCTGCGACTTTTGCAAGGATATCTGTCTTTGCTTTTTCGAGATCTTCACGAGTTCTTGTCGTTGAGATTTTTTTATCTTCTTCCAGATAATATAGTGTCAGAAGGACATCTGCTGGATCTTTCCCAAGGATGCCGTCTTGTACTTCCGCAGCTGCAAGCGCATAGAACGAAAGCTGGAGGTCTTCCCGGACTTTTTTTTCTGTCGGGACGTTTCTTCCTGTTTTATAATCAATGATCTCAATCCGTCCGTCATCCAGCTTATCAATCCTGTCAATTCTTCCTCCAACTTTTAGTTTGTCCAGCCAAAAATTAAACGGCAGTTCTACAGACAGGGTAAGTGGCATATGTTGGATTGTTTGTTTAGCAAATTTTTCAAGCATTGTTTGTGCTTGCTCAAATGTCTGAGTCTCATGGGTTTTACTCGTGAATCCTTGATTGACCCAATTTTTTTTGAGCAGTTCCTGTATGGTTTCTGGTTTTGGCTTTTGATTATGTAAAAGCAGTTGAAAATAATCACGAAGCGTACTGTGTACGCTAATTCCATAGCTCAAAGCAGGTGAAGGAGGAGACGGAAGGTTGAGGATATATCGGAGTTTGTAATGCAGTGGGCATGTCTCAAAGGTTTGGAGCTGGGAATAAGAGATGTAAGTGATAGGGACGAGGGACGAGGGGCTAGGTGTTTCAGGTTTTTTATTTTCATTTTGGTTTTGGATGTTGCTGTTGAGTACTTCCAAAAGTGAGAGTTGTTGACCAGGCGGGACGGCTGTTTGTTTTTTGACAATTGCTTGCACCGTTTGTTCACCAAGAGTTTCGATAACGAATGGAGAGATCTTACGTTCTCTTTTGCCTTCATTATAGAAGCGTGATGCTGTCAAAAAGAGTTTGTCTTTGGCTCGGGTAATCGCGACATAAAAAAGTCTCCGTTCCTCCTGGAGACCTTCTTCTCCTTCGGGTAATGATTCTCGAATGATATCTGTTGGTACAGGTATTTGTTCTTTACGGTCACGACTCGGAAAACGTTGGGATACGAGATTGATGACAAACACAACGGGGAATTCAAGACCTTTACTCGCATGAACGGTGAGGATGTTGACTGCGTTGTTTCTCGTCCAGTCTATCTCGGCTGCCTGCGGGCTTTCCCCGAGTTCCATTGAAAGGTCAAGCCAGTCAACGACAGCAAAAACCGATGCGTCGGTATGATTGGCGGCAAAGCTCTGCAGCTTTTCAAAAAATTTGGCGATGTTCTGCGCTTCTTTTTCTGTCCGTGCCGATCCCGGGTCGAGATAGTGTCCAAGAAGTCCTGAGTCTTCAAAAAAGTGATAGAGGATCTGTCCTGCTTCCTCTTTGGGAACTTTTTCCAGATGCTTCTTGATCATCTCAGTGATCCGCTGTATTTTTTCTTTTCCGTCTGCGGTCAGTGAAGACTCATCAGCATGTTCCATTGCCTCAAAGAGAGAAAAATTGCTACGTTTGGCAAAGTTGAGAATCGATGCAACGTCGCGTGCCTGTAGGTCAAATACCGGCATGGTGATGATGCGGTACAGTGAAGACATATCATCAAAATTTGACAATACATGCAGATAGGCGACCAAGTCTTTGATTTCCGACTGCTGGAAAAGATGGCCTGGTCCGAGAAATTGGTAGGGGATACGTGCTCGTTCCAATGCCCGCTGGAATGGCGTTGAATGGTCATTTGCCCGGACCAAAATTGCGTAGTCGTTATACGACCGGTTCGATTTTTTTATGTCCGCAAGAATTGCTTTGGCGACAGTTTCTGCTTCTTCTTCCCCGCGGTTGGCATAAATAAATTCGATCTGTTCTCCTTTTATCTCCCGCATCGCAGTAAGTTTCTTGTCTATTTTTTCTTTTACCTCTAATCTGTCGGGGTTGTTATTTTGTATTAATTGATATGCACCATCCAGAACGCTCTGTGTTGAGCGGTAATTTTTTGTGAGAGTCACAATTTCGGCCTTTGGAAAGTGTGTCCGGAACTGCATCATATTGGCAATGGCAGCACCACGCCAGCGGTAGATGCTTTGATCGTCATCGCCGACTACCGTAATATTTTGCCTCTCTCCAGCTAGGAGAATTGCCATTTCGTTCTGGGCATAATTAGTATCCTGGAATTCATCAACAAAGACATACTGGAATTGTTTTTGATATTGTCGTAGTACCGATGGGCGATCACGGAACAGTTTTAAGGTATTACTGATAAGATCTGAATAATCCATGACGCCTTCTTTTGCCTTGAGATCTTCGTAGATTTTAAATGCATGAGCAAGCTCAATAGTTTTTTTTACCTCATCAGCGTCGAGCGGAGCATGTTGAGCGTCTCGTTTTTTTGCATAGTTTAGATATTGCTCAGGGGTGATGTCGTCGTCTTTGAGACGTGAGAAATGGGTGAGCATTCCCTGCAGAAATTTCATGGGGTTTCCGAGCGGACGGTAATAATCAAGCTTGAAATCGAATAAATGTTTTCTCAGGAACAACAGCGACTCTGCTTCACTAAGCAGATCAAACCGGGGGTTTAACCCAATATTAATTGCTTCTTGTTTGAGAATCCTATCACAGAATGCATGAAACGTCTCGATCCATAGTGTTGTGTATCCATACGGGAGGACTTCATCGATACGTGTTTCCATCTCCTGGGCCGCCTTTTCGGTGAAGGTGAGTGCAAGGATATTGGAAGCGGGTATTTTTTTATCAAGGATGAGATGTTCTATGCGTTTGGTAATAACCGTTGTCTTCCCTGTTCCCGCACCGGCGATGATCAACAACGGGCCGGTACCGTGGGTGACAGCTTGCTTTTGTTCTTCGTTGAGTGAGCTCAAGTCGGGCATGGAGGTATTGTAGCATATGAGAGCGTTTAGCGTTTAGCGTTTAGCGTTTAGCGTTTAGCGTTTAGCGTTTAGTTTGTTGATTGGTATAATAACAGTATGGTTAAGGTAAAGCCATTTTTTCTCTCATTTATTAAAAAAGAAAAGCTGATGAACGATATCTCATCGTTTTATTTCCGTGCGCCGAAAGAATTCAAGTTTCATGCGGGACAATATGTACAGATAACTCTGCCGCATGAGCATGCGGATAGTGAAGGATCGACTCGCTTTTTTACCATTTCATCATCACCAAGAGAAATGCGTGTGATGATTACAACAAGACGTACGAAAAGCAGCTTTAAAAAAGCATTGTTTTCGTTAAAACGAGGATCTGAATTACAATGCTTTGGTCCAATGGGGACATTTATATTGCAGAAGTAATTAAAGTTTCACTTCCGGGTGTGAAATATTATTCGGCCAGAGAAGCGGATTGCCATGAGTCACACTATCTGAAGTTACCAAAATGCCTTTATGTTGAAGAGGACCTTTGCTACTGCGTAATTGTTTTTCGTATAATTGCCGCGCAAATTTTTTGAGTTCATATTCCTTTGGCTCTTCAGTCAATCCTTGAAAATGCTGTTGGACGGCTTCTCTCGTTGTCCAAATTTCATATTGGTTCGTTGTTTTTCCATCCAAACTGGTGTGGCTGATAGGAATTTTGTACAGATTGCTGGTATTACTGATTTTTTTTGGACGGTTTATCATGATATTGGGTTTTGGGATAATTCCTCCGAAGTTCATAGTTGATTCTATTTTAACCGTTTTATGTAATGGTAATCAAGCTCTGCTACTCCAGCTTTTTTTGTTCGCCCTTTTCTATTGTACTGCCAAGATGCTTGATCGTTGAGAGTTTTTGTCCGAGTCCAAGGAAACTTTTATTGACATTGACGTATTGGTTGGATGCGTTACCGATGTGTTTGCCTAAGACATCAAGGGAGTCATTGACTTTCTCATAATCAATCTGCAGTCCGCGGAGAAGCTTTACTATTTCTTTGGATTGTTCTTCGATCTTCCGTCCTTCATAAGATAGAAGGATTGTCTGCAAGTGCGCATAAAGCGTGGTCGGGGAAACGATATATACCCGCTGTTGTCTTGCATATTCGACGAGATCGTCCATGTTCACAATTTCATAAAAGACCGATTCGGAGGGAACATACATCAGTGCAAAATCCATCGTCCCTTCGGTAGGCAAAATGTATTTTTTGGCTATCGCGTCGATATGCTTTTTAATATCCCGTGAGAAATCTTTTCTCAGTATTTTCGTTTCATCTTCTGTTTTGGCTTTGGATAACCTTTGAAAATTTTCCATGGGGAATTTGGCATCAATCGGCAGAATGCCTGCATCGGTTTGGATTGCGGCATCAACTTTTTCACCGGACGCAAATTCGTACTGCAGATGAAAACTATTCTTGGGGAAAATTTGTGTGATCAAGTCTTTGAGCACTTGTTCACCGATATTGCCTCGGAGCTTGGGGCTTTTGAGAAAGTCCTGCAATTCTTTCATACTGCGGCCGATTTCACTCATCTGTCCGACTTCATGTCCAACGTCTCTGATCACTGCGGCAGCTTTATCAAGCCGGTCATTGAGCTGCCTGGAATTTTCCTGAAGCGTCCTGACCATTGTTGTTGAATTTGCCTGCATGGATTCGTTGAGTGTTTTGTTTGTTGTTTCGAGTGATTGCTGCATTGTCTTCAGCCATTCGAGGAGAGTTTGGTCTGTATCTTGTTTGGTGAGAGAGGAAAGCTTTTTATTAAGAAAATAATAGAGGAGCCCGAATCCGGCGATGATGAGAATAATGATGAGCAGGTTATTCATAGGGGTATTGTAGCATATGAGAGCGTTTAGCGTTTAGCGTTTAGGGGCGCATGCCTTCATAGGCGTAGTAAGATCCGTTTCGGATGATACAGACATATGGTGTATTGTCCCGCATGTTGGCGGCGTGGCCGGGTGAATTCTTCCAAAGCGTGACGACCTCTTTATAATCGGGTGCTTCCGCGATATTCTCAACCGCACGTGACCAGGATGAATACGGTATCGTATGATTGTTGACCCGGCTATAAAATGCGTCATGACTGAAGCTGGTTGTTATTTCCAGTGCGCGGGTTGCGGCGAAGTTACACGTTTGGCTGCTTGCGTGGACCTGAGATAATCCGAGTGATGACCGATACGTATTGACGCCATTCAAAATATACGATGAGACATCTGAGAGAGATACATTTTGTTGGATTGGTGGTGGCGTTAGCTGAGGAGATGGTTGTGAATGGTGCGTAGGAGGCTGGTTTGTTGGGGACGCTGTATGGGCAGCAAGAACTTTGTTGTTATATGATGTAATGGAAGTAAAGGCGAGGAGATAATTTTCAAGAAAAGAGAAAAAGGTTGGTATATTTTGCTGTTGGGCTGCGGAGACGGTGTGGGTTGAGAAGACGGTAAGTATCAAAAAGCTGAGTAAGATATAGGACAATCGTCTTCCCATAATTTATACCAATATAACACGAATTTTTATCGATTGCACGGGGCAAATCAGTGTTATTTCTCACTCGGAACAAAATTTTTTCTTGGACCCATCATTCATTGTTTTTAGTATTCGGGGTATTGCATTAGTTTCTCTTGATTTTATAATAATGGCGAGGTGGCATTCGTCCTTGCGAAAAAATTTATTCCTCGTTCACGAAATACTTTTAGAAAAACTGGAAATGTTTATTCAAAATATAATTCAGGGTCGGCGGTTACCTCATTCCACGGAACAGGGTTGAAATTAAAATATGCTGCCGATGCGATCATTGCCGCGTTATCGGTACAGAGAGATTTTTGCGGTGCAAAAATCTCAGCGTCTAGCATAGAGCGTCTAGCGTCTCGTTTAAATTGTTCTCTCAATGTTTGATTTGCTGCGACACCGCCTGAGAGGAGGATTGATTTGACGTTGTGTTCTTTGGCTGCTCTCAGTGTTTTTTTAACAAGTACTTCAATGATAGCGTCTTGGGTGGCACGGGCGAGATCCTTGATTGTGTGAGCGTTTAGTTCTGAGTTTTGAGTATTAAGATTTGTAACTTCTCTGAGAACGGCTGTTTTAAGGCCGGAAAAGGAGAATTCATAGGTATCTTCATGAAGAAGCGGGCGAGGGAAACGGAAGCGTTTGGGGTCTCCGAGTTTTGCAAGGCGTTCAATTTCCGGTCCGGCCGGATACGCTAGTCCAAGCATTCTGCCGATCTTATCAAATGCTTCTCCTGCGGCGTCATCACGAGTGCCGCCGATTAGCTCGAAGTTACCGTGTTTTTTTATTAACAAAAGATCGGTATGTCCGCCTGAAACAACGAGAGCGAGTGCGGGAAATTTGATATCGTCATTGCGGGCGAAGTGCGGCAATCTCGTTTGGGATTGCTTCGTCGTTCCTCCTCGCAATGACGTGGCAATAAAGTTGGCATAGATGTGGCCGACCATGTGATTGACGGGGATGATAGGCTTATTCAAGACAAACGCGAGTGTCTTTGCTGTTTCAACGCCGACGAGAAGTGATCCAATCAGTCCAGGGCCGTACGTGACTGCGATGGCATCTATTTGTTCTAAGGCATTAAAAGTATCAGAGGTATCAAGTGCTTTTTTTAGCGTGGGGAGGATATATTTTATTTGTTCCCGTGCCGCCTGCTCTGGAATTATGCCACCAGTTTTGGCATGAAGGGCTAGTGATGTTGCTAGTACGTTTGTTTTTAACTCAACATGATCCTCATGACCTTGTACGATAGCGACTGCCGTTTCATCACAGCTTGTTTCGATTCCCAGGATTGTCATACGCTATTATACCATTCGTGATGCAAGAAGATTTATTGTTTGAGGTCTACTTTGACAGTGTCACCCTTCTTAAAGTCAAATTGCTTGGCTGTACCGGCGTTGATTTCCAGTACTTGATTGGCAGGTAAACTTGGAGCATAAACAGGCAGATTGGTTTTGCCCTGAACAGGAGTTGGGACATTTTGGAAAATAGTTACGATTTTATTGTCATTGATAAAAATCATATCGAGAGGGAACCTCATGTCTTTCATCCAGAACGGATACCGGTCTGGCGTTTTAAATATAAAAAGCATGCCTTGATTTTGGGGAAGTGATGCTCTTCCAGATAATCCTTGTTGCTGTTGCGCAGATGTTGTCGCTACTTCAATCAAAAAAGTATGATTGTCGATTGTTACTTTTGATTTGGGGAGCGGTGTCTGATTGATCTGATACAAAATGTACCCGCTGAATAATAAAAGGATAATGATAAAACCTATGATGATTTTGTTAAGACTCATAAAAATTAGCGTCTAGTTTTATAATTCATTTAACAAGTTTACTAATTTTGTTGTCGACTTGTCTGATATGGGCATGGTGACATCTACTACGTGAGCACCTATTTGTTTGGCTTGCCGCTCTTTATGATGTCTCTGCATATCACCGCTTGTTGTTGCGATTATAGCAGGTTTTATGGCAAATACCAGCGCATCATACTCCTTATCTGTCATCTTCGGACTGAGTAATATAACAATATCAACCGACAGTAATGCGGAAAGAATTTTTGCCCGATCTGCTTGTGAATTGATCGGCCGGTTCGCGCCTTTGCTCGCAGTGATTGTTTCATCAGATTCAAGTAATATCACCAGTAAGTCACCAAGTTTTTTCGCCTTTTCAAGAAACGTAATGTGACCGATATGAAGAAGATCGAAGCAGCCCCCGGCCAAAACTATCTGTTTATTTTGTGCTTGTAGTTTTGAGGTTATTAGATCAACTTTTTCAATATTTATAATTTGTCCCATAAATTTTTCAATTTTTAATTTTCAATTTTTATTGAATTTTCAATGATTCAATTTTCAAAGTTTAAAACATTGAGAAATTGATTATTGATTGTCCCGAAGGGATCCCTTTGGGAAAATTGCAAATTGTAAATTGAAAATTAACTCTTCGTTCCCCGCATGTATATTGCCTGCCATGGTTTGTAATCCGAAGTAAATTTATCATAGATAGTTACTTTGTCATTCTCTGTTACAGTACGGGTGAAGTAGACATCCGCGCCTGCAGCGGCAAAATCGACTTGTTTTATTTGTCCTGCAGGAAGCGTCGGATCATCCTGATACAATGGCGGCGGTGCAGGAGTTTCCGACAGCACAACAGGTGTTGAGATACTTATTTGTCGGTTGGTATCTTTTGTTCCATACAGCGCAAACGTAAGCCGCTGCGCTGAAAAATCAACGATGGTTTGTATTAACAAAGCGTGTCCGGTATCATTTTTGAATTTCAAGTCAACGGTTGGTGAGTAAATTGCTGCATCAATGCCAGGACCTGAATCTTCTTCATAATACCCGACACGATATGCGTGCTGGTGTCGTTCAACGATGGGGAGGCCTGCATTGAGCGCCGCTCTGAAGAGGGTTGTTGATACTTGGCAGACGCCTCCACCGTCGCCAAGGACAGTCTTGCCGTTTTCAATGACATACGCTTGTTTGTACCCCGAGAGAGAAGAAATATCACCGACCGTTTTATCAAATGAAAAAATTTCGCCGGGTTTGATAATGACGCCATTTAATCGGCTTGCAGCAAGCGCGACATTAAAAATACGTTCAGTTGCCGAATGATGGAATAGAGAGGTTCCTTCAGAGACTTCTTCTTTGATTCCTAGACGGTTTGCCTCATCCGTTGCACTTTTTGCGTGGATTGTTTGGACGGGCATTGCCAGCACAAGCTGTTGTGTACTATTCGTCAATACGGATTCTTTCAATTTATCAAGAATTTCATTTTTGAGTGTTTCCTCATCAAGCATTTTTCCGTCAGTGCCGGTACGGAAGGTGACGACTTTGCCACCTTGGAAATTAAAGAGTGGATTAACCGGTGGCACGTCTGTTTTTTTCTTGACTTGATCAAGGTAGTCATTGAGTTTTTGCTCAGAGTAATGGTATGCGGGTGGCAGATCAATTGTATTGAAATACGCCTGCACAATAAGGCTTATATTGGTAATAGCGTTATTTCCTGATCGACCGACGGTCATTGCCTGGTCCGCGAGGAGATTTTCATCATAGCCAAAATCTATTTGTCTTGCGGAGATTGTTGCAATCGTTTGGTCGTT
>Ga0307374_10014013_pt1 | contig 10971 bp, 10 predicted proteins | sample OX3MG_FD_202532 | JGI IMG/M metagenome (GOLD analysis project Ga0307374, IMG submission 202532) | Soil microbial communities from Risofladan, Vaasa, Finland - OX-3 | ecosystem: Environmental > Terrestrial > Soil > Coastal area > Acid sulfate soil | place: Finland: Risofladan, Vaasa | collected... | reverse complement strand
CGTGGGGAGCGCGCCGCTGGTCATCGGCGGTGTGCTGCTCTGGCGCCGCCAGAGCCTCGGGTATGTGACGGCCGCCGGGCTGCTGCTCGTCTCCGCGGCCGGCGGTGTCGCGTTCGCGCTCGGCGGCGTCGTCGAGGGCCTGCTGACCGGTGCCGTGATCGACGCCTGGGCGATCACCATCCACCTGGTCATCGCCGCCGTCGCCTGTGCGTTCCTCGCGGTCTACCTCCGTGGTGCCGCCCGCGCCGCCGTCGATATGGGCCGGACGAGGAGCCTGAGCGGCGCGCGGGCCGGACGACGGGCATCGAAGGAGGCCGGCTGATGGTACAGACGACAACCGCGGCATCGCCAGCGGTGGGACAGACCAGCCCCACGACGTACCGGAGCGTGCTGGTCACCCAGCGGGGCGGGCTCGAAGGCGTGACGCTCGTTGACGTCGATCTTCGCGCGCCGCTGGCGGGCGATGCGCGGATCAAGGTGCTTGCCTCCGGCGTGCACCAGGACGACGTTGCCGCCCGGATCGGCAATCGCCCGTTCCTGCCCAGGCTCCCGTTCGTGCCGGGCTATGACATCGTCGGCGCGGTGGACGCCATCGGCGACGGTGTCACCGAGGTCGCGGTAGGCGACCGGGTCGCCGCGTTGACAACCGTGGGAGGCCACGCCGAGTACATCTATCTCGCTGAGGATCGGCTGGTGCACGTTCCGACTACGCTCGACTCTGCCGAAGCGGTCACGCTGGTCCTGAACTATCTGACTGCCTACCAGGTGCTTCACCGGGTCGCGAAGATCAAGGCAGGCGATCGCGTGCTCCTCATCGGCGCCAGCGGCGGTGTCGGGACCGCCTTCCTGCAGCTCGGCAGAGTGGCCGGGCTCGCGATGTACGGCACCGCGTCCGCCGGCAAGCACGGCACGCTGGTGGAGATGGGGGCGATACCGATCGACTACCACACGCAGGACTTCGTTGAGGTGATCCGCCGCGCGGAGCCCGCCGGTCTCGACTTCGTGTTCAACGGCATGGGCCCGGAGTACCTCAGGCGTGGGCTGGCGGTGCTGCGGCGCGGCGGGACGCTGGTGCACTATGGCGCCCCGCGGAGCCTCTCCCGCCTGGCCCTGCTCATAGCCGAGATCGGGCTGTTCAACCTGTTGCCGAACGGTAAGGCGGTCAAGGGGTACGGCACACACCGGGTGTCCATCCAGCCGTTCAAAGAGGACTGGGCGGCCCTGTTCGCGCTGCTCGAGGCGGGCATGATCAAGCCCCTCGTCGCCGGGCGACTCCGCCTGGTGGACGACGCCGCCACAGCATATGCACTGCTGGAGAGCGGCCAGGTGACCGGCACCCTCGTCCTGGTCGCGCCGGAGCTGCTGAAGGGACATCCGGCGGCAGCCGACGGATCGAGTTTCTAGGTGCTGGAAGGGCACCTGGCCAGACGTCGAGAGAGGAGATCCCCGTGGCAGTGCTGAGTGCGGAGATACAGCTCGGTGAGGCCGGCGCCGGTCCAGACCCGGCGTGGCGGACGCTCTACCGGGCTGGGGCGGTCACGGCGCTGCTGGCCGTCGTTGCCTACCTGGTGGCGCTGGTGTTGGACTTTACCGTACCGACGGCACCGACGTCCGGCGGGGCGGCGGTGCTCCAGTACGTCGCGGACCACCGGGTGGTGTATATCCTCCAGCAGGTGCTGTGGTTGGGCCCCAGCGTCCTGCTGATGGTCGTCTTCCTGGCGCTCTCCGTGGCGCTCAAGGACCTCGACCCCAGCTGGGCTGCCATCGGCGGCGTGCTGGGCGTCGCCTCCTGGGCAATCACGCTGGCCTATCCGGCCACTGGGGGTGGGGTCCCGGCGCTGGTCTACCTGAGTGACCAGTACGTAGCCGCGACGTCCGAGGTGCAGCGGGCCGCGTTCGCGGCCGCGGCGGAAGGGTTTATCGCCCAGAACACGATCCCGACCGCGATCGGCATCCTCGAGACGATCGGTATTCTGATCCTGGCGCTGGTGATGCTGAAGGGCGTCTTCCCACGATGGGTCGCCTATCTGGGCATCGCCACCGGCGCGAGCGGTATCGTCTGTGAGGCGCTCAAGCCGGTGCTGGGCATGGGGTACATTGTGTACGGCCTGCTCCTGTTCGTCTGGCTCGTCGTCATCGGCTGGGAGCTCTACCGGCTGGCGCGAGGGACCGAAACGGGACGACTCTCGATCGCGTTGTCGACGCGAGGCGGGACGAAGGTGCGGGCCTGAGCGGCGGCGCGCGAGCGATTGGAGGGGCGCGGAGGCATGTGGTGGCACGACCTGCTCTGGGGGATCTGGAATGGCCTGACGGCCTGGGTCATCCTGATCGTGCACGTCTTCAACGGCTGGCGCGGGTATCCGTTCTACAACCTGGCCCGCGCGGGGAACTGGTACGACTTCGGCTTCCTGATCGGCGCCGGGTCGCCGCTGCTTGGGGTGCTCAGCGGCGGGCGGCGCCGCTCGTCGCGCCGCTAACCGGTGGCACGGCGGCGACCGGTGACCGAGTCCGGGTGCACATGCCGCGGACGCCGGTGGAAGGAGGGCGCCATGCCCGTGCAGACTGAGCCGTTGCTGCTTGACCGCTACCTGCCGCACTACGACGTCACCGAGGTCGACGCGGTGGTGATCGACGCCGACCCGGAGACGACCTGGCAGGCCATCCGGCGGAGTGACCTGGGTCGCTCGCCGGTGATCCGGGCGCTGCTCGAGCTGCGCGGACTGCCGGTCAGGCTGCGTCGCATCGTTTCGCGACGTCCGGCGGAGTCCGCGCTGCCGCCGCTCACTCTCGACGAGATGACACGGGCCGGGTTCGTGCTGCTGGAGGAGGTGCACGGCCGGGAGATCGTGCTCGGCCAGATCAGCCGGCCCTGGAGAGTCAGCGACCCCGCCGACCGCGCGCCCGCGGTCGGACCCTCTGAGTTCGCCGCCTTCGATCGCCCGGGCTTCGCGAAGATTGCCTTCAACATCCGGCTGGAGCCTTACGGGAGCGGACGAACCCTGGTCACGACAGAGACCCGGACGGCGACGACGGACCCGGCAACCGCGCGCCGGTTCGGGAGGTACTGGACGCTGATCGGTCCGTTCAGCGGGCTGATCCGTCGCCTGATGCTGGGGCTTGTCAAGGCGGACGCCGAGCGGCACGGCCCGATGAGGAGAATACCGAAGATGGCGCATATCGAGGGCGAGATCGAGATCGCGCGTCCGGTTGAGGAGGTATTCGACTTCGTTGCCGACGAGCGCAACGAGCCGCGCTATAACCCGGAGATGCTGCGGGCGGAGCAGATCACGGACGGGCCGCCGGGAGCGGGCACGCGCTTTGAGGCCGAGACCCGCACGCGGGGCGGCACGGTCAAGATGACCATTGAGTTCACCGAGTTCGAGCGGCCCCGGCGCATCGTGGAGACGACGCAGCTCTCCAGCATGGAGATCCACGGGACGCTGACGTTCGAGCCTGTGGCCGCGGGGACGCGCATGCGCTGGTCGTGGGACGTCGAGCCGCGCGGCATCATGAAGCTGATGGGCCCGCTCGTGGCACGCATGGGCGCGCGCAACGAACAGACCATCTGGACCGGCCTCAAGCGCTACCTCGAAGGGCAGCCGGCGTCCCCGGTCCACGCGTGACTGCTTTAGGGCAGGGAAAGGGGGAAGCGTGCCACCCGGCTCTACCCGACCCGGTCACGTCGTGCGGGGCAGCGCACCGCGCGGGTTGGCCCGCCTCCTCGTCCCGCTCTTGATTGTCACCGGCTACGGGCTGCTCGCGCGGCCGCGACTGCTGTGCTGGGGGGCGACCAGGGCCGAGGCGGCCGGGGCCTTGCCGGGCGACGAGCTGGTGCCCAAGGCCGGTTACCGGACAACCCGCGCCGTGACGATCGCGGCTCCGCCGGACGCCGTGTGGCCCTGGCTCGTGCAGCTCGGCCAGGGTCGGGCCGGCTTCTACACGTACGACCGGCTGGAGCGACTGGCCGGCGCCGCGATCCACAACGTCGACCATGTCGTGCCCGAGCTGCAGCAGCTCGCCGTCGGCGACGTTGTCCCGCTGTCGCCGGTCGGCGGGCCTACCGTCGCCCGCTTCGAGCCAAACCGACTGCTGGTGCTTCACGACCGAATGGACGTGCGCACGGCGCGCTCGCTGCCGATCAGTTCGTCGCAGCCGTACACCGTGCACTGGACCTGGGCCTTCGTGCTCCGGCCGGTCGGCGACTCGGCGACGCGGCTGCTCCTGCGGGCCAGCTTCGTGCCGCGCCGCCGGCTCGCCCCCCTGATTCCCACGCTGTTCGAGCCCGCCGTCTTCATCATGGAGCGCGGCATGTTGCGGGGTATCCGGGCGCGCGCCACGCGGGCGGCCGTCGCGTCCGCTGCTCCAGCTCGACCCGACGTCGGGTGAGATGGGAGGCACCTGACGTGTCTGATCGAACCGTCAGGCATCTGTAGCGGCGGGGATGCGCTGAGCCCGGAATCGGACGCGCGCCGGTCAGGGAATCCGCGTGCTCCAGGAGGGTGAGCCCATGCACACGACCACGATCGTGGAGCGCCCGGCGGGTGGGCACCGACCATCTGACGGCAGGAGCCGAGCCTGGCTGGGACGAGGGCTGTTTGTCCTCAGCGTCGCCGGACTGCCGCTCTCTGTCCTGGCGTTGTCTCGTCTGGGCCGGGTTGGGAAGCTCATGCTGCAGGTGGCCTCAACGCTGCTGTTCGCCCGCGCCGTCCAGTTCGTCGTCACCGGGGCGCCGGCTCGTCTGCGCACGTTCCCGCGCCTGCTGGCCTACGCCGAGCTCGTCGTCGACGGCCTGGCCACACTCAGCGGATTCTGGGTATGGGTGTGGCAGCCCTTCGTCGCACCCAGATTCGGCCACCAATCGAGAACCCGCCTCACCGCGTGGGCGCCGCGGCTGAGCAAGCTGCCGGTGGTGGCGATGTTCGTCCTGCACACTGTCCGTATGGCGATCTATGTCAGCCCCGGGCAAGGTCGGCGCGAGGAGGTGGCCGAGCCCGAGCCCGCGACCGGTGACGGGACGCCCGCGACGCGCGAGATCGCGCCGGGCGTGCACCGCCTGGAGGTGGGCACGGGGATCATGCGCTCCAACGTCTACTTCGTGCGGGCAGGATCGTCGTGGGTGCTGATCGATACCGGCTCGGCGAACTGCGGCCGCGCGATCCGGCAGGCCGCGGAGTCCCTGTTTGGGGACGGAGCGCGTCCCTCGGCGATCCTGCTTACCCACAGCCACCCGGACCACGCGGGATCGGCGCTCGAGCTGGCGCGGCGGTGGGGTTGCCCGGTTTACCTGCATCCTGACGAGATGCCGCTCGCGGTTGCGGTGGACCTGGCCACGATCACGCGGTACGCCAACCCGCTGGACCGCTGGGTCCTTCTGCCCGTGCTACGTTTACTGCCGCGACGGCGCGTCGAGTCGATGTTCGCGGAGGCCGGGCTCGACGATGTCGCGCAGACGTTTGACCCCGCTCGCGCGGTTCCCGGTCTTCCGGACTGGACCTGCATTCCCACACCGGGCCACACTCCTGGCCACGTGTCGTTCTTCCGGAGCAGTGACCGGGTCCTGATCGCGGCCGATGCCGTCTCGACCGTGGACTTGAACTCCTTGCGGGGCATGCTGCTGTGGGCTCTGCGGCGAGAACGGGCGCGCGTGTCCGGTCCACCGTGGTATTCGACCTGGGATTGGCGAGTGGCGACAGAGTCCGTGACCGCCCTGGCGCGGCTCGAGCCACGGGTCCTGGCGTGCGGCCATGGATTGCCCCTCATCGGGGAGGGGGTTGCCGGAAACGTGCATACCTTCGCCGGTCGATTCCGCGGTGTCGCTGCTGAGAAACGCGGCCGGCGCCCGCGCGTCGCAAGGAGCGCCGGACCCACGCGGCCGGTCCGGGAGGAGTGATGCGTCTCGCCGACCTGCCGGCTCGTCAGATCCCGCCCGCGCCCTGGGCCGAGGGGGACAATATCCCCTGGTACGAGCCCGGCTTCAGCGCGCGGATGCTGGCCGAGCATCTCTCGCAGGAGCACGACGCCGCCTCGCGGCGCGCCGAGACGATCGACCGACAGATCGCCTGGATTCACGGGTCGCTGCTGCGGGGCCGACCGACCAGCGTGCTCGACCTCGGCTGCGGGCCCGGCCTGTACAGCGAACGCCTCGCGCGGCTCGGCCACCGCTGCGTCGGCATCGACTACAGCCCGGCGTCGATCGCCTACGCGCGGGCCCGGGCCGCCGCCGAGGGGCTGGACTGCGACTACCGGCACGGGGACATCCGGGAGGCGGGGTATGGCACCGGGTTCGGGCTGGCGCTGCTGATCTACGGCGAGTTCAACGTTTTCCCACCGGAGCAGGCCGCGCGCATCGTCGCGGGTACCTATCGTGCCCTCACCAATGGCGGAACTCTGGTGCTGGAGCCGCACACCTTCGAGGCCGTCCGGCGGATGGGCGAGCGCAGCCCGACCTGGTATACCGCGACGGCCGGCCTGTTCAGCGCGACGCCGCACCTCGTCCTGCGTGAGCACTTCTGGGACGCCGTCGCCCGCGTGGCGACCATTCGCTACTTCGTCGTCGAGCCGGCCGACGGCTCGGTCACAGGCCACGCCCAGAGCCTTCAGGCCTACACCACGGACGAGTACCGCGACCTCCTGCACGCGGCCGGGTTCGTGGACGTCGAATTTCACCCCTCGCTGGCCGGAGACTACGAAGCCAACCAGCGCGACTTCTTCGCCATCGTGGCGCGGAAGTGACCGGGGCGAGGTGGATCGGTGGAGCCGGGCGGCTGCACTCGCCGCGCCGAAGCGGGCGGCAGCGACGTGAGCGATAGGGGCGTCGTCTCAGGTGGATGCCACCCGGGGCTCGTCGCTGAGCGAGAACCGACGCACACCGGGCACCAGCGCGACCGCGAGCACGACGAGCAGCGCGCCCAGTCCCCCGGTCAGCGCCGAGAACGGCGCCCCGGCCAACGCGGCGACGACGCCGGACTCCACCTGCCCCAGCCGCGGCCCGCCCACGACGAAGATGCTGTTGACCGCCGAGACCCGCCCGCGCAGCGCGTCCGGCGTGACGAGCTGGTTGATGGTGCCACGCAGCACGGCGCTCACGGTGTCGCCCGCGCCCATCATCCCCAGCATCAGCAGCGAGAGCCAGAAGACGTGCGACAGGGCGAAGACGCAGGCGGCCAGGCCGTAGACGACCACGCCCGAGAGCACCCACCGCCCGGCCCGCCGCCGGCTGGGCAGCAGGCTCATGCCCGCCCCGGCCAGGAAAGAGCCGACCGAGGTGGCCGCGAACAGCAGCCCGAGCCCGGTCGCGCCGACGACGAGGATGTGCTGGGCGAAGATCGGCAGCAGCGCGTCGGGCTCGCCGAAGAGCGTCGCCCCGAAGTCGAGCACCATCATCGAGAGGATGACCGGGTTGTGCCAGACGAACTCGAGCCCACCCCGCAGCGCCGCGAACGAGACGGCGCGCCGCCCGCCGATCTCCTGGGGCCGGCTCTGGATGCTCAGGAGCGCCGCCAGCATGGCGAACCAGGAGAGGGCGTCGACGCCATAGCAGAGCGCCGGGCCGTGGAAGGCCAGCAGCAGCCCGGCCAGCCCGGGTCCGACGATGGCGGCGACACTGCGCTGGGTGCTGTTGAGGGCGATGGCGTTGGCGAGGTCCGCCGGCGGGACCAGGTTAGGGACGAGCGCGGTACTGGACGGGTTGCCGAGCGCGCTGGCCAGGGCGAACAGTGCCGCGGCAGCGTAGAGGATCAGGGGCGAGACCAGACCGGCGACGGTCAGCAGCGCCAGGGTGCCCGAGATGGAGAACTGGACGATCTGGGTGACAATCAGCAGCCGGCGGCGATCCACCGCGTCCGCCAGCAGACCCCCGAAGAGGGAGACGCTGATCAGCGGGATCGCCTGGGCCAGCCCGATGAGCCCGACCTGGAGGGCGGAATTGGTCAGCAGGTAGAGGTGCCAGAGCAGCGCCACGGTCGTGAAGGCGCTCCCCAGCGCCGACACCACGGCACCTCCCCAGAAGCGGCGGAAATCGCGGTGGCGCAGAGCTGGCGGCAGGTTCGGCATGCGACGGTCGTCCTCCGATGCCCAGCGCGGTGTGCCTCGAGCCGTCGCGCGGGTGCGTCATGTCGGGCTGCGCTGACTGACGGGTAATGCCGGCACAGTATAGACCCGGCTGGGCGGAGCCGCGCCCCGGCGTGGGTGATGGCCGGTCGACGTGCGGGAACGCGCCGTCGGCGAGCACGCGAGCCGCGCAGGAGAGGGACAGACGATGAGCGACCGCGCCAGACGCCGGGAACTGCGGGACCAGTACCGAGAGGCGCGACCCGAGGCGGGCGTCTACCGGATCGTCAATGGCCACAGCGGCCGTGCGCTGCTGGGCTCGACGCCCAACCTGGCCAGCCTGCGCAACCGGCTGGAGTTCGCTCGCTCGACCAACACTCCGGGCGCGCTGGACCACCGGCTGGTGGAGGACGCCCGCCGTGACGGGGTGGGCGTCTTCCGCCTCGAGGTGCTGGAGGTCCTGGACACCAAGCCCGAGGCGACGCCGGCGCAGATCCGCCGGGACCTGGCCGTGCTCGAGGGGCTATGGCGCGAGAAGCTGGACCCGGCGGCGCTGTACTGAGGCGCGCCCGCGTCGCCACGACATATCCCGTGAGCACACCTGGGACCGCGCCGGCCGTGACCTACCGTGGCGCGGGAGCCGTGGAATGCCCGGCAGCGCGCCTCAGCCGGAGGGCTCGGGGGCCGACGTCGAGCGGCCGCGCACCAGGCTGCTGAAGATGGCGACGACGCAGATGGCGGCGGCGACGTAGAAGGCGTCGTGCAGCGACAGGACGAAGCCGTCACGCTGGACGATAGCGGGCGGCAGGTTCGCGGCGGTCAGCGCGGCCACGTGGCCCGCCAGGCGGCTGGCGACGATCGCCCCGCCGACCGCGATGCCCAGCACCTGGCCGTCGATGCGCATCTCCGCCAGGGTCGCCGAGGCGGTGCCCAGCCGCAGCCGCGGCACCGAGCCGAGCACGGCGCTGCTGTTGGGGCTGTTGAAGAGCCCCTGGCCGACGCCGATGATCGCCAGCCGCCAGATGAGCGGCTCGTACCCAACGCCGACGCGGAGCTCCGTCAGCGTAAACAGCCCGACCACGGTGACCAGCGCGCCGAGCGTGGCCGGCAGCCGCGGCCCGATCCGGTCGGACAGCGCGCCGCTGAAGGGGGCGACGACCATGGTCGCCAGCGGGACCGGGGTCAGTAGCAGGCCCGCGCGCAGCGGCGAGAATCCCTGCCCGTTCTCCAGGAAGAAGGGCATGAGGAAGGTCGCGGTGAATAGGCCGGCGAAGATGACGAGCACGCTCACGTTGCCGGCGGAGAAGGCGCGGATGGCGAACAGCCGCAGCTCGAGCATGGGGTGCCGCGAGCGGAGCTCGGCCGTGATGAACGCCCCCGCGCCGAGGGCGAAGAAGGCGAACAGCCCGAGGACTGCCGGGCTGCTCCAGCCCCAGCTCTGTCCTTGAATGAGGGCCAGCAGCAGGGCGAACAGGCTGGCGAACGACAGCACGGCGCCGAGTGGGTCGAACTGTGCGCTGCCGCGTCGCTCGTTGGCCAGCACGCGCCAGGCCCAGAAGGTGGCGAAGATTCCCACCGGGACGTTGATGTAGAAGATCCAGCGCCACGAGCCATACTGCGTCAGGATGCCGCCGATGGCCGGGCCGATGCTCAGTCCAATCGAGACGCTGACGGAGTTGAGCCCGAGGGCCTTGCCCCGCTCTCGCGAGCCGAACGTGCGCGTGACGATGGCCGGGCCCATCGCCTGCAGCATGGCGGCGCCGACCGCCTGGAAGACGCGGAAGCCGGTGAGCATCCACACGCTCTGCGAGGCACCGCAGAGGGCGCTGGCGAATGTGAAGAGCACGAAGCCGGCGATGTAGACCCACTTGTAGCCGATGATGTCGCCGAACCGCCCGAACGGTAGCAGCAGCGTGCCGACCGTCAGCAGGTAGGCGACCACGACCCACTCGATGGAGGCCAGGCTGACGCCGAACGCGGACTGGATCTTGGGCAGAGAGATGTTGACGATGCTGCCGTCGAGCGTGGCCATGAAAGTGCCCACCGAGACGGCGGACAGCACGAGCCACTTGTGGCGCCCGGGCGCGATGCCCAGGTTGGCCTCGGACGTCGCCCCGGTCAGCATGGCGGCCGAAGCGGAGCTGGTCTCCCGCCGGTGGTCGTCGGCCATCCTGGCTTCACCTGCTTCGGGTATCGCGTCTGCCAGCCGATTCGTGTAGCGATCGTCACGTTACCCGGACACCCCAGCATCGCAACCTGCGAGCCGACGGCGCTATTCCCGCCGGATCCGGTACCTGGAGGCTCACCGTCGGACTCCGCGCCGGGGCGAGCCTTCGGCGGGAGCACCGGGTGCCAAGATGGTGAAGGGTGGTGCCCGTCCGGCCGCGCGTCGCCGGCACGCTCACGCGGTAGTGCTGGACGATCGGCCGCACGCGGGCGATACCGGCGCCGCCGGGAGCGGCATCGTGGACGTTCCTGCCGGCGTACAAGCGCTCGAAGATGCCGGGCGGGGCATCGGCTGCGGCGGCGCGTCGGCGAACTCGCCGGGAGAGCGACACCCCGGTCCGAGCGGCCGAATCCTGACTCGTTGAGCGCCGCGCGGCGGGCGTGGTCGATCAGTAGCGGACGATCTCGCCGTGACCCGCGGTCTGGACCAGGTGCGGTTGGGCCGGCTTCCACGCGAGCTGCTTGATGTCCGTGCTCAGACCGGCCAGCATATAGCGGAGTTCGCTGGCCATGGCGCAGAACTGGAAGCCCTCGGCGATGCGCTGGTTGACCGCGGCCGCGCTGCTGCAGTGGATGCCGGGGGCGACGCCGTGCCTGCGCGCCGACTCGCGCACGTGGGCGATGGCCTCGACCACGCGCGGGTGATCGAACTCCAGCGGTACGCCGAGACCGAGGCCCATCGAGGCCGCCAGGTCG
>Ga0307374_10014011_pt1 | contig 10974 bp, 12 predicted proteins | sample OX3MG_FD_202532 | JGI IMG/M metagenome (GOLD analysis project Ga0307374, IMG submission 202532) | Soil microbial communities from Risofladan, Vaasa, Finland - OX-3 | ecosystem: Environmental > Terrestrial > Soil > Coastal area > Acid sulfate soil | place: Finland: Risofladan, Vaasa | collected... | reverse complement strand
TTTGCCGCTCCAGAGAACGCCAATATCCATGGAAATCGGCCCTCAACGAACTGTTGTGGGCTAACGCGTCGCGCGGGAGTATGTACAGACAATTCTAAACGACGCAACCAGAATCATCTGCTCGTGGGCAGGAGAACCAACGAGTTTCAGGTACGTCAATTCAATTACTTGCGAACCACATGGCGACCGAGTTTTGGGCTGACTGCCGAGGCGACACAGGACGCGATGATAAGTCTATATTTAATTATGATGTTCCAAGGCAAATACTGCGGAATACATATGCGAAATTCGCTATACGCAATGGATTAGGTCGCGGATCATTGTGTCCATTGGACCTTACACATGCGAAATTCGACAACATCGGACCATGCTACTTTTCTGCTGATGAGGAAGATTGGGCGGCCGCAGCCCGAATCGTTGTCTGCTGACTCCAGGCGATCGGCCAGTGACCGTCCTGGTTCACGAACACCCGGAAGTTGTAATACGGCTTCCCACCTTGATAGGGCACATGGCGCGAAATCATGACAACGGCGTTTCCAAAATCGGACATGGTCATGGACAAGATTGGAGCACCCGGCAAACCGATTCCAGCCTTTTGCTCCCTCTTGGCCCGCGCCACTCGTTCCGTCTTGTTGTACACGCCACGACCTCCGATGATCAGAAAATCATTAGCGACGTGAGTTCCCCAATCGGCAGCATTGGGATGCCACTCGTCAACTTTAGTTTTCTGCCACTCTGTCAGGGCGGCTTTTTCAGCCGCTGTAGTTGGCGTGAAGGGCACAGTTTTGCAAGGATTGATGCAGTCACCGGCCGACCCCCTGTTCGAGCGGGCAGTGGCACGGGCGGAAGACTCGGCGAGAATCGGTGTGTCGATATCTACGAGGATACGCCAACCCGCGGGCCGCTTAACCCATGTCCTGGAGAACCAAACCTCGCCGTGATGTCCGAAGATGAGATCTAGCCGGCCATAGTGGTGCCGCTTGACGTCCGTGTCGGCTTGGTTGTCGGCCGCGAGGGCGGTCAACTTTTCCAGGGATTCCGCCCTGTTGCGCGTCTCGCCATCTGCATTTGTCCATTCGAAATTGGAGTCCAGCAGTGCACCTACTGCCGCCTTGTCTCCCTTGGCAAGTGCCTCAAGGAAACCATGATCCGCCTTAAGCACGGCTTGATCCTGCTCGGCAGCTCCAGCAGGCCTGTCCAATATTCCGGCAAACGCACATGCACAAATAATTCCGATCAGAATCGCACTCTTCGCGAAATTCCTCATGACTTCTCCTCGAGACCTGCCCGAACAGAATAGTAAACAAGACTCGTGCGGCAGTGCAGGGGTTTGCAGTTGATCACACCGCCCCTGCCGATTCTAGCTGGCTGCTTAATATCCGTCTGGCCGCTCAAAGCGATCTTGCGAACGCCGCCTTGCTTCACAAACTGCCGAAGGGGAAATTGTCCCGAGCTTAGTTGAAAGCGGCGGCTCTCGACTTGCCGCACGTTACGCCAGCTGCTCCTGTTGAGTCAACGACGGATTCCGTTTGCTCTGCAGAATTTCCAGTTCTCGATAGCCTTTCACCTTCTGGAATTTCTTCTCCGCTTCGAGCAATCCCGTGGCCGTCCAGCGCAGCGCGTATTCCCCGGCCTGCCAGCGTTTCACATGCCGCGCACTTTTTCCACGATGGTTCTCCCCACCGCTTTATGGGCTGAAGACATACGTCGATCTCTTCACGCCCCGCCAGTTCGTGACGCTGACACCCGACAATGGCACGCAGTTCACTTCGTCGCGATTCATCGAGACGCCTACCGGCTGGGCATCACTCACCGGCGGACGGCCTATCATCACCCGGAAGGCAACCGCTATATCGAGCGGTTCCATCGCAGCTTGAAGAAAGAAGAAGTCTGGACGGCGGAGTATCGCAGCTTGGAAGAAGCAGGAACTGGCATCGCTCGTTGGATCGAGAAGTACAATCACGACCGGCCTCATTGCGGAGTCCAAAATCGCACTCCGCACGAGGCCTTCTTGGCTTTCGCAGGTGTACTAAAAGAAATGAGGCCCTGACTGTCTAAATTAGCGGGGTGCAATACAAGACTGTATGTTGCCGGCCCGCGCCTGGAAACGAATGTACGTAGAATTTTCCAAAACTGAGCCGTAATTGACTTTATGACGGTTTCATTGCCTCAGTACCCTGAGCTGGCCGCGGGAGCGTTTCTTTCCTCAATCGGAGTTTCGAGTTGGGCCTTAATCCAGGGCAGAACAATTTCGGCGGAGATCCGCGAATTAGGCCAGTCCGCCGAGCGTCCCGTATGTCCGCCATTGGGGTTCACCCACGCTTGCTTCGGCGACCCGCCGGAGCGAAGTAAAGTGTAAAGATCCGCAATCGGCACCTGCGTATCCTTCTCGCCGTTAATGATCAGCATGGGAGCCGACGGCTTGCCTAGAAAGCCTTCCGCCTTCAGGGACATTCGCGGCCCATATGCGAGGAATTCGTCCAGTGTCTTAACGCCATACACGGAGGCGCGAGCAGGGAATAAGTCGAACAGGTATTCTCGCGTGCTGAGTCCGGGCTTTTGCCATTCGGGGCTGAAGTAGTCATCCACTGGGGCGCCCTGGGCTACCGCGCCACGAAGGCGAGCGCGCTCCACAAAGGCAAGCTTGGCGGCCCAGTATCCACTCCAACTGACACCGCGGACGACAATCCGATGACTGTTGACTTCCGGTCGCGTCGCCAGATAATCGAGGATGCGCGAGAACATCCGCTCAGCCCCTACGTCCGCCTTGATGGGTGCCTGGCCCGTACCCGGCTCGTCTACCGCAAAGAAGCCGATTCCGCTACGAATGAAGGCGTTACCTTCTCCTAGAACGATATTCTCCTTGCGTGAATCGAGCGCGCTAATGGAGAGCACTAGCGGCGCAGGCCGCACACCCTTCGGTAGCCGTAGATATCCGATAATTTCCTTGCCCTCGAAGGGAATATGTACGGTTTCAAGGGGTGGATCGAGGAATCGGGCGTAGTCGTGGAAGGCCTTCAGAGCGTTCTGATACGCTTTTTTCTTTCCGGACGAGTTGAGAACCGGCCAGTCAGCAAAAGCGTAATACCGCCATGCCATGCGGTAGTCTTCCTGAGCACCCTTCTTATTGTTGGCGGTCTCTTCTTGCTTGGCCCGTTTAACGTACCCCTCGGCGATGGCGCTCCATGCCGAGGCCCATTCGTCGCGGTTGAGGCTATGAATGTTGGCCAGTGCTTCGCGCGCATCCTCCGATTTCATTCCCCCGCATGGGGCCAGATTCTTATCGACGCGCCTCTGCGTTTCCTTCTTGAGCTCATTGAGTGTGCGCGGCGGAGCGACCTGAGCGGACACCGATAAGGCAAGAAAGAGTACCGCTATCGTCGCCGTCAAGAATTCATACACGTTAGAACGGAGCTTATTCACTGACATGAAGCACCCTCTTGTTTCATCGCATGGTAGCGGTGAGGTTCCAGTCTATCGAAATTGTCCCGAGTTTAGTTGAAAGCGGCGGCTCTCGACTTGCCGCACGTTACGCCACCTGCTCCTGTTGAGTCAACGACAGATTCCGTTTGCGCTGCAGAATTTCCAGTTCTCGATAGCCTTTCACCTTCCGGAATTTGTTCTCCGGTGTAGTGCTTTCGCTGTTTTCCCATGCCTCCTCTCCGTTATCTTAACGGAAGAACGCCCTCTCCAGTTCCAGCTGAGGCAAGACAAATGCTGGCGCTTGCGTGTGTCTCCGCATGGGAATGAAAAAGTACAAAATGAACTCGGTGATCTTACTCTAAGCTAAGGGCTTAGCAATTTTGGATGGTGTCCATCAGATGGGCTTAGCCTAGCGTAAGCCTCAAAAAATAGTACCTAATGCCAACTGCAATCAAACTCTACTAGTCTCAAGCCCGCTGGCCGGGATCAGTGGCGCGGTACCACGAGACAAATTTCTTGAGGCCCTCCTCCAGCGTTGTTTTCGGCTGATAGTGCAGCAGGCGTTCCGCTTTGGAAATGTCCGCCCACGTGAGAGGAACGTCGCCCTGCTGCATGTCTTCGCGCTGGATGTTTGCTTTTTTTCCGATTGCCTCTTCCAGCATGCGAACCAGTTCGTTGAGTTTCACCGGGTGCGAGTTGCCGAGATTGAAAATTTCGAATGGCACGGCGTTGCCTGAGGAAAATTTGTAGTCGAGCGATTCGACGACGCCCGCGACAATATCATCCACGTAGGTGTAATCCCTGCCCGTTTCTCCGTCTCCGAATACTGGAATCGGCTCGCCCCGCTCGATACGAGCGGTGAATTTGTGAATGGCCAGGTCGGGGCGCTGGCGAGGGCCGTACGCAGTGAAGAATCGCAGGCATACCACCGGCAGCTGATAAAGATGCGCATACGTGTAGCAGAACAGCTCTCCCGCCAGTTTTGTCGCGGCGTAAGGGGAGATAGGGCGCAGGTCAGACTGCTTTTCGGAAAAAGGAGCATGGCTGGAGGTTCCATACACGGAGCTGGAAGAACCGAAAATCAGCCTGGAAACCTTGAATTCCCTGCAGAGGTCGAGCAGATTGACCGTGCCGGCCACGTTCACATGTTCATAGAGGCGAGGGTGCTCGATCGAGGGACGTACGCCGGCGCGCGCCGCCAGGTGAATGATTGCATCCGGGCGCACGTGCGCAACGGTTTCGCTCATGCGGTCCAATGAGCAAACGTCGTGCTGATAGAAGTCGAAATTTCCAACGCCCCGAATTAAATCGAGGTTCGCTTCCTTCCATGCGGGGGAATAGAAGTCGTCGAGATTGTCCACGATGCTCAATTGAAAATGGTTGCGAAGCAGCGCCTCGGCCACGTGCGAACCGATAAATCCCGCCCCTCCAGTCAGCAATATGCGTTTGGAATCTTCACCCACTCGTGTCTTCCCCTCTCTCCCGATCCACAGGAATCCGCCAGCGTAGCAGCAAATTGCCTGCCTGACCAGAGATTGGGGTTGCGATGTGAGCAGGGGATTGATGTATCGGTGACCGTCTTCCCGCGAAGACTTGATCCGCCACAACTGAATTTCACACGGCCCCGCCGTGATGTAAACTCACTCGGTGCATCCGGCGCGCGAAAGCAGTCTCGCGGCACGGAAGCCGTATACTGCGCCATTGGGATGACTTTAATCGTTGGATTATTCACGAGCATACTTTCCACTGGCGGAGTACAGCGCGCCAGCCGGCATGTTGCCGCCGTCACCCAGAAGTTCGCTTCCGATCGCGGGATTTCTTGCCGGTTTCTGAGCCTGAACGATCCGCAGGGGCTCCATACCGTGCGCGTTGGGGCCAGCGAATTTTCGGTTTCCGGTTACGCTCGCGCTAAATCCCACTTTGTGCTTGCCGCGCTGCGTTCGGCGGGGCGCCAGCCTGTGCTGGTGATTGCCATGCACCCGCATCTGGCTCCCGTGGTGTGGGCGATGCGAGTGCGCTCGCGGAAATTCCGATCGGTTGTGTTTGCGCACGGAATCGAGGTGTGGCAACCGCTCGGGTGGCTGCGCCGCGCCGCGCTCCGGCAGACGGATCTGGCCGTCGCTCCCAGCGAAGACACCGCGCAACACCTGATTTTCCGGCAGGGAATTCGTCCCGAAAAAGTGAAGCGCCTGCCCTGGGGGCTTGACCCGGAATTTGAAGCCCGCCTGCACGCAAACACGCACCCCTCGCCGCCTTCCGGCTTTCCGGAAAATGGCAAAATCATTCTTACGGTAGGCAGGTGGGATCCGGCGGAGCGATACAAGGGGGCCGATACCCTGATTGCTGCTTTACCGCGCGTGCTGCAATCGGCGCCGGATACTTTTCTCGTGCTCATCGGAGAGGGAGAAGATCGTTCCAGGCTCGAACAACTTGCGCGCGATGCCGGAGTTTCCGGCCGCACGCGGTTCTTGGGCAGCTTGACGCAAGAGGAACTTTTTGCGTGTTATGCGGTGTGCGACGTCTTCGCCCTGCCCAGCCGTGGAGAAGGGTTTGGCCTCGTATTTCTGGAAGCCATGGCTCATGGCAAACCGGTGATCGGCGGCGCGCACGGCGGCATCCCGGATGTGATAGAAGATGGCGTGACGGGGCTGCTTGTGCCTCATGGCGATGTCGATGCCCTCTGCCGCGCTCTCGAATCGCTGCTGACCGATCCAGCTCGCGCCAAAGAAATGGGGGCGCGGGGTAAAGGCCTTGTTGCACGAACATTTTCTTTCGAACAGTTCCAGGCGCGCCTTGTCGGGATGCTGGAGGATGTTCTTGCCCTGAAATAATCGTGGCGGGATTGTCCGTGGAAGTCGAACGCCGGAAATGAGCGCCGGAGTATAATCCGGACCCACAGGGGGAATTTTCTTGGAGTTTTTCGCAAGTCGATCGGGGCCCGGGACCCTCTTGCCATGCGGCTGCTGAAGGTCGCGCAATCGTACTATCCATTTCTGGACAAGGGAGGTCCCACGGTCAAAGTAAGGGCGTTGGCCCGAGGCATGGCGTCTTTCGGGCATTCGGTTACGGTTCTGACGGCCGACTATGGTTTGGACGCGGCACAAAAGAAAACTTTAGCTGCGATTTCGAGCCGTTTCGGGTATAAAGCCGAAGAAGATGGCGTGGAAACCATATACCTTGGGACTCGTGCCCGATATCGCGCGCTTACCTGGAATCCGGCGGTTGCCGCATTCTGCCGCGAGCGCCTTGCCAGTTATGATCTCGTTCACATTTACGGACTTTATGACTTGCTTGGCCCTTGCGTCGCCAGGGCCTGCCGCCGGATCGGGCGGCCATACGTCCTGGAGCCCATGGGGATGTTTCAGCCAATCATAAGAAATATACAGTTGAAGCGTCTCTATCACGCCGTGCTTGGGGGCGCCATGATCGAGGGAGCAAGCCGCGTGATCGCAACCTCCGAGCAGGAGCGCCAGGAATTACTCGACGGTGGCATTCCGGACAATAAGATTGTCGTTCGCCGGAACGGAATCGATGTTCCGGGAGAATTTCCTCCTTCCGGAAAATTTCGCAGCCAATGGGACATATCCACGGATGCGAAAATTGTGCTTTTCCTGGGGCGGTTGGTTTCCAAGAAGAGCCCGGACATGCTGCTGGAGGCATTTTCCCGGTGGGTCCGGCGCAGCAAGCAATCCCGGGGCTCGGTGCTGGTTGTGGCGGGGCCTGACGAAGGCGATGGTTTCCGCCAGCGCCTGGAAAAATTGGCCGCGCGAATGGGCTTGAACGAAGGAGTTTTGTTCACCGGACCGCTCTACGGAGATGCGAAGTGGGCCGCGTATCGCGACGCCGATTTGTTCGTCCTGCCGTCACAAAATGAGAATTTCGGAAATACAGCCGCGGAGGCAGTTGCGTGCGGCACCCCGGTGCTGGTCACGGACCGGTGCGGAATTGCGCCCATCGTGGACCGGCGCTCCGGACTTGTCGTGCCGCACGATTGCGCTGCCCTGGAAGCGGGTCTCGCAAAGATTCTGGACGATCCCGCGTTTGCCGCGCAATTGCGCGCGGGGTGCGAAACGGTGGCGCATTCGCTGGGATGGTCCGAGCCGCTTGCCGAAATGCAATCCCTGTATCGAGACGTGCTTCTGGAGGGGCGTCCCGCATGAAAGAGCATCCATGGATCCGTGTGTGCTGGCATGCCATCAGCGTGCTGCTGATCGTTTCGTTTGTGGCGGTCCTTTACAGCGCCATGTGGGAATATTCGACGCGCAGTTATTTGAAGGGTTTTTCCGATGCCATCGTCCCCTCCACGAATAATCCGGAACAAAAAGTGGAGGCCATTCTGGCCTGGATGTCCAAGGGTCCCGAGCGCAGCATCTCCAGCGATCCGGACTCACTTCCCACGCGCGACCCGGAAGATACGCTGAATTCTCAGCAGCTCCTTGCAGTGTGCGGCACAGCGACCAATGCCTTCGTGAATCTCGGGCAGAGCAGCGGGCTGCATGTGCGGCGCCTGCTCCTGCTGAACAAAGAAAGGTCCAGCAAACATGTTGTCGCGGAGGTCTTGATCGGTGGCCGCTGGATCATCGTCGATCCGTCCTACCGTTTCATACCGCGTCTTTCCGACGGCCAGATGCTCACGCGAAAGGAACTTCGGGACCCTGCGATTTTTCGCGCGGCCACGAAAATCATTCCCAACTATCCGCAAAGCTATACGTACGAACGCACCGCGCATGTTCATTTGAGCCGGCTGCCTGAAATCGGGGGCTTGCTGCGCTCCACTTTGGATTTCATCTGGCCCTCATGGGAAGTATCGATCAATTGGACATTGCTGCTGGAGCGGGAATCGTTCGCCGCGCTGGTTGTTTCCTGTTTTCTGTTTGTTTTTTTTCTGGCCGCCCGGCTGCTGCTGGGTTGGTATTGCTCCCGCCGCCTGGGAATCGCTCGCGTGCGGCTGCGCGACCGGATTTGGCGCGCGGGACATGTTTTGGCCGGCAGTTTCCAATAATCCTGTTGCAACCTTCGTGTGCCGGTCCCCTGATCTTCCGCGCGCATCCACCGGGATTGCAAGCAGGCGAGGTCCATCACGCGCCGTGAGGATGCACGTTGCGTGACAGCCTGCTTGACCCTTGCCGGGCGTGGCTGTTAACGTCGCTTGTGCCCGCACATGCCTGAACGCACTTCGCAGGGACGCATCCTGGAGCTTGATGGTCTCCGCGGGATCGCGATTCTGCTCGTGTGGACCGGGCATTACTTCGCCGTTCCGGGCGAAGGAGCGGTTCATTATCTGGATGGCTACTGGTTTCGCCTCGGTTGGACGGGGGTCGATCTGTTCTTCGTCCTGTCGGGTTTTCTGATTGGCGGAATTCTTCTTCAAGTTCGCTCCTCTCCCCGGTATTTCCGGACATTTTACGCGCGCAGGTTTTTCCGCATTATTCCCCTCTACTACGCCTGGATCGCGCTCTACGTTTTGTTTGCCACGTTTGGCCGGCAATTCCTGGCGGCGCATGTGGGAAGCGTGGAGGGCGTTGATTTCTCGATTCTTTCGCAGTTCCTTTTCCTACAGAATTTTCGCAGTTCTCTCGGCGCTGTGGTTTCGTTCTGGTGGTTGAACGTCACATGGTCGCTTGCCGTGGAAGAGCAGTTTTATCTGGTTTCACCGCTGGTTGTCCGGTACCTGTCCAGGGGCGCGCTGACGGTATTTCTGATTGCGGTCACGGTCGCCGCGCCACTGGCGCGGCTGTTCGTGCGGAGTTACTTCGATTCGGGGCCGGAGTGGGCGTACCGGCTCATGCCGTGCCGCGCGGATTCGCTGGCGATTGGCATGCTTGCCGCGGTGGCCTGGAACAGTCCAAAATTCCGTGCTTGGCTCGCATCGCATGGCGCGTACCTATATGGCGCGTTCGCCGTCTTATTTGCAGGCGTTGCCTATCTGTGGAGGTGGCATTCGGATCCGCTGCTTCTGCTCACCCAGACGGTCGGCTATACGTGGCTGGCGCTGTTCTTCGCGGTCGCGATGCTTCTGGCGTTGTCGCGGCCGAGGTCTCTGGTGGCGGTTGTATCGCGGTTCGGATGGCTCCGCGATGTCGGCGGCGTTTCCTACTGCATTTACATCATCCACACGGCAGTCTTCCTGTTCTGTCAAAAACTGCTTCTGCATGCGCTGCCCGCCGTCACTGGCGAAAAGGCTGCCGCGGTCAGTATCCTCGCGGCGCTGATCACCTACGGCATCGCAAAGATGTCCTGGAAGTTCTTCGAGGAGCCTCTCATCCGGCGGGGCCACCGCTATAAATATTAGACGCCGTTGCACAACCCTGCGTAAGACGATCATGAAGCAGGCGATATGAAAGAACGCGCCATAAATCGTGAGCGAGCGGTCGTAACGCACGACCAAGCGTCGGAAGTTTCCAAGCCAGGCGTTGGTACGTTCCACGATCCATCACCTTCGTTAGCGCCGCAGCGCTCGGCCATTCTGCGTGGTAGTCCGAACACGATTCTTTTTATGCGGGCAGATCAACTGTAATGTAAGTGTTTGGCTAAATTAGCGGGGTGCAATACAAACCTTCTTGCGGTCTGCGGGGTTCCAATCTTCAGGAGGGAAATTCATGCCCCAAAACTTCACATATGAATCTACAAACTCAATGCCAACTTCGAACCCGCGTTTCGGGATTTCTTTCCGATAAACAATGCGACACTGAACTTCGGTGCCGGTCTTTGTATTCACCAGGAGTGCTGGTTTTTGGCGGTCAATGTCCTTTTCCAGGCGAACCTGGGCGCCGTGAGCGCTGACAGTCATAGTCTTGGTTTTCTCTACAAAAATCTTGCCATCCAAATCCTGGCCGAAGATAGTTACAGGAAAATCAATCACGACTCGCGTGCTGCGACGATTTTTGATTTGGCGTACCTGTTCGTCTACGGTCCTAATCGGGTTTGCCATCGCGCGTTCAGGGAGATCAAGTGTCGCCACAGTTTTTCTTTCAGTTGCCTTCAGTGTCATGCGCCACCAGCAAGACGAAGCAAGACCGCTCGAATCTCTTTGTCGAAGTTAGCAGTAGTGGTTAGCGAATGTTCGGTCAATCGTTCCTGCTGCACCCGCGCCGTGCGTTGCAATAGCTGGAGCATGGCCCCGAGCTTCTCCACAGTTTCATCGGCTCGTTGTTGATGAAGAGACTGGTGTTTTTCCATTTCCATCGAGAATTGGACTGCTTTCTCTGTAGAAATCTTATTGAGTTGGTTCTCGAATTGTGTGGCACACGTGCTTAGCTGCGAGGCTACCTGACCCTGCAATTTCTCTATTCCAGCTGTTCTGGTATTGTTGAATTGCTCCAAAGCTTTGTGAAGAGAAAGCATGCCGTCATTGATTTCCTGCTTGAAGCTTTGCGACTTGGTAAGTACATCTTCCATATCGGCCCGCGCAGTATTGATTCTTGCTTCCATTTCGGCGACCGATTCTTCGAAGGACTGTATGGTCGTGGCCGCACGTGTACTTATCTCTTGCTCGACCTTGACCCCAGCAGTTCGCGAAAGCTCTGCTTGCTCCTCGAACAGCTTTTTCAA
>Ga0307374_10014008_pt1 | contig 10974 bp, 9 predicted proteins | sample OX3MG_FD_202532 | JGI IMG/M metagenome (GOLD analysis project Ga0307374, IMG submission 202532) | Soil microbial communities from Risofladan, Vaasa, Finland - OX-3 | ecosystem: Environmental > Terrestrial > Soil > Coastal area > Acid sulfate soil | place: Finland: Risofladan, Vaasa | collected... | reverse complement strand
CGGATCCCACCCTCCTCGTTTCGCCCCAGCGCGAGCGAGGCGAGTCGGTGCGGGCAGTGCAGGTCCATGATGCCGACACGTCCCGAGGTGTCGCGGAACGCGACGAGGTCCTCACCGAGCAGTCGGATCCTTTTCGGTGCTCCATCGGGCTCGGGAAGCTCCTCAGCGAGCATCGCCGGGATCCAGTATCGACGCAGCATCTCGCCCATCGGGGTTCCCGCTCCAACGCGCGTGATCAGTTCAATATCCTCGTTCAACATTACATGCCTCTCTGCGTTCGATAGGGGAGACGACTGGCGAGGTGTGCCCCGATCGCGGTCACACCCGCGCTCGGTACGCGTGCCGGTATCGTCGACCAGCAGGGCTGCAAAACTTTGCCAAAGGCAGAAATGTCGGCAGAACCCTTCGTACCCCACAAAGTGTAATACCTCTCCGAAGGCACCAGCGTTGCAAATTCCCGGGCAAGTCGGTCTCAAGAGGGCGCGCCATTGGAGAATAAATCGAAGATCGTCCACTGCAACAACGACGAACTGGGGGTTCTTTGTCCATGCTTGAACTTCAACAACGTGTCGTCGGCGCAATTTTCTCAACGATGGAGGAATAACTTCCAGTCCATGTGGACAGTCATCCGTTGGGTTGTCATCGGCCCCAACCTCGCATCGTGCCTGTTTTCTTGGAACTCCCACCCGGCTCGTCACAGGGTGCAGTTGGAATGTTGCAGCAAGATATTGAGAATCTTGGGCTTAAACCTGCCAGGACGACGCGACGAGTGGGAGAGCGCGCGGATTTTAAACCTCTGCGTGCTGGAGCGATTGCAGTCTCTGACTGGGGCACCGGTCTTGATCCGTCTGATGTAGTAATCAACGGCGCTTGGCACAAGGCAACCAACGGACTGTTTGAACCTGGCAACACAGCCTGTTCATTGCTTAGCACGACCATCCAGTTGTCCAAGGATCCGCAGCTACTTCAATTTGCCATCCCTATTGCAAATCTGCGATTGCCCTTGCACTCGCGCTGATGCGCGCAGCCTCGCTCACATATTGGACCAAGAGGTGAAATGAATGATCTGCCTACCGGCGTTCACACGGAGTTCTGTCAGGAGCTGGTCGTGTCACGTCTCGAAAGTACTTAGGTGGAACAGCTCCGATGGATCGTAACTTCGCGAGATAAGTCCCTGGTCAAGTGACTGATCAATGAACCACCGGATATTTTCGAGATTCCTCTTTATTCCGTTTGGCCAAATGTCTAACGCAAGCAACTGTTGTTGATGTTCAAACCAATGACAGCTCCATGCGAGGAAAGACCAGTTGGGATCATTCCAATGGTTCCGAGCTATCTCGCCCGATCGTTCAAAAGCTGCGAACAGAGTAGATGCGAGTTCCGGCGACTTTTCGAGCACCTCCTCGTGAAAGGCCACGACGTGCATGATCGGGAAGTATCCATGTCTATTGAAATAATTCGATTCCTCCGCGACAGGATCATCGAGGAGTCTTCGGACCCGGCTATCTTCCAAGAAGAGTTGGGGTGGATGGGGAACCATCACACAATCTAGAAATCCAGAAAGCAGCCCGCCTGTCAAGTTTTCACCGTCAGGCAACCGATCGAGGTGCAACTTGGGATTTGGCTCGAATGACCTCGTCTCATCACGTGCCGTGAACCATTTGATTTCACGCCACGGTACCTGGTACGAGCGACCAAGATCTGCTTTGGCAAGTACCGACAATGTCGTTTGGAAGGAGTTCAGTCCTACCGATTTACCGATCAGATCGGCAGGAGTGTGGATCCTCGAATCCTTTCTTACCCACATCTGCGACATGCTGAACAGACGGCGTGGAAAGACGGGAATCGCGACAAACGGAGCTCCTCGATCTCTTGCCATGAGATAGGAGGAGAATGACACCTCGGCAACGTCAAACTCTTCGTCGTTTAACATCCGTGAGTGACGGTGACTGCCGTCGCGACATTCTTCGTTTTGGCCCACCACCAATACACGAAGCTCGCCCCCCGGAATTGATATTTCGCCTTCGATCAGGGGAAGGTGTCGGTCGTAATGTGCAACAGCCAACGTTAAAGGACCCTTCGGCCATTGGCCACGATGCGACTCTTGATTTGTACTCAAAGTAAATCCCCCTTGTTCGCCACTGCTGCCCACAACTTTTCTTCGGCCGTGGGTGACCGCCAAATCATCAGGATTGAGATCCAGATCCTGTGTGACCGATTCAGTCCCGGATGTCTTGGAGCAACCAATCCGTGGGAATCTCCCTCCCGATGCCCTCTGCCCGTGCTTTCTCGTAGATCAGACCGGCAACTGCATGGAACTGGGCACCTTGGGAGTTGCCCCGTTCCGAGAACGTAATGTCATTTTCCCCGTTTCGGACCGAGGCCTCTCCGTTTAATATCTGGCAAAGCGATATGACCCGTGATCCATCCGTTGGTGGACGCCAAGAGCGATTGCTGTGCCGGTGTTTTTGCCAGACCGGGTCATCGTCGTTTGCTATGTAGGAAATAGACTCGTCCCGGGTGGCAAGTGCAGGGTTGCTGTGCGGCATTGTCGCATCGCCAAGGCGTAACCATCGGTCAAAACGCGCGAACGCATCCGTATCAGGACGTCCACCGATGCACGTTACGTGAGTTCCTGGATTCAGATACAGTCCCTGGACCACCGGACCGACTGCATCAGTGCACCCCGAAATGATGTCGGCGCCCCGATATACGTCTTCTGGTTCGTTGACGGCGATCGCCTCCAAGCCAAACGTCTCGCTCATTTCATCCGCAAATCGCTCCCGATTTGCCTTCGTTGGACTATAGACCTGAACGCGTTTCACATCCCGTACCGTTAAAACCGCCTCAACGTGGCTGCGAGCCATACCGCCCGAGCCAATCATTCCAAGGACTGGTGCGAATTCGTTCGCCCCGTATCTGACACCAATCGCTGAATCAGCGGCAACACGCATATGTTGTAAAACGCCGTCATTGATAAGAGCAAGTGGTTCGCCATTCCGCACGGAGAAAAGGAGAACCAAACCGCAGAAGGTGCCAGGCTGAGTGCAGTACTTCTCCTGAGTACGATTACCGTCGCGCTCGATCTCCGTAAGAATGTCGGATTTCATACGAATCGCAAAGTAACCAGTGCGAGCCGAGCCCCCTTCCATGGTGCCCCATTGATAGACCGACTCACCATCGCCGGTCGGAATGCGCATATCAATTCTCGGCCTACATATGCCCGCACCTGCTGCGAGATCAACGTAAGACTCGTGGAGGACCTCTATCACGTCCTCCACTTTTAACAACTCGGCAACCTTGTCGTTGTCAATTACCAGCACATCTCACCTCACCGGTCGTCAAGTTGGTAACACGTCCACCTCTGTTTCACAGCCGCCGATAGCCTAATGTTTCACAGCCGTAACCAACTCAAATTCCACGACTGAACGGGACAACCTCCATGGCTGTGTTAACAACCTTGTCGGGCTTGCGAGTGGATCTCTTACCAAATGCGGCCCGCGTCATACGGTGACAATCACGTCTTCGCGTAAGTCCGGGGTGTCCGATACGTTCGATTTGTCAGAGGATCTACCGGTGAGAGCCTGAGCGAGTTATGCGGGAATCTTGTGTTTGATGCCCTGAAGTTTGGAGCCGACTGACTTCGTTGGTGGACTCGTGACATCGTGTGTCAATGTCAAAGATGATCGTAGTGCTCGGGTGCAACACGAGGACAACGAGTCGTTCGTGGACGCGACGATGCCAGCTTTGTCGTCCATTGCACCGTTGTCCTGCCCTTCGCCTCGACCGGGTGTGCTGGACCGAAGAACGCTTCGAGAAATCGCACCTGTCCCCGAAGGCAAGAAACGCCGTCCTCTCTCCGACGTTTTCCCACGGGTCAACAGCCATGTCGCCTGTTGACCTCACACGAGAATCTATTTTGTTAGTCTAAGTATTTAGTGCATCCACAACGTTTGCAAAGAAGGGATGGTTTGTCGCGCTGAGTCGTCAAAGACCGTTCATTCCTCGTCGCCCCTCCAGCAGGGACAGAGCCCCAGAAACACAAATGGTCGCGAATGATCCAATCGTCGATGAACGTGTGGACACGGGCGCACCAGAAATAACAGCACCTCGGGGAGGATCTCTCCGACGTCTTCGCGATACCACCTTCGAATCGCTGAAGGTGCGCGATTTCCGTGTTCTTTGGTTTGGTTTCATGGGATCGTGGTCCGGCATGCAATTCCAACAGGTGGCACGAGGCTACCTCGCCTACCGACTTACGGGAAGCGCATTTGCAATCGGGCTCGTCACGTTGGCGGCGGGTCTGCCACGCATTGTGCTCTCGCCGGTTGGCGGCTGGCTTGCGGATCGTTTTGACAAGCGAGGGGTCATCACACGGACAAGCTACGCGATGTCGCTTCTCAGCTTGTTGACCGGCGTGCTTTATATCACCGGCCAGCTGACAGTTATCCTGCTTGTTCTGCTTGGTCTCCTCCAGGGGGTCGCCTTCGCCCTGATGATGCCAGCCCGCCAGGCCTACACGCCGCAGATCGTCGGAACGAGCCACCTGCTTTCAAATGCCGTCGCGTTAAACAACGCAGGGATGAACATGACCCGGGTCGCGGGCCCGGCAATAGCAGGTCTACTGATCGCGACTCCACACTTTGGACTTGGCGGAACGTTCTTTTTCATCGCTGGATGCTGGGTTTGGGTGGCTTTCTCCACGCGGCGCGTCAAAGACCCGGGCGCGCCGACAAGCGCGCGTCAGACGATGTCTGCAAGCATTCGCGAAGGCTTTACATATGTGCGAAGGAGACCTGCGCTTCTCGCCCTGATAAGCCTCGGTTTCGTGCCTCTCGCGCTCGGGATGCCATACATCAACCTCATGCCAGCAGTCGCGGACGGTACCCTGCACGGCGGGTCGAAACTGCTCGGCTTGCTGTTGAGCATAGGAGGGGTTGGCTCGCTCGTCGGGACGCTCCTCGTCGCTTCGCTTGCGCGCTACGAGAAGAAGGCGACGATGCAACTTGTGCTTGGGGTCAGTTTCGGATTGGCCCTTGCTGGTTTCGCAGTCTTTGCCCAACGCGACGAACTCGCCTTCGCCATTCCTTTCCTTTTCATTGCGGGCCTGACAGGTGACGCATACCAGGCGCTCAACTCGAGCATGATCATGATGAATACTGAGCCTGGTCACTATGGACGGGTGATGGGCGTGTATATGATCGCCCAATCGATTCGGCCGATCTCGGTGATGCCGATGGGTGCGATCGGTGACGAGATCGGCGTGACAGTCACACTGCTTGGAGCCGGCGCGATCGTTGCCGCTTTCGTTGCCCTCGTCGCGGCCTGTTACCCCGGTTACCGGACAATCGGGCGTTATCCGGTCGGCACTTCACTCGAACAGATCGACAAGCTCGATACGGGAAAAAAGGACTTCGACCGTCAAATCTCCCGCTCTCAGCAACACCGTAATTAGCCGAGATCTCGCATTGGTTGAGATGTGTCGTCTTTCGCCCGGGTTCTTCTGTCACCGACCCGGATCGTTCAGCAACACCGTAACAATTTTGCGACGCCTTTGTCGCTGATGCCAAGACGAGGTCTCGCGCCGCGAACGTCATCTTGGTCCCGGGAGGTTTTACCTTGACGAAAGGTATTGTAGGACAAAGGGGGCATTCAGAATGAACACGGCCGCTTACGCGCGAAACCTGTTGCTCGAACTCAGAGTTGCGTCAAGAGACCATGCAGTAACACCTCTTCTATGACACAACCGGGCGGGCGCGGGAGTGAGCACTGGTCTGTGCCCTTGGCCGCAGAGGTCAATGCCACAATGGACCTCGTCCCTGGCACATGTGCAACTCAGCACCGTAACCAATGCGCACGGGGTCGAATTGCCAAAGGAAAGAGCGCGAGAATCCATGTCTCGAACGAATCGTCCTAACGCATATCGTTAATCGCCAGATGCGCCGGGGACGATCGTGTGACCGTACGCGCGTGTCCTCATCTGTTTCTTGGGCCCATCAGCGAAACGGGTCTGTTGTCTCCAGAGTCCGGTCACCAGTCGCAGCCCGATGGAAGGGCAGAGACTGGTGTTTGGCAATGGCACCTGTAACTGGCCGATCGCGAGCGATCAATGGCTTGGAGCTGAAACATCCGAGATGATTGTGACCTCGTCCAGTCGACCTGAGCGACAGCAGCCTCGAAGGAGTCGTTTAATCCCGAATGTCTTGTAAGAACCAATCGAGAGGGATTGAGGCGCCGAACCTCTTTTCGGTTGCCAGGCGATAGACGCTTCCAGCCACCGATGCGAACTGCAGTCCTTGGGTACCATTGTTGAAAAAGAGCGTCACCTGCTCCTCGGAGGTGCGCCCTCGCGTTCCTTCGGGATCGCCGTAGGGAAAGAGTACCGGGAAAGCGCTTCTATGCACTCGAGAGCTGCGCGGCACACGGGCTCGTTCGTCGGGTTGGCCGATCACGTAGGAGGCGATCGCACCGACGACCTCGTGAGTCATTCCGGGCTCGCTCTCCCCGACGAGAGTCGGATAACCCGACTCGATGATTACATCGGCTTTTTCGAGGACCTTCCCCCCGATCTCTTTGTTGCTGAGCGTCACGATGTGAGTGCCCGGTGCAAGCCATCCGCCCTCGAATGTGGGTACGATCGAGTCAGTGCAGGTCGCCACGATGTCCATGTCGCGAACAGCCTCCTCTGCGGTGTTGACGGCCTCAACGTTGATGGAATAGCGTGACGTGACCTCGCGTGCAAATGCTTCGCGATGAGCGGCCGTTGGACTGAAGACCGAGACCTGGTCGAGCTCGCGAACGTGGCGAATCGAATCGAGGTAGGTGCGTGCCATTCCTCCCGAACCGAGGATACCGAGACGGCGCGAGTCTCTCCGGGCGAGATGATCCGTGCCGATTCCAGCGGTTCCTCCGACTCGCATATGTTGGAGATAGCCGTCCTGCATGAGCGCGAGGGGCTCGCCGTTCTCGATCGAATAAGCAAGGATGATTCCTGAGTACAGGCCGGGCTCTACGCAGTACTTCTCCTGTGTCTGACCACTCGGCCATGACAGCACGCCCGACTTGATCCGCACCGCGACCACGCCGTTGCTTCTGCTGACACTGGTCATGCTACCCCACCGGTAGTATTCGTCGAGATTGGTGTTCGGGGCATAGATGTCGACCCTCGGGACATACGCTGCATCGCCCACCTAGAGATCGCGGTAGCCGAGTTGGAGTGCCTCGAGTGTCGTCTTCATGTCGAGCAGTTCCGCAATGTCCGCATTACTCAAAAAGATTACGGGCCCTCCAAGGGTCGGTCCTGTCGACCACGTTACTTATATTGGAAAATGTAATCAGGTGCGGGTTTACGATACCGCGCCGGAGGACTGTTTTGAACAGTGCGCAACCGATCAATCACGTGGTGACATATAAAAATCATGCTCTGTACCGCGAATATTCACTCAATCTGAAGAGCCCACAGTCTTCTCTTTCTCGGCACTGAGAGAAAGGTGCACGTTTTGTGCCTGCGAAGTTCCGTAACCCACGACTTCACCGAAACTGCCACCTCCAAAGGAGGGATTGCGGACGCGTGCATTTCAACGTTGACTGCACCGACCGCGGAGGCAAGATCTTCATGGTGATGAATCGAAATAATCCGCCGCAAAACAACTCCGCAGTACTACGTCGAGAGGTATTCACGACCCAACCGCAACAGGTGGGGCCGTCTCTCGGTGACAGCCGAAGAAGATTATCGATCCGGCGACGATAAACGATCCGGCCATCGTGAGGAACGTGGCCCGAAATCCGGAGGTGGTGACGAGCACTCCGAGAATCGTTATCCAGACCGCTCCGATCGACTGGGATATCGCGAAATAGGCGCCGAATGCTTGGCGTGGGGACACCCCCTGCATCGAGTCGGAAAAAAGGGCCTGCCGAAGAGGTTGCTCGGAGTATGAAAAGACTCCGACCGCAAGGCCGATGAAACCCAGGGCAAGCAAGTCATTGCCGACGAGTACAAATCCCACCAGGGCACAGGCACCAAGGCCATAGAGAATGTAGAGGACAAAAGAGCGCCCTAGTCGGTCGGAGATGTGGCCGCCAAGGACAGGACCAAAAACGGCTCCTGTCGCGACTACGGCCGTGATCGCTCCGACGGTCAACGCAGGCTGGTGGAGACCTATTCGCAGGTAGGCAGGAATGAACGTGGTGAGAACGCCAACGCCACGACCTGCACCAGAGACTGCACCTGCGATCAATACGGCAATCGCCTTGCGGCGGCGAAGTGCCTGACGCAGCGAAACCGGGGCGGCGACGGGGACCGGCTCCTCCGAATGCATCCCTGCGCGCGCATTGGCCGAATCTGGCAACGAATCTGGCAGAGTCCTTTCGGTATCCGGAGTTGCCGGCACAACCGGGGGAGCCTTCACGCGTGTCCAGGTCACAACTGAGCAAAGCGCCATGACGATTCCTGCACCGGCGAGTGCCCAGCGCCAGCTAAATGCAGTAATGACCGCGGCCGCCGCGAGGGGAGCGAGGAGGGTTCCGATGTTGCCGCCAGTGGTGTGCACTGCCAACGCAAAGCCTCGCCGGTTCGGCATTCTTTCGACCAGATGCGCGGCACCCACCGGGTGCTGGGGCCAGCTCACCAAATTTCCGAGGACGCGGACCGCCCCGAATACGGCGATGCCGGGAGAGATGGCTCCGAGCACACTCACCAGTGCCATGCCGAGGTTCTGCCCTCCGAGGAGGACTCGGGAAGAGATCCGCTTGACGAGAACCGCGGTGCCCTGGAGGAGTCCACCGAGCACACCGGCCACGCCGAGGATTCCACCAAGTACCGCGTATGACGAGTGAAAGCTGACCAGCGCGAAGGGGTAGACAATACCGAGCACTCCAATATATGAATGCTGGATGGCGTGCGAGAATGCCACCACAGCGAGCTGCTCGCGGTCCCCTTTCTGCCATTTGTTTTCTTGGCCCTTTGAGAGCGCCATCTCTCGCGTCGCCAAATGTCCTCCTACTGACCGATCTCCCACCGACCGCTCCCGTCGTTCGCAACGCTAAGTACTCATCGGGCGGACACTATCATCGGTTTGCGGGAGATTAGCGAAATAGGACAACAGGATGGCGCCCCGTGATATCGCGTCGCTCGCAACGAGCATCTGACACGATATGGATCATCGATTGCATTTGCGTCAGATGCGCCTCGACGGAGGGGCTGTGATCATGGCTGATCTGCGCGAAAAGAAGGTGCACGGCGAGTCGGATCTTTCAAAAGACGGTGGTGGCGCGTTGTCGACGGACTGGAGCGCCATCGCTCACCCAGCGCGTAAACCTGAGCGCTCTTGACGAGAGAAGCAACAGCACGATAGGAAACCCTGATGGCGAGCTTCGGTTGGGTTCTGGCGTCGACCGTCGGAGTCGGCGTGATTGTTTGGGGCGCCGAGGAGTTCGCCGAGCACTTGAGCAGAGCGGCCGTCGCACTTGGTGTCAGCGCATTCGCTCTCGCTCTCTTGCTCGCTGGAGCTGAACCGGAAGAACTTGCCACAGGCATGATCGCAAGCGCTCGACATGCGCCGGCGCTTGCATTCGGTGATGTCATTGGGGCAAACGCAGCGATGTGCCTCGTTGCGCTCGGGGTCGGCGCATGGATCTCGCCGCTTCCCTTTGGGGTACGTGTCCGTTGGTATGGGCTGTTCGGCCTTCCAGTTGGCGCGGTTTGCGTGGCTTACGTCTGGGGAGGACACGTCAGTCGCCTCGAAGGAGCGGTTCTGGTCGCGCTCTACTTTTGCTATATCGCGGTGATCTGGAGACTCGAGGGCGCGCCGCCCGCGATTGGAGAGGCCGAGGAGCTGGAGGCGGCGAAAGAGTTGCGCGGCACGGTAACGGATCGTCAAGTTGGAAGGGACATCAGTCTTGTTGTATTCGGAGTTTTGGCAATGGCAGGCGGCGGCCTTTTGCTCGTTGAGGGAATCCGCCATCTCGTTCAGGTTCAGGATGCTCAAACGCGGGTCGGACTGACGATCCTCGGTTTTGCGACAGCATTTGAGCTCGTTGTTCTGGCGTGGTCCACGTCACGCCGGGGAGCGAGCGAAGCCGCCGTTGCAGCAGTGGTTGGGTCGTTTGCGTACAACGCGACGATGACGCTTGGTGCGGCTGCGCTCGTTCGTCCACTCTCGGTCTCGGATGCGACGCGGTTACGACTTCCCGGGATGATCATGCTTGGCTCGCTCCTGCTCGTGATCGTTCTTGGTTGGCCCGGTAGGTATCTCGGTCGAAGGGCTGCCGTGGTTCTGCTCGCGTGCTATCCGCTCTTTATCGTCGCGGCGCTGTTCGTCGGTTGACCGCGGAAACCTTGTGGACGGGAGGATTTGAGAAAATTACGCTTACTAGCTGCGCGACCTCGGACTGCGTGCGTGCGGGTGATCGTGGACATCTACGAAGGGGGCAACGATGCGGCGAGAAGTGTTCCGGAGTGATCAGAACGCTGTCGCGAGCTGGACGGGTGGCGTGATTCGATGGCGGCGGTGCTTGATGTCGTGACCAGAATTAGCCTTTTTTCGCAAGTGCATCGAGGAATCGAGAGAGCGGGTTCGGCTGTGCGATATTTGTGAATTGCGATCGAGAATCAGGGATTCGAGGAAGAACGATGAGTGATCACGTTCGATGAACGAGACCAACTGCAGTGTTCGGACACGGCGGCTCCTCTTCGTGGCTACGGCGCCTCTGCTGGTGCTCAGGGTCGTAACGGTCGCGAGTGCCACGATCGCGCGAAGGAGCTCGGGCACCGCGCTCAGCTCGGCGGTCACCAAACCGATGTCCGCTCCGATTTGTAACGTCAGGCAGCTGCATTTTGCGTATTACGGTGCGAGCTCTGCCGCGGGCACCGCCGTCACGGGGATCAAGGTAACTGATGCGTCCCGAGCAGCCTGTTATCTCATCGGATCTCCAACGATGAAGTTCTTCACCGGCACCGGACGCACAACCCAGTTG
>Ga0307374_10014004_pt1 | contig 10977 bp, 10 predicted proteins | sample OX3MG_FD_202532 | JGI IMG/M metagenome (GOLD analysis project Ga0307374, IMG submission 202532) | Soil microbial communities from Risofladan, Vaasa, Finland - OX-3 | ecosystem: Environmental > Terrestrial > Soil > Coastal area > Acid sulfate soil | place: Finland: Risofladan, Vaasa | collected... | reverse complement strand
CAGAGTAACGAAATAAAACAACACTTGTATGCCGGAGGGGCGCGCGGTGTAGCCCACAAGTATGTGTAACAATTGGCCAATAATGCTCTGCTGGCTGAGAAACCGTGAGGTGTTCCACAAACCTTGACCGAGTGCCGGCAGCAGACCCGCCTGGTTGAGGAATCCCGCCGCCTGGGCGGCCAACCCAGCGGTGAGCAGCAGGATCAGCCAGCCGGTGACTGTAAAGAAATATCGCAGAGGGATGAACAGCAGGCTGCGATACAGCAAACCTCCCACCAGTATCCCGGTTAACAGACCTGCGAAACCGCCGATGCTCATGCTAAATTCTTGACCGCCGCTGGCGGCGATGGCCCACAGAAACAGCACCACTTCCGAGCCTTCACGCATTACTGCAGCAAAGCACACAACCAACAGCGCCGCCAAGGTCTTGTTGCCCGCCTGGACCGCGGCACCCACGGCTTGGATTTCACCGGCCAGCTTGCGGCCGTGGCTGCTCATCCAGATGTTGTGCCAGGCGAGCATCATCACGGCAATCAGCAGGATCGCTGCATTCAGCAGCGCCTGGCCGGTGCCGGAAAATGCTTCAGCAATGGCACCGGCGAACAGCGCGACTGCAGCGGCGCCGAGTGTGCCCAGCAGGATGCCGCCCAGGATCCACCATCCGCGGCGGACAACACCACGGCTCGCACCCAGCACGATGGCAATCACCAGTGCGGCTTCCAGCACTTCGCGAAACACGATGATGGCGGTGGCGAGCATGATTTTAGTGACCGGGATTTGAAACAGGCGCAGCCACCACCACCCAACCCTGGGCGGCGTGGTTGAAATCGTTGAAGAAGTTATAACGGCCGGGAGAGAGCGGACCGATGTAGACCGTAACCGAGCTATGCCCCGGCACCACTACCTCACGTGACAGGTCGTAGCTTTCGAATTCCGCCGGTAGGCTGTCCTGGTTATGGATCAACAATTTGACCTTGGTGTCAGCTGGCAGCGAGAGCTCCTGCACCATGAACTGCTGGTTTTGAATCAGCAGTTCAACCGTGGGAGTTTCCGCGTATGCCGAGATCGAACCGCAAAACAGCAACAATACACAGGGGATGGCAAGTCGTAACGACATGAATTACCTCGATAAAACAAACAGCTACCTGCCCTTAGAGGCAGCAAATTCCGCATTCATTAATGAGAGTGATTCTCATTTACATAGAAGTATAGTGGGGATTCAAATATTGTCAATAATAATCATTCGCATTTAGGCGTTTAACCCCTTGCGTAGTTTGCATAACCCCACAGTGACAGCACACAGGCAGCATGCACATCTGCTACAGAGCGAACGTAAGTGTGGGTTGTCTGATGTATTTGAGGTATGCGGTTCGACATCAGATATTAGCCAGCGATTTGAATGAGCAATAGTTTCGAGCAAATCATCAAACATCAGTTGCAGGAAACAACATCGCAGCGACGAATCGGGACTGCGAGTTCATCAAGCAGGGCATATTCAGAAGATTTGTGGCTTCACTACGACGAGGATCACGATGGCAATCAGCAAGAGCCCGGGAATCTCATTGAACCAGCGATAAAATCCCGAGCTATGGCGGTTTTGGTTATGTCGGAAATTCATCAGCAACTTACGGCAATAGATATGGTAAAGGATCAACAACACTACTAGTGCTAGCTTTATATACAGCCAAGCGGGCGGAGGCAGCCACCAAACCAATAACAACCACAAGCCGAAGATGATGGTGCCGACTGCGCCGATATTCATGATTATGAATAATCGACTTTCCATGGTCTCGAAGCGCCGCAGGCTGATCTCGTCGCTTGATTCAGCGTGATAGACGAACAGTCTTGGCAGGTAGAAAAGTCCTGCGAACCAGGTAACCATGAAAATGATATGTAACGCCAGAACCCAGAACATGAGCGCACTCCGCTTCTTATGGTTTACCTAACGTGGCTACAGCTAATTCAGCTAATATTTGCTTGAAGCAACTATTTTTTAAATAACCTGTGAGGCTCTATTGCATACCCATCAGACAATTATCGTCAAATTGTATCAGTATGTAGTGCTCTGCGATGCATGTCCCGGTAGTCTAAAGTCCGGTCAACAGGTAACATAGCTAACGATACTAACCAAGCCCGGATTCCGATTTAGATGGCCAAAAAACTTGTGGTCAGACATCACCAGCCAATCAGACTGTGGCTGGGCGCAGGTTTCACAGTTGCGGCCATCATCGTTGTGATACTGCTGGCGTATTTTTATGGCGAATCGCGTGCCGGGTATGACCGGATGGCGGCGGCAAGATTGCAGGACAGTATAGAAACGCTGACACAGAAGAATTCACAATTGCAGGAACAGATCGTTGTGCTACAGCGTGAACGTGAAGTGGACCAAGCGGCACATGCGCAGGTGCAACAGAGTCTAGAGGCTCAACAGACAAAAATGCTCAGCCTTCAGGAAGAACTTGCCTTTTATAAGGGCATAGTTTCACCGGTTGAGGGTGAGGAAGGCATCCGCGTACAGAACCTCAAGTTTACGAGTGGCGGGGCGCCGCGGTTATATCATTATCGCTTGGTCTTGATACAAGTGCGCACCAAGGAATTCAAGGTTACGGGTAGTGTCGAGATAAAGATATACGGTGCTGAACAGGGTAAACCGGTGATTCTGGATGCGCGCAGCATCGCCCCCAAGAATGCCGCAACGCTCAATTTCGCTTTCCAGTATTTTGAAAACCTGGAAGGCGATGCGATTTTCCCCGAAGGGTTCACGCCCGGTAGGGTGGAAGTCACGATCATGGAAAGCGGGCATGCATCTGTTCAACAGAACTTTACCTGGCAAAGCATTATTGGTTAGGAGGTAAGCAAGATGTTCAGTGGCAAAAATCAGCGTCCCGCGGTGCGTATCGATACACTGGTGGGGCGTAATACCGAGATCAGCGGTGACCTGAGTTTCAGCGGTGGTCTGCACGTGGATGGCAGCGTGCGCGGCAACATAAGTGCCAGCAACGGCCCTGAATCGATGCTTAGCCTGAGCCAGCATGGCGTCATCAAGGGCGAGATCCACGTGCCGCATGTGACCATCAACGGTACTGTGGAAGGCGATGTGTATGCGGAACAGCGGCTTGAGCTGGGGGCTGAGGCCCGTATCACCGGTGATGTGCATTACAACCTCATCGAGATGACTGTGGGTGCCACCGTCGACGGCAAGATGGTGCACAAACCCGCTGGCCCGATGCTGGCGATCAGCCATCAGAAATCAGCTCAGGACAACACTCCCGTAAGCCCACGCAATGCGGGTACATGATTGGAGTATAATTTGATAAATCGCCAGGGAAACTGAATACATTTTATGGATACCCAGCTGCAAAATTCATCGCTTGTTTTCACCAGCGCCGCTGCGCACAAGGTGAAGCAATTGATCGAGGAAGAAGGCAACAGCGCTCTTAAACTTCGGGTGTTCGTCAGCGGTGGGGGCTGCTCCGGCTTCCAGTATGGGTTTACCTTTGATGAGAACGTGGATGAAGGCGATACCCAGGTGCAGAACGAAGGCGTGATTTTGTTGGTGGACCCCATGAGCTTCCAGTACCTGGCAGGAGCTGAGATCGATTATTCGGAAGGCCTGGAAGGCGCGCAATTTGTGATCCGTAACCCCAACGCCAGTACCACTTGCGGTTGCGGTTCGTCGTTTAGCGTTTAACTCGTCCAGGATTGCGATTCAACACGGGCGCTGCGTCTTCCATCATCATTTATGCGTGATAGACGGCACCCAGCACTGCGGGCTGGTTGGCCCCTGTGGCCGCAGGCAAATTGCCGGCACGTCCTGCCAGAGTCTCTCGCGCCAGCCACGCAAACGCCGCAGCTTCCACCCAGTCAGGCGGAATACCGAAAACCTCGGTACTGACCACTGTGCAACTCTGCAGATGAGCGATGAGACGCTTACGCAGATGTGTGTTGTGGGCGCCGCCCCCGCACAACAGTACCCGTTTTGCCCCTTGTGCATGCTGCACGACAGCATCGCTGATGGAGCGCGCCGTAAGTTCACAGAGAGTTGCCATCACATCCACTGCTGGAAGTTTCTTGTTTGCCAGTCTCCCCGACAGCCAAGCCTGATTGAAATGCTCGCGACCGGTACTCTTGGGAATTGCACGAGAGAAATAGTCGTCCGCCAGCAATTCCTTAAGCACTCCTGTATCGATGCGACCCGATGCTGCGAATTCGCCGTTTGCGTCGTGGGGTTTATGCAGGTGTTCGCGACTCCAAAGATCCATGAGTACATTACCAGGCCCGGTATCGAAACCACTCACCATGGCATCGCCCGCAGGCAGCACAGTTATATTGGCGATACCACCGATATTCACCACCGCACGTGTTTCCTCGTGGTCTGCGAATACCGCGTGATGAAAGGCCGGTACCAGTGGCGCACCTTGGCCGCCCAAAGCCACGTCACGCCGACGGAAATCCGCAACCGTGATGATACCGCTGCGTGACGCAATTATATTGGGGTCGGCGATCTGCAGCGTGAAGGGTTGTGGCGTGTCGGGACGATGGCGCACGGTCTGACCATGGCTGCCAATGGCGCAGACATCGGACGCTGTGATTCCGGCTTTGTTGATGAGCGCAAGCGCAGCATTGGCGAACAGTTTCCCCAATTCGGTATCTAGACTGCCGAGCTCATCTATGGCATCGCCGTGGTATTGGCCGGCGGCGAATTCGAGAATATGCGCACGCAGGGCTGGTGCATACGGCAGGAAATGGCTGGAGTGCAAGCGTGGCGCCGGTGTGAATTCCACCAGCGCAGCATCCACGCCGTCGCTGCTGGTGCCGGACATCAGGCCGATATAGTAGTCACGCACGTTTAGATCGGCTCGATCCGCGCTCAGTGGGCGGTGTTGGCCTTGACGGTACTGTTGCCGGTGGTGCTGGCAACACGAGTTACACCGCCATTGCTCATCTCAGCCAGCAGCGTGGTAAAAGTACGGGTGAAGACGGGCCGGTATTTTGCCAGCAGAGGTTCGGCACTTGGCAGGTTCACAGTACGTGGATTGCGCGGAACCCCGTCGACCATTATCTGGTAATGCAGGTGCGGGCCGGTGGCTTCACCGCTCTCACCCACATAGCCGATCACCTGATCCTGCTGCACGCGGCTGCCGATGTGCAGGCCACTGCGAAAACGCGACATATGGGCGTACAAGGTGCTGAAACCGCCACCATGGCGGATGATGATGCAGCGGCCAAAGCCGGCCTTCGGGCCGCGGAACACTATATAGCCGTCACCTGCCGCCACGATGGGTGTGCCCATCGGTGCTGCGTAGTCGACACCAAAGTGGGGACGCACAATGTGCAGTATCGGATTCATTCGGTGCATGCTAAAACCCGAGCTGATACGTGTGTAGGCCACCGGTGCACGCAATAACTCCTTGCGGACACTGCGGCCATCAGGCGTGTAGTAATCGGTATTGCCGGAAGGGTCGGTGAAGCGCGCGATACGGTAGGTCTTGCCCGGCGTCACAAACTCGGCTGCCAGGATCGGGCCGTCGGTGATCGGTTCATCCTGGCGGCGGATTTTCTGATAGAGCACCGTGAACGAATCACCGCTGCGGATATCGTGGCTGAAGTCTATGTCCCAGCCGAACAGGTGGATCAATTGCATGATCACCGGGTCTGACAATCCCGCGCGGGTAGCGGCGTCGAACAAGGAGTTTTCGATGACGCCGTGGGCGTAGGCGAGCGTGGTTTCCGTGGGAACATCGGCGACGCTGGTCTGATAACCGTTGGCAGTTTTTTCAACCTCAAGCTTGTGGTCATCATCAAGTTTCATGCTGAGGCTAAGGATCCGGCCGCTGTCATCGTGGCTGATGGCGATCACCTGACCCGGGTGGATGCGCTTCAAACGCGCAGTTTCTCCACCCACGATCAGTATGGCGCGCATATCGTCGGCACTCAGATGCGCCTTTGCGAACAACTTTCCCAGGGTATCGCCCCGATGCACCGTCAATGCCGTGGTTTCAGCGCCTGCTACTGCAACCGATTTATTTGGGTAGGTTGACGCCGATACCGGAGCAGTATTCACGCTAACCACGGATGTGACTGGTGAGGTTGCTTGCGGTGGACTGATGGCCGCAATCTGTGCAGGCTGATTGTTGTGACCCGCGCTTACAGGTCCGCTGATTAACTGGGCGATACCCCCGCCGGCAACGGTCAGTACCAGCAGCAGCCAGAACCGGCGACGTACCCGCGGCCGCTGGGGTGCGCTTTCAGCGACGGCATCGCCGCTTGGCTTATAATCCGTCCTGAGTTGATGCTTGGCTCTGGTCACGGTCCCCATCCGGTGTCCTGAATAGCGCGTAACACTAGCTTGGTGGGACTTGGTGGTCAACCCTAAACCCATGCCAAATCATGGGGATAAGCGAAAAATCTCCCTAGGGCCTAAGCTTTGGGCGGCCAATTTCAGGAGTCTTGGGCATGCCGACGCCTGCTGAAGCACTAGCGGAACTCCGCCGGGGCGCCGACGAAATCCTGCGGGAAGCCGAGCTGGCCGAGCGCCTCAAGGCTGGTCGGCCGTTGCGGGTCAAGGCGGGCTTTGATCCGACGGCGCCGGATCTGCACCTGGGCCACACGGTGCTCATCAACAAGCTACGCCAGTTCCAGGAATTAGGTCACCAGGTAATCTTCCTGATCGGCGATTTCACCGGCATGATCGGCGATCCCAGCGGCAAGAACGTCACCCGCAAACCGCTCACCGCGGAGGAGATTGCGCATAACGCGCAGACCTATAGAGAACAGATCTTCAAGATCCTGGATCCGGCTGCGACGCGTATCGAATTCAATTCCCGCTGGATGGAGAAACTCGGGGCTGCAGGCCTGGTGCGGTTGGCCGCCCAACACACTGTGGCACGCATGCTGGAACGGGATGATTTCAGCAAGCGTTATGCCAGTGGCCAACCCATCGCTATCCACGAATTTCTATATCCACTGGTGCAGGGTTATGACTCGGTGGCGCTTGAAGCGGATGTGGAGCTCGGCGGCACCGATCAGAAGTTCAACCTGCTGGTAGGCCGCCAGCTGCAGGAACATTACGGCCAGAAACCGCAGATCGTCCTGACCATGCCGATCCTCGAGGGTCTCGATGGTGTGCAGAAGATGTCCAAGTCGCTTGGCAACTATATAGGCATCAACGAAGCGCCGTCGGAGATGTTCGGCAAGCTGATGTCGATCTCCGACGAACTGATGTGGCGATATTTTGAACTGCTGAGTTTCCGTTCAATCAACGAGATCAGGAAATTCGAGCTTGAGATAGCAACAGGCGGCAACCCGCGTGACATCAAATTCCGGCTGGCAGAAGAGATTGTGACGCGCTTTCACGGCAATGCAGCAGCTAAATCGGCGCATGCAGAGTTTGTCGCCCGCTTTCAGAAAGGTGCCCTGCCTGAGGTTATGCCCGAACATCAGATTGAGTGTCCGGATGGGGGCATGCCTTTGGTACAGCTACTCAGGCAGTGCCGCCTCACGAGCAGTGCATCAGAAGCCCAGCGCATGCTGGATCAGGGTGGCGTGCGCATTGATGGTGAGAAAGTTTCGGATCACAGCATCAAACTGAAAACTGGGAATACCTATATGCTGCAGGTCGGCAAGCGTAAATTCGCGCGGGTGCATTTAATGCACAAGTAAAGTGCAAGCGGAACTAATACGTTTGCTTTCATAAGTATTTCAAATCAAAAAAGCGGCTTTTCTCTCAAGGTGGTGCGCGCCAGCCACTTTTCCCCCTCGACCACTGGTTCGCCAGTATGCAAAGTCATCGGGTCAGTTTCACCCACGGGTGTCATGTTGAAATGGCACAGCGCCATGCGCGCGTGTCCCGCGATTTTCAACTTGAGTTTTAGATAGTGGGTCTCTCCACCGACTTCGGGGGCATGCAGATATACCAGGAAAGATGCGATCCTCTGTCCGGATCTGTCTCCGATGCGTCGATTATATTCAAGCCGGGCAGCATCGAAATAATCCACATGCGGTGCATAGTGGTCCGACCGCTGGTAACGCAATACCGATAAAGGCTCCACATGCCCGACTGGAAGTGAGAAAGCTGCGGCGATGCGCCGTTCCAGATTGCGGATCACTGCATCACAAAACATCTGATGAAAATTAGCGGCATGGCCCGTGAAGGCGGTCGATTCCTGGGACAATTGGTCGCGAGTGCTTGCATGTGCAGGTTGCATGTTCAGCAGCGCCAACGCCATGAAGTGCGCGGCCTCATCCTTGGAGACGAATTCCGCGATTGTGAAAATTCGAGGTTGGGGATTAATGATCGATGGCGGATCTGGACGGTGTACGTCGGAGCTGTTTACATTTCTGGTATGCGCATGTTGCATGCGTTTGGTTGTGTCGAGCGAAAATTCTGCCACTCCCAGTGTCGCAAAATTACCCTCCACAATTTGTCGGTAGGTATCGATTGACGCCATGGCGCCGGGTGTGCGGCCAAGCGTCTGTTGTAATGCAGTGAAATTAGCTTCGATGATTGTGCCGAGTTCACGTACCTGGACGTGCTGTGTTGCAGTGTGCTGGGTGAGCATTGATTCCAACTCCGTTTTGGAAGTGGGATAACCCAGTCTTGCGGCATTAGTCATCCAGGCACTGGCATGCACCGGATTCAACGGCGCACCCAATCCCGACGCGTATCGCAGACCCAGATTGAAGTAAGCACGGGCTTCGCCCTGGGCGGCGGCTTTTAGATAGAGAGAGGTGGCGGCATCCTGGTCTATCGGCGTACCCAGGCCCTGTGAATGCATATAGGCGAGATTGCACAGCGCCATGGCATAGCCTTGAGCGGCGGTGCGCGCATACCATTCAAATGCCTGTGCATCGTTTTGCGGTACACCCCGACCGAGCATGTAAAGATCCGCGAGCCGGTCCTGGGCCATGGGATGCCCCTGTTCGGCGGCGCGTGAGTACCAACGCGCGGCTTCCTGGAAGGCGTTCGGCAACAAATGCACTTGCGCGTGCACATGGCCAAGAGTGACCGGCGCCTCAAGCGAACCCGCGGCAGCTGCTTTGATTAACAATTCCAGCCCCGTTGCGAATTCCGCGGAGCCATAAGGGTGCGTGGTGACCAGCACCTCGCCCTTTTGATGCAAGGATTCAGGAGTGTTCATAGGCCTCTCCAGTCTAGCAAAAGTGCCGTGCATACCGCCGCCACGGCAGTAGTGAGCAGTATTAATGACTATAATTAGCGCCGGTCTGTAGTCTCTACAGCGCTGTACTATAAGCAGAATTCACCGCAAAGGTATCTCAATGAGTCTGTGGCAGGACTTTCTTATCAATGACCATCGCGTTATCCAGAAGTGGACGCATTATTTTCCGATCTATGAGCGGCATTTTTCGGGCTGGCGAAATAAGAGCCTGACGTTCCTGGAAATCGGTGTTTCGCGGGGCGGATCGTTGCAAATGTGGCAGCGCTACTTCGGCTCCATGGCGAAAATCGTCGGGATCGACATCAAGCAACGCTGCAAGCAATACGAAGAGCCCGGCATTTTCGTGCGCATTGGCGACCAGAGCGATTCCAAATTTCTGCAGAGTCTGATCGACGAGTTCGGTGTGCCAGATGTGGTACTGGATGATGGCAGCCATTTCATGCAGCATGTTTACCAGACCTTCAATTTCCTTTATCCCAGGATGCCCAAGAATGGCGTGTACATGGTTGAGGATCTGCATACCTCTTATTGGGAGGAGTTCGGCGGCAATATCAATGATCCAAATACTTTCGTCAACCGCTGTAAGCGCTTTATCGACAGTCTCAACGCGGAACATAGCCGCGGAGCGGTGCCACCGGACTACATCACCCGTGAGACTTTCGGCATGAGTTTCTACGACAGCATAGTGTGCTTCGAGAAGGGTGATGTGTATCGCAAAGAAAATACCAAGACCGGTCATCGCTCTGCCATCAAGAAGGCAGGCGACCGTATCAAAAAGCTCGTGAATAAATGAGCAGGCGTATCCCGTGAACTCACTGTCCAACAAACATGTCCTGCTGGGGGTCACCGGTGGCATTGCGGTGTACAAATCTCTGGATCTGGTGCGGCGTCTGCGGGAAGCAGGCGCTGATGTACAGGTAGTTATGACCCAGGGCGCGCAGCGCTTTATCACGCCCCTGACATTTCAGGCGCTCTCCGGTCACAGCGTACGCACCGATCTCTGGGACATGCAGGCAGAACACGCCATGGGGCACATTGAGCTGGCACGTTGGGCTGATTTTGTGCTGGTAGCCCCGGCCACCGCCGGTTTCATAGCGCGGCTCGCCCATGGCTATGCCGATGATCTATTGACCACGCTGTGTCTCGCCACCCAGTCACCGATAGTCGTGGCACCGGCTATGAATTGGGTCATGTGGGAAAGCCCGGCTACCCAGGAAAATATCCGACTACTTGTAGAACACGGGGTGCGCTTGTTGGGTCCGGTAATGGGAGAGCTGGCGGAAGGCGAGTCCGGCATGGGGCGCATGCTGGAACCGGCAGAAATTGTTTCTGCCTTGAAGGACGAGGGCAAGCTCACGCTCCAGGGCCTGCGGATACTGGTGACTGCCGGCCCCACACGTGAACCGCTTGATCCGGTGCGCTACGTGAGCAACCGCAGCTCCGGCAAGATGGGATTTGCGCTGGCGCGCGCCGCCGCGGAAGCCGGCGCTGAAGTCACGCTGGTGAGCGGTCCGGTACAGCTCGCCACACCCAGGGACGTGCGTCGCGTGGACGTGGAGACTGCAGCACACATGCATGCTGCGGTCATGCGCGAAATTGCCCACACCGAGATCTTCATTGCTGCCGCTGCAGTAGCTGATTACGCGCCAGCGCAAGCAGCCCGTGAGAAAATCAAGAAGCGCACAGACCGTATGCAAATGAAGCTGGTGAAAACACCGGATATCCTGGCGGATGTGGGCGCGCGGAAATCGCGGCCATTCACCGTCGGTTTTGCAGCCGAGACCGAAAAACTCGAAAC
>Ga0307374_10014003_pt1 | contig 10978 bp, 9 predicted proteins | sample OX3MG_FD_202532 | JGI IMG/M metagenome (GOLD analysis project Ga0307374, IMG submission 202532) | Soil microbial communities from Risofladan, Vaasa, Finland - OX-3 | ecosystem: Environmental > Terrestrial > Soil > Coastal area > Acid sulfate soil | place: Finland: Risofladan, Vaasa | collected... | reverse complement strand
ACAATTATTGGTTCACCAATTACCGCGCCGGCCAGGGTGGGGATTTCACCTTCCGTTACGTCCTCACCAGTGATGGGGCGTTCCATCCTGCGGCGCTCAGCAGGTTGGGATGGTCGGAAATGACTCCCTTGGAGATTGATGACATCGTTCCGGTCGACAAAGCCGTCAACACCCCTGAACCTTTGAGCGCCGTCGAGAACAGTTTTGCGAAGGTGGAATCACCCCAGGTGGTGCTGGTCAACTGGAAACGGGCGGAGAACAGCCAGGGCACGATGATGCGATTCGTGGAGGTTGCGGGTAAGGACGGCAGCGCCAGCGTGCAGATTCCGCTGATGGACGTTCGGCAGGCCTGGGAGTGCAATGCGATGGAGCAGAACCAACAGACGCTGCAAGTCTCCGCTCACGGATTCCGCTTTGCCGTGCGGCCATTTCAGATTGTCACGGTTCGCGTGCAAGGCAACATGAATCTGCCGGCGGCGGTGAAGTAGAACAGCCGGCGCAGTGTTGGGAAGGAGATCAAAGATGCGGCCGCAAGGGCCGCCCATGATTGTTAGAGCGTTTGACCGAGAGGAAGACGGAGCCCCAACGCGAGAAGGTTACGCCGGCCGGATTTCCACTAGCCGGTGGCTGAGGGCCGGGATGTTGAGGGTCAGAACGTAGCCCTGGCGCGTGCGCCGCGACTCCGCGCCCTCGATGTGAAACAAGCGCTTCCCATCGAGACCGCATTTTTCCGGGATAAACTCGGCCTCTCTTTGCACGGCATGGGTGTCAAGGTTGAACGCGTTGATGACGGCGGCAGGTTCGCTGGGGTGCATGTGCACGTGCGTGTGCTCATCGATTCCGAAAAATTTCCCGCTTTTGAAGAACGGCTCAAACTTTCGGTAAGCGGCCATCGCTGCAAAGTGGGCCTTGTTGATGGCCGGATCTTTGGAGGTTCCGCCGATTCCAAGGTGCCGGCAGGTCGAGGCATTCCACCAGAAAACCAAGGCGTTCCGGTTGTCGGTGCGCAGATCGATGTGGATGTAAAGGGGAAGGTCGTAAGCAAGGTTGTAATAGTACAGCGCGATGGATCGGCCGCTCAAAAGATCGTCCATGGGGCTCCACATCAGTTCAAACGCCCACACGGAATCAAAACCCAGCGCCTGAGTGTATTGCTCGCCCTCCGGCGCCTGCCCATGCCCGTAATAGGTGGGCGCATAGCGCCGGGTGGAGCCTCCCACCATCGGATCGTGCATTTCAATCAACACGTGAGGGTATTCCGCATGAACCATGCGGGCCACGCGGCACATCCCTTGCGCGTGTTCCTCCCGGCGGGCGGGAACCTGATGCCCATGATCCGGGTCCCAGCATTCTGCGTGGTACATCGAACCGTCAAACATGAAATAGGCGGCGCCACCCTTGGCCAAAACCTTTAAGCGCCGGGCCGTCTCCTCAAGGTACGGTTTGGAAGCTCCGCACAGGGGAGAGTCGAGAAAACCCCGCCGCGGATCCCATGTGAGCCTTTGGCCAAAGCGGTCCATGCGATACATCTCTTGAGGATAGGAGGTGGGATCGCACCAGCCGGAGAGAGGCGTATGGAGGGAAGATTCAAGACCATACTCCTCCCGGAGCATTTTGGTAAAGGCTGGATACGGCCCTAAGCGAGCCGTATCCCAGATTTTGGAAGCGAAGCTTGTATCCCATCCGGGGTCCATGTAAAGCGCTTCGCAGCCGATGGCTTTTGCCTTCGCCGCTTCCTCTTTCATGTCGGCGAGGGTGTAGTACTTCTTCCGCATGGCCGGGTCATTCTGTTCGTCACCGCCAAGCCACCACAGCTTGTTGTCGTAGAGTTCGTTCCAGTGGACGGGAGGATTGTAGCCGGCGGGGCACCCATGGCCTCGCACGGACATCTCTTCGCGAAAGGCATAAAAGCCTTCCAGCATTCCTCCCTCGTAAGCCGTTAGACGCGTGACCCCGAAGCGGTGAGATTCCCCGGGCAGCAGCCAGGCTCCGTGCTCCGGGTTGCCTCGATAGATTCCGTATCCGCCCCACCGTAACCCTGCCCGGCCTCCCGGCGCCGGGGTTTGGTCCAGCACGGACCATTCCATGCCTTTCTGGCTGTACTTGGTTAATAGAAAACCTTGCTTGCCATCCGTCCACGCCCATCCTTCGGAAGCGTAGGTTGGGGTCACGGTTGTTTCGTAGGTCCAAAGCTCTGAGGAGTACTGCTCGGTCAGCAATTGACCCAGGGGAAAATCGGCGTATTGTTTTCCATCCCCGTTCGGCTCGCGCCGGTAGGGAATTGCGGTGAGCTTAAATTGCCCCCACTCGCCCGTTGCCTGGCCCTCCGATAACGAAAGCGGCAGAACGAACCCGCACCGGCCGCAGGAAAGATCCAAGGGAGAGGAGCCGTGGTTCGTGAGGGTAATCCGCTCCTCGATCCAGGGATGCTCCGCGGGGAGGTAAAATTCATGCAGGACTTCCAGGCGCTTCTCGATCGTGGATCCTCGCAGAGAGACGGTGAGGGAACCATCCGCCCCGTGCGATATCGAGTTATCCTGAAACTCCGGCCGGCCAAACGAATAGCTGTAATCGCCGTCGGCCATCCGCAAGCCGCTGGCGGTATGGACCAGGCGGGTGTTCCGAAGCCCCTCGCGGGGAGCCAGCGACAATCTGAAGCTGTGGTTCTGAATTTCCCCGCCTGCCCAGGAGTTGGAAGACTCTGCGTTCGCTTGCTCGCCTCCCCATAAGGCCGCTGCTGCCGAAAGCGTGCTCACGCGCGCCATAAAGTTGCGTCGAGTGATTGGTTCCATCGAGGACCTCCTGCAACCGATGCTGAAAATATCAGCGGGCGCCTAGCCAGGCAATCCTAACCTCAAAGCGGTTGATCCCCAGCCCGGCACGGACTTTCAGGAGCCGGGTGGGGGACCATGCCCGAAGGATGCACCGCGAGAAGTGAGATCAGTGGTTAATCCGCTTTCGGGGTTCCGGCAATCGGGACCATTAGACCGCCATCCACCGTGACAATGGAGCCAGTCATGAAAGAGGCGCCGTCACTGGCCAGGAAGGCGACCACCTCCGCGATCTCTTCCGGCTGGGCCATGCGTCCAATGGGGTGCATCTTGTTTAGGATGTCCTCCAACTGCCGGGGATTCGGATCCATATTGATGGTGTTGCGGATCATGGGCGTATCCACCGTACCCGGGCAAACACAATTGACCCGGACGCCTCGCGCCGCAAGATCCACGGCCATCGATCGCGTGAGGCCGATCATGGCGTGTTTGCTGGTGGCATAGGCCAGGACGTTCATTTGCGACGCCAGCCCTTGGACGCTCGAAATGTGTACAATCGCGCCTTTGCCACGCTTCAGCATCTCGGGAACGGCGAACTTTGACGTCAGCCAATTCCCCTTTAAATTGACAGCCATGGTGCGCTCCCAGATTTCATCCGTGGTGGTCAGAACGTCTCCGTAGGTCTGGATGCCCGCGCAATTCGCCAGAATGTCGAGGCCCCCGAATCGATCCACGGCCAATTTGACGGCGGCGGCATCGTCTTCCGGCCGCGTGATGTCACCCGCAAAATACCCGAGCTTTTCGCTGAAGGTTTTGAGTTCGGCCGCCGATTTCTCGAGGGCCGCTTTGTTGTTATCAAACAGGATTACGGAAGCTCCTTTGCGGAGCATGCTCGCACCGGTTGCTTTCCCGATCCCATTAGCGCCTCCTGTCACAAGCGCAACTCGTCCTTGCAATTCCATGTTCACCTCGGCATTAGTGTCAGAATCAAAAAAGTTTGTTTAATCAATCATGGGATTCCGGGGGCGAAACATCCGACTCCGTGAATACCTTCTATGCCCCTTACACCCTGGTCCTAATGGTTCTCGAAGGCTAACATGGTACACCAGTTGAGCTGGAAATCCGACCTCTACCTTCCGGAGATTACCGGACTCCTTCTCCACGGTCTTCGCGCATTTAAGGTGGTTTGTGAAACCTCGGCGGGCAGGGCCGGACTTCTCCGCCTTGCCGCCCCCACCCACTCTCAAAATAGTGCTCGACGCAAGCTTTTGAACCGGAGATGATAGTAGGTAGTGGAGCACTTTGGCTTGAGCGCACCGCAACGCCCTATCACCAGCACGATGCTTTTTGAGCCGGAACGGCGTGCCATGATCGACCGGCAGCTACGCCGCCGGGGAATTCAGGACGCCAGGGTTTTGGAGGCGATGTTTGAGGTGCCGCGGCACGAGTTTGTCCCCGCGATTTACCGGGAGGCGGCGTATGATGACCGCCCCATTGTTATCGGCGACGGGCAAACGATTTCTCAACCTTACATTGTGGCGGCGATGACGGAAGCCGCGCGGATTGCTCCGGGTGACAAGGTCCTGGAAATCGGCGCCGGCTCGGGCTATCAGGCTGCGATCCTCGCGCACCTTGGCGCCGCAGTGGTCACCATGGAACGCAATCCGTGGCTGGCGGCGGCAGCGCGGGAGCGCCTGGGACGTTTAGGCTATAGCGGTATCCAGGTGATTGCAGAAGACGGGAGCGGAGGCTATCCTCCCGCGGCCCCGTATGCTGCGATTCTGGTGACTGCTGCTGCCCCCAGGGTGCCCCAGATGCTTCTCGACCAACTGGCGGACGAGGGGCGGTTGGTCATTCCGGTGGGGAATCTTTCCCAGCAAATTCTTCAGTTGTTTTGGAAGCATGGGAACGGGCTTTCGGTGTACGACCTGGACCGTTGCCAATTTGTTCCACTTATTGGCAAACAAGCCTGGCCGGAAAAAGTGGGATGAGGTGGTTTGACGGCCCCCTGCGAATCGCCCCGTGCTTCTTGTAAGATTGAAATGCAATTATTGAGAGTTACAAAATATAGTGACAACTATTACTGTAGCGCGGGTCTATGACCCGCGTCTTTCGCCGCTCATAGAGCGGCGCTACAAAGAACGGCGTCACTCTATTTTGTAAACATCAGTAAGAAGCCATTTATCGACTGATGGGAGGGAATTGTGCCGCTCGATCCCAAAGCCCGAGAGCTGATTGCGCGATCGGCAGCGGAGAACCTGCCGGCCACCCATCAGGTTCCTCCCGAAGAGGCCCGATGGCTTTCTCGCCTGCGGCGCGCAAGAATGGACAATCCTCCGGAAGCCGTGGCGCACATCGAGGACCGCCGCATCCCCGGTCCCGGCGGTGAGCTTGCCATCCGCATCTATACGCCGCACGGAATGGGTGCGTTTCCTGCTCTGGTTTACTTCCACGGTGGCGGTTGGGTGGTTGGTGACCTGGACAACCAGCAGAGTTCGTGCTGTGCGCTGGCGAATTCAACCCCCTGTGTTGTCGTGTCGGTTGACTATCGGCTTGCTCCCGAAAATAAATTTCCCGCCGCTGCTGAAGATTGTTACGCCGCTGCCCTCTGGGTTGCCGAAAACGCGCGCAGCATCCAGGTGGACCCGGAGCGGATTGCGGTCGGCGGGGACAGCGCGGGAGGTAATCTGGCCGCCGCGGTATGCCTGATGGCGCGCGACCGGGGCGGACCCGCACTGGTCTTTCAACTTTTGATTTATCCAGTGCTTGATTTGAATTTCGATACACCCTCTTACGAAGAGAATGGGACTGGTTATCTTCTTACCAAAGAGATGTGCGTTTATTTTTGGGAGCAATACTTGGCGAGCGGATCGGACGGCGGCCATCCTTATGCCGCACCGATCCGGGCAAAAAGCCTGGCGGGGCTGCCTCCCGCCTTGGTTCTCACGGCCCTGTACGATCCGCTGCGCGACGAGGGCCAAGCCTATGCCCGGCGGCTCAAAGAGGCCGGCGTGCCGGTTATGGCCCGGAATTACGAGGGATTAATTCACGGGTTTTGGGGAATGGGAGCCGTGCTTGACCAGACCCAACGGATCCGCCAGGAAGTGTCGGAGGTGTTGCGCTCCGCCTTCAGCGGGCGGGTTGCCGCCGCGCCGTGACACCGTGGATGGCCCTGGAATCAGGGGAGCCGCGCGTCGCCTTGCGGAACGGGTTCTGCCTTGAAGATCAGCCTTCAGACTCAAATGCCATTGCAATTTGGGAAACTGGCGGACTATAGTCTGGCCTCATGGCCTTACCATATCTGAGTATCGTTATTCCCGCCTACAACGAATCCGAGAGGATCGGGAAGGCGCTTGAGGAGGTGCGGAAGTACGCCACCTCGAAGCCGTTCATGACCGAACTGGTGCTGGTGGACGATGGGTCGAGCGACTCCACGCTGGACCTCTTCCGCCAATTTCAGTCCCTTTGGCCTCACACGCGCATCCTTCCCAACGAAGTGAACCGGGGCAAAGGATTCAGCGTGCGGCGCGGGGTGCTGGAAGCACAGGGCGCTTTCATCCTGTTCACTGACGCCGATCTTTCAGCCCCGATCGAGGAAACGGATAAGTTGCTTGCGGCGCTGGTGTCATCGCAGGGTGACGCTGCCGTAGGGTCCCGCGCCCTCGACCGGAAATTGATCGGCGTCCACCAGCCGTGGCGCCGCGAGTTCGCCGGCCGCTGCTTCAATCTTTTTGTGCGGCTGTTTACGGGCCTCAAAATTCAGGATACGCAGTGCGGCTTCAAGCTGTTTCGCCGGGACACCACCCGAAAGGCTTTTGAACTACAGCGGGTCGAGCGATTCGGCTTTGACCCGGAAGTCCTGTTCCTGATCAAACGCCTGGGCGGGAAAATTGTGGAAGTGCCGGTGCGGTGGAATGATAACCCGGCCACCAAAGTTCACTTCTTGCGCGATGCCACGCGCATGTTTCTTGACCTGCTCGTGCTGAGGTGGCGCGCCTGGACCCATCAATACTTTTACTGAGATGCCGCCCTTCATTGCCTTCCTTTCCCGAAATACCAAACTGGGGGATGGCAAGAGAAGATTTCTTCTTGACTCGGATGCGGGAGCCTTTTAATATCTGAATCACGCTAGAAAGGAGGTGATCCATGCAAATTGATTGTAACTGTAGCGAGGGTGCTGAGGCTTAGGCGCTCGCCAGTGCTAGTAAGTTAGTTTGTAAGGACCTCTCGCTAGCGATGAGAGGTAGGATGGCACGGCGCTAGGCAGCGCCTGTTCCTGTTTGAACTAGGGAAGCCAATTCTCGTCAGTATCCGACCCCTGGTCTTGCGGCTCACGCAAGGCCAGGGGTTTTCGTTTGCGGGCTGGGAGCAAGATGGGGCTGAGAGCCCGCCGGACGGGATTTTGCTTAGCGTGCTCGATCCGCCTTGATCGCGGCAGCCGGCGATTTCCTGGTTGTCTTGGCGAGCCGGAAGGCCTCGGCGATGACCGAAGCCGCTTTGGGGGTAACGCGATATTGGGGCAGCTCCTCGCGTTTGACCCAGCGGGCATCCAGCACGTCGCTTCCGGACTTCAAGCGTCCGCCCTTCAGGCGGCAAGCATAGTCGACAATCACGTAGTGGTATTGCACGCGCGATCCGTTTTTTTGGATGCGGTCAAACACACTGATAACTTCCAGCGGTTCCACTTCCAATCCGGTTTCTTCCCTTACTTCGCGGCGCACTCCTTCCGCCAGGCTTTCCCCAAGTTCGACCATGCCTCCGGGAATCGACCATTCCCCTTGCAGGGGTGGCCGCCCGCGCTGGATCAGCAAGACGCGGCTGCCTTCGATTACTACTCCGCCCACGCCGACGATCGGCTGCTTTGGGTATTCACGCTTCATGAAGTCCGCCTCATTGGCTGGCTGCGGTTGCCACCACTCCAAATAGTATTTTCAAACCCTCCTGGAACTGCTCGACCGGCACGCGCTCATTGGCGGCGTGCTGGGTTTCCTCCAACTCCGGAGTTGTTCTGACGGGATTGAACCCATAGGCGGTGATGCCGAGCGGCCGGAACATCTGGCTTTCCGTATAACCGCTATTGAGCTCAGGGGCAACCACCGCCTGGGGGTCGTGCTGGTGGATGACTTCCTGGATAACCCGGTAGAGCATGGTCGCGGTGGAGGAAGCATTGGGTTTTCGAAACTGCCCGATGGGTTCGACCTTGAGATCGGGGTCGCCGATAACATCCTGGAGTTGAGCGAGGAAGTCCTGGGGGTCGTCCCCCGGCAGCAGGCGGACATCGAGTTCCGCATCGGCGGTGCTGGGGATGACATTGGTCTGCTCGCCGGCGTGAAGGACGGTTAACGATACTGTATCGCACAGCAGGTAACTGAAGTTGGGGTTGCGCGCCAGGGCGATCCGGATTTGGGGATTCTTGAGGGAATCGCGAATGTGCAAGAATTCGGTTTTCAGAGGGTCTTTCTGCAACTGGGCAATCTGGTGGAAATATTCTTCAACCAGCGGCAGCAAGTGTACCGGCGTTTGCCATTTGATCACTCGATCCATGGCCTCGACCAAACGATTGGGTGCGGAGCCGGGAATGGGAATGGATCCATGTCCTCCCCGGCTTTTGGCGGTGACTCGTATCCAGAGCGGGGCTTTCTCCGCCACGTCAATCCCGTAAAGCGTAGCTTGGCCGGGAGGGGTGACGGACGTCCCGCCTTCGGTCAGAAGGTATTCAGCATGGTGCAGCAAATCGGCGTGGTGGGCCAGAAACCAGGTGGCGCCCAGGTCGCCAACCTCTTCGTCAGCCGTCCCCAGGAAAATCAAGTCGCGTTTCAACTGGAGGTGTTCACGCGCCGCAATGATTAGGACCATGGCCTGCAGCAACCCGATATCTTTCATATCCAGAGCGCCCCGGCCGTAGATGGCTCCATCTACAACGTCGCCTGAAAACGGCGGGACTCTCCAATCTCCGGGGACCGTCCGGACCACGTCCATGTGGTTCAGCAAGATGATGGGGGGCAAGGTTCCATTCCCCTTGAGGATCGCGTAGATATCCGCACGGTTGGGCGCCAAAGGAAAGACCGTGTTCGGAATGCCATTGGCATCGAATAGGCGATGAAAGAAGTCAGCCGCTCGAAGCTCGCCCCCGGGCGGATTGGAGGTATCAATTCGGAGATATTCGCGCATCAGCCGCACGGCCATATCCTGGTACTGGGCCCAGTCTTGGCTGTTGAGGGCGTTGGCGGCTGATTGCGGGGGCGGAGCTCCGGGGAGGCGAAGCCCCAAGGCCAAAAGCAAGGGGAGGGAAAAGACGCTTTTCATCGCTGACCTCATTACCCGATTTTACGGCATTCTTATGCGCATGGGGGTAATACGTTCGGGGGAGAAGCCTGTAGACCTAGTGGAATGAGGAGGATCGCTGCCCTCAAACCTGTCTTGCAGGGGGCTTGGTTTTTGCCGGGCCGTGGTGATCGGAGGGCTTACCCGGGGCCGACGGAAAGGGATGAAACGAAAAGGTTTCCAGAATTTGCTTGCCGGTTGTGGTGCAAACGCTTTATAATAAGGCATTTGCCACTAAAAAGGGCTGGCTGCCCCGGAAAAAAACTTGGCAAAACCTCCTTTTCCCAGCATCTTTGTAAGTTTGCCTGTGACCAGCCTGAAGGCGGTCGAGGAATACATATCATCCCTTGGTGCGTCTTCTTCCCTGGGTTTTGAATTGCGCTTGGATTATCTTGCGGATTTTGCTCAGCTTGAGTCCGAACTCCATCAAATGCTTGGCCGCTTGCATTACCCGCAGGCCATCGCAACCTGCCGCCGCCAGGCGGCGGGCGGGCAGTTTCAGGGATCGGTCAAGGAGCAACTCGATATTCTAGGAGCGGCGACCCGGGCGGGGTGTCAATTTGTCGATATCGAAATCGAGTCCGTAGCGGCGCTGCACACCTCCTTGGTTCGGCAGTTTGCTTCTTCCAAGGTGATCGTTTCCTATCATAACTATCACAACACGCCAGCGCTGGGAGCGATTTATCGGAAGCTCATGCGCCTGCCGGTCCAGGTGATCAAGATTGCGAGTCACGCCCGCGGACTTCAAGATAATTTGAAGATTCTCAAGCTGCTAAAGTCCCATCGCCGCCGCCAGCCGATGCTGGTTGCTCACGCCATGGGAAGCTCCGGCATTTGTTCCCGCCTGCTGGCCTTCCAGTGGGGGTGCCCGTTTACCTATGCGTCAGTGGGCAACCACGGCGGAGTAGCCGGAGGACAACTTCCGGCGGAAATCATGCGCGGGGTTTACCGCGTTGAGCATCTGGACCGTCGAACGCGATTATATGGCGTGGTGGGGACAAAGGCCTCCATGTCCCTCTCCCCGGCGATGCAGAATATTGCTTTCCAGGCCAAGCACGTGAATGCGCTTTATTTGCCTTGCGAGACGGAGCGTTTGAGCGACTTCCTCAAGTTCGCGCGGGCCCTCGGTTTTGAGGGATTCAGTGTCACCATGCCTTTCAAGCGGGCCATCATGCGCGAGCTCGCCTGGGTGGATCCTTTAGCGGCCGAAATTGGAGCCTGTAATACCGTGGCCATCCGGCGCGGCAAATGGATGGGATGGAACACTGATTCGGCGGCCGTCATTGAAGTGCTAACCAAGCGGCTGCGGCTCGAAGGGAGCCGCATCCTGATCCTGGGAGCGGGAGGGGCAGCGCGGGCGGCGGCCTATGCGCTGCGCGCCAAAAATGCCGAGATTCTGATTACTGCCCGGCGCGAAGCAGTGGCGCGCAGGCTCGCTCGCTTAGTGGGCGCCCAAGCCGTTCCTTGGGATAGCGCTGACGGCCTGGACGTGGATGCCGTCATCAACGCCACGCCGGTGGGAATGCCCCCTTATTCGGACGCCTGCCCTATCGACCTTGCCCGCCTGCGGACCCGGGTGGTCTTTGACATGGTCTATTACCCGCTGGAAACGCGATTTCTCTCGGACGCTCGCGGGCGCGGGTTGGTCACCATTCCCGGGATCGAGATGCTGGTGGCGCAAGGCGCCCGGCAGTTTGAAATCTGGACGGGCCAGGGCGCCCCGCGCGCCCTCATGGAACAAGCTGCCCGTCAGACGATTAACCACTCCCTGCCCGGATAGGTCAATCCAAGGCCATCTCTTTCCTTTACAAGTGTTTAATTTTGCGCTGCTCCTCCGTGAAGAAGTTTTGGAGGGATTTGCCACCTGCCGCTGCTGCTTGGGA
>Ga0307374_10014002_pt1 | contig 10978 bp, 8 predicted proteins | sample OX3MG_FD_202532 | JGI IMG/M metagenome (GOLD analysis project Ga0307374, IMG submission 202532) | Soil microbial communities from Risofladan, Vaasa, Finland - OX-3 | ecosystem: Environmental > Terrestrial > Soil > Coastal area > Acid sulfate soil | place: Finland: Risofladan, Vaasa | collected... | reverse complement strand
TCCAGCGCCGCCCGGGCCGCCGCCCCGCTCCGGGGGGGCCTGGTAAATCGCCTTGAACGCTGCGGCGCGGGCCTTGCGGTCCTTCCAGCTGGCGAATTCGAGCGAATTGCGGATCAGGTGCACGATGCACGTTTGCACCGTCGTCTGGGGAAACACCGCGCCGATCGCCTCGGGGAAGCCCTTCAGGCCGTCGACCACGGCGATCAGGATGTCCTCCACGCCGCGGCCCTTCAAGTCGTTGACCATCTTCATCCAGAACTTCGCCCCCTCGGTTTGCTCGATCCACAGCCCCAGTACGTCGCGCGTGCGCTCGGGCAACACCCCCAGGGCGAGGTAGATCGCCTTGTTGCGAACAACGCCTTCGTCGCGGACCTTGACCCGCAGGCAGTCGAAGGGCACCACCGGGTACAGGCGCTCGAAGAAGCCGACGAATACCGCTGCCCGCAGGGCTACGCCTTGCGCCGCCAATGGCGTCCCTTCAAGTACGCGCGCACGCACATCACCCAAGCCGAAACCGTCATCTATCGCTCAAGTAAGCGCAGTTGCACCGCCTGTCCGATGAAACCCCGCTGCTGCCCGAATACGCCCTTTCGCAAGATTGCCCGCAGCACTCACGAGTCAGCGCGTGATGTCGCTCGGCGCATTGCCACCACGCCGGCGTATCAACGATCGCGCCGCGAGCGTAAGAAGGTCGAGATGCTCTTCGCGCACCTTAAATCCATCCTCAAGCTCGATCGCTTACGGCTTCGCGGCCTCAGTGGCGCCGCGGATGAATTCACCCTCGCCGCCCTCGCTCAGAATCTGCGGCGTATGGCCAAGCTCGTCTCACAGGCACCACCGCTTCACGGGATAGGTGCGCCCGCATGAGGTGACACTCTCCCGATTAATCGACAAACAAGACATCAAAGCCCAGTGACGGGCACCAAAGCTCGTCATCCCGCGCAATTACCGCCAATACCCAAGCGCCAGTTCAGCCGCAACGTCGAGTTCTTCAACGGAATCGGTCGAAACGGGACGTTCACCGCGACGCAGCAATGCGCAAGAGTGTCCGCTCCTAAGAGGCACAGTTCGCCACCTAAGGAGGCCGAACTGTCCGAGTCCCCGGGGCGGCGGCGGCCCCGACCGGCGCCGTGTCTGACTCGCTAGGGCCGCAGCCGGGAGGCTCAGGACTTGGGCCGCAGCAGCGCCTTGATCACGCCGAGCATGCGTCCGTTCGACACGACGTCGGCCTGCGTGTAGACCTCGCGGATGCGCCCCTGCGGATCGACGATGTCGACCGCGTCGTTGTGCACGATGTCGTAGCCGACGTTCGTCTCGGCGGCGAGCGCGTTGATCACTTCGGGCTGCGGCGTCATCGCCGGGCCGCGCGCGCCGGCGGCCGAGTCGGAAACCTTCTGGTAGGCGACGTGATAGCCCTGCGTGACGACGCGGCGGATCGCCTGCGGCGCGCCGGTCAGGTATTCCCAGTGCGTATCGTGCGGGTTCCAGCCGTACTCCTTCAGGAAGGCGCGCATCTGCGCCGGCCCGGTGCCCGCGGGATCGACGTTGAAGGCGACCAGCGCGACCCGGTCCTGCAGGCCGGCAAGCGCGAGAAGTTGCTCGAGCCCGATCAGGTGCGCGGCAATCAGCGGGCAGTAGGTGGTGCAGTAGGGGAACAGGAACGTGACCACCTGGACCTTGCCGCGGAAGCGGGTCGAATCCACGGTCCGGCCGAGCTGGTCGGTCAGTCCGTGATATTCGGGGGCGCGCCCGAGGGCGGGAAGCATGTGCTCGGCGCGCGCGCTTATCGCGAGCTGCCAGCCGGCCGCGGCCCCGACGACCAGCGACACGCAGGCGAGCGCAACCATGGCGAGGCGCCTCTTGACGCGCGACGCGCGGAGCCTCGGGAACCCCGGCCGCATGGTTACACCATCGGCATCGGCGGATGCCACCCGCCCAGGGTCTCGGTCATCTTCATCGCCTCGAGCGGACCCCAGGCGCCCGGCTCGTAGAAGTACACGGGCTTCGGCATCCTGAGGATCGGATCGACGATGCGCCAGCACTCCTCGACGGCATCCTCGCGCGAGAACAGCGTGGCCTCGCCCTTCATCGCGTCGCCGATCAGGCGCTCGTAGGCGCCGGCCTCGTCGTCGCGCGTATTGCATACGTACAGCTCCAGCTCCTCTCCGACCATCGCCGTGCCGGGCTTCTTGGACAGGGCGCCGACCGCGATCGCCACCTGGTCGGGTCCGAGCCGGAAGCGCACGTAGTTGCAGTGCGGCGGCAGGGCCTCGCGGAACACGTTCTGCGGCGGCCGGCGCAGCTCGACCATCACCTCGGTGGCGGTGATCGGCAGCTCCTTGCCGGCGCGGATGAAGAACGGCACGCCCGCCCAGCGCCACGAGTCGAGGTGGATCTGCATGGCGGCGAAGGTCTCGACTTCGGAATTCTTCGCCACGCCGTCCTCGTCGCGGTAGCCGCGGTACTGGCCGCGCACCAGGCTCCTGCCGGTGAGCGAGCGGATCGACTTGAACACCTTCACCTTCTCGTCGCGCAGCGCCTCGCTGTCGGCACCCACCGGCGGTTCCATCGCCAGATTGGCGACCACCTGCAGCAGGTGGTTCTGCACCACGTCGCGCACCGCGCCGACTTCTTCGTAGAAGCGCCCGCGCCCCGCGACGCCGAATTTCTCCGCCATGGTGATCTGCACGCTCTGCACGTAGTTGCGGTTCCACAGCGGCTCGAGGAAGGCATTGGAGAAGCGGAAGTAGAGCAGGTTCTGCACCGGTTCCTTGCCGAGGTAGTGGTCGATGCGGAAGATCGCCTGCTCGTCGAACACGCTGTGCAGGCTGCGGTTGAGCGCCTGCGCGGAGGCGAGGTCGCGGCCGAAGGGCTTCTCCACCACGACGCGCGCGGCAGGGGTGCTCTGCAGGCCGGCGAGCCCCTTGACCGCGGTCGGGAACATGCTGGGCGGGATCGCGAGGTAATGCAGCGGCCGCTTGGCGGAGCCGAGCTCGCGGCCGAGGCGCTCGAAGGTCGCCGGGTCCTTGTAGTCGCCGTCGACGTAATGCAGCAGCGCGCAGAGCTTGGCGCAGGCCTGCTCGTCGAGCTCGCCGCCCCGCTTCAGGCTGTCGCGCACGGCCTCGCGCAGGCGCTCGAGGTTCCAGCCGCTCAGCGCCACGCCGATCACCGGCAGGTCGAGCTGGCCGCGGCGCACGAGCGCCTGCAGGGCGGGATAGATCTTCTTGTGGGCGAGGTCGCCCGTGGCGCCGAACAGCACCAGGGCATCCGATGGCAAGTGGTTCATGCTCGTTCTCCGTCGCGAAATCGGCGCGGCGCGGGCGCGCCGCCGGGTCAGCGGACCTGCGCCTCGTAGTCGCGCCCCTCCCAGCTCGAGGAGTCGGTCCAGTAGAAGGTGAACTGGATGCGCTGTCCCGGGCGCAGCGGTGCGCTCGGAAGCTCGGCCAGGTACACGCCCAGCCCGCTGTCGACGGTGGTGACGTCGGCGACGCGCTGCCAGCCGTCGATCCCGAAGTGCACCCGGGCCGGCGCAGGCAGGCACACGCACAGCGCCTGCCCGGCGTCGAGCCCGGCCAGCGGAAAGCGCGGCGTCCACATGGCGTGCGCCGGTTCGGGGCGCCTGCCGCGGTAGCGCTCCCACACCGCCTGCGGACGGTCGCAGGGACGCCCGAGGCCGCAGCTCATGGCGAGCTTGATGAACTCCGCGTGCGCCCAGACCAGCGGCATCGCCGAACCGGTGGGCCGGCCCGGGTAGAGGAAGCGCTCCGGGATCGGGTCCGCGTCCCAGACCTGCTCCGGAATCAGGCCGCAGCGCCCGGCCATCGCGCTCATCGCCCGCAGATAGGGCAGCGGATCGCGTCCGGCCGCGAGCTCGTAGTGCCCGCGCTCGCCGGTGAGCAGCGGCCAGGCGCGGCCCAGGCCGGTGCCGTTGAACGGGCTGCCGTCGGGCTGCTCGCCGTAGCCGTCGCCGGTGTAGCGGTGCCAGGCCGGCCCCGAAGGCGTGTCCACCTTGAGCTGGCGATCGATGACCTTGACGCTGTCGACGACCAGCGGATCGTGCGCGTCGCGCAGGCCGAGGCGCACCAGGTGCAGAAAATCCGTGGCCACCTGCTCCTCAGCGGGGATGCCCGGATCGCAGGCGAGGTTCTTGATCGGCAGGATGTGATCGAGGTCGCGGCTGCCGCTCGAGCCGGGCGGCGGAGCGGTGCGCACGTAATAGCCCCGCACGCCGTGCTCGCGCGCGAGGGGCGTGTCGCGCACGCTGGTCCAGGCCTCGATGCGCGCATTCCAGAAATCGGCGAGCCTGAGCGCCAGGCCGCGCGCGGGCTCGTCCAGGAAGCGCGCGCCGCACACCAGCGCCGCGATGCAGGTCCCCAGCGTGAAGGCGTTGACGCCCGCGTTCTCCTCCCACCGGTCCTGCTGGGTCGCCGGGCCGTGGCGCGCGATGAAGCCGAGGGCGCGGTGGATCATCGAGCCGATCTGGATGCCGTCGAGCGCGCCGCGCTCGGCGAGCGCGGAGGCGAGCAGCACCGGGAAGGCGGTCTCGTCGAGCTGCTCGCCCTGCCAGTACGCCGTGCCGCCCAGCCACTGGTTCTGCGACCAGTTGCCGCGGTGATGCTGGGTGGCGATGAAGTAGCGCAGGATGTCGCGCGTTTCCTCGATCGCGCCCAGTGCCAGCAGGCCGCCCGCGCTTTCCACCAGGTCGCGCGGCCACACCAGGTGATAGCCGCCGATGTCGTCGCGCGCGTTGCCCCAGGGCACGCTCAGGCTGGCGACCATCGCCCCGGGATAGGTCTTGTCCTGGTGCGCGCGCAGCACCATGGCCGAGGTCGCCAGCTCGCTGCGCGCCTGCGCCGGCAGCGTGTCCGGCAGGCGCAGGCTATCGTGCCATGCGCGCCAGGCGTCGACTTGGCGCTGCCACAGCTCGGCGAACGGCTGGGTGAGCGCCGCGTAGGCGAGCGTCGCCGCCGATTCGCGGCTGCTGCCGAAGCCGAGCGCGAGCGTGGTCTGCGCCGGCAGCTCGCCGATCAGCGCCACGTTGCCCGGACCGGCCTGGTCGAATTGCCAGGTGAGAACGCCGTTGCGCGCGAAGTCCTGCCAGCCGTCGCTCGCGCCGACGTAGCCGGCGCTCGCCGCGCCCCAGGCGTGCGTCTGGTCGGGGTTGGCGGCGGCGAGCGCCAGGCCGAACGGTCCTTGCTCGGCCCACAGGATCTTGCGCCCGCGGTGCCAGCCGACTTCGGCCTGATTGCCGTGCCCGGTGCCCCCGAGATGCGGCGCGAGCAGCGCGTAGGGGCGCAAGCCTGCGTCGCCGTGCAGCACGACTTCGATCAGCAGGGCCTCGCGCTGCGGGTCCGGCGCGATGCGCAGGCGCAGCTCGAAGCGCGCGTGGCTGTGCACGATCTCGAGCGCCGGAATGCCCGGCTGCGGCTGGATCGTGCGGTACGAGCCGAGCCGCTTCAGTTCCACCCAGAAACCTTGGCCGTCCGCGACGATGAAGCCGAGGTCGCGGATCTGCGGGATGTCGACGCGCGGGCAATAGACCTCGTTCAGGATGCCAAACCCGGAGGTGAACCACAGGCGCGCCGGCCCGAGCGTGCAGCCGACCATGTCCTTCGCGCTGCTGGTCCAGGACGGGGCAATGCCGGGATGGCCGAAGGCTTGCATGCGGGTCACCGTGTTCTTGTAGGGAAGCGCGCCGCGGCGGCGCGCCTGCCCGCAGCGTGGGCCGGCCGACTTAAGGCAGACTTAATGTCCGCCCCGGCCTACAAGCGCGCGACTCAGCCGCGCCGCGGCGCTCGCATCCAGCATCCAGCGCAGCTCCCCGCGCGCCGGCTGGACGATCTGTGCCGGAAGGAGCGCGGGTTGGCGCGGGCCCTCGAGCACGCGCGCGAGCATCTGCGCCTTGCCGGCGCCGGAGACCAGAAACGCGACGTGGCGCGCGCAATTGATGAGGGGCGCTGTCAACGTCACGCGCCACATGCCCACGGCCTCGACGTCATCCGCCGCTACCCAGCGCCGCGTTTCCCCCAGCACCGCCGAGCCCGGGAAGAGCGAGGCAGTGTGGCCGTTATCGCCCATGCCGAGCAGCACCAGGTCGAAGCCTTCGGCGGGCGAACCGTCCGCGCTCCTGCCGAAGAGGCGCTCGAGCAGCGCTTCGTAGCCGCGCGCGGCGCGCTGCGGGTCGTCTTCGCCGCGCACGCGATGCACGTTCGCCGCAGGAATCGGCGCGCGCTCGAGCAGCGCCTCCTTCACCATGGCGTAGTTGCTGCGCGGGTCCTCGGGGGGCACGCAGCGCTCGTCGCCGAAGAACAGTTGCGTCCTCGTCCAGTCGATGCGGGCCGAGAGCGCCGGCGCCGCCAGCCGCTCGTACACCGGGCGCGGCGTGCCCCCGCCCGAGAGCGCGAGCGTGAAGCGCCCGCGTCCGGCGATGGACTGCGCGGCGAGGGTCGCGATGTACTCCGCCGCGGCGTCGGCCAGGCCCGCGGCATCTGGGTAGACGCTGATCTGAGCCATCGGGCACTCAGCCCGCGGGTCCGCGCAACCTGCGGTAGCGGCGGATCGCGGCGTTGGTCGAACCGTCGTGTTCGAGCGCCGGCTCCTGCGCGCTGTGCAGCTCGGGAACGATGCGATTCGCGAGCTGCTTGCCCAGCTCCACGCCCCACTGGTCGAACGAGTCGATGTCCCAGATCACGCCCTGCGTGAACACGGCGTGCTCGTAGAGCGCGACCAGCGCGCCGAGCGCGGCGGGCGTGAGGCGCTCGGCGAGGATCAGGTTGCTCGGGCGGTTGCCTTCGGTCACGCGGAACGGCGTCTGGAAGCGTGGCGAGCCCTCGGCCGCGAGCTCCTCGGCGCTCTTGCCGAACGCGAGCGCCTCGGCCTGCGCGAACAGGTTCGCCATCAGCAGGTCGTGATGCCCGGCGAGCCCGCTCAAGGGGCGGCAGAAGCCGATCAGGTCGCAGGGCACGAGCTTGGTGCCCTGGTGCAGCAGCTGGTAGAAGGAATGCTGGCCGTCGGTGCCGGGCTCGCCCCAGATGATCGGGCTGGTCTGCCAGGCCACGCGGCGCCGGTCGAGCGCTACGTGCTTGCCGTTGCTCTCCATGTGCAGCTGCTGCAAGTAGGCCGGAAAGCGCGCGAGCGCCGCGGCGTAGGGCAGCACCGCCTGGGTCTGGGCGCCGAAGAAGTTGTTGTACCAGAGCGCGAGCAGCCCGAGGATGAGGGGCAGGTTGCGCTCGGGCGGGGCGTCGCGGAAGTGCTCGTCCATGGCGCGAAACCCCGCCAGCAGCTCGCGGAAGCCCTGCGGCCCGATCGCGATCATGGTGGACAGCCCGATCGCCGAATCCATCGAATAGCGGCCGCCGACCCAGTCCCAGAAGCCGAACATGTTGGCCGCATCGACGCCGAACTTGCGCACCTCGGCGGCGTTGGTCGACACGGCGACGAAGTGCCGGGCGACGGCCGCATCGCTGCCGAGCGCGTGCAGCAGCCACTGGCGCGCACTGTGCGCGTTGGTCATGGTCTCGAGCGTGGTGAAGGTCTTGGAGGACACCACGAACAGCGTCTCGGCCGGATCCAGGTCCGCGGTGGCGCGCGCGAGCTCGGCGCCGTCGACGTTGGCGACGAAGCGAAAGTCCATGCCCGGCTCGCTCAGCTCGCGCAGCGCCCGGTACGCCATCTCGGGCCCCAGGTAGGAGCCGCCGATGCCGATGTTGATCACGGTGCGCATGCGCTTGCCGGTGTGCCCGGTCCACGTGCCGGCGCGCACGCGCTCGGCGAAGTCCGTCATCCGATCGAGCACCGCGTGCACCTCGGGGACAACGTTGCGGCCATCGAGCAGGATCTGCGCTTCACGCGGCGCGCGCAGCGCCACGTGCAGGGCCGCGCGCTTCTCGGTCACGTTGATCCTGTCGCCGCGGAACATCGCGTCGCGCCGCGCGGGGACGCCGCGTTCCTCGGCCAGGGCGAGCAGCAGGCGCATTGTCTCGGCGGTGATGCGGTTCTTCGAGTAGTCGAGGTGCAGCCCCGCGCCCTCGGCGCTGAAGCGCTCGACGCGCTGCGCGTCCTCGGCGAACAGCTGGCGCAGGTGCAGGTCCCCGATCTGGCGGTGATGCGCCTGCAGCGCGCGCCAGGCCTCGCTGCGCGGAAGTCGCGAAGGTTTCTTGGTCATGTCGTGGGCATCTCCTTTAGCGCCGGGGCGCGCCCGAGCGGGCCGGGTCGCCGTGCAGCAGGTCGGCGATCCGCGCCACGCTCGCGTCGGCCGGCGGATAGGTGGCGAGGGTCGCGGGGTCGGCCGCGTAGTGGCCCTGGCGTACGAACACCGTGGTCAGGCGCGCGCCCCAGATCGCCTTCATTGCGCCCAGGATGCGCAGCTTGTCGTCCACCATCACGTAGCGGCGGGCCGGGTAGAGCCGCTCCACGTCCGCGAGCATCTGCTCCTTGTGCACGTAGATGAGCACCTGGCCGTGCACCGCATCCCACAGCCCGGAACGCTCCACTTTGCGCGGCTGGAACACCGCATCGCCGTCGGACAGGATCACGGTGCGCCCGCGCTCCTGGCAGTGGCCCAAGACCTCGAGCGCGCCGGGGTACAGGCGCTCGGCGAACGGATAGTCGACCAGCCAGCCCGACAGGGCGAGCACGCGCGGATCGTGCAGCCGCTCGAGGCGGTAGCGCTCCAGCGCGCCCAGATAGTCCACGTAGCCGAGCTCGGTGCGCAAGCCCTCCAGGATGTCCCAGTAGCGCTCGCGCGCCGCGGCGCCGAAGCGGCGTGCGAGCTCGGCGCGCAGGTCCGCCTGCACGCGGTCGTTGTCGATGAGCGTGTTATCGACGTCGAGCAGGAACACGACCTCCTCGGTGGCGGCGGCTGCGCTCATCGGCGCCTCAGCTCCCGCCCGGCGCGCCGGAGGCCGGCTTCTCGAGATGGCCGCCGAACTCGAAGCGCATCGCCGAGAGCAGCTTGTCGGCGTACTCGCTGTGGCCGCGCGAGGCGAAGCGGGCGAACAGCGCCGCGCCGAGCACCGGCGCCGGCACGCCTTCGTCGATCGCCGCCTGCAGCGTCCAGCGCCCCTCGCCGGAATCGGACACGCGGCCGCCGAACTTCGACAGCTCGGGATCGGCGCGCAGCGCGCTCGCGCTGAGGTCGAGCAGCCAGGAGCCGATCACGCTGCCGCGCCGCCACAGCTCGGCGACGCGCGCGACGTCGATATCGTAGCGGTAGCGCTCGGGATGACGCAGCGGCGTGGTCTCGGCGTCCACCTCTCCCTGGTGCTTGCCGACCGCGGCGCCCTTGAGGATGTTGAAGCCCTCGGCGTAGGCGGCCATCAGGCCGTATTCGATGCCGTTGTGGACCATCTTCACGAAATGGCCGGCGCCGTTGGGCCCGCAGTGCAGATAGCCGCTTTCGGCCGGCTCGGGCGCGCCGTCGCGTCCGGGCGTGCGCGCGGCCGTTCCGACCCCCGGCGCGAGGGCGCGAAAGATCGGCTCCAGGCGCGCCACCGCCGCGTCCTCGCCGCCGATCATCAGGCAGTAGCCGCGCTCGAGGCCCCACACGCCGCCGCTCACGCCGACGTCGATGTAGTGGAGCTTCTGCGCCGCGAGCGTCCCGGCGCGGCGCAGGTCGTCGTGGTAGTACGAGTTGCCGCCGTCGATCACAGTGTCGCCCGGCGCGAGCAACGGCACGAGCTGCTCGAGCACCGCGTCGACCGCGGCGGCGGGCACCATCAGCCACACCGCGCGCGGCTTCGCCAGGCGCGCGACGAAGTCGGCGAGCGCGGTCGTGCCGCGCGCGCCGGCCTTCTCCAGCGGGCGCACGGCCTCGGCGTGGCTGTCGTACACGACGAGCTCGTGGCCCGCCTTCAGCAGCCGCAGCACCATGTTGGCGCCCATGCGCCCCAGTCCGATCATTCCCAGTTGCATGCCGATTCTCCTTAAACCTGCTGCAGGCGGCGCAGCCCGAACATGGCGGCGCCGAGCAGCGCCGCCTGCGCCATGATGACGTGAACCGGGATGGCTTTCATCATCCCCTCGAAACGCCCCTTGGCGAAGAAGGCCTGCACGAAGCGTCCGTCCGCGAGACTGGCGAGAATACGCGGAGGAATGCCTCCGCCGAGATACACCCCGCCGGTGGCGAGCACCTTGAGCGCGAGGTTGCCCGCCTCGGCGCCCAGGATGGAGACGAAGGTCTGCAGCGTGAGCGCGCTCAGCGGGTTGTCGAGGGGCTCGCCGAGCGCCGCCTCGACGATGAGCGGCGTGCGGTCCTGCGCCTGGGCGAGGCGGTCGGCGAGCAAGGCGGAGTCGCGGGCGCGGCCGCTGTCGCGCAGGGCGTCGTAGATGGCGGACAATCCCGTCCCCGAGCACACTTTTTCGACGCTGACGTGGCGCTCGCGCGCGCGCAGGCTGCGCAGCAGCTCCGCCTCGAGATCGTTGCCGGGCGCGAAATCGGCATGCCCGCCTTCGGAGGAGCAGGCGAGGTATTCGCCCTTGCACCACACCAGGAACGCTTCGCCCAGGCCGGTGCCCGGGGCGACCACCGCCAGCGCGCCCTGCGATTCGGGCCGGCCCGCCTGGATCGTGCGCAGCTCGTCGGGCTGCAGGCGGGGGACCGCGTAGGCGGTCGCCTGGAGGTCGTTCATGAGCGTGACGCTTTTCAGTCCGAGGTTGGCGCACAGCGCCTGCTCCTCGACGAGCCAGGGAAGATTCGTCAGGTGCGCGCAGCCGCCGACCACCGGACCGGCGACGTCGAAGCACGCGGCCGCGGCCCGCGCCTTGCTCTGCGCGAGGAACTCCTTGACCACGTCCTCGAGCCGCTCGTAGCGGGCGCTGTGGAACTCGGCCTGGGCGACGGGCGCGCGCGGTCCGCGCTCGGGCGTGTACAGCGCCAGCAGCGTCTTGGTGCCGCCGATGTCTCCCGCGATCAACATGGTGCGCTCCGTGTCAGGATTCCGATCGTGGCCTGCAATGCGCGGCCGCGCCGCCGGCGTGC
>Ga0307374_10014000_pt1 | contig 10980 bp, 11 predicted proteins | sample OX3MG_FD_202532 | JGI IMG/M metagenome (GOLD analysis project Ga0307374, IMG submission 202532) | Soil microbial communities from Risofladan, Vaasa, Finland - OX-3 | ecosystem: Environmental > Terrestrial > Soil > Coastal area > Acid sulfate soil | place: Finland: Risofladan, Vaasa | collected... | reverse complement strand
AAGCCCGCGCCCTCGAGTGCCAGCCGCGCCAGCCAGGGCGAGAGCCGCTCGCCAAAGGAGAGCATGGCATCGCGGGTGCGGTCGGTGAGCTCGCCCACGGCGGCGATGCCGCGCACCAACTCGCTCAAATCCTGCAGCAGGCCGTTCACGGCGGCCTCGGCTTCCGTCAGTGCGGCCGGGAGCGCTTCTCCGGCCAACTCGCGCAACGCCGTCAGGTGCCGCTCCCGCAGTCTGGCGATGACCACGTCGGCGGCGGCGATGTCGCCCGTCAGCGCCAAGCGCGCCAACTCGACCAGGGAGTCAGTGACCTTGGCCATGGCCGAGACTACGACCACGGGATGTTCGGGCGTGCGGTCGGCGACGATGCGCGCCAAGCGCGTCAGTGCCGCGGCATCCTCACACGAGGTGCCGCCGAACTTCATGACCACCGGGCCATTTGCCGGCCGGCCGTTGTCCGGGATCACCGCCGGGGCATCCACGGGCCGGAGGTTCACAAACGTCCCTCGGCGTACAACAGCTCGGCGTTGAGCAGGGCGGCGCCGGCGGCGCCGCGCAGGGTGTTGTGGGAGAGCACGGTGAACTTGTACCCCAGAATCGCGCAGGGGCGCAGCCGGCCCACGGTGGCCGCCATGCCATGCCCGGCGTCGCGGTCGAGGCGGGGTTGGGGGCGGTCGGGAAGGTTGGTGACCAGAATCGGCGCTGGCGGCGCGGTGGGCAGGCCCAGCTCCTGCGGCCGGCCGCGGAAACTTCTGAGCGCGGCTTCGACTTCGCTCAAGCTGGGTTTGGATTTCAACCGCACCGAGACCGATTCCATGTGTCCGTCCTCGACCGCCACGCGGTTACAGTGGGCAGAGACGGCAAACCCGCTGGGCGCGATGCCTTGCGGCGTGAGGCGGCCCAGAATCTTCTGCGCCTCGGTCTCCATCTTGTCTTCCTCGCCGCCGATGTAGGGCACCACGTTACCCAAAATGTCGAGCGAGGCTACGCCGGGGTAGCCGGCGCCGGAGATGGCTTGCATGGTCACCGCCAGCACGCTCTCCAGCCCGAAGGCTTGCTGCAGCGGCGCCAACGCCAGCACCAGCCCGATGGTCGAGCAGTTGGGGTTGGTGACCACGAAGCCGCCATTATTTTTGAAGCTGGCTTGGCGCTCGATCAGGCCGAGGTGATCGGGGTTGCACTCCGGCACCAGCAGGGGCACGTCTTCCACCATGCGCAGGGCGCTGGAGTTGGAGATCACGGCGTGGCCGGCGGCGGCGAAGGCGGGCTCAATTTCACGGGCGAAAGCGGCGTCGAGGGCGGCGAAGACGATCCGCGCCGCACAGCTCTTTGGCGTCGCCTCCGACACCGTCATGGTGGCGAACCGCTCCGGCAGGGGCGTCGCCAGGCGCCAGCGCACGGCTTCAGCGTAGGTCTTGCCGGCCGAGCGATCAGAGGCGGCCAGCCACACCGGTTCGAACCAGGGGTGGTGATCGAGGAGAGAGAGGAACCGCTGCCCGACGACGCCGGTGGCGCCGAGCACGCCGACGGGGATTTTGACTTTAGGAGGAGTGACCACTATTCAGATTACCAAAGGGAGCTATTAGCTGTCAGCCATTAGCTATTAGGAACGCGCGCGGCGCACGAGCGGGGCTTGACGGGGCCCCGCGACGCGTCGGGCGCGAGCGGGCGGCGTCAGCCGGGTGCCCGTGTTCTAACCGATGCCGAGCGGGGCTGGCGGCGGCGTGGCCGGCGCCGACGGGGACGAGGGGGTGCTGGTATCTCCGCCGAGGACGCGCTGGAAGGCGGCCTGATCGATTTTGATCTTGCCCTTCTTGGTCAGTCCAGCCACCAGGGAATCGGTGTAGGCGTTGAAGACGTTGTTGCGCTTTTGATCGAGCAGCTTGCTCTCTTCGGCGGCGCGCTGGGCGGTGAAATCAGCCGGCGACGGCTCCTGCAGCGTATCCAGCGCGTAAACGAGCTGGCCGTTGTTGAAGCTGGTCACCGGGCCAACTTGGCCGGGCTTGAGGGCAAACAAGGTGCTGGCGAAGCTGGAGATGGAACCGCCAGTCGAGCCATTGCCGCCAAGCGAGCCATCGCGGGTGAGGGCGGGGCTGGTCGTGACGGTGAGATGGAGGCCGGCGGCCGCGGCCTTGAAGCCCTGCTTGGCGGCGGCCTTTTGCAGTTTCTGGGCCTGAGTTTGGGCCAGCGTCTTCGCTTGTTCCGCTTTGTAGTCGGTGGTCACCGCGTCCTGCACGGCGGCGAGTGGCTGCGGCCCCGGCGGGATGATCTTGTCCACCTTGGCGAGCGCAAACCCTTGCGCGACCTGCACCGGGGGCGTGAGTGCGCCCGCGCTGGCGGAGAAGACGGCGCTGGCGAAATCCGGGTTCACGCCGATGCCGGTGACGGGATCGGAGCGGCCCAGGGGCGCGGTCGAGAAGTACTGCAGGTTGAGCTGCTTGGCAACCTGTTGCAGCGGCGTTGACTGGGCCAGATTTGCCGCCTGATTCATCAGGTTTTGTGCCTTGTCCATGGCCTGATCCTGCTGCAACTGGGAGACGATCTGGTCGTGCACTTCCGACTCCGGCTGCACGCTGGCCGCCTCGTGCGCCTCGACTTTGATGATGTGGAAGCCGTACTCGGTCTGCACCAAGCCGCTGATTTGGCCGGCGGGGAGGCTGAAGGCGGCCTTTTCAAAATTGGGCACGGTCTGATTTTTCTGAATGAACCCCAACTCGCCGCCCAGCGTGGCGCTGGCGCTGTCCTGGGAGTACTTCTTGGCCAGCGCGGCGAAGTTCGATCCGTCGGGCTTGACCTGCTTGAGCACGGCCTCGGCCTGTTGCCGGGTGGCGGCGATCTCGGCGGGGGTGGGCGTGGTGTCGGGGTACTTGATCAGGATGTGGGAGACCTTCACGCGCTCGGGGTGGGTGTACTGGGCGATGTTCTGCTGGTAATACTGATCGACGGCTTGGGGCGAGATCTGGATCTGGGCGCCGATGGTGCTGACGTTGGCCAGCAGGACTTCCAGTTGGCGCTGCTCGGGGGAGTTGTAGCTGGCTTGGTGCTGTTTGTAGTAGGCGGCGAGCGCGGCCGGAGTCACCGTAACCTGGCTCTGCAGCGCGGTGGGATCGAGCAGGACGTAGTCGAAGGTGGCCTTCTCGTTGTCGGTTCTGAACTGCTGCTGCACCTCGGCATCGCTGACCCGAACCGGGTCGGTAACCAAGTTGTAGATCTTGTTGACCATCAGGTTCTGGCGCAGCGATTCCTGGAACTCGGCCAGCGTCATTTGGCCGCTGGCCAGAACCTGGGCGGCTTGGTCGTCGCCGACGTACTGCCCGTTGGGATAAAGCTGGGGCGCGGCGGTGCGCGCGGCGGCGACGATTTCCTGGTTGGTGGGGGCGAAGCCGAGCGTTTGTGCCTGATCGGTAATCGCTTGTTCGGCCACTAGATTCTTGAGCACCTGCTGGCCTAACAATGGCGCCAGCGATGCCGGAATCTGCTGTCCCTGCTCCATGCGGGAGAGTTGATCGGTCAGTTGCTGGCCGGTGATGGCCGTCCCGCTGACGGTGGCCACCGTCTGCTGGCTGATGGGGGCGGAGGAATCGCTGCCGGCGCCCTGGGGAATCAGGAACATGGCCATCGCCACACAGATGAGGACCATGAAGCCACCCAGCACCAAACGGGCAAAGGTGTCGCGGCGGCGGAAAAAATTCAGCATTGCGGAGCTCCGTGGAAACACCCGGCCGAACGGCCCGGGGCCAAGGCAATTATAACGCGTAGATAGGGCTTACGCCCCCGACACTCGCGCCCTTCAGCGCGACGGTGGCGGGCCGCCGCGATGGCCGCCGCGGCCGCGGCCGCCATTGGGGCCGCCCGGACCCGGGCCACCCGGGCCCTGGCCCGCATGCTGGCAGCTATCCTGCCGCTGCTGGCGCTCGGTTTGCGCTTTCAAGGCGGCGGTGCGCTGCTTCTGGAACGTGGCCCACTGGGTGGGGGTGAGCACCTGGTGCATCTTGTCCAGCTCTTCCTGCCGCACCGGTGCGAACGCGTCCCGTTCCTTGCCGCGAATCTGCACGTACTCCTCGCACACGCGGGTGTAATCGGGCACGAACTGCAGGTGGATGGTATGGCTGCGGTCGCCGGTTTCCTTATAGATCTTCTGCACCTCCGGCACTTGCGCCGTGGTCAGGTTGAGCGACGTTTGCAGGAACTGTGTAAACGTCGGGCGCGGATGGTGGAAGTAACGGGCCCGGATGCCGGGCCACGCCCACACCATCCCGGCCACGCCGCCCAAAATGCCGAGGACGAAAACAACGGCCAGGATCATCGAACTGTGAAAACGCTTCGGCATGGAGGTCTACTTACGGACGGTCGTCTCCGAGAATTTGCGCGGCGCTCTGCGCGGGCGTATCAATGTTGGTCATCACTCCCGCCACCGCCGGCACCGCGGGGGAGTTCAACACGGAGTAGGCGGTGCTGGCCGCCTGCACCGGAGTGGCGGTGGGAGCCGAGGTGAGGCCGCCCACCAACAGGATCAGCGCCACTACCGCGATCATATAGGGCAGCAGGAAGCGGAAACTGCGCGACAGCGAGGAATCCCACGCCTGCTCGGAGGCGCGGTGGATCGAGGCCCACACCGCGCTCATCAGCGGCGGCGTCGCGGCGATCTCGCCGGCCCGCAACACCTGGTGGGACCAGTGCTGCATCTCGGCGTACTCGCGGCAGGACGCGCAGGCATCCAGATGGCGCTGGATGAGCGGATCCAGCGTCTGCGGATCGAAGTTTGTGCTCGCCGCCACGCGCGCTTCGAACCTGTCCGCGCGGGCTTCGATCCTGCCTGCGCGCGCTTCGATATCGTTACGGATCTGCTGGCATTGGTTGTTATGCGCCATGCGACCCCTCCCCCATGGCCCGGCCAGATCGCCGCGCCCTGGCATCCCGATCATACCGATGCTGGTACTGCTCCAGCATGCGCTTGCGTGCCCGGAACAGCGCCACCTTGACCGCCGACACGCCCATGTGCGTGACCTGCGCGATCTCTTCCAGCGACAGCTCCTGAATCTCTTTCATCACCAGCAGCATGCGGTCCCGGGGTTTGAGCCCCAGCAACAGCTTGCCCGCCAGATCGGTCGAAACCACGTGCTGCAACGCACTCGCGCTCGGATCGGGCAGCAACCAGTCGTGCTCCTCGCCGGTTTCGGCGGTAGTGGACACCTGCGGTGGCTGCCGTTTCCTTTTGCGCAGATAGTCTACACAATAATTGGTGGCCACACGATACAGCCACGGCCGGAACGGCATCCCCGGCGTAAAGCCTTCCATGGCGAAGTAGACCTTGGTAAAGATCTCCTGCACCAAATCGGGTACGATCTCCGGGTAGCGCACGATGTTGGCCACCATCCGGGTGATCGGCTGCTGGTAGCGGGCGTAGAGCTCTTCGAACGCGGACCCATCGCCTTGCTGGATGCGCTGCACCAGCGGCAGGTCCGGATCTTCCACGGCGAAACTGTGGGGGAGGGCCCGGTGCGGTAGCTCCATGATGGCGGTATTTACCAGCATACAGAATCTTTAACGCTGAGCGCGCATATAAGGTTACGCTGGTGCCTGCTCCTATGTCCGACCCCTCCCCGTTCCGGGTCCAGATCGGCCAGATCTACGACGGCCCCTTTGACCTGCTGCTGGACCTCATTCGGCGCCAAAATGTCAGCATTTACGACATTCCTATTTCGGCAATAACCAATGAGTACCTTCAGTACCTGTCCACTCTGCGGGATCTGGAAGTCGAGATCGCGGCCGAATTTTTGGTAGTGGCGGCGACGCTCATCCAGATTAAAAGTAAGATGCTGCTGCCCGCCGACCCGGTGTTGCCGGGCGAGGAAACGGCCGAGGACCCGCGGCAGGAGCTGGTGCGGCGGCTGATCGAGTACGAGGCGTTCAAGCAAGCGGCGGCCCAACTCCATCAAAAGCAACAGTTGGAAGCCGCCAGTTGGTCCCGTCCGGCGCGGCCCGAGGATGCCGAAGATGACATGACCGGGTTGGAGGACGCTCCCGGCCAGCTCACCGTCGGCGTGCACGACCTGGTCGCCACGTTTCAACAGGTACTGCAGCGGTTGCAGGAGCGCCCCCGGCTGGAGATCCAGGGCGAGGCGGTGAGTGTGGGTGACATGATCAACCACCTGCGCCGTCTGCTCGCCTCGAGCGACGAGCCGGTGGCGATCCGTCCCCTCTTGGAGAGCGCGAGCAGCCGCAGCGCCGTGCTTGCAATTTTTTTGGCGGTGCTGGAACTGGTGCGCCTCAATGTGGCGCAACTGCGGCAGGACCGGCCCTTCGGCGAGATTCTGCTGCGCCGCCACCGCCGTTTTCATGAAGCTTGGGAACAGGCTCAAGCCGCCAGTCAGGGAGGTAGTTTGGAAAGCGCTGCTCCCACCCCCGCCTCACCGGAGAATGCATGAGCGAAGTGCACGCTGCTATCGAAGCTATCCTCTACGCCGCCGACGCCCCCCCCACCGTCGCCCAGATCGCCACCGCGCTCGAACTCGATCCCACCGAGGTGCAACAGGCGGTCGAGGCGCTGCAGGCGCGCTACGCCGGCGACGAGTTTGGCGTCGAGGTCCGCGCCGTCGCTGGTGGCTACCGCATCACCACCAAACCCCAGCACCATGAGTGCGTCCGCCTGTTTCTCAAGAGCCTGCAGCCGCCGCTGCGGCTGTCGCTTCAGGCGTTGGAAACCTTGGCCGTGATCGCCTACCGGCAGCCGGTCACGCTGCCGGAGATCCGCGAGATTCGCGGGGTGGATGCCGCCGGCGTCATCAATACGCTGCTGGACAAAAAGCTGGTTGCGACCGCCGGTCGTAAAGAGGTGGTGGGCAAGCCCATCCTGTACCGCACGACGCGCGAGTTTCTTATCCAATTTGGGCTGAGCGGATTGCGCGACCTCCCGACGCTGAAGGAGTTCGAAGAGATGGCCCAAGCCGGCCTGGAAGGGTTGGAAGGGCCGGCCGGGCAGGAAGGCACGGCAAGGCAGGAAGGTACGGCAAGGCAGGAAGGTACGGCAAGGCCGGAGGGAACCGAAGGGTTGGAGGGAACCGAGGCGCACTCCACGCCGGAGAGCGCCGCCGCCGAGCCTAGCGCCCTGGATCCCGCTTCGCCGCCGGCGCCGGAACCCGATCCGTCCACGGCTGATCCAGATGATAGCGCCGGCGCTTCTCCAGCAGCGTCTTCGGACTAATGCCGAGCGCGGCCGCCGCGTCCTGTTTGCGCCCGCGGAAGCGCTGCAGCACGGCGGCGATGTGGGTCCGCTCCACCGCCTCCAGCCGCAGATCGGCATCGGCGGCGGCAGCCGCGAGGTAGGTGGGGAAGGAGGCCAGCGTGAGCGCGGCCGCCGGGGCACCGCCGCTCGCGTCGTTGGAATCGTGGGCGGCGCCGCCCCCCCAAATCAGGGCCCGGTTCACCAGGTTGCGGAGCTCGCGCACATTGCCAGGGTAAGCGTAGGCTTGTAGCGCCTGGCGCAACTCCGGCGCCAGCGTGATCCCGGTGGGGGCGCTGGCGGCGATATGGAGGAAGTGTTCGGCCAGGGGCAGGATGTCGGCCGGACGCTCCCGCAGGGGCGGTACCACGATCGGTAGCACGAAGAGGCGGTAATAGAGGTCCTCGCGGAACGCCCGCTGCGCCACCGCCCGCTGCAGGTCGATGTTGGTCAGCGCCAGCAACCGCGCCTGAATCTGGATGGTCGCGTGCCCGCCCAGGCGCTCAAAGGTCTTCTCTTCAATCACGCGCAGCAGCTTGGCTTGCAGGGGCAGGCTGAGGGCGGCGATCTCGTCCAGGATCAGCGTGCCCTGGCCGGCCATCTCCAGCCGTCCCGGCTTGGCCTGGTAGGCGCCGGTGAAGGCCCCCTTCTCGTAGCCGAACAGCTCGCTCTCGATCAGCTCGTTGGGCAGGCTGGAACAATCGATCTTGACCAGCGGTTCATGGCGGCGGGGGCTGAGGAAATGCAGCCGCTGCGCCAGTTGATCCTTGCCGGTGCCGCTCTCGCCCAGGATGAGCACGGTGGCCGCGGTGGGGGCGATCTTGGCCACCATCGCCGCCAGCTTGATGGAGGCGGGATCGGCGGCGATGAAGGGCGGCAGCGCCTTGCGCGGCTCGGCGGCCGTGTCCCTCACCTCGCCCTGCACGGCATCTGTCACTTGGGGTCTTTTAGTATCTCACGCGTTAAAAACGCTTGAGATTGAGTCTTTCACTGTTTTGGGATTGGGTAGCCGCAGGGCGGCCGACCAGAGCCGCTCCAAATTATAAAAGCTGCGGGCGTTGGTGGAGAACACGTGCACGATGAAGTCGAGATAATCGAGCACCAGCCACTCTCCGCCGCGGCCGCCTTCACGGTGTGCGGGGCGCAGCTTCTCGGTGCGTTCCAGCACCAGCTCGACAGCGTCGGCGATGGCCTGGACCTGATGCGGGTTGGTGCCGTGGCAGATGACAAAGTAGTCACAAAAGTCAGCGACGCGGCGCAGATCGAGGATGACCGGGTCAATGGCCTTTTTCGCCATGGCGGCCTGCACGGCGGCGCGGAGCTGGCGGCGCACGGCCACGGTGGAGGCGCGCGGGGAGCGAGTTGGGGGAGAAGTTGGAGACGATGTCGGTTTAGGCATGGCAGTAGAGGTGGGCGCGGCGGGCATAGGCGGCCACGGCCGCCGGCAGCGGCGGGCGCCCGGAGTTGGGGGAGGCAGGGGCGGCCAGCCATTGCCGCGCCTGAGTCGAGCTGAACGGGTCCTGAAATCTGGCCAGCCAGTATAAATGAGATCCGCCGGCGAGCTTCACGACCTGCACGGCGGCGGCGTCCTGGGGCTCGCCACGTTGGGTCGGATGCGCATTACTTTGCGCATTAATTTGCGCACGGGGTCGCGGCCCCCGGTCCGGAGCCGGGCGCAGCCGGGGCGGAAGGGCGGCGATCATGTCCCCGAGGCTGAAGCCGGCGCGGGCGAGAACGATGATGTCGCACAGGCGCAGAAGAGCCTGGGGCTGCTTCCAGCTCGGCAGTGTGGCCATGGCATCGGCGCCGACAATGAAAAACAGGCGGCTGCCGGGGTAAAGCCGGCGGAGGTGGCGGATCTGGTCCACCGCATAGGTGGCGGAGGCGGCGCCCAAATCCAACGGCATCCAGCGCGGGGAGCGGAGCAGCGCCAACGCCACCATGGCGTAGCGGTCGGCGTAGCTGGCGGTGGGGACGGCTTTATGCCAGGGGTGAGCGGCGGGGACGAAGTAGATACGGCTCAAGCCACAAGCGACCTCAGCGGCGCGCGCCATGCGCAAGTGGCCGCGGTGGACGGGATCGAAGGTTCCGCCGAGCACCCCGAGGCGCACGACGGCACTCACGAAGCCGCCGCCGGCGGTTCGCTCCCCGGTGCTGGCGCCGAGGCTGGGGCTGGCGCGGGGCGGCGCCGGCTGCCCCGCCGCCGTACCGCGCGCGGGGCCCTGGCGCCGGGGGTGGGGTGGCTCACCGCGAGGGGAAGATGGGCTTCGTCCGGTGGCAGCGGGCGCCTGCCCGGGAGGCCGCGCTCGATGCCGTTCTCGATCGCGTTGACCTCGACCGCGGCTGCTGCTTCGGCAGCGGCCGCGGTGCGGAGCTGGACGACCTGCGCCGCCAAGGCATGCTTCAACGCCTCGATACCGGCGCCGGTGACGGCTGCAATCGGGTAGAAGGGCAGGCCGTGCTCGGCCGCCAACGCCTGCAGTGCGTCCAGATGGCCCGGCTCGGCCACGTCGCATTTGCTGGCGACCAGGAGCATGGGTTTGTCGGCCAGCCCGGCGCCAAAGCTGCGCAGCTCCTCCATGACGATGGCAAAATCCTGTACCGGGTCGCGGCCGCTGAAGCCGGAGACATCGACGAGATGGGCCAGCAGGCGGGTGCGCTCCACATGGCGCAAGAATTGGATGCCCAGTCCCGCGCCCAGGTGAGCGCCGGCGATCAGGCCGGGGATATCGGCGATGACGAAGCTCTCATCGCCATCCGCCACCACGCCCAAGTTGGGGATGAGCGTGGTGAACGGGTAATTGGCAATCTTGGGCCGCGCCGCCGAGAGCACCGAGATCAGGGTGCTCTTGCCCACGTTGGGGAACCCCACCAAGCCGACCTCGGCCAGCAGCTTCAGCTCCAGCCGGAGGCGGCGGAACTCGCCCGGCTGGCCGGGTTCGACGCGGCGGGGGGCTTGGTTGGTGGAGGTGGCGAAGCGGGCGTTGCCGCGGCCGCCGTGGCCGCCATGGGCGAGCACGCGGCGTTCGCCGCTGTGTTCAAAATCGGCCAGTTGTTCGCCGCTTTCGGCGTCGAAAACGACGGTGCCGACGGGCACGCGCAGCACCACCCCGTGGCCGTTCCGGCCGTGCCGGTTGCTGCCCTCGCCGTGGCGGCCGCGCTCGGCCTTGTGTTCGGGGTTGAAGCGGAAGTGGACCAGGGTGTTGTGGCGCTCGGAGCTCTCCAGCACGACGTCGCCGCCATTGCCGCCGTCGCCGCCGCTGGGTCCGCCGCGGGGCACGAACTTCTCCCGCCGGAATGCCAAGCACCCGTTGCCGCCGCCGCCGGCTTGCACCCGGATTTCTACGTCGTCAACAAACATCTTTTGGCGCGGGCCCCAGCGCGGCTTCGCCGCGCGTCCCGCTTGTGCTCACGCCGGATTGGGGCCTGGAGCCCCAACCCGGCGCTGCGCTGCTGGCGCGGGCCCCAGCGCGTGCTCGGCTGAGACGCTCACACCGCCGCGCGTCCCGCTTGTGCTCACGCCGGATTGGGGCCTGGAGCCCCAACCCGGCGCTGCGCTGCCTGGCGCGGGTCCCAGCGCGTGCTCGGCTGAGACGCTCACACCGCCGCGCGTCCCGCTTGTGCTCACGCCGGATTGGGGCCTGGAGCCCCAATCCGGCGTGAGCTGCTTGGCTCGGGCCGCACCGCTGGGTAGCGGCGCTTAAGCGCTGGCCTCGACCGAGCGGACGTGCACGAACTTGCCGCCCCGGCCCCGGTCCACG
>Ga0307374_10013997_pt1 | contig 10982 bp, 4 predicted proteins | sample OX3MG_FD_202532 | JGI IMG/M metagenome (GOLD analysis project Ga0307374, IMG submission 202532) | Soil microbial communities from Risofladan, Vaasa, Finland - OX-3 | ecosystem: Environmental > Terrestrial > Soil > Coastal area > Acid sulfate soil | place: Finland: Risofladan, Vaasa | collected... | reverse complement strand
GTGGTAGGGTAGGGGCGACCCTTGCGGTCGCCCTGGCCCTTAAGTCCGCGCCTATGGGGGACGCCCCTACAATGACTCCGAAGCGGGTACCCGTAGGAGCATCCGTCGGGTCATTGTAGGGGCGTCCCCTTGCGGGCGCCCTTGGAATCCCTCCCATCCGACAATTTAGCGCGCACCCCGGCGCTAGCGCAAACTCCCATCTTATGGTATACTCCATTTCACCGCGAAGAAACTGAAATTCACACATACAAAAGAATGAACCAGGGATAGATCATGTTTTACGACCAGACAAAGATATTCGTTAAGGCTGGCGATGGTGGCAATGGCTCCATTCACTTTCGCCGTGAGAAGTTTGCGCCCTTTGGTGGGCCTGATGGCGGCGATGGCGGCAAAGGCGGCAGCGTTTATATTGGGGCTACGACCGATTTGAATACGCTGGTGGACTACCGCTACCGCCAGCACTTCAAGGCAACTCCGGGTGAGGCCGGCGCGCGCCAGAAGATGCACGGAGCCGCAGGAGAAGATATAACGCTGAACGTTCCGTGCGGCACAATTGTACGAGATGGCGAAACGCAGGAACTCATCGCTGATCTGGTGGAAGCTGGCCAGAGCGTGATGGTGGCGCGCGGTGGACGCGGAGGACTGGGCAATGTACATTTTGCCACTTCCACCCACCAGGCACCGCGCGAGGCTCAGAATGGCGAACCGGGCGAGGAACGTTGGCTCATGCTTGAGCTGCGCCTGATAGCTGATGTGGGGCTGGTCGGCTACCCTAATGCAGGCAAATCCACCTTGCTTTCTGTTGTCACGGCGGCGCGGCCAAAAATCGCCGATTACCCTTTTACCACACTCACACCAAACCTGGGGGTTGTCTCCGTGGGACAACCAGGCAGTGGAGATGAGTTCGGGTTTGTGCTGGCTGATATTCCGGGACTCATCGAGGGAGCCGCTCAGGGCATCGGGCTTGGACACGAGTTTTTGCGCCATGTGCAACGCACGCGGTTGTTATTGCACATACTCGATGGAGCATCACTCGAACGAGACCCCTGGCAGGACTTCCTGAACATCAATAAAGAACTGCACGAGTACGATGAACACCTGGCGACACGCCCCCAGGTCGTCGTTTTCAACAAGATGGACCTATCCGAAGCGCAGGAACGCTGGCCCGCGTTCAAAGCGAAGGCCGAAGCGGAAGGCTATGATGTGTTCGCCATTTCAGCTGCCGCTCATCAGGGGACCGATGAATTGATGGCATTTGCCGCCAAACGTTTGCTTGAGATTCAGCGCGAAGAGGAGGAACGCGCAGCCGCACAGGGCATTTCAAATGCGGATGAGACTGTCTTGCGTCCTCAGCCAGTCGATGCGTTCAAAGTCGCCAAAGTCGAGGGCGTCTATGTGGTGAGTGGCAAACGGGTGGAACGGACGGTCGGCATGACCAACCAGGATAGTGAAGAAAGTATGGATCGCCTGCAAGTCACCCTTTCAAAAATGGGCGTTACAAAGGCGCTGGAAGAAGCTGGTGTCAAGATCGGCGATCACGTGCGCTTTGGCAAAATTGAATTAATCTGGGGCGAGTGACAACCCCGTACACAAGATGTGTGATATACTTGAGCATGATGTTATTGCTTGTAGAAGATGTTGGTGAGTCTTTAGAACCATGCCCCCGGCCATGATGCAAGACAACTGACAGATTGCGAGAGAACCGGCCCTATGGGAGAGACGCTTAACCTGCAATTCAGGAGTCGCGATGACGGCAGCTTTGAATTACAGGTAAAAGAAAGTTGGTCGGGGCATACCATCAGAGGTGACTTTATCCCGCCGTACACCTCCAGGCAACTGGGTGTCCTGTTAAAAAAGTTGAATACACTGGAGACTGATGAGCGGGAACTGAGCGAGATTGGACAGCGCCTGTTTCAGGGACTATGCGGAGCGCCAACGCCGGGCGTCAACCCGCGCGATTCCGCGGAACACTCCGTCCAGGCGATGCTGCGCAGCGTCATTCAGCGCACCTTGCGGCGTCGCGGCACGGTGGCCCTGACTCTCAGCTTCGCATCTGGGTGCGACGAATTTGTGCGTTATCCCTGGGAATTGCTGCATAACGGCGAGCACTTTCTGCTGGCTTCTGGTGTGTTTACACTCACGCGCGCGTTGCTGCGCTCAGATTTGCCCTCGCAGTGCGAATTGCCTATCTATCCTCCTCTACGCGTATTGTATATCGGTTCGTCACCCTCTAATTGTCCTCCCCTGGAAACAGAACAGAGTTTTGAAAGCCTGAAGCGCGGGCTGTCCTCGTTAATGGAAGAGGGACAACTGCTGCTGGATAGGTTGGAACCGCCTACATTTGATGAACTTGTGCGCTATCTCTCTTCGGCTGGCGGCGCGGGCGCGTTTGAAGACCAGGAAACAGCCATCCCCTGTTACGTTATTCACTACGATGGACATGGCGCGTTCGGGCGTCTCTGCCCGGCAGACGATTGCGATGAGCTAAACGAGGCCGATGCTCGTAAATGCAGTGCGTGTCAAACGCCTCTGGGGAAAGTGAAACCGCAGACCTATTTGTGTTTCTGTAACGATAAGGGACGCAACAGGTTTATTGGCACCGAATCGCTGCGCGAGCTGTTTGTCAGCACAGATGTGCGCCTGGCCGTCTTCTCGGCCTGTGAAACTGCTCGTCTAGAGGAGCATACCCGGCAGAAACACCGGCGCGCCGCGGTTGACGCGACTCTGGCCACCGCGCTTGTTATGGCGCAAGTGCCAGCGGTGGTGGCCATGCCATTTTCGCTGCAAGATGATCTCAGCCCTATCTTTACCTATCATTTCTATGATGCCATCGCGCACGGGCGCACGCTGGAGGAGGCCCTGGCGCGCGCGCGCCAGGCAATGTTGCCGATCAAACAATATAGCTGGTTTGTGCCTGTGCTTTACCGGCATGTCGTTGAAGGGGAAGAAAGCCCGGTCGCGCTGCTGGCGGGACGCGATGAGCCGCAGGAGCACGATCACCCTTTAAGGCACCTGAGCGCGACCAGCACTTTTGTGGGGCGCGAACGGGAGATACAAGAACTCACTACCTGGCTGGAAGATGTAGTAAACGTTTCGGCGAAAAAGTTGAAGCCGAAAATTCACCACGTAGCCCTGACCGGCCCGGCTGGTATTGGCAAGAGCGAACTGGCATTGGAAACCGCGCGGCGTAACCAGGAGAAGTTTCCAGGCGGCATCACCGGTATTTCTTTGCAGGGAGGCAAGCCGCTTGGTGAAGCGCTGCTTGAAATGGCACACGTCCTGCATATCCACTCCAAAGCGATGAATATGGCCGATACCGGCCATTGCGAACGCACCGTGCTGAACGCTTTTCGCGGGCTGGCTACCCGCGATCTTACCTGCCTGCTGTTGTTGGATGGCTTTGAAGAGATACAGGCCAACGCGGAGGTTGGTAGCTGGTATCGTTTTCTCTGTGCCTTGCCGGAGCAGGTTGTGGTGATGCTCACCTCGCGCTCGAATCCATCGACTATCGCATCGCTGGAAGGGGCCGCGTGTCGCTGGTATGAATATCCCGTCAGGAAAATGCCGAGCCAGGATATTCTCAAACTTTTTGCTGAACTTGCCGCGGGAAGCGGGCTTGATGAGCGTATACACCTCTCTGAAGCGAATCAGCAGGCTATCTTGCAGGAAATTTGTACTTTGCTGGACGGCTACCCGTTGGGCGCGCAACTCATTTTTGGCACGGCTCGCCCTATACACGGGAAAATCTACGCGCCTGAAGCTGCCACTCGCTCGCTGGAAGAGGTACGCGATGAATTGCGCGAAGCTCTGCCGGAAGGCATGTGGGCCTTGCTGGATATTGCCTACCGGCGTTTATCGCCTGCCGCGCAGCTCCTGTTGCCCTACCTGGCGGCCTTCAAACTGCCTTTCAGCCACCAGCAAATCGTGATGCTGGTCGCTCCCGAAACGCCCGCCTCCGCGCGCGCGCTTGGGCGCATGGAGCATGAACATTACCTGCAAGTGCAGCACCAGGATGGTACAGATGCCACGCAGAACGTTGCTTTCGATATCCCTTCGGAGCTGGCGAAAAGCTGGCGCGCGGCGCGCGACGAACTTGTACAGACCTCTTTTCTCCAGTTCGATGGGCGTGTCTATACTATTCATGCCCAGGTGCGCCATTTCGCGCTGGCACATCTCCAGGCAGATGAACGCCGGCGCGTGCATCGCGTGGTCGCCGCGTACTATAGCAGTTTGCCGCAGCCCAGCCCGGAGGAATGGTTCGCGTCCTTTGAGCACCTGGAGGACGCGGGAGAAGCGCAGGACCTGCATAAAGCGATCCAATTGATTGTGAGCGCAGCCAATGCCTTACGTGGAAGGGGCTATGCCTCCTCACTGCGCGTCATGCTGCGCCGGGCGGAAACGTATGCTTTGAGTCTCGGCGATACTTCCGGTGAGGCGCTGGTACAATATAGCCTCGGCTCTATCTTACGCCAACTGGGCAAGTACGCGGAGGCGCTGGGATGCCTCACGCGCAGTCTGACGCTTCATCGCCAGCAGAGCGAGCGTGATGAAGAAGCCTGGGCGCTCTATGAACTCGCTATGCTGTTCCGCGAGGAGGGCCAATACGCGCAGGCCAACCAGCATGCTGAAGCTGCTCTCCGGCTATTTCGCGAGACCAACGACCCCAGAGGCATCGCCTGGATGCAAACGGTGCTGGGTGAGGTCAATCGCGGCCATGGCTATTATTATGATGCGCTGGGGCATTTCGAGCTTGCGCTGGCAACCTTTCGCGGACTGCCCAACGAAGAGGGCTATCCCTGGACATTGCGAGATCGAGGCACGGTATACGAGGCGTTGGGCAGTTATGCCGAGGCGATGGCGGACTATGAAGAAAGCCTGCGCCTCTTCAACTCGCTCGGTTCGCGCTTCGGGCAGGCGTGGGTGCTCGTGGACCAGAGCGCCGTCTATCTCGATCAGGCGGATTTTCAACGCGCCAGGGCGGCCTGTAATGAGGCGTTGGTGATCTTCCACGAACAGGGGGCAAAACGCGGCGAAGCCTGGACGCTGTATCGAATGGGCGATGTGGCGCGCAAACAACAGCAGTACAACGATGCGCGAGCTTACTGTAACCAGTCGCTGGTTCTTTTCAGCGATCTCGGCGATCGCGTGGATACCGCTCGTATTATCAATTCCCTGGGAGCAATCTCTTTCGCGGAAGGCGCGTATCCTGAAGCAAAGGAAGATTTCGAACACGCGCGCGCCATTGCTCGTGGACAGGAGTCTCACCAGATCGAAGGCCGGGCTTTACGAGGATTGGGTGATATTGCCCGCGCGACGCGTCAATTTGGCGAGGCAGAACGCTATTATAACGAGGCTGCTGCCATTGCGCGGCATCTTGATACCCCTTCAGACCGCTGCGCCGTGCTCCACCGGCAAGGCGAACTGCATGCAACGCAGGGGCATTACAAAGAGGCTCTTACTGCCTGGGTGGAGGCGCTTTTCCAGGATCGCCGCTCAGGTCATCCAGAGCGTGCAGAGCACGAGGCCAGAGTGACGCGTTTCGTTGCTGAGCACCACCTGGAAGAGACCTATACCGAGCTGAGTAAGCAATTTGGACTAAGCTAACCCGATTTACTTAATTTTCCTCATTTATTCCCTTGGATATCGTTCTGTTATTTGCTATAATTGGCGGCATCGTCCACCAATTGTGCTTAACAGGTAAAAGCTCACACCAATTTTATGATTCAGGTCATGGCGAAAATACTTTCATTGCGCGATACTGAAAGAAACAGTGAATTTCATCGAACCTATTTGAGGGTACTCGGAGGAAAGACCTATGGCCGTCCAAACAAAAACGCCACCGCAAAAGGCACCACCGCAGGCGAAAAGTTCAGGTGCAAGTAGAGTGTTTACCCTGTTAGCAGGCATAGTCTGTTTCGGTTTACTGGCCTACATGTTTGTCCAGATCATTCATCAAATCGTTGTCCCACAACCGGCTCACCGGCTCGTCCTGATCCAGGATGTTCCCTTGCCCAGCGGCCTGGGTGCTACAAGTCCTGGTCAGACAAACCCTCTGGCTCCCGGTGTGTCGCAGGATTTCGATCATTTTGACTTTCAGGCCTATGATGTAGCTACTCATCAATTGTTTATAGCTCACTCAGGGCCTAACCCCGACCTGCTCACTCTTGCTCATACAAAGTTTGATCCAAAATTCGATGGACATATCATCGTCTTTAATACTCAACTAAACAAGATCACCGGCCGCATCGATATACCCCAGGTTGCCGGCGTGGTGGATGTACCCGATCTTGGCAGGGTCTACGCGGCAGATGCCCAAGATAATATCATCTACGACATCGATGTGCATACGTTCAAATTCACGCCTATCCCACTTCCAGATAACGAAAGTCCCGATGCGATGTCCTACGATCCTGACCATAAATTGATTTTCATCTCCGATCCTGGCACCCCCGCTGATCCCAACAAAACCATGAATGCTGATAGGAGTAATGAGAACGTCGCGGTCATCGATGTCGTTCACGATAAATTCATCAAAAGGATCAATCTGGGCAATATCCCACTCTTGCCAGGTGAGAAAGTTCCCGCGAACCAGATTAGCCCTGGCAATATCCCGCTCTACGGGCATGATGTCGGGCATAACCACTATGACAGTGGGACACATATGCTTTTCGTAACATCTCAGGTCTTGCCAAATGGTGACGATCCCAATCCTTTCCTGCTGCCACCGCCGGGCACGGGTGAATTTTTTGAGATAAATCCTGTCACTTTGACTGTTGTGAAGGAGATAGACTTGCCGGTCACATGTAGCACTCCGCATGGTATGGCGCTCGATTCACAACAGGAAGTCGCCTTCATCGCCTGCACCGACTTTGGTGGCTCTCAAAACCTCTTTGAGAATCTCGCCAGGGTAAATCTCACCACGATGACGGTAATTCCCACTACTCCTTCCAGTGCAAGATTGGCCTCTGGCCCGGATATCGTTGCTATTGATAGTACATTGCATGTGCTGTTCGTCGCCTGCAAAGCTGGAATTAGCATCTTTGATGAGAAAGCCGGCGAGTTTCACAAACTGAGCGACGTGGTCATCGGGAAACAGACACATACCATCGCCATTGATGAGCAGACGCAGGAGGTGTTCTTGCCGATGATTATCGGAGGCAGGCCCGTCCTGAGAATAGCCAGGTATAATCCCAGCGGTGTCTAAATACTAGTTGCAGTAACAGGCAGGCCCCCGCTACGTATAATGTAGCGGGGGCCTGCCTGTTACTGCTATGTCTCGCGTCTGCTGCTCTCTTATGGTGTGGCATATTGTAGCACCGCGGTTGGCGCGATATAGATGCGGTCTCCATTGCGCAGCGTGACCCGATCTACGCGTTGGCCCTTATAGATCAGTCCATTGAGGCTCTCGGCATCCTCAATTATCCAGGTGCCGTTTTCCTCGCGTATCCTGGCATGCAGACGTGAGACGCGCTGGGAAGGCACCTGCACATCGTTCCCTGATAGCCGCCCTACCGTGAGTGAGGGCTTGTTCAGGGCGCGTTCACCAATAACTTTACCGTCAACCTCAATCAGAATACGCGCTTTCACGGGTGCGGCAGGAATAGCTACGCGCTGATTCTGTTGCCGGGCGTTGGCATCTGCGTTGCCAGGAAGGTAGGACGGCGTTGGCTGCCAGGACGCTGGTGAGGACGCTGGCACCGGCGAAATGGGCCAGTTCTGACCCTGCGGAGGCGTAGATGCAGCCGGGAAAACAGGTGGGCGAGAAGGTTGTTGAGCTGGTCGCTGATCGTAGACATCAAGTAGAGGCACGAAAGCCGAGCGCAGCATGGACTTATCGCCCGCTTTTTCCAGGTTATAGCGATTCTGTTCCGCGAGCAGTGAAGCGAATACACCACCTCTCTGTTTCAAGTCTTTAAAGCTTCCTTGCTCTGCAATTTGTCCATCCTTGAGGACGACAATTTCTTCCACATTACCAAGCGTGCTGAGGCGGTGAGAGATCATGATAACGGTTCGTCCCTGGACGAGCTTGTCAAGGGCATGCATAACTTCGGCCTCGGACTCAACATCGAGGGCGGCGGTGGGCTCGTCCAGGATCAGGATTGGTGCATCGCGTAATATCGCACGGGCAATTGCCATACGTTGGCGTTGTCCACCAGACAGATCCTTCCCTTGTTCGCGCACAATTCGATCATATCCGCCCAGAGTAGTGATAATCGACTCATGAATATTTGCTTTTTTAGCAGCTTCAATCACTTCGTACAAAGGAGCGCCTGGTTTACCAATAGCGATGTTTTCGGCAATCGATCCCTCGAACAGAACCGAATCTTGTAATACCATACTCACATTCTGGCGCAGCACCTTCAAAGGAATCTGCCGGTTGTCTATTCCATCGACTCTTACACATCCCTGCGAAATTTCATAGAAGCGAGGAATTAACTTGACCAGCGTGGTTTTACCGCCGCCGGAAAGTCCTACCAGCGCAACTTTCTTGTTCTGTGGAATGCGTAAATTGATGCCTTTTAATACGGGCAAACTCTCCGGGCTATAGCCAAAAACCACGTTCTCAAAGACGATTTCACCGCGAAGTTTGGTGGGGCCGTTATATGGTACCTGAGTATCCAGCACTTCAGGAGCCTGGTCTAATACCTCCTGGATACGTTCAGCGCCGGAGCCTGCGGTGTTAGCAAGTGTGGTTAGCTTTGAAAGATCACGCATTGGCTGGTACAGCAGCTTGAGGAAGGTGAGGAATAAAATCAACGTTCCAATGTCCACGCTCTGCGCTGGAACGGTGAAAAAGCCGATATTGAATGCATTGCCCGCCGCTACGAAGCCGCCCACGCCCATGACCGCGGCAGTACCCAGGATGACCATGAAGGCAACAATAGGGGTGAATTGCGCCTGTAATCCTCCGGCTCGTAGTCCCGCGCGGCGGTTTTGATCGACGTAATCGCCGAAGCGCATCGCCTCTTTCTCTTCGCGGGTAAAAACCTTGATGACGGTGAGCGCGTTGATATCCTCGGTAGCCACATCCGAAACCTGGCCGGTTGCTTTTGCCGCCTTCTTCGCCGCTACTTTGATGCTCTTGGTGTAGCCGAGTACGGTCAAAAACAGCGCGGGCGCGATTGCCATCGAGATGAGGGTATAGGCCGGGCTGATGAACAACATCACGGATACTACTCCGATCAATGTCAGCACGCCTGCCAGCAGATCTACGAGACCATCGGTAACAAGCTTTTCGATATCGGCAATATTGCCCGTGATACGCTGGACAAGATCACCTTTCTTCTGTTTGCCGTGCCAGTCGAGCGATAAGCGTTGTAGGTGCTCGAACAACTGGTTTCGTAACCTGGCTGTCAGATTTTGAGCAATATACGCTGCCAGGTAGAGATCCAGGTACGCCAGGCCGGCGCTCAACGTGCCGAAAATGATCAGCATGAGCACTGAAAACACGATGACACCATTCGTACTGTGATGACTGTAAATCGTGATTGCATTGGTATCCGAGGGCGAGATTGGGCACGGCGTTATGCCTGGAGTTTGATTTGACCCGCCCGGCGTTAAGGGATCGAGCGCGGGGTCAAACAGAGGAATATCAAATTTATCGAGTATCGGATTCAGAAATGGAAAGGTGCAGGACGGGTCATTTCCCGCGTTCTGTACCTTACTTGGAATAAATTTCAATGGAAATGCGGCGGCGATATCGCTGCCTACCTGCAAAACGGTCACTACAATCGCCAGTACGACGAGTAAGCGATATCCTTTGAGGTTGCGAAACAAGAACTTGAGTAACATGCCACTCTCCTGAACCGCCTGCATAGACAGGTAGTTCTCTTGTAATGTATGGTTGTTCGCTCCCTCGATCCTGGACAATTGATCGTGGGTTATTGAAACGGCCCATGTCCGATTAAGTTAAGGGCCGTTTCTTTTTAAAGTGTGTACCTAGGGGGTCACGTATTGCACGACTGCTGTCGGGGCCACGTGGACGCGATCTCCATTTTTCAGGGGGAGTCGCTCAACCAGTTGGCCTTTGTACACCAGTCCGTTCAAACTCTCCGCGTCTTCAATAATCCAGGCTCCATTTTCCCAGCGAATCTTGGCGTGCAAGCGTGAGACTCGTTGTGACGGTACCTGAATGTCGTTTCCGGACAAACGACCAATCGTCATTACTTGCTTATCAAGCCGTCTTTCGCTAACCACCTTTCCGTCGATTTCGACCAGTATGCGCGCTTTCTGCAAACCTGCGCCCTGTCGTGGTTGTTGAACGCCAGCAGAAGGCGGCGCAGGTTGTCCCCCACCATTGGCAAAGCCCCTGGGAGTGATAGGCGCGCCCCCATGATTGGGCGGAGCTGGTACACCCACGGGTACGGGTTGCGGCGACGGCGGAGACCAACCGGGTACCGGTGTCGCAGGAGGGGGCGTTCCCCTCTGGAAAGGCTGCGCCGCGGGCTGGATCACCTGGTACTGATCTGGCGATAGAAGAATCGGCGCAAAGGCGGGGCGCAGAATCGATTCATTGCCGGCGCGATCGAGGTTATAGCGGTTCTGCTCTTCAAGCAGCCCGGCGAATACACCGCCTTTTTTCTTCAACTCCTTAAAGGTTCCTTGCTCGACGATGCGTCCGTCCTTGAGCACAATGATGTCATCGACGTTGCCGAGCGTCGTCAGACGATGCGAGATCATCAGCACGGTGCGACCGGCGACGAGCGTGTCAAGGGCGTGCATGACTTCCGCCTCCGCCTCAACGTCGAGCGCGGCGGTAGGCTCGTCCAGGATCAGGATGGGCGCATCGCGCAGTACAGCGCGGGCAATCGCCAGTCGCTGGCGCTGGCCGCCGGAGAAGTTCTTGCCCTGCTCGCGCACCTCGGTTTCGTAGGCGTCAGGCATGCTCATAATAGTATCGTGTACATAGGCTTTCTTAGCAGCTTCGATGATTTCTTCCATCGCCGCGCCGGGTTTACCAATGGCGATGTTTTCGCGTATGG
>Ga0307374_10013996_pt1 | contig 10982 bp, 10 predicted proteins | sample OX3MG_FD_202532 | JGI IMG/M metagenome (GOLD analysis project Ga0307374, IMG submission 202532) | Soil microbial communities from Risofladan, Vaasa, Finland - OX-3 | ecosystem: Environmental > Terrestrial > Soil > Coastal area > Acid sulfate soil | place: Finland: Risofladan, Vaasa | collected... | reverse complement strand
CGAGCAATGGCCGGAGTCGCGCTGGCCTGCCGACCTGGAGCTGATGCAGAAGGCCGGCATCCGCTTCGTTCGCGTCGGCGAATTTGCCTGGAGCAAGATGGAACCCTCCGAGGGCGACTATCAGTTTGGCTGGTTGGAACGCGCCATCGATGAAGCCGGGCAGCACGGCATCTACACCGTGTTGGGGACGCCCACCGCGGCGCCGCCAGCGTGGCTGACGCAAAAATATCCGGAGACCCTGCGCACCGACGAAGATGGCCGCAAGGCCGAGCACGGCAACCGTCAGCAATTCAATTGGGACAATCCAAAATATCGCGAACTGGCGCGTGACATTGCCACCCGCATGGCCACACGCTTCGGCCACAATCCCTACGTGATCTGCTGGCAGATTGACAACGAATATGCGGACGTATCCTTCGACCCGCAAACCCGCGCCGACTTTCAGAACTGGTTGAAGCAGCGCTACGGCACGTTGGACAATCTGAACGAGCGTTGGACAACGGCCTACTGGAGTCAGACCTATAGCAACTGGAACCAGATTCCCATCGAGACAAAACCCGGCAACCCGGGCCTGCTGTTGAGTTGGAAACGCTTCGTCTCCGCAACCTGGGTGAGCTATCAGAAAAACCAGCTCGATGCGATTCGCCAGAACGCAGCGCCACGCCAATTCATCACGACCAATATGATGGGCTGGTTTGACGGCTACGATCACTACGCCGTCGCCAAGGATCTCGACCTTGCTTCCTGGGATGATTACGTCGGCGAAGGTCACGTCAACCCCTACAAGAATGGTTCGACCGATGACCTGACGCGCGGCTTCAAACAGAAGAATTTCTGGATCATGGAAACGCAGCCCGGTCATGTGAACTGGGCGCCCATCAACAACGATCTGAATAAGGGAGAAGTTCGGGCCCTGGCGTGGGAGAACGTTGGCCACGGCGCCGATGCCGTCAGCTATTGGCAGTGGCGCAGCGACCTCAACGGCCAGGAGGAATACCATGGCACTCTCGTCGGCGCCGATGGCACACCGGTGCCTCTCTATCCAGAGGTGGCCCAGCTCGGTCAGGAATTCGCCAAGGCAGGGCCAGTGTTGGAGGGCACATCGCCCAAATCGCAGGTTGCGATTCTCCACACCTATCCCAGTTTCTGGGCCATTGATTGGCAACGCCACAATAAGAATTACGAACCCATTGATGAGCTTCTCAGTTACTACCAACCACTGAAAGACATCGCCCAGTCCGTCGACATTGTGCAGCCGACCGTTCCTCTGGATGGCTACAAATTGGTGGTTGCCCCAGGACTCAACGTCCTGACGGATGCGGCGGTTAGAAACCTAATGTCCTACGTGAGGAATGGCGGTCATCTTGTTCTGGGGCAGCGGTCTGGAATGAAGAATGTCGATAACGGTCTGCAGGTGGAACGGCAGCCGGGTCCGCTGGTTCCACTGCTCGGCGGACGAGTGGATCAGTATTACGCGCTCATCGATCCCGTCCCCGTCGATGGCCAGTTCGGAGCGAACACCAGCCAACTTTGGGCGGAACTCCTCAGCACCAAATCACCGGATACGCAGGTGCTGGAAACTTACGGCAAGAGCAATGGCTGGCTCGACGGCAAACCCGCCATCATCACTCGGAAAGTTGGCAAGGGCAGCATCACCTACGTCGGGGTCTGGATGGATGAAGCCGGCATGGCGAAGCTGGCAGACTGGATGACCCAGATGAGCGGCGTCACTCCGGCGCTGTCGGGCGTTCCGGCGAGCGTGGAGGTCGATCCGCGCTATGGAAAAGATCACACCGTCTATGTCTTGATCAATTGGGCGTCCGCCCCGCAAACCATTACACTGCCCGCCGCGATGCAGAACGTACTGGAAGGCGGTTCGGTTCAGTCGGTGACGTTGCCTCAATATGGAGTGGCCGTGCTCTCGGAGAAAAAGAAGTGAGCACACTTCCCCGCCGCATTCTCCGCGGTTCATTGGCTTGCCTCTTCGCCTGCGCTACTTTACTGGTGGCACAGTCGACGATTTCGTCCAACGCAGCCGCAGCCCCTGCGCCAATTTTGCTGTGGCCGAATGGCGCACCCGGGGCCGTGGGAGACACTGCACTCGATAAGCCGATGCTCACGCCCTATCTGCCTGCGCAAAATCCAACCCACACCGCGATCGTGGTTTGCCCTGGCGGCGGATACTCCATGCTCGCCATCGATAAAGAAGGAACTCAGATTGCCCACTGGCTCAACGACCGTGGAGTGGCGGCCTTCGTCCTCACCTATCGCTATGGCCCGCAGTATCACCACCCGATCCCGCTGCTCGATGCCCAGCGCGCCATTCGCTACGTCCGCTCCCACGCCAACGAAGACTCTGTCGATCCAGGCCGCATCGGCATCATGGGATTTTCCGCCGGCGGACACCTCGCCTCGACGGCAGGCACGCATTTCGACAATGGCAATCCAGACGCGAGCGATCCGATTGAACACGCCAGCAGTCGTCCCGATTTTATGGTGCTCGCCTACCCGGTGATCAGCATGCAGTCCGGAATCACCCACAATGGTTCCCTGCATAATCTGCTGGGAGGAGGCCGAACCCGGTGCTCGAAAACGAGCTCTCCAATGAAACCCAGGTCACGCCGCAAACTCCGCCGACCTTCCTCTTCAGCACCACCAACGATGAGACGGTTCCGGTCATGAACAGTGTGTTGTTTTATGAGGCGCTGCTCCGCAGCGGAGTTCCCGCGGAGCTCCACATCTTCGAGCAGGGGCATCATGGGTCCGGCCTGGCGCAGGACAATCCGCAGTTGCGCATGTGGCCCATCCTGCTGCAGAACTGGCTGCACCTGCATGGCTGGATGGCATCCGCTGCGGAATAGAGAAGCTGAGAATCGATGCCGGGTGCCCCAGGTTCGCGTAGCTAACCTGGGATTGGAAGCATTACAGCAGAATCTATCCCTCGCGCTGCAACACTTCCAGCGCGCGTTCCAGCCGCACGCCGCGCGAAGCCTTCAATAGCACTGCATCGCCTGCGCGCAAATTCTTCCGCAGCCACGCGCCCGCTTCTTCTGGAGTGGGAACGAAGATCGCCTCCACGCCGGCGGCTTTGGCGCCTTCGACAATCGACGCCGCTTCCCCGCGCACACCCACCACCAGGTTGATTCCGCGCGTGCCCATGTACTCCCCGCACTCGCGATGCAGCCTTGAACCGTCCGGCCCCAGTTCCAGCATCTCTCCCGCGACGACGATAAAGCGCCTTGCCGGCAGCGTCAGCAGCGTATCCACCATGGCGCGCAAGGCTTGCGGATTCGAGTTGTAGGAGTCATTGATCAGAGTTGCGCCCCGGATCTGCAGTGTCTGTCCACGCTTGTCCGGGGGTTCCAACTTTTCCAGCGCGGCCGCACATTCTTGCAATGAAATTCCGCTCGCCATCCCCACGGCGATGCCAGCCAGCGCATTGCGAACGTTGTGTTCTCCCATCAATCGCAGATTCACTTCCGCGCGCTGGCCTTCGGCAACCACCGTGAACCGGGTGCCTTCCGCGCCCATCGGCGTGATCGATTCCGCGCGGAGATCGGCCAGCTTTCCGGTCCCGAAATAAATTGTCTTGCCGGAAAAGTCCCGCCCAAATTGCCGGACATACGCATCATCGGAATTCAGGATGGCAGTTCCCAGGCGCGGCAGCGACGCGATCAGTTCATATTTCGCGCGAGCAATCCCGGCCTGCCCGTCGGAAAAATTCTCGCCATGCGCCGTGCCGACGTTCGTCACCACACCCCAATCTGGCGCGGCAATTTTGCACAAGGCCGCAATCTCCCCCGCGTGCGACATGCCCATTTCCAGAATCGCAACTTCATGTTCCGGCTGCAGCCCCAACAACTGCAGCGGCAGGCCAAAATGATTGTTAAAATTTCCATGCGATTTGTGCACCCGGAACCGCGACTCCAGCACCTGCGCGATCGCTTCTTTCGTAGTGGTTTTCCCAGCGCTCCCAGTGATGCCGATAACGCGCTTTCCCCAATACCGCCGCACCGAGGATGCCAGCCGCTGCATGGCTGCCAGCGGATCGTCCACCAGCAGCAGGCGCTTGCGGATGGCGTCACTCGCATAACGTTCAAGGTTGGCCCGCGCAATCACAGCGGCGACTGCACCAGTTTCGATCACCGCCTCGACAAAGTCGTGCCCGTCGAAACGCTCTCCATGGATGGCAAAAAACAGGTCGCCCGGCTGAATGGTTCGCGAGTCGATCGAGTAGCCCGTAGCGGTCGCCGTGCCGATACGGGCGGCCGTCGATCCAGCAGCAAACTCGGCTGCCGTCCATTCGCGAATTTGTTCCAGGCTCAGCTCCACTCCGCTCCCAGCACTGCGCGTCCAGATTTTCCATACCGCTCCAGCAACGCTTCTCTCGCTTCCGCTGCGTCGTCAAACGGAATCGTTCGATCGCGCAGGACTTGCACTTTCTCGTGACCCTTGCCCGCAATCACCACCACGTCGTTCTCTTGCGCCGCTTTCACCGCAAGGCGAATTGCACGCGTACGATCTGCCTCAACCTCAAACTTCACCCCACTCGCGTTGAGTCCCGGAAGAATTTCGTCGAGGATTGCGTCGGGATTTTCTGATCTGGGATTGTCACTGGTGGCCACGACAAAATCGCTGCCTTCCCCGGCCGCCAAGCCCATGCGAGGACGCTTAGTGCGGTCGCGGTCGCCGCCACATCCAAATACGGTGATCACTCGCCCATGCCGTGGAGCGGCCAGCTGCCGTGCCAGCCGCGTCACGTTCCTCAGCGCGTCGTCCGTGTGAGCATAGTCGACCGCGACGGTAAACGGCTGTCCGCAATCCACCGTTTGAAATCGTCCGGGCACATACGCAATCGCTTCCACTCCGCGCACAATCTCGTCATGCGTCAATCCACGCGCCATGGCTGCCGCGGAAGCCGCCAGCAGATTCAGCACGTTCACCGGTCCCGGTAGATGAGTATGCAAAGCCACGCTCCCCGTTGGAGTCATCATGTGAAATCGGGTTCCGTTCGCACCCAGCTGAACGTCTGCGGCACGAAAATCTCCGCGGTTCAGGCCGAACTGCACCACCTCGCATCCCGCATCTCGCGCCATCGGGACGAGACGCCGTCCGTATTCATCTTCAGAATGGATGATCGCCACACGCGGCGCAGCCGCTCCACCTTCCCCCGTGAACATCTTCGCCTTCGCTGCGAAGTACGCTTCCATCGTGCCGTGAAAGTCGAGATGGTCCTGGGTCAGGTTGGTAAACACGGCCGTATCCCAATGCAGGCCCCACACCCGTCCCTGCTCCAGTGCATGCGACGACACTTCCATCACCGCCTCGGTCGCGCCTGCCGCGACACCTTCGGCGAACAGTTGGAACAGGTCGCGCGATTCCGGCGTCGTATGCGGAGAGGGTCGAACTTCATTGCCGACGTGGTATTCAATCGTGCCCACCAAAACAGAAATACGCCCAGCACTCCGCAGCATCGACTCCAACAAGTATGTCGTTGTGGTCTTGCCGTTCGTACCGGTCACACCGCTTAGACGCAGACTGCGCTCGGGATGCGAAAAGAAGTTCGCACTGATCTCCGCCAGTGCGCGGCGTCCATGATCTACAAGAGCAACCGCAATGTCAGGATGATCCGCGCGAACTTTCTGCCACGTCGGCTCCGAGTCCGTCACTAGTGCAACCGCGCCTTGGTGCAGCGCATTCTCTACATAGCGGTTCCCATCCGTAGTGCCGCCGTGCATGGCAACGAACAATGCACCAGCGCTCACGTTGCGCGAATCGTACACCACGTCGCTGATCCGCGGATTCGAACCGGCACGCTCACGCATCTGCACCGCGCGCAACGTTTCCTCAAACTGCATGGACGGATGTTCAACCATAGCGATAGGAAAAACAGTTCTTCTGCATTGAAGCATACTTCGATGCGATTTCAGAATTTTGATTGTGAATGAATTATGGATGAAACCGAACGACAACCGTCGTACCGGCGGGGACCTTGGTGCCCGCAGCCGGAGCTTGCTCTGAAGCCACACCGCTGCCATAGACACGAACATTCAATCCCAGGTTGGCAGCAGTCACGACGACATCCCGCATCGGCTTGCCGATAAAACCCGGCATGGTCACGGGCGCGCCCGATCCTAGCGTGACCGCAGGAACGCTATCGGCGGAAGACGGCTGTACCTGCGCCGCGGGAATACTCTTGCCCCGCGCCGGCAATGTTTCATCCGCATGGACAGCGGCTGGCGGCGAAGTAGCGGCCGCTCGTTCCGTCTTCTGCGATTGCGCCGACATCGATGATGGCGCGTCGGATGCACTTTGCAGATAGGCGCGGGCCTCATCCACATCCGCAGCGGTGGCCTGAGATTTGGCAGGCGGCGCGCGCAGAGGATCGTCTTTCGGCAGATGGTTCACTTCGGCAAACATCGCGTCCAGGGCGCCGACCTGCTCGCGATCTCCGTCCAGGTCGTCGTGAGCCGTCTTCTTCTGTTCCGCGATCAGCTTGGGCGGTTTGATGGGCATGTCATGCGGCACGCCAAGATACTCCAGCACCTGCTGCGCCAGTTCCTGAAACACCGGGGCGCTCGCAGCTCGCCCGAAGTGCGAACCCACAGTTGGCGAATCGATGATCACCGCGACCGTGATCGCTGGATTGTTGACCGGCGCGAAACCTACAAACGACGCAATGTATTTTGTCTTGGAGTAAGTACGGGTGCGCACGTCAATCTTTTGCGCCGTCCCTGTTTTCCCGGCTGCGCTGTAGCCGTTCAACTGCGCCGTGGTACCTGTCCCAGACATCACCACGCCCTCCATCATGCTGCGCATTTCCGCCGCGGTCATCGTGCTGATCACGCGGTGCGCGCCCGCAGGCAGTATGTCTGGAACTGTGTCTTCCGGATGAAACGCCGCCGGCACCAAGCGCGGACTCCCTTTCTGGGCGGAGGTTTTTTCCAGCACGATATGCGGCGGCAAATACACGCCGCCATTTGCAATCGTCGATGCCATCGTCACCAACTGGATGGGTGTCACGCCGACTTCCTGCCCCATGGGGATGGAGCCGATCGTGGTCGCCTGCCAGCGATTGGGCGGTTTCAACAGACCGCGCGTCTCGCCGGGAAGTTCAATCTCTGACTTCTGCCCAAATCCATACGCGTGAATGTACCGATAGAAACGATCCTTGCCCAAACGTTCCGCAAGTTGGATGGCCACCACCTGGCTCGATTCCGCCAATGCCTGTCGGATGGAAAGCATATTGCCATGGTGGTTCTCATAAATGATGGCGTCGCGGTCATCATGCACAATCCGTCCGGCAACATTGATCTGGCCGCCAAAGGTTGGGATCATCGAATCCGGTGTGACGAGTTTTTCCTGCAATGCTGCCGAGAAAGGGACCAGCTTGAAGGTTGAGCCCGGCTCATACACGTCACTCACGGCATGGTTCAGCAGCATCGCTGGCCGAATTTCGTGAATATTATTTGGGTTGAACGTGGGGCGAATCGCCAGCGCAAGGATTTGTCCGGTGTGCGGGTCCTGCACCACCACCGTGCCATTCAGCGCTTTCGTCCTCTCCATGGCATGATCCAGGGCCTGCTCCGCCATAAACTGGATCTTCGCATCCAGCGTGAGCACCATATTTTCCCCGGGTGTCGGTTCCTTCTCGACGCTGCCATAGCTATGCCGATGCGCGTCGACCGCCGTCAACATCTGTCCCGCGGTTCCATGTAACGCGCCGTCGAAGCGATGCTCAATTCCGCCCAGACCGTTGTCGTCCAGGCTCACATACCCCAATACCTGCGCCGCCAGATCATTGTCCGGATAATAGCGCTTGAATTCTTTTTGGAAGTAAATGCCCTTCAGGTTCAAATCGTGCACTCGGGTGGCAACATCCGCATCTACTTTGCGCGCTACCCAGGCAAAGTCACGCGAACGATGTAGACGCCCATCAATATCTTTGGCGGTGGTGTATCGATCGGAAGGGTCTACGTGCACGATCCGCGCCAGTTGCTGCGCAGTCGAATCCTTATCCGCGATTTCGCCGGGAACAGCGTAGATGGAATCGACCAGCACCGTCATGGCCAGCGGTTGCAGGTCGCGGTCGTACAGCATCCCGCGTCGCGGAGCAATCTGAAAGGTGCGGTCCTGCTGGCGGAATTCGCGTCCGGCATATTCGGCATGGCGAAAGACCTGCAGCCATACCAGCCGTGCTGCGATAATCACCACCCAGACAAGCAAAATCCCAATCAAGGTTACGAATCGCAACCTTGGGATGGGAGCAGAGAGCGCTTGTTTGGGTTTTCGGCTCATGCCGTGGTTCGATCCTGCATGTTGGATGGGCCTTTCGGCCACTCACAAACCGCGTAGCCGTTGCGTACTAGTTTACCGGTTCGACGGCAACTCTGGAACCGTCACCGACGCAAGTACGGGCGAGTTCGGGTCCGCATCCATCATCGCAGGCGCTGACACCACTTGCCCCGGCTGCGGCGACTGCATGCCGATCTGGTGCGCCAGCCGATCGATCCGCTCGGACCGCGTCAGTTGCGCTTCCGTCAACCCAAGTTGATGGTTTTCTTCCTGCAGGTGCTGCAACTGAGCCTTCTCAGTCTCAATGTGGTAGCCGTACTCGATGGAACTGAAATGTTGCCAGCTATACACCATTAGCAACGCGAAGAAGAAAACCGCGGCGACGGTGAAGCTGCGCATTTCGCGCTTGCGGACAGGATCCTCCGCCTTTACCAGGCGCGAATTATCCAGGCGCTTGTCGAAAAATACTTCGGGAGTGGGCCCGCGACGGGCGCGCTGTTGTGCCGCGAATAACCAGCGATTGTGTTCCATCACCGCTTGGGCATTCCACTGACCCTTCTCCCGAAGTCTATCGATTACGACGCCTGCTGCTGCCATAGCATTTCCTTTACTGAATGGTTCCGTGTGTGTTGCTGTGAATAAAAAAGCCCGTTCCCCCCGGAAGCGGACTCGTTTACATGGCTCCGTTCAGTGCAGCTGCCATGGCCACGCAAGCGGCGATCGCAAGTAAACCGAATACTACCGCGCCCCATACTTCCATATGGTTGTCAAAAAAGTTATAGATATGCGACATGGTCTTCCTCCTCGAATCGTTGGTTAAGGTTGAACGTAGGGCCTGCAATGTCTGCTGTTGCGCCCCTCGTTACATCCACTGGCCCTGTGCCGTTGCACTGGCCTTGATCTCGTTTGTTGCTACTTCTCTCGTCCTCACGTCTCAGGCTTCCCTCACTTCTCGGGCCAGGCTCGTTGAGCTGGGAGGGATGGGTGACGTTCACTTGCATGCTGTTCTTTCGCCTGAAAGAGGGGTGGGGACGAACCCGGCCCGAACTTGCTCGGCTTAGCCGCTACTCCAGCTGCGCCGCAAAATTTTTTCCTGCTCCTTTACCGGCCTTTTGCTTTTCGCCGGATGAGTTGCCCGCTCCGCCGCCCGTAATTTGGCACTGCGCGATCGCGGATTGCTGCGAATCTCTTCTTCACTTGCGGTCACTGGCTTGGGTGTCAACACCGTCCAGATGCCGCTTGCCTTGCCTTCTCGAAACGCGTCTTTCACAATGCGGTCTTCGAGAGAGTGGAAACTGATGGCCACCATCCTTCCTGCCGGCCGCAATAATTGCGGCGCCGCTTGCAGCAAGGAAGTGATCTGATCGAGTTCCCCATTCACGTAAATTCGGAGGGCTTGAAAGACCCGTGTCGCTGGATGAATCCGATCGCTTTTTATTGCCGGGGCGCTGCTTGTAACCACTCTGGCGAGTTGTGCCGTGGTTGTTACCGGCCGCGCCCTGACAATTGCTCTGGCGATTCTCCGCGACCTCCTCTCTTCTCCGAATTTGTAAATCAGATTTGCGAGGTCCTCTTCGCTCACCTGATTTACCACTTGTTCGGCAGTCATTCCGCTGCGCGGATCCATCCGCATGTCCAACGGTGCGTCTGCCTGAAAACTGAATCCTCTCTGTGCCGTGTCCAGCTGTAGCGAGCTGACCCCAAAGTCGGCCAAAATTCCGTCGATACTTTGTGGTTCCGCCCAGCTCGCCGCCTCCGCGAAAGCCGCTGCGTGGATCGTGATGCGGGGCATCTGTTCCTTCAGTTCTGCCCGCAATGCCACAAACCTCACCGCTGCGCTCTCGATGGCCTCCGGATCGCGATCAAATGCGATCAGGTGGCCTTCCGGACCCAACCGGCGGGCAATTGCTTCACTGTGCCCGCCCAGGCCGAGCGTTGCATCCATGTAGGTGCCACCCGGCAGGATTCGTAAAAATTCCATTGCCTCTTCTAAAAGAACTGGCACATGTCGCTGACTCCGACCGTGCGCCCCCTGGGGAGCGATTTCTTCCACTGCTATAACCCGAATGCAGCCAACGATTCCGCATCCGACTCCGTCAGCGGATTGGCTTCCAGGTTCTGACGGAAGGCGTCATGGTTGGTGACTTCCAGGTACGTCATCATCCCGAACACCACCACGTCCCCGCTTACCTTGGCCGCCTCACGCAAAATCTGCGGCACCAGCAACCTGCCCTGCGCATCGATCTCTGAAACCTGGCCGTAGTAATTCACCAGGTCCATAAATTTCTTCTTCGAAGGATTGAAGCTGGGGATCGCCGCCAATTTCTGCTCGATCTTTTCCCACTCCTCCATCGGGTACACCTTCGCCGTTTTTCCGTTTTCGCTGGTGATGTAAAACCTGGTCCCGTACTTCTCCTCAATGTGGCGCTTGAATTCCGCAGGCACCTTCAGCCGTCCCTTTTCATCGACCCGGGTTGGATGGTTGCCGCGAAACATGCCATGTGCCTCTTCCGTCTTCCTTGCAAAATTGAGAAAACAACCAACTCGGCTCCACTTCGCCCCAGAGTCGCCCTGGTTTCTGTTTCACTCAACCACTTTAGACCACTTTCGTCCACAACTGTATCGCAATCCCGTCGCTTGTCCAACAAAAAATTTGCATTCACGAAGGAATTTCTCTGTGGAAACCG
>Ga0307374_10013994_pt1 | contig 10982 bp, 10 predicted proteins | sample OX3MG_FD_202532 | JGI IMG/M metagenome (GOLD analysis project Ga0307374, IMG submission 202532) | Soil microbial communities from Risofladan, Vaasa, Finland - OX-3 | ecosystem: Environmental > Terrestrial > Soil > Coastal area > Acid sulfate soil | place: Finland: Risofladan, Vaasa | collected... | reverse complement strand
TGTACAACGAGTCGGGCGACGAGGCGATCCTGCCGACGCCGACGGTGGGAATGGTGGGTCGGCTGGCCGACGTGCGGACGGCGGTCGGGATGGGGCTCGTCCCGGGCGGGACGGTCTATCTGCTGGGGCCGCTGGAGGCGACGCTGGGTGCCAGCGAGTATCTGGCCGAGGTGCATGGCATGGTGGCGGGATCGCCGCCGGACCTGGACCTCGACCTCGAAGCGCGCGTGCAGCGGGCGACCCGTGGGGCAATCCAGCGTGGGCTGGCGGCCGCGGCCCACGACTGCTCGGAGGGCGGCGTGGCGGTCGCGCTGGCGGAGACCTGCATCGTGGGGGGCGTTGGCGGGCACTTCGATCTGGCGACGGCGTTGGCGGCGAACGTCGGGCGCCTGGACGCGACGCTGTTCGGCGAGGCCGGATCACGGGTGCTGCTGCAGGCGGTCCCCGACGGCGAGGCGGCCCTCGAGTCCTGGCTGGCGGAGGAACGGGTGCCATTCGCGCGGGTGGGTCGTGCCGACGGTGAGGACGTCGTGATCGACGGCATGATCGAGACGACCGTGGCCGCAGTCACGGGCGCCTGGCGTTCGGCGCTCGAGCGGTGAGCGTAGACGGGGCCGCGCGCGCGGAGGGTGCTAGACTGAGCGGGCTGTCTGGGACGGTAGAGGAAGGCGGCCAGGCGATGCCATTCGACGAGCCCAAAGAGGAGTGCGGGGTCATCGGGATCTACGCGCCGGGCGAGGACGTGGCGAGGCTGACGTTCTTCGGGTTGTACGCCCTGCAGCACCGCGGGCAGGAGAGCGCCGGCATCGCCGCCTCCGACGGCACCGGCGTGCGCGTACACACGCGAATGGGTCTGGTGAACACCGCCTTCTCCGAGCACGACCTGCGCACGCTGGTCGGCCATATTGCCATCGGCCACACACGATACTCCACGACCGGCAGCAGCCGCGAGATCAATGCCGGGCCGTTCGTGGCCACGAGCGAGCACGGGACGATCGCGGTGGCGCACAACGGGAACCTGATCAACAGCGACGCGCTGCGGAGCGAGTTGATGGAGCGCGGCGTCTCGCTGGTCAGCAGCACCGACACCGAGCCGCTGGCATGGATGATCGCCCTGAGCCAGGGGCCAGACATCGCGACCCGGGTGAGGCAGGCGATGCTGCGCTTCTCCGGGGCCTATAGCCTGGCCATTCTGACGCGCGACGCGCTGGTCGGCGTCCGGGACCCGCTAGGTATCCGGCCACTGTGCCTCGGCCGGTTGGGAAACGGCTGGGTGCTGGCCTCCGAGACGTGCGCGCTGGCGACGATCGGCGCGACGTTTGAGCGTGAGATAGACCCGGGCGAGATCGTGGTGATCGACGAGCACGGGATTCGGAGCTTCGCGGCACCCGAGCAGCCGGACCGGCAGGCGACCTGCATCTTCGAGATGATCTACTTCGCGCGTCCCGACAGCGAGATGATGGGCAAGCGGCTGCACCTGGCGCGGCAGCGGATGGGCGCGGAACTGTGGCGCGAGCATCCGGCGGACGCGGACCTCGTAATCCCGCTGCCGGACTCGGCGGTGCCGGCAGCGATCGGCTACGCCCGCGCCTCCGGCATTCCCTACGCCGAGGGGCTGATCAAGAACCGCTACATCGGCCGGACCTTCATCCAGCCCGATCAGCGCCTGCGCGAGCAAGGCGTCAAGCTCAAGTTCAACGCCCTGCCCGAGATTCTGGAGGGGAAGCGGGTCGTGCTGGTCGACGACACGATCGTACGCGGCACGACGAGCCGACCGATCGTGGAGCTGCTCAAACAGAACGGTGCCCGCGAGGTCCACATGCGCGTGCACGCGCCGCCGATCATGTGGCCGTGCTACTACGGGGTGGACATGGCGCGACGCGAGGAACTGATCGCGGCGAACCGGTCGGTCGAGGAGATCGGCGAGACGATCGGCGCCGATTCGATCGGCTACCTGAGCCTGGAGGGCCTGATCCGGGCGATCGACCTGCCGGCCGGGCGCTTCTGCACCGCGTGCCTGACCGGGCGCTATCCAATTCCCGCCAGAGTCGAGGTAGCCAAGCTCTCGTTCGAGCCGGCGGCGAACGGACGGGAATCCGCGCTGTTGACTCCCGGGCGGATCGGTCACTAGAATCTCGCGGGCTGTCGGGCGTACGGAGGAGGGTCCGGGTGCCAGAGGTCAAGAAGACGCCGCTTGCCGCGCGCCACGAGGCGCTCGGAGCGCGCATGGTCGAGTTCGCGGGCTGGTACATGCCCGTGCAGTACCGCGGGATCATGGAGGAGCACCGGACGGTGCGCTCGCTGGCCGGTCTGTTCGATATCGGCCACATGGGCCAGGTCGACGTGACCGGACCCGACGCGCTCGCTTTCCTGCAGTACGTGACGACGAACGACATCTCCAAGCTGGAGCCAGGCGTCGCGCAGTACGGGATGATGCTCTACCCGGACGGCGGGGTGGTCGACGACATCTTCGTCTACCGACGCCCGACGGGGCCCGGCTTCTTTGTCGTGATCAACGCCGCCAACACCGACAAGGACGTCGCCTGGCTGCACGAGCAGCGTCAGCAGCGCCAGAACCTCGATGTCACCGTCACGAACCTGTCGAACGAGCTCGGCATGATTGCGATCCAGGGGCCAAAGGCCGAGTCCATCCTGCAGCATCTTACCGACGTGCCGCTATCGTCGGTGAAGTACCACACTGCCGTCGACGCACATCTGGACGGCATTCCCTGTCTGGTTGGGCGCACGGGCTACACCGGCGAGGACGGGTTCGAACTCTACTGCCCGATCGAACAGACTGGACAACTCTGGGATCGGCTGCTCGAGGCCGGTACGCCGGAGGGGCTGCAGCCGATCGGTCTGGGCGCGCGGGACACCCTCCGGCTGGAGTCGCGCATGTCGCTCTACGGAAATGAGATCTCGGCCGAGATCAACCCGTTGGAGGCCGGCCTCAGTTGGGCGGTGAAGTTCGACAAAGGCGATTTCATCGGGCGTGATGCACTTTCGAAGCAGAAGGAGCAGGGCATCCGGCGCCGGCTCGTCGGGTTCAAGATGGTCGAGCGCGGCGGTGTGCCGCGGTCGCACTTCGAGGTGCAGGTCGACGGAAAGTCGGTCGGCTTCGTAACGAGCGGCACGAGCTCGCCGACGCTGGGCGAGAACATCGGGCTGGCGCTGGTGGACCGCTCCGTGGCGGGCGTGGGCAAACCGCTGGACATCGTCATCCGCGGCAAGCCGGTTCGGGCCGTCCAGGTAAAGATGCCGTTCTACAAGCGGCCGGGCGCGTAGGTGCTCCGGGCCAGGGAAGTGGGAGGAACGCACGGATGACCGAGGTTCCACAGGATCTCCGCTACACCCGGACCCACGAGTGGGCCAAGTTCGACGCGGACGTGGCGACGGTCGGCGTCGACGACTATGCGCAGAACGAGCTCGGCGACCTGACCTATCTCGAGCTGCCGGAGCCCGGCACGACGGTCACCCAGAACGAGCCGATGGGGGTGATCGAGTCGGTAAAGGCCGCCTCGGACCTGTACGCGCCGATCTCGGGTGAAGTCATCGAGTCGAATCCGGAGGCAACGAACGCGCCGGATCTGGTGAATACGTCGCCGTATCAACAGGGGTGGCTGCTGCGGGTTCGGATGAGCGACCCGTCCGAGGCCAACAACCTGATGGACGCGGGCGACTACGAGAAGTTCCTCGAGGAGCAGGGCGGCGGACACTAGCCGCGGCCGGACTGGAGAGTTAGCGACATGTCCTTCGTGCCGCACACGTCGGCGGATCGACGCGCGATGCTGGACGCGGTGGGCGTCCAGGAAATAGACGACCTGTTCGACGCGATCCCGTCGGCGGTGCGCTTTCCGGAGCTGAAGCTGCCGAAGCGGCTGACCGAAGTCGAGGCAAGTATCGACCTCGGCAAACTCGCGTCCAGGAACGTGAACGCCTCGTCGGCGTCGACGTTCCTCGGCGCGGGCAACTACAACCACTACGTGCCGGCCGCGGTGGCGCAGATCACGTTTCGCGGCGAGTTCTACACCGCGTACACCCCGTACCAGCCGGAGGTCGCCCAGGGCACGCTCCAGGTGATCTACGAGTTCCAGTCGATGGTGGCGGCGCTGACCGGTATGGAGGTCGCCAACGCCTCGATGTACGACGGGGCGACCGCGCTGGCCGAGGGGGCACTGCTGGCGGTCTCGCTGCCGAAGCGGCGAACAAAGATCATCGTGCTCGGGACAGTACACCCGAACTACCGCTCCGTCCTGCGGACCTACACCAGCGGATTGCCGGTCGAGGTCGTCGAGATCCCGTTGCCGGTGGACACGCTGCAGGCGACGCCGGACATGATCGACAGCCTGGTGGACGCCTCGACCGCGGCCGTCATCGTCCAGTACCCGAACTTCTTCGGACGCATCGAGGACGTGGCCGGCTTCGCTGAGCGGGCGCACGCCGCAGGGGCACGGCTGGTGGTGGCGTCCTACCCGATCGCGCTCGGCCTGCTGAAGTCACCGGGCGAGCTCGGGGCGGACATCGTGGCGGGCGAAGGGCAGAGCCTGGGCAACGCGCAGAGCTACGGCGGGCCGGTGGTGGGCCTGCTGGCATGCAAGCAGGAGCTGGTGCGCCAGATGCCGGGACGGCTGGTCGGAATGACCGAGGACGCCGAAGGCAAGCGTGGCTTCGTCCTGGCACTGCAGACCCGCGAGCAGCACATCCGGCGCGAGAAAGCCACCAGCAATATCTGCACCAACCAGGGGCTCAACGCGCTGGCCGCTACGGTCTACATGGCGTCAATTGGGCCGGCGGGGCTGCGCCAGGTGGCCGAGACCTGTTACCATAATGCACACTACCTGGCTGAGCGTCTCGGCGCGCTGCCGGGGTTCGCAGTGGTAGGCACTGGCCCGTTCTTCAACGAGTTCGCGGTGCGCTGCCCGAGTGATCCCGCCACGCTCAACCGCCGCCTGGCCGCGAACGGCATCATCGGTGGGCATGCGCTGGAGAACGTGGACGACGTGCTGGCGAATCTGATGCTCGTCGCGACGACTGAGATGAACACACGTGAGTCGATCGACAACTTCGTGGAGGCGCTCGCGCGGCTGAGCTAATACCTCGTCAAACGTAGGCAGCGGGGGCGGGCCGCTTGGCCCGCCTCCGCCATTCCCAGCCGCGCCGTGGCGCAACAGCATCGTCTTCCACGCCAGGCGGCGCGGGCACAGAGAGGTGAGTCATCCGTGGCGAGATCGCTGGTAGCCATCGTTGGGAGGCCGAACGTCGGCAAGTCCACCCTGTTCAACCGGCTCGTTGGCGAGCGCCGGGCCATCGTCGAGAACCTGCCCGGGACGACGCGTGATCGCATCTACGGCGAGACCGATTGGAACGGTGTGGAGTTCGACGTGGTCGACACGGGCGGGCTCCAGGCGGAGGTGGAGGTCGAGCGCGCGTCATCGGTCGAGATCTCGCGAGCCACGCAAGCACAGGCGCGATTCGCGCTCGAGGAGGCAGACGTGGTCGTGCTGCTGGTCGACGGCCAGAGCGGGCCGACCGCGGGAGATCTCGAGGTGGCGGATCTCGTGCGGCGCGCCCACAAGCCGGTGCTGCTGGCGGTGAACAAGGCCGAGGCCCGGGCGCGGCAGGACAGCGCCGTCGACTTCTACGAGCTTGGGCTGGGTGAGCCGTACCCGATCTCGGCGATCCACGGCACCGGGGTCGGAGACCTGCTGGACGCGATCACGGCCGAGCTGCCCGTCTCGGAGGAGTCGGAGCGGCCCGAGGTGCCCAGCATCGCGATTGTCGGCCGGCCCAACGTAGGGAAGTCGGCGCTGCTGAACGCCATCATCGGTCAGGGACGGCAGATCGTGTCGGCCGTGCCGGGCACGACGCGCGACGCAGTAGACACCGAGATCGTCTGGAACGGCGCCCCGGTCGTGCTGATCGACACGGCGGGAATCCGGCGCCGCGGGAAGGTGGTGCCCGGGATCGAGCGGTACAGCGTGCTGCGCTCGACCCGAGCGGTGACCCGCGCAGACGTGGCGGTGCTGGTGCTGGACGCCACCGAGCCGTTCACGATGCAGGACCAGCACATCGCCGGATACATTGCCGACGACCACAAAGGGATCGTCATCGTCGTCAACAAGTGGGACCTGGTCGAGAAGGACTCCAACACCATGAAGGAGTTCACCGCGAAGGCCCGTGAGATCTTCGACTACGTGCCCTACGCGCCCCTCATCTTCACGTCGGCGCTTACCGGTCAACGGGTGCAGCAGGTCATGGAGCTGGCACTGGCGGTGGTTGCCGAGCGGACGCGGCGCGTGTCGACCGGCGAGTTGAACCGCCTGCTGCGGGACGCGGTCAGTCGGCACCCGCCGGCCTCGAAGCCGAGCAAGTGGCTCAAGTTCTACTACGCCACGCAGCCGACGGTGGAGCCGCCGACGTTTGTCTTCTTCTGCAACGATCCGGAGAACGTCCACTTCTCGTACCAGCGGTACCTCGAGAACACGATTCGTGAAGAGTTTGGCTTTACCGGAACCCCGATCGTGATGCGCTTCCGGGCGCGCCGCTCCGACCGGGAGTGAACGGTCGCTGTGCTACACTCAGGCTGCATCCATGGGTGGGAGTAGCCGTCTCCAGCGAGGGGAGACCCGGATGGGCGCGCTGCGGTCCAGTGACCCCGAGGTGTTCGCGGCCATCGGCTGCGAGGAACGGCGCCAGGCGGGGACGATCGAGCTGATCGCTTCAGAGAACTTCACCAGTCCCGCCGTGCTCGAGGCGGTCGGCTCGGTGCTGACGAACAAGTATGCCGAGGGGCTGCCGGGCAAGCGCTACTACGGGGGCTGCGGCTGTGTCGACATCGCGGAGAATCTGGCCCGGGATCGCGCGAAGCTGCTGTTTGGTGCCGCGCACGCGAACGTTCAGCCACACTCGGGCGCGCAGGCGAACATGGCCGCGATGTTCACGGTGCTGGATCCCGGAGACCGCATCCTGGGCATGAGCCTACAGGAGGGCGGCCACCTGACGCACGGGCTGAAGGTGAACTTCTCGGGACGTTTCTTCGAGGTGCACGCCTATGGCGTCGACGCGACGACCGAGCGGATCGACTACGACCAGGTGCGACGGATCGCCCGAGAGGTGCGGCCGAAGCTGATCATCGCGGGCGCGAGCGCCTATGCCAGGTTCATCGACTTCGCGCGATTTCGCGAGATCGCCGACGGGGTCGGCGCCCTGTTGATGGCCGACATCGCGCACATCGCGGGGATGGTCGCGGTGGGGCTGCACCCGACATCGATCGGATACGCACAGATCACGACGACCACTACCCACAAGACGCTGCGTGGCCCGCGGGGCGGCATGATCCTGTGCGACGAGGATCTGGGGGCCGCGATCGATAAGACGGTCTTTCCCGGCATGCAGGGCGGCCCGCTGATGCACGTTATTGCGGGCAAGGCAGTGGCCTTCGGCGAGGCGCTCCAGCCGCCGTACCGGCAATACATCGAGCGCGTGCTCGAGAACGCGCGGGTGCTGGGGGAGGCGCTGCAGTCGGCGGGGATGCGCATCGTCTCGGGTGGAACGGACAATCACCTGATGTTGCTCGACCTCACCTCGGTCGGTATGAGTGGACGCAAGGCCGAGCGGCTGCTGGACGAGATCGACATCACGGTCAACAAGAACACCATTCCCGGGGACCCACGGCCGCCCACGCAGGCCAGCGGCATCCGGCTGGGGTCGCCCGCGATGACGACTCGCGGCTTCGGGCCAGACGACATGCGGGCGACGGCATCGATGATCGCGCGGCGCCTCCGAGAACCTGACGACGAGGAGCTCGCAGGACGGCTGCGTAGCGAGGTTGCCGAACTGGTGAGCCAATTCCCACTGCCGGGAGTGAGCGGCGTCGCGGCGAGCCAGGCCGGCGCGTGAGGCCGACCCAGGCGGGATACGCACGATGACCCGCGCGCTGATCGCGCTGCTCGTGGCGCTCGTGGCCGGGCTCGTGTCGGCCGGTCTGGTCAGGACGCTCGAGCGCCTCGCGCAGCGTCTCGGACTGGTGCAGGCGCCAACGGAAGCACGCCACGTCCACGACCGGCCGCTGCCGCGCATTGGCGGGTTGGGTCTGTTCGTGGGATTCCTCGCCGCGGTAGGGGTCAGCTTCTGGTTCCCGGTCGAGCGCTACCCGATCGAGGTCGAGCGGATTCTGCTGCTGGCTTTGGGGTCGGTGCTGGTCGTGGTCGTCATGCTCTACGACGACCTGGTCGGTGTGGCGCCACTGCAGAAGCTCGCCTGGCAGGCCGGGGCGGCGGCGATGGTAACCTTTCCGCGACTGCGCGGCCCAGATCACGGTCTGGTGATCGACCAGTTCAACAGCCCGTTCGGTGGAGTGATCCATCTGCCGGTCGCGTTCGCGATCGGATTCACCTTCTTCTGGATCCTCGGGATGATGAACACGTTGAACTGGATCGACGGCCTGGACGGGCTGGCCGGCAGCGTCACCCTGATCGCGGCCGCCGTCCTGTTCATCCACACCTACTTCCAGCCGCCGGGCGACCCCCAGTTCACCATCTCACTGCTGCCGGCGGCGCTCGGCGCGGCGATTATCGGCTTCCTGCCGTTCAACTGGCACCCTGCGCGGATCCTGATGGGTGACACCGGGGCAATGTTCATCGGCTTCGCGCTGGCAGTCATCTCGATCATCGGCGGTGCCAAGATCGCGACGGCACTCTTGACGCTGTGGGTTCCGATCCTGGATGTCGCCTGGGTGATCGTCTACCGGATGATGAACGGACACTCGCCGCTGTACGCTGACCGAGGGCATCTTCACCATCGCCTGCTGGATCTCGGCTGGACTCAGCAGCAGATCGTGCTGGCGATGGCGGGCGTGTCGGCGCTGCTCGGAGCCGTATCGCTGCTGGTGCCGCGGCCGGAGCTCAAGCTGTTCGCGCTGATCGGGGTGGGGATCGTGGGACTGGCGGTGCTGGGGGCGCTGGCGCGGCACAGCGGGCGGCTGGGCGAGCAGCCAATGTCGGAACTGACGAGGAGATCCTAGGCGTGCCGATCTACGAGTATCGCTGCAACGACTGTCATCGAAAGGTCAGCATCTTCTTCCGCTCGATCAGCGCGGTAGGCGATCCGCGCTGCCCGCGCTGCGGCGGCGCCAACCTGGAACGCCTGTTCTCGCGCGTCGTGATGCGGCGGGGCGGATCGCGCGACGACATCCCGGGGCCGTCGGAGGGGGCCGAGGGCGGAGAAGCCTTCGACGACGGGATGGGCGGCGACGGGTACTACGACGACGATCCGTACGGCATGGGGGGGATGGGCTCGCTCGCCGGCATGCCCGACGAGGACGCCGATCCGATGGAGCTGGTGCGCTGGACACGTCAGATGAGCGCGCAGATGGGCGAGCCACTGGACGCAGACCTCGACCAGGCGCTCACCGACATCGAGCGCGGCGCGGATCCGGACGAGGTTATGGAGCGACTCGAGGAGGCCGGCCCCCCGGAGCTGCCCGAGTCCCCCGACGAAAGCTGAGCCTCGCTATTGGGCGAGCAGGTCAAAGCGCAGCTCGTCGGAATCGTGGTGGCTAAGCAACGACACGAGGTGGACAACCACCGTCAATAGCCGGTCCCCGAGCAGAGCGCCGACGGTGGCTCCTCCGAGCGCACCGCAGACCGTACCCAGCACGAATGGCAACACGAATCGAGTTCCCGAGCCAGAATGCATGGAGCGCCTCCGCGCCGTGCCTCCGGGCCGCCGCCGCGCTACTGGATGACCAGCAGGCGCTGAGCGTCCGACCACAGGTCCTCCAGACGATAGAACTCACGTTGCTCGGTGGTGAACAGGTGTACGATCACGGCGCCGTAGTCGAGGACGACCCAGCCCGTCTCCGGCATGCCCTCGCGGCGCTCGGGACGGGTCCCGTCGTCGCGGAGCCCCTCCTGGATCTGGTCGGCCACCGCCCGCAACTGGCGCGGGTTATCGGTCGAACAGATGACGAAGTAGTCCGCGATGGAGGAGACACGTTGGATGTCCAGCACCAGGATATCGCTGGCCAACGTGTCCGATGCGATCGCCGCGATCTGCCGCGCCAGGGTTGCCTCCTCGATCACGCCCTCCTGTTCGATCATACTGTACGTACACTAACATGGTGACTGCCTGAGCGCAAGCGCGAGATCGGTGGGCCTGGTAGGATTCGAACCTACGACCTTGAGGTTATGAGCCCCTTGCTCTGCCGCTGAGCTACAGGCCCGTCGCGCAGTGCCCAATTCTAGTCGAATGGTCACAGGCCCTACAACGCCGCCACACGGCCGCACCGGGGAATGGTGCCGGATGTTGGTGGCAGTTCACGGGCTGCAGTCGAACCGAACCGAGCGTGACCGGCGCACCCGCCCGTGCCATGATGGTGCGCGAGCGCGGCGCGCTACAGCGACGCGCCGGCCAACGGCGGGACACGGGAGGCAGCGCATGAGCGTAGCAGCGGGTCGAGCATTGATTATCGCCGACATCGAGGGCATCGCCGGGGTCGACGATCACCGGCGGGATTTGGCGGGAGGGACTCCCGGCTACGAGAAGTCTTGCGACCTGATGACCGCCGAGGTCGCTTCGGCCACACGCGGCCTCGTCCAGGTGGGCGTCACGGACGTGCTGGTCATCGACGCGCACTCCAGCGGGAGGAATATCCGGCGTGATGCCCTGCCGGCACCCGCTCGGTTTCTGGATGCGCCGGGGATGCTGAACCAGCTCCGTGAAGCGGTGGCGCTCGGACTGGACGCCGTGGTGCTGCTCGGGTTCCACGCCGCTGCCGGGACGCCGGATGCCTTCATGCCGCACTCGTTCCACGTCGATACACGCTCCTGGATCGACGGCGTCGAGGTCGGCGAGCCGTCGTTCATCGCGCTCCATTGCGCCCGGCACCGGATCCCAGTGGTGCTCAACGCGGGAGATCAATACACCCTGATGCAGACCGCCATGGTCGCACCGCAGGTTCCGCAGTTGCAGACGAAGCGCTC
>Ga0307374_10013992_pt1 | contig 10984 bp, 6 predicted proteins | sample OX3MG_FD_202532 | JGI IMG/M metagenome (GOLD analysis project Ga0307374, IMG submission 202532) | Soil microbial communities from Risofladan, Vaasa, Finland - OX-3 | ecosystem: Environmental > Terrestrial > Soil > Coastal area > Acid sulfate soil | place: Finland: Risofladan, Vaasa | collected... | reverse complement strand
ACCATCGAGGTCGCGGGCTCACACGAGCAGCCCGTGTTCCTGCTGCTCGGTGAGAGCCGGCGCTTACCGCGAGAACTGCGCGAGCAGGCGGCCAGCGCCCCCGGCGGGGCGACCGTACCGCTGAGCATCGGCTCATGGAAGCTGATGGATGGCCTGCGCGGCTGGATCAGCCCCGGGGCAAAGCGCTGCATCGCGGCGCTGCGCGAAGGACGTCCCGTGCCACCCTCCGTACTGGAACTGTCTGTCCTTCACGAGGACCCGACGTTCGTGCTCGCTCCCGGCCACCGCCCCGAGCAGCTCGAGACCTTCGCAGCGCTCGCGGGGGCGAGCGCCGGCAGACCCCGCGATGGCGGAGGACCCGCCATCGCGGGCGCAGGCGAGCATGCGGAGCTCCCCTGCATCCGCGCCGATCCGTTCTGTGTCCCGGAGCTCGACGGCTTTCTCGCCGCGCACGAAACCTGGATCGCACCCGAGGCGCTCACACTGCTGCAGGAGGTTCGCGAGGAGCACGCCCACGCCGCAGGCCTGGTGGCGCTCTCGGCCGCGACTGACGCACCGCTCGATGGCAAGGTCTCACCCACCCTCGGCGGTGAGCTGAAGCCGTTTCAGCGCGCGGGCGTGCGCTACCTCCTCGAGCAGCGGCGCGCCTTCCTCGCCGACGAGCAGGGTCTCGGCAAGACGATCGAGGCGCTCGCGACGCTGGAGGCCGACGGCGCCTACCCCGCGATCGTCGTGTGCCCCGCGAGCCTCAAGCTGAACTGGCTGCGCGAGCTCGAGCGCTGGCTGCCCGGCCGCAGTGCTCAGGCGCTCACCGGCACGCGCACGGATGCTCCAATCGCGGCGGCTGATGTGACCGTCGTCAACTACGACATCGTCGCCGGGCGCCTGGCCGCACTGCAGGCTCTTGCGCCCCGTGCGCTCGTGCTCGACGAGTCTCACTACTGCAAGAACGCGGCCGCCAAGCGCACCCAGGCGGTCCAGCGGCTGTCGGCGGCGGTGCCGCGCGACGGGCTCGTACTCGCACTCACGGGCACGCCCGTGATGAACCGCCCAGCAGAGCTGATCTCGCAGCTGCGAATCCTCGGGCGACTTGCCGACTTCGGCTCGGGCACGCAGTTCGGCAAGCGCTTTCGTGGCCCTGACGCCCACCTGCGCCTGCACTGGCACCTGCGCGCGCGCTGCTTCGTGCGGCGCCTGAAGGCCGATGTCCTGCCGCAGCTGCCGGCCAAGACACGTGGCATCGTGCCAATCGAGCTCGACAACGAGCCTGAGTATCGCCTCGCCGAGCGTGATCTCGTCGCGTGGCTGCAGAGCCAGCCGCTACACCTGAGCGAGCTCGACGCGAGGGTCGCGGCGGCGCTGCGCGCCGAACGCCTCGTGCGGCTGAACGCGCTCAAGCTGCTCGCCGCGCGCGGCAAGCTCAATTCCGCGCTCGCCTGGATTCACGATTTCTGCTCCTCGGGCGAGCGGCTCGTGGTGTTCGCACATCATCGCGAGATCCAGCGCGCCCTGCTCCAGCGCTTCCCGGCGGCCCTGCACATCATCGGTGAGGACAGCCACGCCGCGAGGGATGCAGCGCTGCAGAGCTTCCAAGCGCCTGACGGCGCCGGGAACCAGCTGATCGTCTGCTCGATCGAGGTCGCGGGCCACGGCATCACGCTGACGCGATCCTCGAACGTCGCCTTCCTCGAGCTCGACTGGACGCCCGCCAAGCATGACCAGGCCGAGGACCGCTGTCACCGCCTCGGTCAGCAGGACACGGTCAACGCCACATACCTGCTCGCCGCCGGCACGGTCGACGAGACGATCGCCACGCTCTTGGAGCGCAAGCGCGCGGTGATCGGCGCCGTCACCGATGGCCGCGCCGAGGATGAGGAGGGGGTAGTCGACGCGCTCATCCGCGAGCTGCGCGGCACGCCCTACCGGCGGCTGCGCGCGGTGGCGTGAGGATGGCTGTAACGGAGGGGGAGAGATTCGAACTCTCGGTACGCCAATAAGACGCACAACGGTTTTCGAGACCGCCGCATTCAACCGCTCTGCCACCCCTCCAGGGCGACGCCCGGAAGGCTAGATCATCCTGCCACGCTTCACACCCCCCGTGCGATCCGCAAACCCGTGGCTGACAAACGCGGAAGCCGGTATTCTTGTCCTGTCGCGACCGCGTCGAACTGACTGTGAACGGGTTGGGTGAAGCATGAGCGATTTTGCGGCGGGCGTCCTGGTCGATGAGTCTGGCCGGCGGCGGCGGGTGTTGCGGCTTGTGGGCCGTGCGGTCAGCGTGCTGCTCTTAATTTGGCTCGGGGTGCTGGCTCTCGCGTGGCTGGGGATCGAGCCGCTCGGCAACTTGGGCTTCCTGGATCCGGGGATAAGTCGTGCCACGCCGCCGGCGCTTCCCGCACGCATCGAGTCCGCCGTGACCGGGGGTCGTGTCATCGCGCCGCGACGCTCGGCCGCCGCCGTGGGAATCGGCGGTCGACCGACGCCCGCTGGAGCGCGCTCTGGCCGAGGGAGCGAGCCACAGAGGAACATTCGCCATCACCCGGTTCCAGCCTCGAATGCCAAGCCCGTCCATAAGCATCTTCCCGCGCCAGGCTCGATTCCGGGCCATACCGTGACGACGCCGTCTTCGGCTCATGCGCGAGCGCCCGTGAGGTCTCCCAAGAAGTCCCCACAAACGCCGGGCGCCGCGAATCCCGGCAAGTCGACCACGAGTCCGGGGCACACGAAGGAACCCGGCCAGACCTCGGCGCAACCCGCGCCGGCCTCTGGCAAGAACACTCCTCATTACAAGACCACCACGAGTCCCGTGCCGTGAACGCGGGGGAGCCGGGCGATGCGCGCCCAAGCCGGTGGAGGCAGGCCGCGCTGCTGCAACGGCGATTGCGCAATCCCCCGGCCCACTGGCGCTTGCTGGGCCTGTGCCTGGTCATCGTGTTCGTGCTGATCGCCTTCCAGGGCATCTGCACGCATACGATCGGAACGAGCGCGGAGCCCCACGGAAACTCCTCGGCCTCTGCACCCCTTCAGGGCAGTGAGCCGTTGCTAGCAGCGCGCGGAGGAACGCTGTACTCGCCCGAGCCCTCGCCCGGGCGACAGATCGCTCTGACGTTCGACGACGGCCCCGATCCACGCTGGACGCCCCAGGTCGTGAGCGTTCTTCGCCAATACCGAATTCCGGGGACGTTCTTCATGATCGGAAGTCAGGCGGCCCGTCATCCCGATCTCGTGCGGCTCGTGGAGGCTTCAGGAGGAGAGATCGCGGATCACACGTTCACGCACACCGCCCTGAGCAACGGTCCTGTGTGGGAGCGCCGCGCCCAGATCGAGTTCACCGAGGCGGTGCTCCTCGGTATCACCGGCCACTACCCACGCTTCATCCGTCCTCCCTATTCGGCGACACCCGACGCCGTGACCCCAGCCGACGAGCGTGATTTGGCGCAACTGGCCGGCCGGCGCTATCTCATAGCCTTGGCGGACTACGACTCCGAGGACTGGACGCGGCCCGGCGTGTCGAAGATCGTGGCCAACGCCACGCCGCGCGGAGGCCGTGGTGGGATCGTCATGTTTCACGACGGCGGCGGCAACCGCTCTGAGACCGTCGCGGCTTTGCGGATCTTGATCCCGCGTCTGCGATCGGCGGGCTATCGCTTCGTGGCGGTGCGCTCTCTGCTCGGCATGAGCGCCTCCGAAGCGGAGCCTCGTGCGAGCGCCTGGCAACACACCCGGGCGCTGGCGTTCCTGTGGGCGGTCCGGATGGCCTTTTGGCTGACCGGCGTGCTGGGACTGGTCATCGTGGCCGTCGGCGTCCTGGTCGCCGCGCGTCTGATCATCATCCTGCCCACCGCGTGGCTGCACGCCCGTCGAACGAGACCCCGCCCGACCCCGAGCTACTGGCCGCCGGCCGCGGTGATCGTGCCAGCTTTCAACGAGGAGGTGGGTATCGGCAGGGCGGTGAACTCATTGGCGGCCAGCACCTATCCGCACCTGGAGATCATCGTGGTCGATGACGGCTCGACCGATAGGACCGCCGAGATCGTGGAGGGCCTGCAGCTCGCCCAGGTGCAGCTCGTCAGACGATCGAACGGAGGCAAGGCCGCGGCCCTTACGACCGGTATCCATCACACCGACGCCGAGGTGGTCGTGATGGTTGATGGCGACACCGTCTTTGAAGCGGACACCATCACGCGCCTCGTCCAGCCGCTCAGCGACCCCCACGTCGCCGCTGTGTCGGGCAACACCAAGGTCGGCAACCGCTCCGGGCTTCTCGGTCGCTGGCAGCACATCGAGTACGTCATGGGCTTCAACCTCGACCGCCGCCTGTATGAGATCCTGCAGAGCACCCCTACCGTGCCCGGCGCGATCGGCGCCTTCCGTCGCAGTGTTCTGATCGAGCTCGGCGGCGTGCCCGGTCAGACGCTGGCCGAGGACACCGATCTCACCCTGTCCATCGGTCGCCTCGGTCATCGCGTCGTATACGCCGAGGACGCGCTCGCATGGACCGAGGCGCCATCCACCCTGAGCGGACTGTGGCGCCAACGATACCGCTGGTCGTTCGGCACGATGCAAGCCGTCTGGAAGCACAAGCGCGCGATTATCAGCCGCGATCGCCGCCAGCGACGAATCGGGCGACTGGCCCTGCCCTACATGATCTTCTTCCAGATCCTGCTGCCGATCGTCGCGCCGCTGATCGACCTGTACGCCATCTACGGCCTGATCTTCACCAACCCGGTCCCCGTCATCGCCTTCTGGCTAGCGTTCAACGCAGGTCAGCTCGTGATAGCGATCGCCGCATTCAGGCTCGACCGTGAGTCGATGCGCCCGCTCTGGGCGCTTCCCCTTCAGCAGTTCCTCTACCGCCAGCTCATGTACCTCGTCATCATCGAGGCGACCATCTCGGCCCTCATCGGCGCACGCGCATCCTGGAAGCACATCCCCCGCACCGGCGACGTCGAAATCCCCCCGCAACCCGCCCTCAGCACCTGAAAGACGGCATGCAACCGACGCTGTCTGGGCGCGCCACCCTCCAGGGCGACGCTCCGAGGGCTAGATCGTCCTGCCACGCCGCGAGGCGAAGAACTTACTCAAGAGCTCTCCGCACTCCTCCCCCAATAACCCGCCCACGACCTCGGGACGGTGGTTCAAGCGGGGCTCGCATAGGACGTCGAGCACGCTCCCGGCAGCGCCAGCCTTCGGATCGCTCGCGCCGTATACGATGCGAGGCACACGCGCGAGCACGATTGCCCCAGCGCACATTGCGCAGGGCTCGAGGGTCACGTAAAGCGTCGCGTCCAACACCCGCCAGCTGCCCCCCGCTCTCGCCGCCTCGCGCAGAGCGAGGATCTCGGCGTGCGCTGTCGGGTCTTGGCGCAGCTCGCGCTCGTTTGCACCCAACGCGATGACCTCGCCCGCGCGCTCCACCACAGCGCCAATCGGTACGTCCTCGTGCTCGAGCGCGCGCTCGGCCTCGCGCAGAGCCAGCCGCATGAAGTACTCGTCGCGTAGGCGCTCGTTCACAGGTCTCACCTCAGCCTTCTGCGACAGTGGACGGCGCCTGAGGAAGCCACGCACATCATCATTACCGAAGACCATGCTCCCCCGAGCCCACCATCGATCCCTTCCTCTCCACACCCGCCGGTCGCTCGCGCTCGCCGCACTAGCGCTTGTGCTGCTCATCCCCGCGCGCGCCTGCGCCGCCGGACCCGCCGCCTACGCGCCCAACGAGATCCTCGTCAAGTACGCCAACACCCCGGCGCCCCTCGCCCGGGCCGCGACCGCGCGTGCCGCGCGCGCAGTCGGGTATCCCATCAATCTCGCCCCGCACACGCGGCTGTTGCGCTTGGCGCCCGGTGTCAGCGTCACCTCCGCCCTCTCCCGCCTGCGCGGCCGGCGTGACGTGCTGTGGGCGGTGCCCGACTACCGCGCCCACGCCTCCGGCGAGTTCATCCCCAATGACCCTGGCACCGGCGGCGTGCCGGGTGACTGGAAACTGCTGCAGTGGAACTTCCTCGGGACCTTTGGGGTAAATGCCCCTGAAGCGTGGGCCAACGTCGCCGCCGACGGAGCCCCCGGCGGGCGCGGCGTAGTGATCGCGGTGCTCGACACCGGCGTCGCCTACGCCAACCGCGGGCGTTTTCGCCGCTCTCCCGACTTCGGCCCCCACGAGTTCGTGCGCGGCTATGACTTCATCGACCACACCTCCTTCCCCAACGACCACAACGGACACGGCACGTTCGTCGCCGGGACAATTGCCGAGGCCACTAACAATCGCCTCGGCCTCACGGGCCTGGCCTACGGCGCGCGCCTCATGCCCGTGCGCGTGCTCAACAGCCAGGGCGAAGGGGAAGCCTCGAAAATCGCCGAAGGCGTGCGCTTCGCCGTTCACCACGGTGCCCGCGTGATCAACCTCAGCCTTGAGTTCTCGAGCGAAGTCACTTCCTCCGACATCCCCGAGCTGATCGAAGCGCTGCGCTACGCCCGCCGTCGCGGAGTGGTCGTCGTTGCCGCCGCCGGCAACGAGAGCCACACGACGATCGCCTACCCCGCGCGCGCGCCCGACGTGATCGCTGTCGGCGCCACCACTGAACACGGCTGCTTGGCCAGCTATTCCAACGATGGCTCCGGCCTCACGCTCGTCGCCCCTGGGGGAGGCGCCGACGCCGACCTCCCCGGTGACCCCAACTGCCATCCGGAACTGTCCTCCGGCCACTACATCTACCAGATGACCTTCACCGGTTCCTCACTCCGCCGCTTCGGGTTCCCCGCCGGCTACGAAGGCACCTCGATGGCCTCCCCCCACGTCGCGGCGACCGCCGCGCTGATCATCGCCAGCGGCGTACTCGGCCGTCATCCCTCACCTGCGCAGATCGTGGCGCGGCTACGGGCTACGGCGCGGCCCCTCGGTGGGCCCGCAGACTCGCGGCTGTACGGCGCCGGACTCGTCAACGCCGGGGCGGCCACCGCGCCCGGTGGGCCGGGGGGTGTGGGGTAGTTGCAGATACTCTGAGCGAGGAGGGATCATGGACATCATTCGCATCCTGCACCACACTGCCGTGAGCGCCATGTCCTGTACCCAAGCAGGGCAAAGCTCTTGAGCACTGCGTTGACGCTCGTCTCGGCTTCGTAGACCTGCCTTCGCGCGGCGGCGGAGCGGGACGGGCTTTCGGCAGTTGCCGCGGCGGCCAGCGCGGTGTATGCGTCGCGCGTCCGCAAGATCGACCGGGAGAGCGAAGCTTGTGCCTGGCCCGTGGCAAAGGATGGTTCCAGCAGCGAAAGCGATGCAGCCGCGTTGGCGAAGCCAGCGGCGAGACGAGTGGCGAGCCTTTGCACCGTTCCAGGCGCCGCTCCTGGGCGCATTTCACGCCTCAGCGCGACACGTTGCCCGTCCAACACTCCGATCGAGGCGCTGAGCCTGCGGGCGTAACCGGATTCCGGGGTCAGGTCATAGCTCGGCTGCTGGCCGACGAGTGTGAGCGTGGCCACGCTCTGCTCGCACGTCCTCATGTACGCCGAGAACGCCGCTGACGCGTAGCAGGCCAAGACCGTCGTGTTCCCCCCGGGACTCGGGAGCGCGTAGATGCTGAGCATCCGATCGAACCCTTGGATACTCAGCCGCACATATCCGTACGCCTGGGTTTCGGGGAGATCCACCACCTCGGTGTCGGGAAGACGGCGCACACGTGCGATGAACCGCGCGGGGAGTGGGGTCGGTTCGCCTCCGGGGAGTTGTCCGGTGACGAGACCTGCGTGAGCCGCGTTGCCATCCGGAGACAGCACGACCGGGTGGGCGATCGAGAGGCCGGGGATTTGGGGAGCAGCGGCAGCCGGTCGCCAGTTCGAGGGGTAATTGAGCAGGACGCTCCCAGCGACGATCGTGCGGCTCTTTTCTGCGGGCGCCGCGCGTGAACGAGCATGCCCGGCCATGTAGCCGAGGATCGCGACCACGACGAGGACGGGTACCAAGGCAATCGGTAGGTTGCGATAGGAAGTGTTCATTCCCCTAGCCCGAGCTGTCGAACGAGCCACCACCGCTTGCGGATGGCTTTGAATGGCCACCTCCGCTCCCTGGGGATCCGCCGGTAGGCGGAGGAGATGCGCTTGCAGGAGACGGCGGAGCTTGTTCAGCCGGGGGTGAGACCGGTTGCACCGAGGGGCGCTGAGGCGCCACAGGGACTTCATGCGCAACCGCCTGTGCAGGCGCGGAGACCGCCGGGGTGGAGATCGACTGGGTTCTCTTGGCTGAACGGCGCATGCTCACTACCGAGGAGACCGTGATCGGGAGAGCGCTGCTCAGGTGAATCGGGATCGCGGTGCTGTGATATGCGGTTGGCAAGCTCGAGAGCGGTTCAGCTCGAGGACTGCTCGTGCCGGTCGCGCGGCCGATCGCGAAGAAGCAGGCGAACACCGCGAGCATGGCTGCCACGAGCATCGGCAGGCCAGGGTAGATGCGAGCGGTTACCTTACGTGCACGGATCGCGCGTGTCTCAAAGCCCGCGGTGCTCATGACGCCGGGCACGGGAACGGCTTGGGATTGGTCGGGCCGACGCAGGCGTCGACACGTGCAGGCAGCTTATGACGGCGAATCGCGAAGCTCGTGTACTTGCCGATCTCTTCCGGCTTCGACGCTCGGATCTCCAGGACCACGCCCGCCCCCAACGCGCGCTCGAACCGGCGAAACGTGAGTAGGACCGGTCCGCCCTTTCGATTGCCCTTGCTGGAAACGGCAACTCGGCTTTCGAATCTGCTGGGACAATGACGCCCCCCACACGTCACCCTGACCAGCGTCCCGACAGGCGCCTGCACGGTCAGCAAGCTGAGTTGCACGCCCGAGGGACTCTCAGAGCCAGCGATCCGTACGATCGGGAATGGCTGCATCAGGATCAGTGGACGCTGAGTAACGGCGATCGTCTCGGTGGCCACGCTCGAAAGTCCGTTGGCATCGGTCACACGCAGCCGCACGACGTGGCCTCCGGCTGTGGAGAACGACGTGCTGAGCACCGGTTTCCCCGCTTGGAACGCACCACTGCTCGTAGGGGCCCAGGCAAAAGCGGTGATCGGGCTCGCGGTATCGGTCGAGGTCGACACCAGCGATACGGTCTCGCCGGCCTTCGGGGCGGACGGGAACCACTTGAACGACGCCACCGGCGGCGCGGGTGGAGGCGTCGTGGCCACGGCAGGCGTGGTGACCGTGAAGGTCACCGGTGCGCTCATGCCGATATTGCCAGCTTCATCACGCTGTTCGGCTTGCGCAGTGTACGTCCCGGGGTTAAGGCCGCCGAAGGTGGCCGACCAGCTTCCGTTCGAGGCCTGCACCACGAGGGTCTCCAAAGGAGCCTGGGGCCCGATCGTGGGGCCTGCGAACAGCTCAATCATGACGGTGGGCGAGTCGCCTGTCGCCGTGCCCGCAGATCCACCGACCTCCTGCGATCCGCTGCTCGTCGAGCTGCCGTTCGCCGGGGAGGTCAGGGTGACCTGGGGTGGCGTCGTGTCGACCGTGAACGTCACGGGTTCGCTCTTGCCGGTTCCGAGCACTTCGTCAGACTGTTCCGCCTGCGCGGTATAGGTGCCGGGGTCGAGGGTTTTGGCAGGCCCAAGGAACCACGTGCCACCGAGGAATTCCGGAGTCGACAACGTCTGCACCAGTTCGCCTTCGACCGTTGTGCCGACATGTATGTCGAGTGTCACGGGATCGAAAGTTTCCGTCCATTCCCCATCGAAAGGATCGTTCGTGGTTCCGCTGAAGGACGGCGTCTGATTGTTGGTAGCGGTCCCGTTGGGCGGACTTGTGATGGTGAGGCTGAGCGGAGCTGCCAGGGCGATGCTCACTGGACCTACGGCCACGGCCACGATTGCAACCACCGCCGCGCGCAGAAGCCGCCCTCTGGCGCTGGTCAGAAAGCTTTGGCCGCATCCAGCTCGGCACCGCATTTCTTTCATTCCAACGCTGGTCATGATGACGGACACGTCATTGGCTTTGTTCCGGCGGGAGCGAGACATGCGTCGAGGCGTAGCGGCAGCCTGCCACGGCGAACCACAAAGCGGGTGTACTTGCCGATCTCGCCGGCCTTGTAGATCCTGATCTCCAGGATCACGCCGGCCGCCAGGGAGCGCTCGAATCGCCGAAATTCGACGGGGGCTGCTCCCACCTTGCCCGACGCCGCCACGCGACTTTGGGATTTGACCGGACAACCGCGACCCTTGCACTGCACCGTGATCCGTGCGCCCGCCGACGCCATCACGCTGAGCAGCCTCAGCTTGACCCCGGATCGAGTGCCGGTGCTCGTTATCCGCACGATCGGGAAGGGCCGCATGAGGGCGAGGGGAGGCGAGCTCACGGGGATCGTCTCGGCGGCCACGCTCGAAAGTCCGTTGGCGTCCGTGACACGCAGTTGCACCACATGGTTCCCGGGAGTAGAGAATGAAGTGCTGATTCCCGGTCCTCCCGTGGCGAACGCGCCAATGCCCCCGAGGTCCCAGGCGAAAGCGGTGATCGGGCTGGCGGTATCCGTCGAGCTCGACGCCAACGAGACACTTTCGCCGATGTGAGGAGCGGTCGGGAACCACGCGAACGACGCTGCCGGAGGCGCGGGCGGGTGTGCCGACGCGGCGGCCGGCGCAGGTCCGGCGACCACGAACGTCGTCGGGGTGCTCACGCCAACGTTGCCGGCTTCGTCAGACTGCTCCGCACGGATGGTGTAGGTGCCGGCGTTTAGTCCTGCGAACGTGGCAGACCATGCTCCTCCTACCGCGTTCACCACGATGCTCTGCAGTGGCGCTTGACCATTGACGATCGCCGAGCCGGAGAACAGCTGGACCGTCACGTCCGGCAGGTCGCCTGCGGCGCTGCCCGCGGAACCTTCGACCAGCTGCGATTCGCTGCTGGTCGAGCTGCCGTCGGTCGGGTAGGTCAGTGTGACATGCGGCTGGACCGTGTCGACCGTGAAGGTGAACGACACCGTTTCACCAATATGGTTTCCCAAGAGGCTTT
>Ga0307374_10013989_pt1 | contig 10985 bp, 10 predicted proteins | sample OX3MG_FD_202532 | JGI IMG/M metagenome (GOLD analysis project Ga0307374, IMG submission 202532) | Soil microbial communities from Risofladan, Vaasa, Finland - OX-3 | ecosystem: Environmental > Terrestrial > Soil > Coastal area > Acid sulfate soil | place: Finland: Risofladan, Vaasa | collected... | reverse complement strand
AAGACGAAAGCAACAGAAGGAGTAGGAGACCGATTGCTACGACCTTGGCGGGTCTCGGCTTGGGCAACCACCACCGTCGGGCGAGCGTTCTTATGAAGTCGTCGAATTCCAGGAGAATCCTTAGCGCCTTAGGGTTTCTCGGGCTGCGGTTGCTGCTTCGCCTTTTCTCAGGAATGCTGAGGCCTGGCATGAGTGTAGGACGCGCTCTGAAGCAAATTCTCTAGCGCTAAGTTTCATGATCACGTAGAATCCGTACGCTGGGCGTGCAGTGGCGACAATTGAGTTTTCAGGTCAGGGGACTCCGTTTCGACTGCGGGGATAGATACTTTCGGCAGCCATTCGATCTCCATATGAATCTCCAACTTTTGGTTCTCTTTGGCATAGAGGAACTTGAACTTCAACGGCTCGGTGGGCTCTATTATCGTATTTTTCTCCAATAAGAAGAATTTCGAGAGGTCAATCCTTCCGTCCTTGAATCCGGAGCCCAACCCTGTGAGAGTCTTCGACAGTTCTTTCCCGTCCGTTTGAGCTTTGTAACGAGTTATCGATTCGTGGACTTCTCGATAGTTTTCCAAGACCTCTGACATCTTTGTCCAGTAGGTCATCGACTTAGAAAGCTCTTCATGCCCTTTGTCGGTAAGGGCGTAGTGCTTACGATCTGGCAGTTCGTCTGGAAAATCTACGTGACTTGTCACGAGCCCATTCTGCTCGAGCTTCTGTATTGCGGGGTAGATGGTCCCCGTCTTCGGCTTCCAATAACCCGAGAACCTCTTCTCCAACTCCCTAATGACTTCGTATCCATACATGGGTCTCTCAGAAAGCACGATGAGAAGCCACAAAGACACTGCCCCCACCTTCATCCCGCGGGGCATAATTTTCGACATGGTAGACCGCGTTGAACCCTAGATGATAGCCTTATATGCGTAGAGATGCTATCTAAGTAGAATAGCTACTTGGAGGTCGCTTTGAAGAGCAATACGAAGTTGCGGAGATACGCAGGTTCTCTAGGGTTCAGATTCGCTGTCGCGACTGCGACGATTGAGAGTGCAACGATTCGCGACTGGGTCTCTTCCTTTATCTCCGCATAGCGGGGAGAAGGACCGGAGAGAACAAGTCATGACTAATCTGGTCAAGAAACGCTCAACTTTGGTCATTGTAGCCATAGGGATTCTGGTTCTTTTTGGCGCAGTGCTAATCCAGATTGGCGGGAGGACAAGTTCGCCAGTCGGGTCAAGCATCACTAGCTCGAGCGCAACTAGCTCGAGCGCCAGCACGTCTTTGACACAACAGAAATCCACGTCCAGCTCGAGTTCACGCGGAGGGGTCTACATCATCATAGGATTTAGTGAAGTCTACAGCTCGCTATTTGCCACACCGAGCGTTACCCTGAATTATACAGCCACGGTCAGCCTGCTCGACACGCCGGCAGGCCCCGTCAACGTCACCCTCTCAACGACATCGGCAGTCCCGGGAGTCACTTTGACAGTGAGCCCAAAAGAATTCACCTTCTCTGGAACCCAGGAAACCGTCAGCGTCGGAATCTCGGTCGCCCCCACGGTGAACTCGACGAATCTGCCGGTCAAGATCGTCGCGAGCACCGCGAACGGCAATGCAAGTTCGGCGTTCGACTTCGTCTTGGACACAGACCTCGTCGTCGTTCTGCCCTTTGGAGGGGTGACGCCACCGACTCTGCACGTAAGCGTGGGGCAAGAGGTTACCTGGCTGAATCTCATGGGGAACCAAGCCGGCGACCCGGTCGTCGCAAACGTGGCGCTTGTGGACGGCTCAGCAGCTTCACCTACGATGTTCCTGAACGATGTGTGGTCACACGCATTCGACAAACCAGGTACGTATCCCTATCAGGTGACCTTGACTGGGACCCCGACCGCCTCTGGAGTGGTCATCGTCGGATGAGAGGACTCATAGGATCATTGGGATTCTCCCTCCCGTTCTCAACTACGCCCCTACGTACCAAACTATCCAGCGTAACGGCGCGAGTAACGCGTTTCGGCGCAGAAAACCAGAAGGTCATCAATGAATAATGCTTGAGGCTCAGTCGCGTCGCAGTCGCTTGAGAGTTGGACTGACCATCGCCATCGGACTGTTGTTAATGGTCTCGGCGCTGGCGTATTATCAGAACAGGCAGTCTTTCGGTGGGGGTTTCTCCGCTCAGACCTTCTCGAGTCAGTCTTCGGGTGGGAGTTCCCCTGGTCAGACTTCCTCGAAGCCGAGCTCAGGCGCAACCCCGAGTCCCTTGCTCGCGCTTTCGGGAAAGATACCTCTGGGGATGACCCAGGGGCGAATAGATCACATGTCAGTCGACTTGAGCCGGGGATTGCTGTTCGTGGCTGGTTATGGAAACAACACGGTGGGCATTGTCGACCTCAAATCAGGTCACCTGGTCCGCTCAATCGGCGGTCTCAACGGCCCACAAGGAGTGGCATACATTCCTGATGCGGGGCGATTATTCGTCAGCAACGCTGGAAATGGGACTGTCGACATCTTCGATGGAAATTCGTACGCGTTGGTTGGAAAAATCGACCTGCCCGGAGATGCTGATAATATGCGTTATGTCACCAGCACCAGGCTCCTTTACGTCGGGTATGGGTCGGGAGGAATCGCAGCGATAAACACGACTTCGGACTCTGTGGTGATGACCAGCATCCTACCCTCCCATCCGGAGTCTTTCCAGGTCGAGACCAACGGCCGAGCAATCTACGTGAACGTCCCGAGATCCAACCTCATAATGGCCGTCGATAGGACCACCGGCAATCCCATCTTGAACCGCTCTATGAGCGGGAGCAACTTTCCAATGGCGCTCGACGAGGCCGACGGTAGGCTCTTCATCGCTACATGGAGCCCGTCGGAGCTCAGGGTGCTTGATACCTCGACGCCCTCCCTGAGGAGCGTGGCGAACGTGACGATAGCAAGCGACGCTGACGACATCTACTATGACTCAATCCACGGGTTGGTCTATGTGTCGTGCGGAGAAGGGTACCTCGAAGTTGTAAAGCAAACCGACCCCAATCATTACAATCTGGTCCAGACGATTGCCACGGGCCCGGGCGCGCGGACGTCGCTGTTCGTTCCCGAACTCGGCTCGATCTACGTGGCGGTGCCGGAGAGTCTTGGTCAGCAGGCCGAGTTGCTGGTCTATTCGACCTCCATCTCGACGGACTCTACAAGTTCCAGTTCTGTGAGCTCGGTAAGCTCTGGCCCCTCATCAGCCTCTCTCTCTCTTGACCGTTTGAGCGGCCCTACGGGTACGGTTGTCGCTCTCTCCGGAGGAGGTTACAATCCGGGTTCTCGGTATCAGGTCTGCGTTGGTACCGTTGGCAAGACTGTTTGTGGCTTCAATTATGTTGGTTCGGGATACCTTTCTTCGATAGGACAGTTTGCTGCATTAGGAAACTTCACCGCTGACTCCGGTGGAGGAATCCCGCCTGGAACCTACGCGACTATACCCGATCTATTTGGGGGAAGTTATGTTATCGCAGTCGTGATTGAAGGGAAAAGCGACTTTCTCGTCTCAACACCTTTCACGGTGACGCCACCAACCCTATCCATAAACACCAACAGGGTAGTAGCCGGCACCAATGTCACCCTCACCGGTGGCAACTACACTGCAGGAACCACTTACACGGTTTGTTTGGTTCCCCAAGGGACAGTCGACTGCGGATATATGGGTGATCGCGAGGAGACGCCTCCTGGCATTTGGATCGGAACTTTTACCGCTGACTCAAGTGGAAATATCCCCTTGGGGACAAAAGTTACCATTCCCGTCACGCCACCCCCTGGGGAATACGCGATTGGAATTTTTATTCCGAGTGGCGGGTTCATACTTATTTCCACCGCGTCGTTCTCGCTGGACAGCCCGACCTAGCGACATCTGGACACTCGATTATATAGCTCTCCTGATCGTTGAGGAAAGCTTCCGACACCAGGAACAGATTGTTTGCCCTCACGACGCTCGAGATGACCCGGGACAACTCTAGGCTCTTGTCACGCTGGTCACTTCAAAGAGCGTGTTTGAAGTGCTGGGGAATTGCTGATACGAATATACAGCCAGCTTGACATTCGCCCCCGGAACGGTTGCAATCTTAACGGTGAAATTGCTATATGAGGAGCTTGGGGCCGCGAGGTCATACGTGATGACATCCATCTGCGTGGGTCCTATGCTTTGCACACCCTCCGCTGTTCTCTGCAGTTCCGCGAGTACCGTGGTATTGTAACTGAGACTTAAAACGAGCGAAAAAGAGGCTATGAAGGTTTGCGTGTATACCGTGGCGGTCGGTCTGGTGTAATTCTTGTCACCAAGGACGTCCACCCTGTCTACAGAGCCCTGCTGGTTGAACCATGCGATCTCCGATGTTTTATCATCTAGGTTCGTGAACTCGACCTTGTAATGGTTTGTAGAGTTAAGCAATGCCTGACCCAAGACGGCGTAGGAGAAGTGAGACGCAGCCTGATCCTGAACCTCCCCATCATAAAAGTCAACGTAGCTAGTTGTAATGGTCATTTGTGAAAAGTTTCCGAACAAGTCTAGGATGCTGTTGGGTTGCCGGGCCTCGCTGTTGGATAATGCTGTTCCTGTCGATAACGAAGATGAGGTTGTTTGAGGTCCATTGCCGGGAACGCTTGGTCGGCTTGATCCGAGTGCGACATAAACGCCGGTCGCGATAATCAAGAGAAGAGGAATGGCAATAGCTATTTTTCTCGTAATGGTCATTCCGCACCTTGAGGACTTCATCGTCCCGCCTCACCATCGCGTGGGCAGGAGGTAACTGGAGATTGGTCAGAAACGCGCGAAGGTCGTCGTGGGGACCATGGCTCAATCGCTTTTTTCTCAGGTCTGAAACAGGCCATGATGCGTCTCTTTTTCGCAGACATGTGGTTGGCGCGATCGAGGAGATTATCGACACCGGAAAGCCGATTGCTTATGCGTCCCGCCGACAAGATTCCAGTCATCATCGAGAATTTAAGGTAAGACAATGATCTCCCCGGTAATTGACGGCTCTGCATAATCGTAGTATCGGTAAGTACCTGGTTGTGTGAAGGTGTAGCTCCAACTTGCGGTCGGCGGAAGTGGGCCTGACGTCAGGGTCATATTCAAGAAGACTATCTGATGGAACGCATCGCCGTTTACTGGGCCATCCAAGCTTACCCAGGTTACGGAATCGCCTGCCTTCACGGTCAGGTTTGAGAAGGCTGAGGCGCCCGGTAGTAGCACGAGGTTCCGTTGAACATGGAAGTCAAAGGTCTGGTTGGCTAAGCCCTTCGGGCCGTTGCCTCAATCGTCGCATTATAAGCTCCAGCGTCCATCGCACCGGAACTGTGGACTCGCAAATAGGCACTACATATTCCGCAGCCCGACATTGTGAGGGAACTGGGGGGACCAAATTCGAACGAGAGACCGGTAGGGGCCACTACAGATAGAGAGTAATTTCCTGTAATATCGCCACCATTATAGAACGCGACTGTGAAGTTTGCGCTTCCCCCTAGGGGAACTAAGTGGGCAGTCGGAATAACGTTCATGGCCATGAAGAACCAACTTGAGGTGTTTCGTGCCCTATTTGCCGTGTTCGTGAATGGCTGCACAGTACTTGTCGTGTTACGGTTCTTGACTGGCCGAACCAAGCCTCCGCCCATAACCATGGCTGTCAAGCTGAGGCCGACCAAGATTGTGATTGCAACGACTCGCTTGTTCACTGCCCGCATCTAGAGCGGTTCAGGTCTCTATATACGTAGATAATCTATGTATGTAGCTGTTCTACCTAACAAACGGTATAAAAGCTGGAAGTCGCGAAAACGTCGAGGGTCGCGGCCGATTCCCCATCCGAGGAGCTGAAGGAAATATCCGAGGTCGTCGATTACGAAGTGATGCCCATCATGGACACGTTCGGAATCCAATCACTGGGGACGGATTGTCGAAGATGTTCGTCGCGTGGTTTGTCCGGATGCCTCCACAAGAGCAAGACTTGGAGAGCAACCACGGATCCCCAGAGGACTGACAGTGCGGCTCAATTGACATCTGCAGTGATTGGAAATAAGACGGGCTCATTCATCAGACAATTCCTCCGCATTGCGAAGGTGAACACCCTTTACGAGGCTTTCTGAGGAGGGGCGCTGAAGGGATTCTCATCGCTGTAATACTTGCGGTCACTCGGGGGCGATAGTGAGGGAGAAGGGGCTCGGACTCGTTTATCTCCTCAATGAAGCCTTTGCTTCAAATTCTTCAGGGGATTTCAGAGTTCTGAAGTTCGCGTAAAGCGAAATGTCGTAGGCGATCTTCAAGCCTCCGCCAATGAAGAACGGAAACGAGAGCGAGAGGAACTGGAGCGCATAACCTGCGAATGACGGACTGATCGCTTGCGACAGATTTCTGGAGGTATTGGTCAAGCTCGCAGCCGCCACTCGCTCCTGAGGGCTCACCAGGGCGACGACGTATGACTGCCGCGTGGGGACGTCCATCTGAGACAGAGCCATTCTACCCAGATAGAGCGCCATTGCTCCGACCAGGTTCGGTGCCAAGGGGACTAACATCAGAAGAAGGTTGGATGGAAGATGCGTGAAGACCATGGTGTTCACGAGCCCGATTCTCGTCGCAAGTTTCTCAGCCGCGAGAAACGAGAGTGCGGTAAGGAGCCCCGCTCCAAAGAAGACTAGAGAGATCTGCTCGAGAGAGGCGCCGAATCTCACATAGAACCAGTAGGAGACGAAGCTCTGCAAGACAAAACCTCCACCAAACGAGTCCAGGGCGAAGAGCCCCGAGAGCTTGGCCACCACGCGCTTTGATTCTGGAGAAAGGAGCGGGCGTGCCGCCTGTTTCGATTGCAGGAGCGCAGGCGATTCAACTCTGTCCGATAAAATCATGTAAAGGAGCAGGGTTGTCACTCCGATTAAGACATAGAGCCCAAACGAGGGCTTGAACGAGCCCACTAGCGTGAATCCATTGCTTTGCAAAATCGAGGGGAGGCCGCTTATCAGAGCTCCTGCAGAAGTTGCTAGCGTCCCTCCCACGCTATACCAAGCGAACGCTAGGGTCCTCCTCTCCTGATTGCAGGTCTGAGGAATTATCGCCTGCTCAACGGAGAGAAAGGGACCAACTTCTGTGCCCGTCACATTTATCGTTCCAACCAGGGCGGCGAAAAGGAGAGCTACGTAGTTCGTCGAAATGATGAAAGTGCCGCCCGCAAGCGACATCAGGGCCGCGAACAGAACCAGCAGTCTCCGGCGCCCAATCCTCCGTTCTAGGATGCTGCTCAGAATCGTAAAGACGGCAGAGCTTACCAAGGTCGCGGTGAGGATGACTCCTATCCCGACTTCGTCGACGCCCAAGAGCTTCAGGTAGATTTCGAGAACTATGCTGAGGAATCCGTAACCTATGCCTCTAACAATTCTTGCGAGTAGGAGAATTTTTCCATCTTTGTTCATCCAAGAGAGCGTGGAAATTACCTCCGCACGCTAACGTCGATAGATGGTTTGATATCGCTTGGGATTGAAAATCGAAACGCCTCGATTAGTTCGGTTGCCATCCCCTCAGACTCTCGATTGCCCGGAGGAAGATTTCCTTCCTTTGATGCTTGTTGTCTGATGCCATGGAGACTCTTATGATTGGCAGGGTTGCTCCTCGTCCTAAGAACTTACGAAGCCTTTCCCTGCATTCGCCTGGGGTTCCATAAACAGAAAAAGCATCAAGCATCTCGCTGCTGATAAGAGAAAGCGCCGCTTCCTTGTCTCCTTTGAGGTAGGATTCTCTTATCTTCAGCACTTCAGCTCCGAATGTGGATTTCTCGATGACGGGATTCAGTTCCGGATATGAGAGGTAGAAGAGTATGTCTTCTTTCGCCGCCTCAATCGCCTCCTCACCGTCCTCAGCGACGGCGTAGATTACGCTGTGTCCTATCTCGATCTTGGACGGGTCTCTTCCCACCGACTGCGCCCCATCAGCTATCTTTTCGCAGGCGAACTTCACGTACTCGGGCGTGCTGATAGAGTTGAGAATGACTCCGTCTGCCACCTTGCCTGCGAGTTCGAGCATCTTGGGGGCTGAGGAGCCGAAATAGATCGGGATTTCTTGGGGCCTGGCTGAGAGCTTGGGGAACTTCTCGAGGTTGAAGAACTTGCCGCGATAGGTTACATCTTCTCCTGATAGCAACTGCCTGATAATCTCGACATACTCTCTCATCCTTTCAAGACGTCGTGCCTGCTTGATCCCGAAGTACTGTTCTGTCCTGTTCCTATACCCGACCCCGAGGCCCAGAAATCCCACCCTACCATGAGAGATTTCGTTCAAGGTTGACGCTCCCATCGCAATCTGAAAAGGCGTGCGCGTGTAGATTGGAATCACGCTTGTTCCAAGGTTCACCTTGTTCGTGTTAGACGCTATGGCAGACGCCAGAGCGAAACCGTCCCGGTAAAACGACTCGGCAACCGTAATGTGGCTGAAGCCTGCTCCTTCTGCCGCTACGGAACACGCTACTATGTCATCGATTGGCATTTTGAGGACACTGAAGAACATCAAGGCGAGCTTCAAATTCTATATCTCCTCGTAAACTGAAGCGCGGCAACTTCCCGGAAGGAACGCGTGGAGGCGCTGTCTTGCTTGGTCAAAAGCCGTCGTATGCGCCCCTTCTTCGGTCTTTATCTGCTCGTCCACGACGAATTCAAGAGTATCGATCACGTCAACGACTCCCGGTCTCCCAATGGCGCAGTACAGCCTTTTTCTTTGCGGATTATACCAAATAGCATCTGGTGCCCCGGCGATTGGAACGGTGGCGATTTCTTTGCCAGTTTCGATATCCAGGACTACAACCGCATTTCCGTCGCAGGCGACGAACGCGCGGCCCTCATCTTTCTCGATGTCCAAACCGTGCGCGCCGGCCACAGCAATGGGCATGAAACGGCCCCGCATCGATTCTGCTGAAATTGCGAATAACCCAGACGGTTCTCTGATATTCACGAGGAAGAGATCCAGTCTCGCGTCATAAACGGACCAACGAGGCCTACCGGGTAGGCTGATTGTGGAGAGTACTCGCGTGAAGGATGAGCCAAGTATCCTTGCCGAATTATCGCCAACGTCTGCCACCAGAAGGCGCTTACGGTGAGTGTCCCACGCGAGCCCGTTAGGCCTCGAGCCTGCATGCATCTCGCTTACCACCTTCTCGGTCATCGCGTCAATGAGGAGAATCTTCCCTGTGCCTCTGGCTGCAGCGATTACAAGGCTTTCGTCTTGAGCACACAGGACTCCACTTGCTTCTTCGCATCCTGAGACAGTCGCAAGATGAGCAAGGCGTTCACCGTCGATAACCTCTACTGTATCATTCGCTGTGTGCGCTACGAACACCCTTCCGGTCGATAAATGGACGTCACCGTGGTCAAAACCACCCGATACGTGTCGGGGAAGGTCGATGATTCGAAGCTGTTTCAACACACTACGTTCATCGAACTCCCGCCTCAGTCGTCGAAGGGAACGCCTTAGGATAAGCCGAGAGGAAGCAGACCAAAATCACTTTTTCTTCTGCACCTTTAGCTGGCAGTCTGCGTAGAACGCGTCGTAGGTCGGGAACTGCCGCGACATGTTGTCATAATCATCCCTGGACAGGAGCTTGAAGCCTCTTGCTGTAGCCTTCAGACCAGCCGACTCTGGAGGGGGATCATGCGGAATCCTTGCATCTGCGCCCCTCACGATTTTCGCCAACTCCAAAAGTGCCGTATCCTTGAGGTTGTACTTCTTGATTATCGCGTCGAAACTGACGTGTTCTACCCCGTCCTCATGATAGTGTCCCAACTCTATACTTTCCGCGTCGAATGGTATGGCCGTCTCTTTTTTAGCAACCTCCCTCACCTTGTCAGCCGGTACAAAAAGGAACTCCGCTTCAGAGTCGACGAACTTTCTGATTAGCCATGGACAGGCTATTCTGTCCACATTTGCCCCGGCGCGTGTCACCCATTTCATTTTCAATCGCTTGAATGGATGCATAGGTAGATTATCTACTCATATAAGCGTACCCTCGCACATCGGTCATAAGGAACGCGTCGAAGTCGGTGACAATGCATATTTTGTTCGGGCGCTAACAATCAAATCATTTCTCAGCGTGTGCGTGCTCACAGTTCAGGTTAGCGGCAATAGAATAATAGGGAATACCTGAAGCGGATTTTTGATCGCACGCGCGCCAAGGAAGTGTGCAGCATCGGGCTCGATGTTTTCTTTCTAAACCAAGATGATATGAACTGACGCAGCCAAAACTCCTGCTATGCCCGCAGCCATTATTACGCACCATGCTGGCTGTTCCCGCTCCGTTAGGAGCCCCAGTGCTATGGCAGTAAAGGCAAACGCCCAAACACCGGTGCTTGCATCGGAAAGGCTAAAGGGGGTTACTGTCCAATCGGTATTCAGAGCCTCGTAGGCGCCATTGTTGCTCTGGAGAATGTTCCAAGCTGCGAAGCCTAGGAAGGTAGCGAGCGAGGCTATGATGAGTCGATAATGCTGCCGAGACCATTTCCACAAGGATAGGCTAGCGATTACAACTACCGCAGAGATTCCCGCAAGGAGAAGGACATGGTTCAGCGGGAGCATGCTCTACCTCGTCCCAGAAAGCATGCCGACGGGCGCGATTTTGCAGTAGGCGTAGGTTTCGACCTAAGTAGATTATCTACTTAAACCTAACCCGAAGTAGCCTGAGCGAGCCAAGAAAGAAGCTGCACGGTCGAATAAGGGATGCGAGGAAAACCCTTGGCCTTGAATGAAAGCGCTAGAACTTCTCGGACTTTTCGGACTTCTCTGGCTGCGGCTGTTGCTTTGCCTTCTCTACGATTTTTGTATACCCTGCGTTTAGTGTGATCGGCATCTGGTACGGCGTGTCGACCAAGACCACCGTTATCTCCTGCTTCGCCTGCTCGATCCTCGTGATCTTGGCCCTCATGCCCTTGAACGGCCCGGCCACGATCTCGACGGTGTCGCCCTCGCCCAGCTCCGCCACCAT
>Ga0307374_10013988_pt1 | contig 10986 bp, 10 predicted proteins | sample OX3MG_FD_202532 | JGI IMG/M metagenome (GOLD analysis project Ga0307374, IMG submission 202532) | Soil microbial communities from Risofladan, Vaasa, Finland - OX-3 | ecosystem: Environmental > Terrestrial > Soil > Coastal area > Acid sulfate soil | place: Finland: Risofladan, Vaasa | collected... | reverse complement strand
GTCCTTGATGGGCGGCGTGCGCGATTCGGTTCGTTTCCCCAGCCGAATCGTGCCGAGTTGCGTCAGCGATCCCACCGGCTGGGATTTTTTTCGCCGCACCAGGTCCACACCGGCCATGAACGTCGTGGCCACGGCGCCCATTCCCACGGTGAGCACTCCAAGTTTTCCCTTTGGCAGAGCAATCCCTGCGGACTTGCGCATTCTTGTATCTCCCGTCTTTCTGAAATTGTGCGGAGCAATGAAACTGCGTAGGACTGTCGTTCAAGCGGACCGGAATCCGCGAACCCCTGCGCGCAAGATCAATATCATGCGCGTATGCGCGCTGATTTGCAAACCAGAATCGCCAAATGCGCTCATGCGGATTTGTGCGGTTTGCCCTTCCGCTGCGTGCGCGGAGCGGCCGCAGCGGGACGTCTGCCGCGGGCCGGCGCGCCGGGCTTTTCCCGCAGGGCGCCCAGAAGCTTTTCGATGGAAAACGTGTTGATGACGTCTTTTTTCTCGATCCAGCCGCGCCGCGCCATCTGCACGCCGTAGCGCATGGCGGCCAGGCCCCGGGTGGAGTGCGCGTCGGTGGAGATCACAATCTTCACGCCGCGCTCCTTGGCCATGCGCAGGTGCGTATCTTTCAGGTCCAGGCGTTCCGGCGCGGCATTGCATTCCATGACGACGCCGTGTTTGTGCGCGGCGTCCAGGATCTGTTCCATGTCCACCGCATAGGCGTCCCGGCGCAGGATCAGCCGCCCGGTGGGGTGCCCGATGATTTGCGTGTACGGATTTTCGATGGCCGCGAGAATGCGCTCGGTCATTTCCGCCCGTTCCATATTCATGTACGAGTGGATGGACACCAGGATAATGTCGAGCTGGGAGAGCACTTCGTCATCCAAATCCAATTTTCCATTTTTCAGCACATCCACCTCGCTGCTGGCGAGGATTCGGATGCCCAGGTGTTTGTCGTTGGCGGCGCGGATTTTTCGGATCTGTTCGAGGGTGCGCTTTTCGTCCAGGCCATTGGCGACGGTCACCGCCTTGCTGTGATCGGTGAGCGCAATGTATTCGTAACCAAGATCTTTCGCGGCCAGCGCCATTTCCTCGATGGAGTTTTTTCCGTCGCTCGCCGTGGTGTGCATCTGCAGGTCGCCGCGAATGTCGGATAGCTCGATCAGGTGCGGCAGGCGATGCTCGGCCGCGGCGTCGATTTCTCCGGTATTCTCCCTCATTTCAGGAACAATGTAATCGAGGTCCAGCTTGGCGTAAATTTCCTGCTCGGTGGCGCGGGCCACGGGGCGTTCCCCTTTGAGTGTCGCCAGCGCGTATTCATTCAGCGTGTAGCCCGTCTTGTTCGCGCGGCCGCGCAGCGCGACGTTGTGCTCCTTCGATCCCGTAAAATAAAGCAGCGCCGCTCCAAAACTTTCCTTTTCCAGGATGCGCACGTCAATCTGCAAACCATTTTTCAAGACAAAGCTGACTTTATTTTCGCCGTGCGCAAGCGTCTGCTCGATGCCGGGAAACGTCAGGATATGCGCCGCGATGGATTCGACGGTTTTGGGCGTATGTTTGCCCGGCGAAAGCGTTACCAGCAGGTCGAGGTCTCCGACGGTTTCCTTGCCGCGCCGCAGCGAACCGGCGGGCGTAACCAGTTCCACCGGCTTTCCGAACGCGCGGATGTGCTTGGCAATGATTTCAGCTTCTTCGTCCGCCATGTCGATTGGAAAGCGCCCCGCGGATTTCTTGAATATCGCAATCGCTTTGAGGATGTTTCCCTCGGTTTTTTCACCAAAGCCTTCCAGGTCGCGCAGTTTGCCCTCGCGGGCAAGCTGTTCCACCTGTTCCACCGAACCGGCATGAAACTTTTTCCAGAGGTGGGCGACTTTTTTCGGTCCCAACGACTGCAATTCGAGAAGATGGAGAATGCTTTCCGGATATTTTTTGAGGAGTTTTGTGCGCAGCGAATAATCGCCGGTCTTGAGGATTTCCTGAATGTGGTCGGCCAAGCCTTCGCCGATGCCGGGCAAGGCGGTGAGTTTCTTGCGATCCGTGGCAAGCTCTTCGATGGATTCCGGCAAACCATCGATCAGCTGCGCCGCCCGCTCGTAGCTGCGGTAGCGGCCGATCATGGCGCCGTCGATTTCGAGCAGTTGCGCCGTTTCCCGCAGGACGCGAGCGACTTCGCGATTGTCCATATGTGCGCCCCCGGTTCTACTGCCCGAGGATGTAAGCAAACATCAGGGGCGCCACGATGGACGCGTCGGATTCGATGACGAAGCGCGGCGTGGACACATCGAGTTTTCCCCAGGTGATTTTTTCGTTGGGTACGGCCCCGCTGTAGGAGCCGTATGACGTCGTGCTGTCGGAAATCTGGCAGAAGTATCCCCAGAGGCGGCACTTCTCGCGAAGGTCCTGCGTGATCAGGGGAACCACGCAGATGGGGAAGTCTCCCGCGATGCCGCCGGCGATCTGGAAGAAGCCGATCGGCTCCTCCGCGGAATTCGCGCGATACCAGTCGATCAGGCAGGCCATCTGTTCCACGCCGGATTTCACGACGTGAAAGTTGGAAACATCCTTGCGGACCACGTTGGCGACAAAAATATTTCCCAGCGTGGAATCTTCCCAGCCGGGCGTGAAGATGGGCAGGTTCTTCTCGCACGCGGCGATGACCCAGGAATCCTTCGGGTCGATATCGTAAAAATCCTTGATCGAGTCTTCGCGAATGAGCTGGTACATGTATTCATACGGGAAGTAGCGCTGCTTTTCCTTGTCGGCCTTCTGCCAGAGTTTGAGCACCTGCCGCTCGATGCGGCGCATGGCTTCTTCTTCCGGGATGCACGTATCGGTGACGCGATTCATTCCGCGATCGCGCAGCGCGACTTCTTCGGCATTGCTCAGATTGCGGTAGTGCGGCACGCGTTCGTAGTGGGTGTGTGCGACAAGATTAAAAATGTCTTCTTCCAGGTTGGCTCCGGTCGTGCATATGCCGTGCACTTTGTCCTGCCGGATCATCTCGGCGAGCGAAAGCCCCAGTTCCGCCGTGCTCATCGCTCCAGCCATGGTCATGAACATCTTCCCGCCGCGCGCCAGGTGCGCGATGTAGGCCTGCGAGGCATCCACGACGACAGCCGCGTTGAAATGCCGGTAATTGTGTTTGATGAAATCCCGTACGCTCATGTCCGCCTTTCCCTCCGAAAACATTTCATGGAGCGCTTGCTGGGCGAAATCCTATGCTACGCGCGCCGATGATTCAAGCGGAGAACACGGAATTTTAAAAAAAAACAGTCGTGGCGGGAGCCGCACGAAGGAGCCGCGGGAAAGACAACTGCAGATGCGCGAATCGTGGAAGTTGCGGCAAAAAACAAAAATGCAATCGCAGTGCGACCTTTAACGAAATCGTTTCCGGAAGCGCATGTAATACAGAAGGCCGCAGATGGATTTCGCGTCGCGCAGCGTGCCGCGCTCGATCATCGACTCCGCCTGTTTCAAAGTAAAAATTCGCGGCGTGATTTTTTCGTCCTCTTCCGGCTGCGCGGCGCCCGCGGCCAGTCCTTCCGCAGCGAAGATCCACATCCATTCGTTCACAAAGCCGGGAGTGGGCACCACGCGCATCAATTTCCGCATGCGCCTGGCCCTGTATCCGGTCTCCTCGATCAGTTCCCGGCGCGCGCCCGCCACGGGAGTTTCCCCCGGTTCCTTGCGCCCCGCCACCAGCTCCCAGAGAAATTCGCCGACCGAGTGGCGATACTGGCGGATCAGGAGCACGCGCCCGTCGTTGAAAATGGGCAGCACCACCACCGATCCGGGATGCACGATGACGTCCCGCTCGGCGCGCACGCCGCCGGGCTCCATCACCGTGTCACGCTGCAGGCGAAACACTTTGCCCTGATAGAGAACCTTGCTCTTGAGAAGTTTCGCCCGTGCCTTTGCCAATTCCGCCTCCCGTGGAGCGAGATTTTCCATCGGAACCCTGGCCGCCGCAGACGCTGGGGAAACGCAGCCGCTCCCGGAAATCTTAACAGGGAATGCGCCTCGCCGCCGGTTGAACCTGGGGTACGGGTCGCATATACTTTGCAGGCAGCGTTTCAAGCGGTTTTATGCAAATCGACACACTGATCGTCGACGACGAAAAGCCGGCGCGCGATGAACTGGCGTACCTACTGAAAAGCTTTCCCGAAGTGCGCCTGGTCGGCCAGGGGAAAAATGGCGTGGAAGCGCTCGCCCTCATCAAGGAACATTCCCCGGACCTGGTATTTCTTGACGTGCAGATGCCGGGCCTCAACGGTTTCGGCGTGATCAAGAAATTGATGGACCGCAGGGGAAAACTCCCTCAAATCGTCTTCGCGACCGCCTATGACAACTATGCCGTGCAGGCGTTTGAAGTGAACGCCATCGACTACGTCCTGAAGCCGATCGAGAAGGGCCGCCTGGCCCGCGCCATTCAGCGCGCGAAAAAGGCGCTCGAAGCCGAAGCTTCGCCCAGCGAGCGGTTGGAAACGCTGGTCAGCCAGATCGGCGGGGGAAAGGCGCCTCCGGTCAAACTGCTGGTGAAGACGCAGCAGCGGCTGTTCCTGGTGGACGCGGAGGACGTCATCTTCGCTTCCATCGAGGACGGCACAATCACCGTGGTGGCGCGCGAAGTCGAAGGCACGTCGAATTACAGGACGATCGAGGAACTCCAGTCGTCGCTGGAATCGGATATTTTCTGGCGCGCGCACCGGTCGTATCTGGTCAATATCAATCACATTAAGGAAGTCGTGCCGTGGTTCAAATCCAGCTACATGCTCAAGATGGCCGATAAGAAAGGCTCCGAAGTCCCGGTGAGCCGCGCGCAGACCAGGCATTTGCGAGAATTGCTGAAGATGTAGCCATTTCCGGGAAAGTCTTCAGGCTGTCTGATTTTTCCGCGCAAGAATTCGGAACCCTTCAGGTGGAAACCGATCCTGGTTAAACTTCTCCTTTGAAACAGCCTTCGCTTCAGGAATTTCCTCCTCCTGTGCTAGCATCGCTCGTACCTGCTACATGATGGACTTCTCCTTTAGCGACGATCAGCGATTGATTCGGGATACCGTTCGCCGGTTTATGGACGCCGAGGTGCGCCCGTCGATCCGCGCGCGCGACCTGGAAGAGAAGTTCGCCTCCAGGGAGCTGCGCAAGCTGGGAGAACTTGGCTGCTGTGGGATGTTGGTTCCCGAATCCTGGGGAGGCGCGGGAGCGGACACGGTTTCCTACGTTCTGATGCTCGAAGAAGTGGCCCGCGTGGACGCCGCAATGGCCGTGGCGCTGGCTGTGACCAATTCTCTTGCCGCCCTGGCGGTTCTGGAATACGGGACAGAGATTCAAAAGGAAAAATATCTGCGCCGATTGGCGCGCGGAGAAATTCTCGGCTCGTTTTGCCTGACCGAACCGCAGGCAGGATCGGACGCGGGCGCAATCGCTGCCACCGCGGATCGCAGGGACAGCACGTACCGCCTGAACGGAACGAAATCGTGGGTCACCACTGGCGGCGAGGCTGGAATCTATGTCGTCTTTGCCAAGACGGACCCATCGGCGGGTGCCCGGGGCGTGACCGCATTTCTGGTCGAGCCGTCATTTCCCGGTTTTCGAGTGGCGCGGTACGAGGATAAGATGGGGCTGCGCACTTCGCGTTCGGCCGAAATCGTATTTACCGATTGCGAAGTCCCGCTGGAAAATCGGCTGGGCGAGCAGGGCCAGGGCCTGAAAATCGCTCTGGATCTGCTGGATGGCGGCCGCGTGGGCATTGCCGCGCAAGCCCTCGGGATCGCGCAGGGAGCGCTCGAAGCGTCGGTCATATACGCCAGGCAGCGGCGCGCATTCGGAAAGACCATCAGCGAGTTTCAGGCTGTACAATGGATGCTCGCGGACATGCAGACCGAAATCGAGGCGGCGCGGGGACTGGTGCACAACGCCGCGTGGGTACGCGATAGGTCGCGCGGCTCGGGCGCGAGACCTGTCGGACCGGTCGCCTCGCGTGCAAAACTGTATGCTGGAGAAATGGTGAACCGCGTCGTTTATAAAGCCGTGCAGATCCACGGCAGCATGGGATATTCGCGCGAGTCCGATGTCGAACGAATGTACCGCGACGCCCGCGTGCTTACGATTTATGAGGGCACCAGCGAAATCCAGCGCATGATCATCGCGCGCGATTTGCTGAGCAGTGGCGCAGCCGCCCCATCCCATGCGAGGCGAACATGATTTCGAGCTGTCTTTGTAGCGCCCGCCTTCAGGCGGGCAGATTGTTAGATTCGCTGCGTCCATCCGCATCGGCAGGCGAGTGCCAAACAGCAAGGGAATCCGGGAGAAACATTTAGCGTGGATCAAAAGAAAAGAGTTTTGAGCGGCATGCGCCCCACCGGGCGCCTCCACATCGGGCATTACTTCGGCGCGCTCGAAAATTGGATCAAACTGCAGAACGACGCGCAGCACGAATGTTTCTTCTTCGTGGCGGACTGGCACGCGCTGACCTCGGACTACGCCGATACTTCCCAGGTCGCGCAGAACACCATCGAAATCGCCACCGACTGGCTGGCCGCGGGCCTGGATCCGGCGAAATGCACGATGTTCATTCAGTCGTCGGTGCCCGAGCACGCCGAGTTGAATTTGCTGTTGTCCATGGTGACGCCGCTCGGGTGGCTCGAGCGCGTCCCCACCTATAAAGAGGCGCTCGACAACGTCCAGGACAGGGATCTGCATACGTACGGATTTCTCGGATATCCGGTTCTGCAGTCGGCCGACATCGTTATCTACGACGCCGACCTTGTTCCCGTCGGCGAAGATCAGGTTGCCCATATCGAACTGACGCGGGAGATCGTACGGCGATTCAATTTCTTTTATGGTTTCCGGATCAAGCCGGAATTATTCACACGCGGAAACATTGAATTCCTTGCGCGACACGTGCACGACACGAAACGTTTGCCCTCCAACGGCAAGTCCTTCACCGAGGAGCAGAAAAGGGATCTTGCAAATTCCCTCAGAAAAGACGCTCTGGAACAGGGAGTGGACAACTTTCTCGATTCGACGAAGGACTATGGCCATCTATTTAGCCGCTCGACGATTCTTCGCGAGCCCGGCTCTCAGCTGACGCAATCCCCGCGCATTCCCGGCACCGACGGCCGGAAAATGTCCAAGAGCTACGGCAACTTCATATCGCTCAGCGAGCCGGACGAATCGATCCGCACGAAATCCCGCGCGATGATGACCGACCCGGCGCGCAAACGCCGCACCGATCCCGGCAATCCGGATGTCTGTCCGGTGTACGACTGGCACAAACTGTTTTCCCCGCCCGAAACGCTGGCGTGGTCGGCCGAAGGCTGCCGCACCGCGGGAATCGGCTGCATCGAGTGCAAGACGGCGATGGCCGACAACCTGATCAAGTGGATCGAACCGATTCGCGTGCGCCGCGAAGAGTACGCCGCGCAACCCGCCATGGTGCTGCGAATGCTTGACGATGGCTCGGCCAAGGCGCGCGAAACGGCCCAGAAAACGATGTCGCGCGTGCGCGAAGCAATTTTTAATTGGAAAGAGAAGCGCGAAGAGTTTGCTGGCCCGGTCGCACCTTCCAACAAAAACGTTCCGGTGGGGGAATAAACATGGGCTCACCCTACAAGATTCATCTGGACATGTACGACGGCCCCCTGGATCTCCTGCTGGATCTGATCAAGAAGCAGGAAATCGACATTCATAACATCCCCATCGCGAAGATCACCGGCCAGTATCTGGAATATCTGCACAAGCTCGAACAGCTCGACATGGACATCTCGGCCGATTTTATTTACATGGCCGCGACGCTGATCTACATCAAATCGAAAATGCTGCTGCCGGCCGATCCACTGGCGGGTCCCGAGGAACTGGAAGACCCGCGCGCTGAACTGGTGCACCGTCTGGTCGAACACGAAAAGTTCAAGAGCGCGGCGCAACTGCTCCACCAGCGCCAGCAGATCGAGGAGCACGTTTGGTCGAAGCCCGACCGCTCGCTGTACGAGGGCGAGGATGTGGAAGGGGAGCTGATCGTTTCGCTGGTGGACCTGGTGAAGGTGTTTCAGCAGGTGCTGGAGCGCCGCAAGGAAGTGGTGAAGATTGAATTGCATCACAATCAATTCACCGTGGCACAGATGATGGAATTGTTGCGCCAGCGGCTCGTGCTCGGAGAAGACGGCGTGGAACTGATCTCCTTTTTCGAGTCCTGCCCGTCGCGCCATGCCATGATTGTGGCCCTGCTGGCGGTGCTCGAACTGGTGCGATTGCACGCGATCATCCTGGTGCAGCCGGAATTGTTCTCGGAAATTCGATTGAGAAAGCACAAACTGTTCGATGTGGTGTTCTCGGGCGGCGAAACGCTGGGTGATTCGCCGCAGGAACCGCTTCGAGGAATTGACGAACAATATCAATGACCATGAATCCGATAGAGCTCAAGGGAGCTCTGGAAGCCATTATTTACGCCGCCGACGAACCCGCGACCCTGGATCAGATCGCCAATGCCGTCGGAGAAGACAAGAGCGTCGTGCGCGCCGCCCTGGACGAGATGATTGCTGGCTACTCCGGGGAAGAACGCGGCATGGAAATTCGCGCCGTTGCCGGCGGCTACCGGTTTTACACCAAACCGCAGCACCACGAAGTGGTTCGCCGGTTTATCAAGAGCCTGCGCCCGCCGCTCCGCCTGACCATGCCGGCGCTGGAGACGCTGGCCGTGATTTCCTACCGCCAGCCGGTGACTGGACCGGAAATCCAGGAAATTCGTGGCGTGAACGTCTCCGGCGTAATCAAGACGCTGCTGGAAAAACGCCTGATCACCACGGCGGGGCGCAAGGCCGTCATGGGCCGTCCGATCATGTACCGCACGTCGAAGGAATTCCTGATGCGTTTCGGCCTTTCCGATCTGGCGGAGTTGCCAAGCCTGAAAGAGTTTGAGCAACTGGCGCGCGCCGCGCTCGGTTCGGACGAGGGCATCGCTCCCATTGAGCCGGAACCGGAATCGCAGAATGAAGCCGAGGCGGTTTTCTCCGCCGATCACCCTGAAGCCGGCGACGCTCCTGAAATCGCCGACACCCCCGAAAACTCCAGCGCCACTGAAACCGGCGACGCGGCCAGCCCCGCCGATTCGGAAAACACTCCAGCCACGCAAGCATCGGATTCCGTGGAACCCGGAGCGCAACAATCGCAGGACCCGGCCGGTGCGGGAACGGAAGAAAGTCCGGATAATTCCACGGCGGAAAGTGCTTCCTAGGCAAAATTATGCTTGAGCGTCTGCAAAAAATTATTGCCCGCGCGGGAATCTCCTCGCGGCGCCATGCCGAGGAGTTGATTCGCAGCGGGCAGGTGCGCGTCAACGGGGTTGTGGTCACCGAAATGGGCGCGAAGGCCGATCCGGAGCGCGACCGTATCGAGGCCGCCGGAAAAGTCGCAAAAGCTTCCGAACAGCGCGCCTACGTGCTTCTCAACAAGCCTCCGGAAATTGTATCCACTTTGGCTGATCCCGAGGGGCGGCGCACGCTGCGCAATTTGCTTGTCGGCGTGTCCGAACGCGTATTTCCCGTCGGGCGTCTTGATTATGCCGCCAGTGGAATCGTTTTCCTGACCGACGATGGAGAACTGGCCAGCCGAATGCTGAAGGCGTCGCCCTTGCTGCCCCAGACATTTTGGATCAAGGTGAAGGGAAGACTGAGCGAAGAGCAGCTCAAAAGCCTGGCGACCGCGTTTCACGGGAAGATATTTCCCCTGCGCGCGCCGCATTCGGCGGGGAAGAATCCCCCGAATCCCTGGTACGAAGTGCAGATCACGGGGGTCCGAAAAGATTTGCTGCGCACGAATTTATTGAAGATGGGACACCGCGTCGAAAAAATGAGGCGAGTCAAGCTGGCGTCTCTGGAAATCGAAACCGTGCCGGAAGGGCATTACCGCCGCCTCGATCCGAAGGAAGTGGCGAAACTGGCTCGCGCGGTGGGCTTCGCTCTGGAAGGGAAAGCCCCGGATTTGAATCGGCCCAGGGAACAGCGCCGCAGACTCAAGAGGGTGAAATAGAAATCCGCGCATGGGAGTACAATCCCTGAAGCGCGCGAACACAGCGGAAAGCAGGAAGCAATGGCGCCGATGAGCAAATCTGAGATTTCCAATCCAAACGAGCCGGGAAAGATTACGCACCTGCTGGCCTCGTCTAAGGTCGTTGCCATCGTGGGATTGTCTTCCAAGCCGTATCGTCCCAGCTTTGGCGTTGCGAAATTTTTGCAGTCCTCCGGGTACCGCATTATTCCGGTGAATCCGAACGAGTCCGAGGTGCTGGGTGAGAAAGCCTACGCGCGCCTCGATGAGGTTGCCGATAAAATCGACATCGTTGATATTTTCCGGCGTTCCGAACATATTCCGGAGGTCGTCGACGCGGCCATTCGCAAGGGCGCACAGGCCGTGTGGATGCAGGAAGGCGTGAGGGACGAAGCTTCTGCCGAACGCGCCCGGAACGCTGGACTCACCGTCATCATGGATCGTTGCATCGCAAAAGAACTTTTTAAGCGCCACCAGTAGTAAGCCCGTCCGCGCTGAATGGCTGGGCGGCAGCGTTTTTCTCCCACAGGAAATCCAGAACAGCAAGCAGGATCGTCCTGTAGGCAGGCGGTGGCATTGCAGTCGGAAAAAATGTTTATGGTTGAGGCTTTCGCCGGTCCTTGAGCCGACGGATCTCCTCCATGCGTTGCCGGAGTCGCGCTTCGAATCCCTGATCGGTTGGCCGATAATACGTTTTTCCCGCAAGCGATTCGGGCAGGCAGGCCATGTCCGCGACCTTGTCCGCCTGGTCGTGCGCGTACTGATATCCCTTTCCGTATCCCAGATTTTTCATCAGGCTGGTCGCGGCGTTGCGAAGATGCAGCGGCACAGGCTCGGTTCGTGTGCGTTCCAGATCCCCGGTGACCGAGCCGTAGCCCGTATAAAGCGCGTTGGACTTGGGCGCAAGCGAGAGATAGACGGCGGCCTGCGCCAGGGCGAGATTGC
>Ga0307374_10013986_pt1 | contig 10987 bp, 10 predicted proteins | sample OX3MG_FD_202532 | JGI IMG/M metagenome (GOLD analysis project Ga0307374, IMG submission 202532) | Soil microbial communities from Risofladan, Vaasa, Finland - OX-3 | ecosystem: Environmental > Terrestrial > Soil > Coastal area > Acid sulfate soil | place: Finland: Risofladan, Vaasa | collected... | reverse complement strand
TTTGGACTTGGCACACTCCCCTTTGCAGTGGTCTCCTCCGATACGCAGCATTGTGGGGGCAGGGGGGCGGGAGAGGACGGTTCCATGGACGATTCAAAGGACGGTTCGGGCGCAGAATCCTGGGTCGTCATCGCGAGATTTTGCACCCTGTGCGAAGAGTTTTCGCCCTGCAGATTTTGCACCCCCGCAGATTTTTCGCTCCTCTTGTCTGACTCATGAATCTCGGCCAATAGGGAGGGATTGCCCTCAGTCATCAAGGGCAGGCTGTATAGGTTCGTTCCGTGCGGTCCCTGGTTCCTTGCAACGCTTAATTCTCCATTCTTGTTTAGGCGAGCAATAGAAACCTGTACCTGGCGGGGGCTTACCTTCGCTTCATGGCTGATCGTGTCAACGTGAGGTGGTCCCATGGGGTGAGACAAACAGTTAAGACACTGCCTGGCGTTCGATGGAATTGCATTGTACTGCGAGCGGGTTTCCCTGCAAAATGTGCACCAGTTGGTGAAGCGGAGGCAGGCTCTGCAGGAGTGCAACCTGGCAAGGAATAGCCAGTCCGAAACTCATCCGTTCGATGAGCGAGGGCGTGGTCGGGAGCGACTGCGCCCTCATCGAAAGGATAGATTTCGCCATGCCTGAGAAAACTCATAAAGGAAGATGCCGCGCAGCGGCCTCCTGGTTGGTTTGAGCCAGCAGACTGCGCTCGAATTCCGCGGGTGGCAAGTAGCCGAGCGCTGAGTGCAGGCGTTTTTGGTTGTAGACCTTTTCGAGAAACGTGCCGATGCCGGCGCGGGCCTCGGCCAGATTGTGATACTCGGTGCGGTAGACCTCTTCGTACTTCAGGGTTTTGATGAACGATTCGCACACCGCATTGTCCCAGGGATTGGCTTTGCGCGACATGCTGATGCGGACGCCGTGCTCCTGGAGCCGTTGAGTGTAGTCGCGGCTGGCGTATTGCACGCCGCGATCGGAGTGATGCACCAGTCCGGGCGCGGGTCGCCGATGCAGCAGGGCTTGGCGGAGCGCCTCCAGAGTCAGTGCCGCTTCCAGGGTGCGGTGCAACGCCCAGCCGATCACCCGCCGTGAAAACGCGTCCAGAATCACCGCCAGATAAACAAACTCCATCTCCAGGCGGACGTAGGTGATATCGGCCACCCAAAGCTGATCCAGACCGCTCAGCGACAGGGTGCGGGCCAGGTTGGGATACACCCGCAGGCCGTGATCGGAGTCCGTCGTCACTACGAACTTGCGCCGACGCAGGCACAGCAAATTGTCCTCGCGCATCCAGCGATAGACCCGCTTGTGATTCACCGCCCAGCCGCGCCGTTGCAACTCCACCGTCATCCGTGGCCGGCCGTAGCTGGGGAACTCCAAGGCAATCCGCTGGAGGGCGTCACGGAGTTCCATGTCCGGATTCGGTGTCGGAGGGTCGGGCGGAAAGCGATAAAAACCCGCCTGGCTCACGCTCGCCAAAGTACACCTCTGTTCCACCGTCAAAGCTTCGCCTCTCGCCCTTTGGGTTTGGATCTGCTCATAGACAGCGGTTTTCCATTTAAGGCCTGCAGCTTCCGCTGCTCGTCGATGCGCTGCAAGCACCCCTGCAAGAAATCGATCTCCAGCACCTGCTGGCCAATCTTCCGCTCCAGTTGGGCCACCCGGCCCTCTTCCCAGCGCCGCTTCCCCAAGCCCGGAAACGCGTTGCCGGTCCCCTGGCGGAACTCCCGTCGCCAGCGGTGCAGCACGTTCGGGTTCACTTCAAACGCCCGCGCCACCTCCGCAACAGAAGCCCCCAGGTCCAGCCGCTGGAGCGCGGCCAACTTGAACTCCTTCGTAAACTGCCGTCGAGACAAACCCATGACTCAATCCTCCCTTCAATGGCATTTTCATGCCATTCACTGAATTTTGAGTCTTAACCGTTTGTCTCAAAAATGGGGACCAGTCCAAACTCTTTCTGCCGCTTCCCCTGTCCTAATACTTACTTGCAGAAGTAAGCGCATTTGTAACCTGTTGATAATAAAGGTAAATCCTGCTCTAAGTCGATACGCGGATTAAAACAAGTAAGTACTAACATGGCATTCAGATACTTATCCAGTTTCATCGAACTTCCACCACGCTGTAAGTGTTCAGCGAAGGAACCACAAACCCAAGTCTCCCGCTTCGGGTGATCGGCGGCAAGGGTTGAACTTCGTCCGTATCAGGAGAGAAAACCGATATCTGGTTCATTTTCTCCGACCCAGGCACTAGGAGAGAGACCTCAACGTTTTCGACTTTAGGCATCCCTTCCACATCGTAGTTAACCAGGTGAACAAGGAACGCACCAGAGGATCTCAGGATGGACAGATTTGTTGCCACTGTGAGGGGCGCTTTCACTTCTAACGAGAGTTGATCCCCCGAGGCCCAACGAACAGCATCAACCAACTCCTGCCAATTAAGAGGAAGCTTCCAGTAGCGGCTGCTCATAGGAAGTCCTGTCGGCTTCTCGATGGATGGTTTCACATGAGGTATGTAAACCACCCGACCTCGCTGGACCGAATTGCGAATCGGGCCAGATATTGATTGTGTTCTATCACCCTCCAGTAACACTGCAATGCCATTGTCGAGAAACATCGATGACTTGGTCTTGAACAAATCTGCTAGTCCAAAATTGGGTCGAAGCACGCGCCCTTCTGTATAAAGGGAGGTGCACTCTGTCGCCACCAATCCACCACCGTTCTTCACATACCCTCGGATCAAATCGAGCTGCTCATTGCTCAAACACTCCTGGTCTGCCAAGACCAGGATTCGATACTTTGAAAGATCTTTCAGGTGCTGGTCGAAAATAATGTCAAACGGAATTTTGGCTTGAATCAATGCCTGCTCGAAAAGCCAAGTACTTTGATAAGGACGGTCACTATTGAAGGCGAGAGTTGCAAACGAATGAAGGACGGCGACATCCGCCGCACTCTCCATGTTCTGGAAAAGACGGAAATTCCTACTGAAAAATCGAATGTATCTCTTAGCGCCCTCAGAGAGCCTTTGAACGGAGCGAATGCCGCCTACCATCCCCAAACACTGTCTGTTGTACGCCATCGCCTCGGCCATTTCCAGCTTCATTTGCGCTTCGCTCGAAGACGGCCCGACATAGAGATTGGTCACGTAAGTGAAGATTCGGTTGTTTAGTCCAACGGCCATTTTGTATGTCCTGATCTTGGAGACGAGAACGCCTTCTGGCGTGACAGTTGCATCATTTCCCTCTTCCGACCACACCGCTTGCGTGTGCCCAAGCAAGCGGGGATAATCCACACCCTGGAGCCAATACGTGTTATTACCTGAAAGGCCACTTGCAGGGTTGTTTGCAACGGCCACTGCGGGATTGAGGCCATGAATGAACTCCGCCATCTCCTGGTAATAGCAGCTGAGGGACTGGCAGCGAAAGTCGGCCCACTCCTGGAACAGCGGATCTTCGATCGTGCTGAGTTCCCAATCGCAGCGTGGAGGGAGCACAAATTTCGGATCCTGAAACCCCAGCCGATTCTTTAGTTCCTCGGAGCTGTACTTAGAAGCAAGGAACCGGCGAAAGTCTTTGACCGCCAGTGGATGCTGAAATATGGCAGGCTCAGCTTGCATACTCGTGTTGTCGAAGTGAATCAGGTCAGCTTTCACCTCTTGGACTGCGATCCTTAGAACGCGCTTCATGTACTCTCGATACCCCGGATGCATGAAGTAGACTCGCTTCCTCCATTCTTGGTGAGGATAGGTTACCGGCTTCCCCAAGTAATCAGGAACAAACCAATCAGCAGCTTCTGGGGTTTCCAGCAAGAACGCCTCATAACAGATCGTACTGCCCACATAGACGCCCACGTTGATTCCGAACTTATGACAGAGACCGGCTAGTTTCTTGGCATCGCTGAAGCATCCTTGCTCAGCCACGAGTCCAAAACCCTTATAGAAGTAAACTATAGCCAGCGTCACGCCAAGTTTCTTCAGGTTCTCTACAGTCCCTTCAGTTTGTTCCGCATGCCAGTCGTCCTCTAGCCAAGTCCAGACCTTTCCGCGTCGCCGAAGAAATATAGGCGCATCATCCCAGCTTCCGACAATCACCAGGGGCCTCTCTTCGATCCATGCGGGTTGTCGATTAGAGATATTGGTCCTGGAGATGGCATTGTGTTGGCTCACCGCAATAGTGGGCAGTAAAGAGCTTGCCACGGTCGAGACGAGGAAGTCGCGTCGGCTTATTTCATCAAAAGCATTCGGTTCGCCTTTTTGTTGCATAACAATTGTCTCCCATTTTTCAGAAGAATAGCTTCAAGGGCAGTTGGCCTATTCTCGGATCATTCGCGCTCATAATGCTGCCAAACTCTGCGCCAAGCTATGTTGGGGATTTTCGAAATTCGCATGCTTAAAAATACCAAAGAATTCCGCCCGGAACTACAGCCTGAATCGTTCACTAAAGGTGGTGGGATTAAACCGGGCGCACTGAACTGAATGCACCCTTGCCAGCACTGCCGAAGTTTCCACGGCTGGGAGAGTAGCTGGTGAGCACCAATGCTGTCATTTCATTACGAATCGCCCCGCTTGACAGAGTTTACGCACCCAGAAAGAAGGAAGTTAGTCCTACTTCGAAGTGCGTGCTTTTGTCATCTGCGATAATCAAGTTGTACCCAAACCTTGATCGCCCAACTCAAGCTAATTTGCTGATCTTCTTAAACCAGATATCGGTCACCGTTAAGGGTGTTCGCTGCTACCTCCCTGCTGTGAGGGCCTAGTACTTACTTGTTTTAATTCGCGTATCGACTTAGAGCAGGATTTGTCTTTATTATCAACAGGTTAAAAATGCGCTTACTTCTGCAAGTAAGTACTAGTACTTACTTGCTTTAATTCGCGTATCGACTTAGAGCAGGATTTGCCTTTCTTATCAATAGGTTAAAAATGCGCTTACTTCTGCAAGTAAGTACTAGCTGGCCTAATCAGCGGCGGCAGCTGATGCGTTTGCCTGTAGGCCGTTGCAATCTGGTGGCTGCGCCGACCCGCCTGCTGCCACCGGTTATATTCCTGGTTGTAACGCTCTAAAATATTATTCAAGAAATAGGGCAAATTCTCACCCAGCCAAAGCTCCCGGTATTCTGCCCGAAGCAACATCGTCTGATGGCCCATATCCTCAATGCATTGATTAATTCGCCCGAGATAGTTGTAAAGCTGGTGACTATTGCTGGTATTGGCCTGCGCCTGCGAGTAAAGGTCAGCAATATACTTGGCATAGATGGTCTTCTGGCCGAGGAAATCAAACCTCCGCGCTGAAAAGATGACGTAATTCAGAAGATCGCCGTTCCGGCGCGCGTCCTTCCGATGCTGCCGGACACTGGCGATCACGTCTTCGGCCAGCAGTCGAATCTGGTGGGCCGCGGGCTGCCATCCGGCATAAAACTTCTGCCCCTGCGGGCTCATCGCGTTAATCCAGATCAGGTTGTCACCGCCGTCCCGGTGGATGGCGCTCCGGAGGACCTCGTGGATCTTGGTCAGCGTGTCAACTTCCTTGGCAAAGTTGTGGCCGTCGGCCCGGTAGAACGTCCAGTCCCAGGCGTTCGAGAATTGCTGGTCGTCCACCGTGTTTTGCCAGCTCTGGGCAGCGCCGTAAGCGAGCCCGTACCACGTATAGTTCACCATGCTCTCGCCGTCGTCCATCCACGTTGTGTTGAGAACGCCGGTGGCGCCCAGGTTTTTGCCGTCGGTTACAAACTGCCGGATGTTGGGTATCGCTTCCGAATAGTCCGGAAAAATACGACTCCAGTTGCTGACGCCCGGCGCGACCCAGACTTCAAGCCCCACATCGCGAAACGGCTTGATCTCTTTCACAAAAGATTTGCGCGGCGCGTAATCCCAGGGGATGGCAATCATGTCGTGAGGCAGATCGTGCAAATCCTCCGGATAGCGAATTCCCATGTCCCCCCAGAAAAGGATCTTGCGTTGGTACGGTTTGAGGACGCGGTCAACTTTGCGCAGATAGTCCACGTACACTTTGTCGTAGCCTTCCTTGGCCACCAGGGCTTTGGTCCGTCCCTGGCCCAGCTCGAAAGTTTCATCGGCGCCGATGTGGAAGAATGGTCCCGGGAAATACTTATTCAGATCGGCAAACATCTTGCCAATGAACTGGTAGGACTCGGGGACCGTAGGAGCGATCACTGCGCCGTAGGGAAGTTCGGCCATGTTCTGATAGCGTTCGTTTTCGAGCAGCATATGCAGGTGGCCGAAGGATTCCTGTTCCGGCACCACGGCCATGTGGTACTGCTTTGCAAAAGCGACTATTGGGGTCGCTTCCTCCGGCGTGATCGCGCCGCCCGGTTCTCCCGCCAGCGGCAAGCTCGGGTAGTCAAACATGTTCTGCATAAAAGGTGAATACAGGTTGATCTTGTATTGCGCCAGCAGATTGATCTCTCGCTCGATTGAGGTGAGCGTTGGAAGCGGGCCGCGGCTGATGTCAATGCTCACGCCCCGCCAGCGCATGGCAGGCCAGTCCACGATGGTGAGCACGGGGCTGTGGGCGGAGCCTCCGCCTTCGGCCGGGTGAAGCAACTGCCGCAGTGTCTGCACGCCGTAAAACAGCCCGGCCGCCGTCTTGCTCACCACGTCCGCTTCGCGGCTGGTCACCACCAGGACGTAGCCTTCCTCGTCGGCCTTGGCGGGAAACGCCACCCCGGCCCGCTGCAGGATATGTTCTCCAGTGCTGCTGTTGGTTCGCGCCAGAACGACGCGCGGCGATCCCGACGCGTGAGTCTTGATGGTGACTTCCACTCCGTCAATGGATTTCAGGTCCTGCTTCAGCAGGGAGGCGGCAAAGCGATCCTGAGCATTGTTGCTGCTAACTCCAATGGTCAGGTTGCTTTTGGTGACAAACTGGCCCTGGCCCATGCGGACCTGTTGCGGATAGGGCGTGATTGGCAATTCAGCTGCAGCAAGCGGCCAGCAGCTAAGGAATAATGCGAGTAGGAACGCAAAGCGGCGGAAATTCAAGACACTCCTCCAAGGAAATTTTGTGTTAAAAGCAAAAATAAAGCGTATCGCTTGCTGGCATATGAGGCACCCAAGTCATATGGGCAATCCTATCGAACCAATGCTGAGTGTGAAGTGCCTCCCGGTAACACTGGGAACCTCTTCACAGGCCAGGTACCCTCGCGAAGACTCGCCTAACTCCAATACTGTTGATATCAGACTGTACCACCATAGCCTTGGTGTCGCGACTTTGGAGACGCAATTGAATCCCAATCGGAACTGCCAAGCAACCGTACAAAAAGAGGACGCGAGTCACGTATCGATGAGCGGTGATCTTTAACTTGCTTTCCCGTCTAGCCTAACCGTAGAGCATCAAGAAGCCTCAGGTAGACGATCGTAACAGGGCTTGCGCCGAACGATAGCGCGGTAAAGGTCAGGCCGTCTCACGCGGAAGAAGGCCTGCATTTTTTCGCCTTTCAACCGCAGTTCCCGTCCTTGTGCGAGATCCACCTCACCGATAAGGAACTCCTCTTTGGGCTCGCGGGACTGGCAGATCACTTTGCCATCGGCGGCCAGCAGGGCAGAGCCTCCGCCTTCAATTCCTGCCGTCGGTTTGCCCTCTCGCTCCTCCACTCGATTCACAGTGACCAATGGAATCAGATTATAATAGACATGTTGGGGTGCCCACTGCATCGGCTGGCCATTGTTCAAGCACCAAACCAGCAAGTCGGCGCCGTTGAGGGTCAGACAGCGTGGCACCTCCGGGTAAACGCCATCATGGCAGATAAACAGACCTAGAGCGCCGAGTGCTGTTCTAAAATTACCCAAACGCGGACCCGGCAGAAAGAGTTGTTGCTCATTGAGATATGGAACCCGCGGGTCGTAAAAAAGATGGGTCTTGTGATAAAGGCCGATGAGTCCGTTTGGCCCAAGCAATGCCAGCGTGTTGTAGATTCCTTTATCAACTTTTTGAGGAAGACCGAAAATGATATGGCAGCCGCATTCCCGCGCCACCGCCGCAAACTCCCGGCTGGCCGGGCCCGGTATTGACTGGGCGTATGGGGCCATCCCTTCCCGCCGATATCCCACGGCGAAGAGTTCAGGAAACACCATCAGGTCGGGTTTCGCATGTCCGGCTTCTCTAGCCATGTGGAGCGCACGGCGGTAATTATCCTGGACGTCCTTCCTCGTTTCGATCTGCATCAGTGCTACGCGCAATCTGGATTTCGCCAAAGGTGGAACCTTGCAGTCCCCCACACTTTTCCCCTCGTTGGCCATAGCCAGCGCCGCGGCAGATGCTACTGGGCCACCCGAAAGAACCTTCAGAATTTCTCGCCGGGAATATTCCATGGATTGCCTCATCTAAACAAACTCAGTTTCTTGTAGCGAAAGATTCTCGAGAATCTTGGCGCCAAGGTATTCTTCATTCTTGTTCCTGTAGACTGCGTCGAACACGATGGGTGCTTGGCGAGCAATCGCCAGACTCTTGGCTATGGCTCGCGCTCTCTTGAACCTTGTGACGGGCACATCGGCATTTCAAAGTATTCTGGCAATATCAGTTCTAGTGCTTGGCTGCGTAAGTTAATAAAATAGTATTCCTGAATTGGTTCCCCTTGACTTCTCGCTTCCGCTAGTTGAGCGGTTTGACTGCTCCTTACGTCAGTGCGCAAACGCTTGGATGGCATCGCGAAGTCGGTCTTTACTCTTGAAGCTGGACCCGCACAGAGCTTTGCGAATAAGCAAGCTAAACCAAATGTCGATCTGGTTCAACCAACTGGCTGAGGTGGGCGTGGAATGAAACTGCACTCGACCCTCGTACCGAGCCTGCCAGCCGTCGTTCTTTTTATGCGTCCAATAGTTGTCGACCATCACATGAATCTCTTGGTCCACACCTCAGCTTCCGCTTCTTTCAACACCCAGATAATCTGTTCTTCCGTGAATCGGTTCTTCCGCATCGTGAGTTCTGCTTTCGGCTCTTATATCCCGGAAAACTCACATTTCAACTGCTCCAGTTCTTGGAGAGCCGGTCATCCGGAACTTATCAGACTCAACCTTCACTCGCCTTACCCAGCAAGCGAGCAAAAAATAGGCGATTACAAGAGGCGGCAACAGGCTGACCACCAAGAGCTCAATACCGTGCAATATGCTTTTGTTGGGAAGCGCCAACTCTCAAAAATTGCTGGTAGCGGTTGCTGTATTCCTTCACGAACTGATCCACCGCTTTACTGTAACTGAGATTAAATGCGTTCTGGCGGGGTACCCAAGTAACGATAATGCGGCGAGCCATGGAGGGCACAATCAAACGATTGTTCATCACCTTCATTGGCCTTCCGTCCACCGTTGCATTTTGGGGAGTCACAAACCATGGCATATGAATCACAATGTCCTTAGGTTCAGACCGAAATTGTGCATTCACATCGACCGTCATTCCATGCGCACTGAACATAGCCTTCAGACCCAATCCACCGAAGAAAGTGGGCGCATTGTCCACTACAATGGAATCCCCTGGTTTACACCACGCAGGCGAAAGAGCTGATAGCAAATGTAATTCATTGCCCTCTTCACGCAGTAACATGTTCCGAAGCAAGATGATGTACTCTGCTGCGAACCACCCATGAGGAGCCAAGTCTTCCCCGAAGTCTCGTGTCGTCCAAGGCAACGGTCCCACTTCCCACCCGGCATTGGTTGAGGAGGTATGGACGAGAACGGCATAAAGGTCTTTAACCGCTTGCTCCTGCTCGCCCCGCACGAGTTCAGCTTCGGTGTTTTTCATCGTTATGTAGTGGTGCAGGCGGCCAGCGTACGTCATCAGGCCCTCTCCGTATTTAGCGCGCGTAGCACGAATTGTGCCTGTAACCATGGGATCGAATGGGGGTAAAAGAACCTCAGGATAGAGAGTGTCCATGTTTCCCCAGTCCTGCCCTCCTTGAACATCAATGCCTGGCGGGATGTACCCATTGTCCTCAGATGTTACCTCCCTCAGCTTATTGATCAACACCTCGTGATAATTGTTGTAATCTTGCTGAAACTCTCTGACGTCTTGATCCGTTCCGACAGCTTTGGCTAGGATGATCGCTCCCCTCAGTCCATCCAGTCCCCAAAAATTGTGACCGCTGACATGAGCAACTACCTTTGTAAATTCGGCATCGTGGGGGTTGGTAGCAGGCATCAGGTGGAGCGGGTCGCTTTCCCGCGCGCGCTCCAGCCAATGGACGGCCCGGAGGACCGCCGGGAATACGCTATGCGCAAAGGCGCGGTCGTGAGAAAACTGATAGTAGAGGCCAAAGGCCCACAGAGCTTGCCCCCATCCGTCATATTGACCGGACTGGGAAATAAAAAGACCGTCAGGCTTCTGAAACTTCAGGAAGAATGGTAGGCTCTGCCGGACCAAATCCAGGTATCCCGCCACATCATATGCATTCATGATGTGCGCGCCGTCTCTCAACCAGAAAGCATGGTATTGGAGTTTATTGACCGTCTGGATGTAGTTGTCGCCCACATGATCTCTTGCCATCATATCGTAGACCAAGCTGGACCTAAATGTGTCCACAACTTTTCTTTCTGGTAACCGGATTTGAAGCCCTCGCGATAAGATTCCTTCCCACTTATCAACAGTTGCGCCCATCGCCTTCGAAAAGTCGATAGAACTCAGGCTTGCAAGCTTGTCAGTGTCATGCAATTCAATCGGTTCAACAGGCATCTTGAAAACCAATGTTTGTGACCCACCAGGGGAGAGGTGCAAAGCATATTGGGCCAGGAGTACAGGCGTATCACGAAGTACGTGGAGTTGACGGGATTTGGTATATAGTTCACTGCGTGTGGTCCACAGCATCGGCTTGGAGTTGAGTGGGAATTGATATACAACCTTTCCTGAACGTACAGCGTACGTCTTGCTAAACCCATACACCCAGTTTGGATTGAATTGCACGCCGGGTTGAGAATACTGACCTGGCTCGGAAGGCGCCACCGGTCTGCGGAATCGATGGTCGCCCAACCCAGATGGTTCAACGACTTTTCCTGCATACCG
>Ga0307374_10013985_pt1 | contig 10987 bp, 8 predicted proteins | sample OX3MG_FD_202532 | JGI IMG/M metagenome (GOLD analysis project Ga0307374, IMG submission 202532) | Soil microbial communities from Risofladan, Vaasa, Finland - OX-3 | ecosystem: Environmental > Terrestrial > Soil > Coastal area > Acid sulfate soil | place: Finland: Risofladan, Vaasa | collected... | reverse complement strand
GGGATCGGGGGGGACCAGCCGGCATATACTCAGCAATCCGGTGCACTACCGCGAAAGCTTCCAACGTTCCTTTGCCCTGTTTTATGGTGATCTCCGGGAGTATACCATCCTGGCCCTGCTTCCTTCCTACCTGGAACGCAGGCATTCTTCCCTGGTGTATATGGTGGATGATCTGGTCAGGGGAAGTGGTCAGGCTGAAAGTGGCTTTTTTCTGCAGGACCATAAAAGGTTGTTCGATCTGCTGAATGGACTTGAGGGGGCAGGGCGCAAAAGCTTTTTACTCGGGGTCACTTTTGCCCTGCTGGACTTTGCGGAGAAATACCCGATGAAACTGAAAAACACCATCGTGATGGAGACCGGGGGAATGAAGGGGAGACGCAAGGAGATAACTAGGCTGGAAGTACATGAGATCCTTAAAGAGAGGCTGGGAGTAGAATCCATCCATTCCGAATATGGCATGACAGAACTGCTTTCCCAGGCATATTCTACCGGCCGGGGAATATTCAGGAGCCCTCCCTGGATGCGGGTGCTGGTGCGGGAGATAGATGATCCGTTTAGCTGGGCTCCGGAGGGAATACCTGGAATTCTGCATGTGATCGATTTGGCCAATATTGATTCCTGTGCATTTATAGCCACGGAAGATACCGGCGTAATCCATCCCGGGGGTGAATTCGAGGTAACGGGAAGACTGGATCAAAGTGCATGGCGGGGCTGCAGCCTGATGACTGCCTGATGGGTAAAAGAATGGATTTACAGCAAGTTTGTACAGATCATTGTCCTGCCCCGGCTGCTGCTTTCCATGGCCAGTGATATGAGCCGGATGGTATTATACGCCTCTTCGGGACGTATAGGTAAGGGGTGGCCAGCAGTCAGGGTCAGATAAAGTTCCCGGTAATAATCGCCGAAATTGCCTGCCGGGGTAGGGTAGGGTTCCCGGATCACCACGCCCTGTTTTTCCGTATGCAGGATACCCCATTGATCCGGTAATTCCATTCCCCAGTCCGGTCCCAGGGGTAATTGTCCTGACCTGAGGAGTGCTTCCTGCGGGTCTTCCCCGTATTTGACGTAAGATCCCAGGGTGCCATGAACCTGGTATCGGGGGCCTGGTTCCCGGACCAGCATGCCGGATTTTAAGCGTACTTCTGTCAGATCATAACCCAGGCGGAGATCAAAATAATCGGTCACTTTAGCTCCAGGTCGCTGGGTTTTGATATTTGCCGTGATAGTTAACGGACTGCCGAACAGGCACAATGCCTGATCGATCAGGTGGGCACCCAGGTCAAAGAGTATTCCGCTTCCAGGCAGGTCCATTTCCCTCCAGGCTCCGGACCGAAGCTGCAGCCGGTACCGGTCATAATGAGCTTCGAATTCTGCGATATCCCCCAAAATGCCTGAATGAAGGATCTTTTGAATAGCCCGGAAATCGCCGGTATACCTCCGATTCTGGTAAACGCTCAGCACAACTCCTTTTTCTATGGCCAGTTTGATCAGGTCAATGGCTTCAGCTGGATTGACCGTAAATGGTTTTTCCACGACCACATGTTTGCCTGCTTCTATCGCCATGGCTGCCAGGGAAAAGTGACTTTCTGTGGGGGTGGTAATGATGATAAGGTCCAGTTCAGGATCTGCGATGCATTCTTCCATGGTTCTGCAGATCCGGATGCCTGGGTACCGTTCCCCGGAAAAGGAACTATGCCTTTCCAAGACCGACACAAGTTGGTATCCCGGGATCGTGGTGAGGAAGGGAGCATGAAATACCTGCCCGGAAATCCCAAAACCGACCAGGGCAGTGCGGATGGTATCGATCATTAGGGATTAAATGAGGGTACAAATTTGGTTTAAAAAGCTTTCTGTTTTTAAAATTTATTTGGCCCAAGGAAAACAGAAAACATACCTTTTTAAATAATGGACATTTTTTTAGGCATGTTTACGGGAATTCCACCCGCGAAGGTCATTTTTTTTAAAGGGGGAAATTTCCATCCCTATACTGATATTTACAAGGGCATCTCATCATGGGGAACCGGTCATCGGGGATAAGGGAAACAATATCAGCCCTGGTGTATGAAGGATTAGTTTCCGGTAGTTCATTTAGCGCAGGAGCTGAAGACAATCGCTACTTCCCATTCTGGAATGTCAACCGGAAATTAAATAGTAGGATCAGAAAGATCGTGCCATTTTCCTTAGGTATAATCTATTTTATAGTTTCCATAGGCTGGAGAACTGTCATTCTTAAAAGGATTGGCGGATTCAAGTCACAAATGCAACTTTTTGCTGATTAATAAATTTGTTAAACACTTTATTTGGCGATTCAAAGTTAAAACGTTTTCTAGGCCGGTTATTCAATTTGTTTTCAACGTATTTAATGGGCGGATTCAAGTTACAAATGCAACTTTTGTACTAATTGACATTAAAGATACATTCACATTTAAATAATTTAAATAGTATGCTTTTGGTTCTTAATTTGATAAAATGTGAGTAATCTGCTCTTAAAATAAAGTTGCATTTGTTTGTTGAATTCTCTTGTGTTAAAAAAGCTCATAAAAGCTTATATAAGCTCATTTCAATTTATATCATAGTTATTTTAGCTTATTTCATATTCAAAAAAGGCGGTACGAACAGTTTGAGGGCGGCAACTGTGGCAGCTTTACGACGTAATGAGCAAGGTGTATTGATGTGAGGCAGGAACAAGATTACAACGTAAGCTGGTGCATGTTTTTGGTGGCAAGGAAGGAAGGAAGACCGAGACTTTATTTCCTGTATTTGAAGCGTGGGTTAATAATGTTTAGGTTCCATCTTTGTATGACGAACCCGAAGCACGCGGACAATATTTTTTGTGTACCGGTATACGATCCTGTAACCATGCTTTTCAAAAGCACGGTAGCTGCCATCATTATTTGTTTTGTATTTATCGGGTGGATAAAACTCCGGGTTATCAATGGCTTTTTCTGCTGCTGTAATTATATCCTCTATTACCTTTCTGGCATTTTTAGGAGAGTCATTGCTTATGTATTTCCAGGCTGCCCGGATATGTTGTTGTGAAGGCGTTGTCCATACAACCTGATGCCGCTTTTTTACCATTGCTTTATTTTCTTTTTCATTGCAGCATGCGTAATAAAATTTCCTTTGCCGAACTCCGCTTCTGCGGCCTCCAGTTCTTTATTGTATTGTTCCAGACTGATACGTCCAGGATGATCTATCTCATCTTCCAAAAGCATATAGATGGCCTTTAATTTTTTATCATCGGCAACCTGCATATAGCTGGTTAGCTTTTTACGTAATGCTGTAGTTGTCATATCATATCGCTTTCTACAAATTTACTTTTTATTTTTTATACCTGGAGATCACAATTTGCGCCCTCCAACTTGAGATCACAATCTGGGACCTTAAGTTCTATATGCTTTTTAAGGTATCGTAAAATGCGATACGTAATTGGAGATCACAAATTGTGACCTCCAATTAGTTTGTTTTTATCCGAACGGATGATGCAGGCTTAATTGATACATCAGTGTATCCATTTCCTGAACAGCATATTTTTCTGTGCTGGTGATATATTTATGACCTGCCATGTATTGCACCTGTCTTTTATTATACTGCCTTAATCAGTGCAGTAATGGTTCGCCTTCGCACATTTTATCCGTGAGTACGGCTTTATAACTAAGGGCTTTAAAAAGGTCGTGTCCTTTTTTTCAATGAACTGGTATACCGATAAGATATATAACTCCTGTTACACTGTATATATGTAGCTGTTATTTTTATGCTGCCGGAAAAACCTGTTTGAGGATGGGGCTGATGAAAAAAATATATTGAACTCAAAACAGCTTCATCAATGGCGTTTTATACGTCGGCTTTAATGTTAGCCAGCTATGTTTCTCCTTCGTCGAAACCTGCTGGCTTTTTACATGCATAGCATTCAAAAAGAAATACATGAAAGTCTACGCCCGCTTAATAAGCTGCAATGGCAAGAACTGTTTCGTTTTTTTGTATAGCAAAGCTAAAATATACTGGAGTTTCCCTATAAACTTCAAATTGGATACAATTCCAGCTGTATAACACCTGACGATTTGCCAGTTTTCCCTTGGTAATCTATTGGATTAAATGCAGCATTGTCCTTCTTCAGGAGTTCATAAATACCATCAGCCATGGCATAATTAAAGAAGGAAGGAATTCCAAAGAATCGTTTGGATAAAATAAAGATCTTCTGGACCATGATGCGCATCTTCAGACTTAGTCCCATATAAATGCTGGTAAAGTAGGCAATGGCATTGACGATGACGGTGATATTACGTATGGCTGCATAGCTTCTCACTCTGAGGTCTTCCAGATGATATGATTGCTTGATATAGCGGTAGCATTCATCACATTTCCATCGGGTAAGGTAGATCTCCACGATTTTGTATATCGATTTACTTTCGAAGGTGTTGACCTGCGTCAAATTGGTCAACAGGACCATCGGATGATCACCGAAACCTTTGATTACCACCGCATAATACCACCGGTCATCTTTGCCATAAATGGCCACCTGGCCAATACCAAATTCAATATTGATCATCGTCTCCTTGCCATCATCAATTTTAGTGATCTGAGCCCGGTGATTCAAGGCCAGATGCTTTTGTAAGCCTTCAGCCTGAACGGGTACCACGCCGCCTCTCTTATTGTGGGTCAATAGCCACCGGTTCAGTTTCAGGCGGATGACAAAGGATAATTGTTCTGCATTAAAATATTCAAATAGGTTCACATCGTCTCCCTGCTGATCTCCCACCCAGGTACCGACTGTACCAATATAGCTTTTTACCTTACCGATAATGGTTTTCATCTTCTCCATGATGCTTACATATCCGGTTTCGGTGGAGGAAAAAGCCTCGCTGTATAAAGGGACAATTTTACTTCAGTTCCAGATTGGCTGCTGTCACCTGGCACAAGTGGTAACCCTTTGCCTTTTCATGGTCGCTACCATCATAAATGCCGCAAAGGTGTTCCATGGCCTTGGCATAGGGCTTCATGATATCTCCCGGGTCTATAGCAATAACCATATCCTCGGTGATTTTATCATCTCCTAGCCTGAGGATCCGATCATTGACCCTGTCAGTAAAATCTTCATCGGCCAGATTACGACTTAAGCGGTCTTCCGTTTTAATCAGTGGGATATCCTCCTGAAGGGAGCGGGCTATATTGGACAGCTTCACATCTTTACTCGCCTGAATACCATAGCACATCTCCTTGATCAGCCGCTGTTTGGGCTTTGAAAGTTCCTTGGAAATGATTCCTGAAAATTTGCTAAGTTGCCCCTTGAAACGGTTCGTCCGTATAGAGATAGCGTCCATGTTCGTATTATTGTTTAGTTTCCACTTGCATTATACGACATTGGGCGCTTCTTTTTGAGGAATCTTTATTCAACGACACTTTGGCAGCCAGGGGCTCCGGAAACATCACTAAAAAGAATTGGGAGGCCTTACATTTTCAAAAATCATTTACCCCCCCCGCCAGACTGCGTTTTAAACTAAAGGGGGCCAAATTTTGAGGAAACTTCAGCAGTATAAAGTATACCTTGTTGCCTTTAACCTTTTTTGCCTATTATATGCGGACCCTTTCCTACCTGGGGATTATTGCCCTGTTTTGCCTGAATGCCGGTTGTATTTCCCATAAAAATGAGATTGCAGTCACCGGACAAAGTTTTCAGAATGAAGTACAGCTACAGGAAAACCTGGTGTTTACCTTTAACCGGGAACTGTATCCTGATTCCCTTTTAGGAACATGGGATAGCACACATTATATCCGTTTTGAACCGGCTGTGGCGGGACGATTTAAATGGGATTATGCCAGTGAACTCCTTTTTTCCCCCAAGCAGGGTTTTGAACCTGGCACCCAGTATACGGCTACATTGACCAACAGGCTGTTGAGCCATGCAAAGAAAAATTATCAATTACCGGCCAACCCGGTATTCCATTTCCATACCCCCTACTTAGCGGTAACGGGAACGAATATTTCCTGGACAAGGGGAAAAACCCTGTCCAACCTCCTGGTACAGGCGGACCTGCAGTTTAATTATGATGTCAATCTGACACAGGCAGTCCATTATATTTCCCTCAGGTCAGATGGGAGAAAAATTGATTTTACGGTTACCGGATCTGGAACAGATAAAACCTTATCCCTGCAATTTCCGCCGATCAATGACCTGGACCAACAAACTCCGCTGACCATTTGGATAAAAAAGGGGATCAGTGTGGTAAACAGCCATTATACCTGTATGACAGATACCCTGGTTAAAGCAGTCATTCCATCCCGGTATAATTTGAGCATCACCAATGTACTGGCTGAACATACCGGTACGGAAGGCACTATTACAGTGTACACCTCCCAGCCCATGCTGGAAGACAGTCTTAAAAATGATATCACCCTGTCTCCTTCAGTGCATTTCGATGTACAGGTCAATGACCAGGGATTTCTCCTCATCAGCAAAGATTTTGATCCCAAAACCAACTATCAGCTGAACATATCACAGCAGGCTCAGGGCATTTTCGGAGGTATGATGAAAGCGCCATTCAGCCAGCAGGTGAGTTTCGGAAAATTGCAGCCTGCCATCAGCTTCGCAAATACCAAGGGCATATACCTTTCAGGCCTGGGTTACCGAAACCTGGCACTGAACATAGTGAGTGTCCCTCGGGTGAGGGTCACTGTGGTCAAGGTATATGAAAACAACCTGGAGAACTTTTTCAGTAAGGACATGGGAGAAAATTACGGCAGCAGTTCCTCAGATGATGATGATGATGGGGGGGATTACCAGTATTATGATGATGCAGATCTGGGAGATACCATATTTCAAAAAGATTATGATACCAAATCCCTCCCTTCCCTGAATGCTGCCCGAGTACTGCATTTGGATTTTCAGGATAAGATCAGGGATTTCAAAGGGATCTATGTGCTTACCGTAGCATCTACCAGCCAATACTGGATTACCCAGTCCAGGGTCATTGCTTTATCTGATATCGGCTTGATTGTCCGTAGTGAAAAGGATGCCATTTATGTTTTTGCCAATTCCATAAAAACAACCCAGCCAATAGCAGGAGCCAGTATTTCTTTCTATAGCAGCAATAACCAAAAATTATATACGGCCATGACCGGAAATGACGGGGTTGCCGTCTTTGATCATATCCGGGACCAGGTGCCTGGGTTTACGGTATCGATGGTTACCGCACGAAAGGATGCAGATTTTAACTGTCTGTTGTTCAGCCAGGCCGGCATTGAGACTTCCCGTTTCGATGTAGGAGGCAAAAGGAAAAATGATGCAGGTCTAGAGGCGATGATTTACGGAGACAGAAATTTATATCGTCCCGGAGAAACAATCCATATGTCTGTGATAGTCCGGGATGAACACTGGCAGTGCCCCGGAGAAATTCCTGTGAAGATAGTACTCAGCGCTCCGGATGGAAAGCCCTATGCTACTATTAGAAAGATTCTCAGTCATCAGGGTTCCTGTGAAACTGACATCCCTACCCTGAACAGTTCCATGACCGGTGACTATACGCTTTCCGTATATACGGGTAATGGGGTATTGCTTTCCAGTACTGATCTCAGCATTGAGGAATTCATACCTGACCGGATCAAGGTAAATCTGAACCTGGATAAGCCGGACTACGGCCCCGGCGATTCCATTCGGGCTTCCGGACATTCGGACAATTTATTTGGAACTCCGGCGGTTAACAGGAATTACCAATATGAACTTAATCTAGGGGAGGACCTTTTTACCCTGAAGCAATTTCCGGATTACCTGTTCAAATTGGAAAAGGATTTCAGTTTCAATTCCCAGGACCTGGAGGGTAAAACGGATGGAAAAGGGAACTGTACTAGTGTGATGATTATTTAATTATGAAACATAGTGTCTTGATAACTTTTTATCAGCATCCTGTCGGGTAAATTTCCATTCTATTTTGGCCTTGTCGTTATTCCTTTCATTTGACCAAGACAATACCTTTGATTCTAACGTTCCTTGATTTTCTATTCTGCCACCGGTACATTGTCTATCCATTATATTGATTTCTATTTCTGCCATGTTCAGCCAACTGCCATGTTTAGGAGTATAAATGAACTTGACCTTATTCTGGAGCCTTGCGGCCTTTCTTTTGCCAAACGTTTCCGTTAATGATCCTTCAAAGTGTGTATTCAAATTGTCAAGTACTAACTGGATGCAAATCGCATTCGGGAAATGCTTTTCCACCAGGTCTTCAACGAAATATGCAAAATCTTCCTTTTTCCTTGTATCTGTAACTTTTACTATCCGCATACCTGCTTTTGGGGCTACCGCTATAAATATGTTGCATGTCCCATTGCGTTTATATTCATAATCGTACTTTTCAGGCTTGCCTGGCTTTGCTTTAATTGGCTGACGGGTATCCTCCAGTAGCTGTTTGCTTTTTTCATCCATACAAATCATTGGTTGACTGGGATCATATGGCTGTTTATATAATTCCAATAACCTATACATCCTTGCACGGTATTCCTCTGTTATTTCCTGTATGCACCACATACGCCTTAGCCAAGGTTTAAATTCGTTTTTTTTAGCATCTTGCGAACGCTTCCATAGGTTATTGTTTCAAAGCCCCTTTGTTTTTTCAACTCCTTTACTAGCAATCTAATTGTCCACCTTCTTCTTCCGCTCGGAACAGGACCGCAGGCCAAGGCGGTAAGTTCAGCTTCATGAATGGTGGTATATTTTATCGGTTGTCCAGACCTGTTGTCTTCTGTTAGTGCCATCTCTAACCCATGCTCAAGGTATCTTTTTTTTATCCGCCAAATGGTTGTTCGATCTACTTCTAATAAATCTTCCATATCGGTAATTGCTATCCCTTTATTAAGAAATAGGAGAACTGTTGCTCGATTAAATTCTCTAAGACTAAGGTTTCCTGATTTCTTAAATGTCCTGAGATAATCCATTTCACTTTTATTAAGTTTGATACTCATAATTGATCATTTTGTTTTACAAATATACTAAAAGTTGCAAAACTTAATAATCATCACACTAGCCAATTCGCCATTCCCCGGGATGCCAGAGACGCGGGAGTGCTGAAGGGGAACATGATGCTGACGGTATTTGATGAGACCGGCCGTCCGGTGCATAGGTTCCGGAATTTCAAAGTATTTACCCAAAATATTTTTTATGGCATCAGACAGATGGATCAGTATGTCAGTACCAGGACCCCGGTGGAATTTCCCCTGGTGGCCACTGACCGGAACGGAAAGGTGCTAGATCAGGTAGCTGCTGAAGTCACCGTGGTCAGGAATGACTGGCAAACCGTGATCAGCAGTGAAGGAAACAATTATACCTATGTTTCTCAGAAAGTACCCAAGATTGTGCTCCATGAACACATGACTATCAGCGGTACCGGAACGGTGTTCATATTTACCCCTGATCAGAGCGGAGATTATGAAGTGAGGGTATCCAGGCCTGGTGCGGACAGCTATGTCATGGAGGAATTCTACGCATGGGGATGGGGAGATACCCAAAATTCCTCATTCGAAGTGAATAATGAAGGTAATGTGCAGATTACCACGGATAAAGATAGTTATACGGTGGGGGCACCCGTGAAAGTATTACTGACCACTCCATTTGATGGGAAGTTGCTGGTTACGGTGGAAAGAGACCATTTGATTAAATATTTATATCTCAACACTGTGAAAAAGTCTGCCTCACTGACGCTGCAGACGGATGCGGATTATCTGCCCAATGTATATATTACAGCGACCCTGATCAGGCCAATGGATAATAATTTCATGCCCCTGACTGTTGCCCATGGGTACAAACCGATTATGGTTAATGATCCGGCTTCTTACTTGCCGGTCAGCGTAAGCGCTGTCATGCATTCCAGGTCAAAGACCAGACAGATCATCACCGTTAAAACGAGGCCAGGAGCCTCGGTCACCATTGTCGCCGTGGATGAGGGTATTCTCCAGGTGAAGGATTACCAGACTCCCGACCCGCATGGCTATTTTTACCAAAAACAGGCCTTGCAGGTCAAAGGATATGACATTTATCCCTTTCTGCTTCCGGAAATCACCGGTAAATCCAGTACTGGGGGTGATGAAACGGCCAAGCAACTTCAGCTCCGGGTGAATCCGGATTTTGTGAACCGGGTCAGGCTGGTGTCTTTCTGGAGCGGAATAAAAGTGGCAAACGGGTATGGGCTGATACATTTTCCCATTGATATACCACAGTTTTCCGGGGATATCCGAGTCATGGCCCTGGCATATGATGGAAATGCTTTCGGGTCTGGTGACCGGCATATCAAAGTATCCGATCCGGTGGTTATCAGCACCGCACTTCCCCGATTCTTGAGTCCAAAGGATACTGTTCTAGTACCTGTCACCCTGACCAATACCACTGGTTCGGGTGGCTTGGCCAGGATCACCCTGATTTGCAGCGGCCCCCTGGGGGTAGTGGGAGGTTCTTCCCGGAATGCCGAACTGGGAGCGGGAGCGGAAAACCGGGTACTGTTCAAAGTATATGCCAGGCAGCAGATTGGGGCAGGCAAGGTAACGGTATCGGTAAGAGCCATGAATCAGACTTTCACGGATGAAACCGATATGAGCATCCGGCCCCCTGCTTCCCTGCAGCACCGATCAGCTAGCGGACAGGTCAAGGCTGGCAAGTCCGAAACCTTTGAAGTCGGAGGCAATTTTATCCCCTCCACCATTCACGGCAAATTGGTGGTCAGCAAATCTCCGGTCTGGCTCCTGGCTAAACACCTGGACTACCTGCTAAAATATCCTTATGGTTGCGTGGAACAGACGGTTTCTGCGGCTTTCCCGCAACTTTATTATGATGATATGGTCAGGAGCCTGGGGGGACCTGGAAATAAATTGAATCCTACATATAATGTACAGCAAGCGATAATGAAACTACAATCCATGCAATTATCTGACGGAGGCCTGTCATTCTGGCCAACCGAAGGCATGGGCGAAGAAAGCTGGTGGGGTAGCGTATATGCCGCGCATT
>Ga0307374_10013984_pt1 | contig 10987 bp, 13 predicted proteins | sample OX3MG_FD_202532 | JGI IMG/M metagenome (GOLD analysis project Ga0307374, IMG submission 202532) | Soil microbial communities from Risofladan, Vaasa, Finland - OX-3 | ecosystem: Environmental > Terrestrial > Soil > Coastal area > Acid sulfate soil | place: Finland: Risofladan, Vaasa | collected... | reverse complement strand
GCGATTGTAGGGCGTCCTTGGCCGCTCGATCGCGCCCCGGCATGGCCCAACCGAGCAGAACTGACCCAGATCGCGGTGCCGCTAACGCGGAACCGCCAGTTGGGCCGCGGGTCCCGGCGGCTCCCCGCCGGCGATCACTCGGTCGGCCTGACGGGCGATCGGCAAACTGGTCGTTTCCACGGTCACAGCTAGCCTGCCGAGCCAACGCTCGCCCTCAGAACCGCGGCTTGGGGGGGATGGTGCCGATCGGGGCCGGCTGCGGACCGCCATCGTCTCCTCGCCAATAGGCCACCGGCTCGCAGCGGGACAGCACCATCCGAACTCAGCCCATGGTCACTCGCGGTGGTCCGCCCGCCGGGACCAGCTGCCGGCTTCGTCCTTGGCGGCGCCTCCCAAGCTCCAAGTGTCGGCCGAGGTAATGGGCCGTTCCACCAGGCTGGCGCGACCTACAGTCCGATGGCGTCCTTCAGGTTCTCGAAAAAACCCCTGCGGACGGGGTGCGGTTTGCCATCTGGAGGAGAAAGTTCGAGCAGCAATTCCCGCTCGCGCTCGGAGAGCTTGGTGGGAATCACCACCCGCAAGCGGACCACCTGGTCACCGCGCCGACCGGTCCTCGGGTCGGGAGCGCCCTTGCCGGGGATCCGCACCTGCTCACCGTACTGGCTGCCTGCCTTGACCACCATGGGGACCGGGCCGTCCACGGTGGGGACCACGACAGTGTCCCCCAGTGCCGCCTGCGACATGGTGATCGGGCATTCGTAGACGATGGTCATCCCCCGGCGCTGGAGCTCCTCGTGGGGCCTGACCGTGATCAGAAGGTAGAGGTCTCCGGGCGGTCCCCCCCTGGGGCCAGCGGCACCCTCGGCCGGCACCCGCACCCGCATCTCGTTGTCCACCCCAGGGGGGATCTGGACCTCGATCTCCTTGGGGGCCTCGACCAGCCCCTGGCCATGGCAGTTGAGACAGGGTGACTCGATCATCTGACCCTCACCCTGACAGCGCGGGCAGGCCTCCACCGTGACCATCTGGCCCAGCAGCGTCTGGCGCGCCCGCTGGACCTGTCCCTGGCCACCGCAGTCCGGACAGGGGCGGGACCCGGTTCCCGCCTTGGCTCCCGATCCGTGGCATTCCGGGCAGTGGCTGTGGCGGGTGATCTCGAAGGTTCGGGTGACCCCACGAATCGCCTCTTGGAAGTCGATGGTCACCGGGAGCTGGAGGTCACTGCCGCGCCGTGGGCCCCCGCGCCGACGCTGGCCGGAGGCTCCGCCGGCGAAAAACATGTCGAAGAGGTCGAAGGCGGACTGGAAGTTGAAGCCGGCGCTCGCGCCCATCGACTCTCCGGCGTGACCAAAGGCGTCGTAGCGCTGGCGCCGGTCGGGATCGGAGAGGACCTGGTAGGCCTCACCGATCTCCTTGAAGTGGTCCTCCGCCTCGTGGTCGCCTGGATTGCGATCGGGGTGATAGCGCATCGCCAAGCCCCGGTAGGCGCGTTTCAGCTCGGCTGGCGTAGCCTGCCGGTCCACGCCGAGGACTTGGTAGTAGTCGCGCTTGGTCTGCGGCATCAGTTAGTCGGGGGATTTCTCGTCCGCGACATCCTCGGCAGCAGCCGGCGGTGCCGCCTTGGCTCGCGCCGCCTGGGGCGGACTGGGCTCCGGCCCAGCCTCGGCCACGCTCACCTGGGCTGGCCGCACCACCCGGTCGTAGATCTGGTAGCCGGGGGCCAGCTCCGCCACCACCGTGCCCGGCTTGGCGTCTCCCGTCGGCACGGACAGGACCGCGTCGTGTAGCCGGGGGTCGAAGGGAGTGCCCACGGAAGCGATCCGGCGGATGCCCTGGGAGGACAGCGCGTCTTCCAGCTGCTTGAGCGTCAGCCGGAGACCCTCAGCGAGGCCATCCTTGGCTTCCGGGGAGATGTGGGAGACAGCCCGGGCCAGATTGTCAAGACCTGGCAGCAAGGCCTGAAGCAGCCCAATGGAGCCGTACCGCGCCTGCTCCTCACTCTCCTGAGCTTTGCGGCGACGGTGATTCTCGAAGTCCGCCGCGAGCCGCAGGTAAGTGCCGTTCAGCTGGGCCAGCTCCGCCTCGAGCTCGACCACGCGGCCCGCCGGGTCCAGGCTGCCGGAACCGGGCTCCTGACGGCGCTGGGGCTCCTCGCCGCCCTTGACCTTAGGCGCGCTCATTCGCTCCCTGCGGCGAAGCCACAGCTCATGCCAGCAGCCTAGTCAAGGCGTCGCCGGTCGCCTGGGAAACCAGTTGCAACCGGGCCGCCACCTGGCCGTAGCGGATGCGGGTGGGCCCGACCACCCCGATGGTGCCCCAGAGCTGATCGCCCGCCTGATAGCTGGTCAGCACCAGGCTGCATTCGCGGAGCTCTTCCAAACTATTCTCGTGTCCGATCAGCACTTGCATCCCGGCCTGCGGTGCCAGCTGGGCCAGTACGTCGCCCAGAATGCGCTGCGCCTCCAACACCTCCAACACCCCCCGGAGCCGAACCGGGTCCTCGAACTCCGGCTGCCGGACCAGGTTGCGGACCCCGTTGTGGATCACCAAGGCCGACCTGGTCGCAAGCTGGCGCAACCCCCGAGCCACATCCTGCCCCAGGGCCTGCAGACCCGGGGCCAGACCCGGCACCAAGGGCGCCGCATCGACCTCTTCGGCCGAAAGCCCGCAGTACAGCTCGTTCAGCCGTCCGGCCCACCCACTCAACTCCTCCTGGTCGACCAATGGATCGATCTCCACCAGTCGCTGGAAGGCCGCGTTGCCGGACGCGATCTCCACCATGAGCGCCTGACCGGGTCGGATCAGGACCAGGTCCAGGTGGCGCAGGCGACTGGTGGCGTTAGCCGGGCCAGTGACCACCGCCACGTTTTCACTGAGGCGGCTCAGCATGGCGGCGGCCACCTCCAGCACCGCTTCGACGTCGTGGTCGGCGGCTTCAAACCCCTGCCGGACGTGGCGCCGCAGTTGCGGGTCGACCACCTCCTGCGGTAGGAGAAAGTCCACGAAGTAGCGGTAACCGCGGTCGGTGGGGACGCGGCCCGCCGAGGCGTGGGGCTGAGCCAGGAAGCCGTCGCCGACCAACTCGGAGAGTTCGTTACGGATGGTCGCCGAGCTCAGCTCTAAAAAGTACCGCGCGGCGAGGGCGTGGGACCCGACCGGGACCACGGTCTCGGTGTAGTCGGAGACGACCGCTCGCAGAATCCGCTCTTTGCGCTGGTCCATTCCAGATCTACCTCAGGCCCTGATTAGCACTCTGCCACGCCGAGTGCTAAAGGGAGTCTAGCACAGGCGTTCTCCCATTCGAACTCGCCGGTATGGGTGGCGGAGATGGTCTGCGGTCACGCTAACATCACCCCATGGGCTCCCGCCCGTCCCCCCCAGCCGACCTCCAACCAGCCCCCCCTCGCCTGCACCGGGACGTCGCCACGGCCCAGGGCTCAGAGCGGGAGCGCCTGGCTCGACGGACCGGCATCCGCGAAGTGGTGTTCGGGGTGCAGGACGGTCTGCTGACGACCCTCGGCTTGACCACCGGCGTGGCCACGGCCACCGCCGGCTCGGTGGTGGCCCACACCACCATCCTGATCGCCGGTCTGCTGGGAGCGTTGGCCGGCATGATCTCCATGGGCACCGGGGCCTATCTCGCCACCACGGCGGCTCGCGACCTGAAGCACGAGGCGATCCACAAAGAACGTGGTGAGCTAGAAGCCAGGCCCGAGGAGGAGCTCGACGAGATGATCGCCATCCTCGCCGACCGCGGCGTGCCCCCCGTGGAGGCCACCCAGCTCGCGCAGTCCCTGGCGCGCTACCCGCAGCTGTGGGAGGAGACCCATATCGAGAAGGAGCTGGGGATCTCCAGCCAACTCCAGGACGCCCCGGTGCGGGATGGCTTCCTGATGGCGGGAACCTTCCTGCTGGGCGCGATCCTCCCGATCCTCTCCTACGTCTTCATGACCGGTTTGCCGGCGGTGTTGGTCTCTCTTCTCCTCTCAGGAATTGGGTTGGCCGCACTCGGAGTGCTCAAGGCCGTGGTGACCGGGCAGCGGCTCTGGGCGGGAGGGGCCCAGGTGCTGCTGGTGGGCAGCGGAGCGGCGCTCGCCGGCTACGTTTTCGGGGTACTGCTCCCGCACGCGTTCGGACTTCATCTGCCCACGACCGGCTGACTGCTACTCGTCAAATTCTCCAAAATCGCGTTCGACGACTATCCTGACCCGGTGCTGCGTCACCGCTTATGTGGGTGGGCGGGACTCCTGGCGCTGGGTGGCCTGCTCAGTGCCTGCGGAGCGACCCAGGCACCGTCCCCCCGTGCCACTCCGACACCGACTGCCAAGGCCAGCCCCAGCCGAAGCGCGGCGGTTAGCTCCTTCCAGGCGACCGATCTAAGTTGGATCAATGCCCAGCAAGGCTGGGCGCTCGGAACCACCGCCAGCTGCTCCGCTCCGACGTGTACAGCAGTACTGGCCACCGAAACAGGGGGCCGTAGGTGGATCGCGCTGGCCCAGCTATCCGCCTGTCTCCTTCCGGCCACGCATGGCACATCTGGCTGCTCCACTGGAGAACCGCAAGTGAGCAACATCGTCTTCGCCTCGGCGAAAGACGGGTATGTCTACGCTGACGACGGTGTATCACCGTTGCTGATCACCACCGACGGTGGAGCCGACTGGACTGTGGAGTCGGGCCGTCCCACCGCCGCATTGGAGATCAGCCGCGGCGAGGCGGTCCGCGTCAGCGACTCGCACCCGGGTTGTCCGGGACCTTGCAACTTCAGCATCGACGAGGCACCAGTCGGCAGCAACAACTGGACCACCATCGACACCCCCACCCCCGCAAACAACGACAGCGCGCAACTCGCGATCGCGGGCGACGACATGTACGCCCTCTTCCCGGGCAACCTCGCGGCGGGTGCCGGCACCCAGCAGGCTGACCTCTACATCTCTCAAGATAGCGGCGCCCAGTGGACACACCAGGGCGACCCCTGCGGCACCAGTGGGACCGTCGTCAACGACGCCCAGACAATGGCGGTAGCGGCGCAGGGGGTGTTGGCCGTCCTTTGCGCGCCTCGGGAAGGGGGCACGGATTTCGTGATCGTCTCCTCCACTGCCGGGGCGAGCTTTGGTGGTCGGGAGACGGTTCCACTGCCGTTCACCACTCAACTAGCGGCGACCAGTGCCACCAACTTGGTGGTGGGCCGTGGCAATGCCGGAGTGAGCGGAACCTACGCCTACCGCCTGCTCCACTCGAGCAACGGGGGCGCCACCTGGCAGACGGTGGTCGACCACTCAGCCGCCGTCACATCAGTGGATCCCAACTTCCTGGCCTTCGGCGGTTCCTCCCACGGGTGGTGGCTGGCCCCGGCCAACCAGCTGTGGACCTCGACCGACGCAGGCGGCAGCTGGAGCCGATCGAGTTTCTAAGCCAAGGCTCTCACTGGTTCGCCTGACACCAGCTCTAAGGTGAGCCGGTCCAGCACCTCAAACCCGCGCGGAGTTGCGACCACCCGCTGTCCAGCGATGGTCAACAACCCCAGTTGGGCGAGGCGCTCCGCCTGCTTGAGCTGACCGGGCACGTTCAACTCGACACCGGTTCGCAGCCGTAGGCCGCAGGCCAGCCGCTCCAGCTCTGCTTGGGCGCAGTCGATCGCCTCATGGCCCTTGCGGCCGTGGCCCAAGGCGTCCACCTGCTTGACGTAGGTGGCGGCGCTGCGCAGATTCCAGTAGCGGACTCCGACCGCTCCCACGTCAATCGGTAATCTCAAACCCCCCGCCGCCGCCAGGTCGACGAAGCCATGAGCCCCGCACCCCGCAGCCAGGTAGTGCCGGCCCTGCCAGTAGCTGAGGTTGTGGCGGGACTCGTGCCCGGGTCGCGCGTAATTGCTCACCTCGTACTGCCGCAGACCAGCCTGCTCCAGGATTTCTCGAGCCAACCGGTGCTGCTCCAGAAAGTCCCGCTCTCTCGGAGCCGACACGAGCCGCTTGGCAACTGAGCGAGCCAACGGGGTGGCCGGCTCCACCGTCAGCTCGTAACACGAGACGTGCTGGGGTGAGGAGCCCAGCAGGCGCTGGAGCCCCGTCGCGAACACTGAGGTGGGCTGGACGGGAACGGCGTAGATCAAGTCGCAGCTGATGTTCTCCAGGCCCGCCCGGATCGCCGCATCGAGCGCGGCCGCAGCAGTCTCGCTGTCGTGGTTGCGCCCGAGCCAACGCAGCGCTCGGTCGTCCAGGCTCTGGACGCCCAGGCTCAGCCGGTTGATCCCCAGGTCCAGCCAGGTTCGAGCCAGCTCCTCAGTCAGACCGGTGGGGTTGGCCTCGATCGTGATCTCGGCGCCCTGAGCAATCCCGAACCGCTGCACCACCGCGGCCAGGAGCTGCTCCAGCAGCGACGGTGCCAGGAGCCCGGGCGTCCCACCACCCAGGTAGACGGTATCGAGCCCGTCCTCCGGGCGGCCGCCGGCAGCCAGAAACTCCAGCTCTCTGATCACCGCTTCGACGTAGGCCTGGTGAAGGTGGTCACCGCCGATGTGAATGGCAAAGTCGCAATAGGGGCAGCGGGTATCGCAGAAGGGAATGTGCAGATAGAGGTTGCGCGCCATCCGCCGGTTTGGTTCAGCGATCAAGGGAGAGCACCGCCATGAAGGCTTCCTGGGGTATCTCCACGCTGCCGACTCGCTTCATCCGCTGCTTGCCTTCGCGCTGCTTTTCCAGCAATTTCCGCTTGCGGGTAATGTCACCGCCGTAGCACTTGGCCAGTACGTCCTTGCGCAGCGCCGGCACGGTCTCGCGGGCGATCACCTTGCCCCCGATGGCGGCCTGAATGGCCACCTCGAAGAGCTGGCGAGGAATCACCTCGCGCAGCCGCTGGACCAGCTTGCGACCCTGATTGCTCGACTGCTGGCGGTGGACGATGATCGAGAGGGCGTCCACCTTGGCGCCCGCCACCAGAACATCGAGCTTGACCAGCTGCTCGGCCCGGTACCCGGTCAGCTGATAGTCCATCGAGGCGTAGCCCCGGCTGCGCGACTTCAGCTGGTCGTAGAAGTCGTGGATGATCTCCCCTAGCGGGAGGTCGTAGGTCAGCAGCGCCCGTTCCCCCGGAGGCTGGTATTCCAGCTGGACGAACTCCCCCCGACGGTCCTGGCAGAGCTCCATGATCCCGCCCAAGTGCTCTCGCGGCAGCACGATCTCGAGCTTGACCCGGGGCTCCGCAATGGTCTCGATCAGCCCCACCTCGGGGAGCTGGTCCGGGTTGTCGATCTCGACCGCCTGGCCGTTGCGCAGGGTCACTCGGTAGGCGACCGAAGGCGCCGTGGTGATCAGGTTGAGCTGAAACTCGCGCTCCAGCCGCTCCTGGACGATCTCCATGTGGAGGAGGCCCAGGAAGCCGCAGCGAAAGCCGAAGCCCAGAGCGGCCGAGGTCTCGGGCTCGAAGGTGAGGGCAGCGTCGTTGAGCTGGAGGCGGTCAAGCGCCTCCTTCAGTCCCGGGTAGTCGTCGCCGTCGACCGGGAAGAGACCCGCCCAGACCATGGGGCTCACCTGTCGATATCCCGGCAGCGGCTCCTTGGTCGGCCTGAAGACCTCGGTGATGGTGTCGCCCACCTTGCTGTCCCGCACATTGCGGATGGAGGCGATCAGATAGCCGACTTCACCCGCGGTGAGCTCCCCCACCGCGACCATCGCCGGCCGGAAGATGCCGACCTCGTCCACCGTGAAGGTGCCCTGGGAGGCCATCATGCGAATCTGCGTACCGGGCTGCAGCCGCCCTTCCACCACCCGGACGTAGACCACGACCCCGCGGTAGGCGTCGTACTTACAGTCGAAGATCAGGGCCTGCAGGGGGGCCTCCGGGTCTCCCCCCGGGGCCGGCAGCGCGGTGACCACCGCCTCCAGGATCCGATCCACCCCCTCGCCGGTCCGAGCGCTCGCGAGGATCGAGCGCTCGGCAGGAATGCCGATCACTCGCGCGATCTCCTCGCGGACCAGCTCGGGGTCGGCCTGCGGCAGATCGATCTTGTTCACCACCGGCACGATCTCCAGGCCCAGCTCGAGGGCCTTGTAGACATTGGCCAGGGTCTGGGCCTCGATCCCCTGGCTGGCGTCCACCACCAAAAGGGCGCCCTCGCAGGCGGCGAGCGCCCGGGAGACCTCGTAGGCAAAGTCCACGTGGCCGGGGGTGTCGATCAGGTTGAACTCGTAGGTCTGGCCGTCCTTCGCCTGGTAGGTCATCCGGACCGCCTGGGCCTTGATGGTGATTCCCCGCTCCCGCTCCAGGTCCATGGTGTCGAGCATCTGCTCGGTCAGATCGCGGGCGCTGACCGTCCCGGTCAGTTCCAGCAGGCGATCGGCCAGGGTGGACTTGCCATGGTCGATGTGGGCGATGATGGAAAAGTTGCGGATTCGACTAGTTGCTTGCGAGGCCATCTGGGTGGCGATTATCCAGGCGCCCCAGGCCAGTCGCCGCGACCGCACCTCAAAGGCCGGCCAGCTCGGCAGCTGATTTCCCGACCAGACCGCCCGGGACTAACGCTGCTGTCCGGGGCGTAACCGGGCCTGGCCGGCGGTGCCGATCCGTCGAGAGCGAACATTACCGCTCAGAGGTGACCGCAGCGAGAGCAGGGCAGCGTCGCCCTCGCCGCACCCCCGAACGCGGTAGTGGAGGTGAACCACGCCGTTGCCAAAACGGCGTTCGTCCAGCAGCTCAAGCTTCAAGCGGACGTTGCGGGGGAGGGACTGGTTGCCCCCGCCCACCATCACGGGCATGACGAACAGGTGGCACTCGTCGACCAGCCCAGCCTTGGTCGCCAGGGCGGCGAGGGTGGAGCCACCGACGGTGATGTCACGTTCCGCTGCCCCTTTCAGCTGCCGGATTGCGTCAGGATCGAAGAATCGCTCGATCCGCGTCCTGGCGCTGGATGGCGTCGCCAGCGTCTTCGAGTACACGATCTTGTCGGCGGCCCGCCCTTTATCCGCGAAGTCCTGCATGAGATGCGGCAGGCCCGCGCTGAAGTTGGCGTCTCCCAGTAGACCATCGTCTGGTACATCCGGCGCCCGTAGAGGTAGGTGCCGACCGGGCGCTCAAGGTCGTTGATCAAGGCGTGCACCTCTTCATCCGGCACCGCCCAGTCGAAGTTGCCGAGTTCGTCAGCCACGTATCCGTCGAGCGACGTGATCGCCGAGGAGATCAGCTGGGACATGGCGAGCCCCAGCTTATCGGGCAACTGGCTCACCCGGGCAAGGAGGCGGTAATTGCGGTCAGCCACCCCGAGTCTAGACAATCAAGCTCTCTTGAGAGCAGATAACGGGACTACTGCCGCGCTGAGACCGCGAGTTGTCGGGCCGGCGCTCCGACGCGGCTGGTCCGAATGCATCGCGAGTCGAGCGTGGCTGTCCGCGGGCGGCCGGCTCCCACCCCCCAGAACCAGCCCCGGGGGGTCAGCGGATGCCTGAATGGGAGCACAAGGTCCAGATCGCCAAGGGCAAGTGGACCAGGGGTCCGGTTCGTGCCAGCTTCATTCAGGAGGTCTTGGTTACGGAGCAGGAGGGCGGCTGGGAGCTGTGCACGGCGGTGCCGGTTACCCAGTGGGGTTTCACCAGCGCCGTCTGGCTCTTCTTCAAAAGGCCACTCCTGCCTTGAATTCGTTAACCACGGCCGGCGATATCCGGCTGCGCGACGGTCCGCGCTGAGCCATGTCTAGGCCTGCCGATAACTACCGGCGATCTGACCCCGCCGCGTACCACGTGGTGGCCGCCCGCACCCTGGACGAGATCGAGACGGTCAGGTCGCTGCAGGCTGAGATTTGGGGGTCGCCGCTGGTCGCCGCTCCGAGCACGCTGCTGCACGTCATCTCCCAGGCAGGAGGCTCGGTGCTCCTGGCTACATCTGGCGAGCGGCCGATCGGCTTCGCCTACGGTTTCGTGGGTAGGACGGCGGAGGGCGTCACCTACCATCGCTCCCACGCCGCCGGAGTGCTGGCGGAGTTCCGCAACAGCGGGGTCGGCCGGGCGCTCAAGCTCGCCCAGCGCCAAGCCGTGCTGGCGGCCGGGATGGATCGAATCGTCTGGACCTTCGACCCCAGCCAGCTGCGCAACGCCCACTTCAACCTGAGGCGGCTGGGCGCGGTCGCCCGTTCGTTCCGCCGTGACTACTACGGCCAGCGCCTCGACGCGCTCAGCCATGGACTGCCCACTGACCGGCTGATCATCGAATGGTTTCTCGGAGAGACCGAACAGGCCGAACTTAACCGCCTTCGGCGGCGCACCAACCTGGTCTCGGTGACGATCCCCCAGGGTCTGCCGGCGGAAGCCGGCGCCGATCTCGCTGAGATGCAGCAGCGGCAAGCGACCCTCCGGGAGGGGCTGGAGTTGGCCCTCGCCCGGGGACTGCAGGTCATCGACTTCGACGCCGCCACCCGCAGCTACCGGTTCGCCGCGCTTCCTTCCTCTTTCCCCAGTCCGGCCGAGTCAGGAACTGCTTCAAACGACTGAGCAGCGCTGATCCCCGGGGTTGGCTCCGGGTGCTCAGTGGGCGGCTCTTCGAGCCGGCGCAGTACCTCCAGTTCACCGCCGTAGATGAGATCGGGCAGACCGGCCAGCCGCTCCCGCAGCTCCTCATGGCCGCCCAACCAACGCCCGGCTCCTGCGATCACCTGCTTCCGATCCGCCGGGTAGGACACCCCCCCCAGGGCCCGCTGCAGGGCCAGTTCCTTTCGCGGGGTTCGCTGGCCCTCCGGCCGGGCGAAACGAGGCTCGGCGAGACCCACCTCGATCCGGAGCCGGCCCGGGGCTCCCACCGCCCCCCGGGTGAGCAACTCCTGGGGATCGACCGGGACGAGCTCGCCCAGGATGGAATCGTCAGCCATCGTGACTCAAAAAACGACACCGATCGTGGCCGAGGTCCCACCGGAGTGGGAGGACGGTCCAAGAACCACGACCGGCGTAAAAAAAGCTAGCAGCGGTGGGCCAATATCCATCCCGGCGCGACCCGTCCGTGACCCGAA
>Ga0307374_10013983_pt1 | contig 10987 bp, 12 predicted proteins | sample OX3MG_FD_202532 | JGI IMG/M metagenome (GOLD analysis project Ga0307374, IMG submission 202532) | Soil microbial communities from Risofladan, Vaasa, Finland - OX-3 | ecosystem: Environmental > Terrestrial > Soil > Coastal area > Acid sulfate soil | place: Finland: Risofladan, Vaasa | collected... | reverse complement strand
AAAATTGATGTTACTGCCGCAAAAACTCGAATAACGCACGGGTCAAAAACTGGCTGGGGCGGTTGGATTCGAACCAACACCGTCTGCATTAACAGTGCAGCGTCCTACCAATTGGACCACGCCCCAATATCGCTCATATTATCATGTTTGTAAAGGACTTACTGCACATAGGCGACTGCGGGCTGAATTGGCTCAGTTGGCCCGGTGCTAGTTATGGTGTCAGTTGGTTTCTCCGAAACGCACTCGGCCAGACGTTCCACGGCGGCCAGCGTGTGCTTCGGGGTAAGGTGGGAATACCGCACGGTCATGGCGATGTTCTTGTGCCCGAGAAGCTCTTGGACGGTGCGAATGTCTACTCCGGCCATTACCAGCCGCGAGGCGAACGTATGGCGGAGACAGTGCCAAGAGAAACTCTGAATCTTCGCCTTGCGGACGGCGGGCTCGAACCAGTGTCGCTGACTGGCCAGCGGCTCGCCCTGAAGGTTGCGGATCACGGCTCCGGTGCCGTCGCCGCGCTTGCATAGCTCACTGAGGGCGGCCAGGGCAATGCTATTTAGCGGGACGTGGCGCGTTTCGCCGTTCTTGGAGCGCGGAATGGTCAGGACGCAACGGGCAAGGTTCACGTTCTCCCACGCGAGGCCGTACTGTTCACCCCGCCGAAGCCCCGTATGCAGGGCCAGGTCCAATTCCGGCAGGTGCTCCGGCTCGATTGCGGCGCGCAGCCGGGTTTCTTCCTCGGGCGCGAGCCATCGCGTGCGCGCGTTGTTCGCCAGCCGGTGCTTTACCAGCCGCGCGGGGTTTTCCTTGATCTTCCCGTTTTCGATTCCCAGCCGGAAGATGAGCGAGACCAGGGCGCGATAGCGGTTGACGGTCGCCGGTTTCCAGTTGCTTTCCTCGGCGGCTTGATTCAGATGGCGTTCGAGATCGTGCGGCGTGATCGTTGCGGCGTCGTGTTCGCGAAAGGCTGCGAGCAATCTCGGCATCCTGACAACATCGCTTTTGTAGCTCCGCTTGTACGTTTTCGAGTAGCTCAGGGCGTCATGCGCAAGCTCGGCGAAACTCACCATCGGCGAGCGCAGATTCTCCGGCAGTTTTTTCCGCTGCAAGACTTCCGTTTTGCGTTTGCGGTAGAGCGTGAGCGCGGCGCTCTTGCTCCCGGACCGTTCGCGCCGAATCCGCCCCATCGCGTCGCTGTAACGAATCCACCACACGCCCGAGCCGGGAAGTTTCTCGAAGATTCCACGCTGTCTCATAGCTTTCCCTTTCGTGGGCGTCCGCCGAGCTTGCCGTACTTGCGCAGCCGACGGCGAAACTCTTTCTCCCCGCCCCAGAGTTTCTTGCGCGCGCTGACGCTGCGTTTGCCCAGCAGACTCCCCGCCTTACTTGCCTTCGACGTTTGTTTCATGGCTGTATTATATCCAAGCGTTTGCTTTTGTCAATAACGGCGCGCTAGAATGCGCACATGACCGCAAGAAAGCGCAGGCTTAAGAACCATGCGCGGCCCTCCGATGCAGCGTGGCACTCGTATGCCGATCCAAGAGAGTTGGCAAAGCTCGTTCAACAGTGGGACACTTTGCCCGATTCTTTATTTCTAGAATTGGTCAAGCAGATTAAGGAAAGCCCAAGAATAGGAGCTACGAAAACACTCCTGGAAAAGCTCGCTCAAATCAAACAGAGGCACGGAAAGGGGGTGCTTATTGGCTCTCTAAGAGAAGCCATCGGAGAAAGCACGACGCGCCGGAACCTGTCCAAACAGAAAGAGGCGCGCGCGAATCTTATCCGCAAGACAGTAAAAAACTTGCGCTCCGCTGCGGACAATCTTGATCGCCTGGCGGCACTCGACAAGGCTGGGGCTACCACAACTCTGCTTGTGTCCGGGCCAGAGAGTGCGAAACCACTCGATGCGGCGGCTCAGTCGAAAGCGAACCTGGCCGAGAGGCTGCGCGATCATGCCCGCGGTCTGGAAGGAGAACTTGCCGCCCTCCGTAGCCTCTCCTTGCGGTGGTTAGGTGTCTCTGCGAAGGACCCAATTCCCGAAGCTATGCCGAAGCGAAAAAGGAAGGAGCGTGCCCTCCCGGGGGAGCGCGGAAACCTCGAATGGCTTGTCCTGGTTCAAAAGATTCACGGTTTTTCTTTCCGCGAATTGGCGCACCTGATTGAGGCCGCGCACCTTGCTTGGAACCAGTGCGAACGCGACGTTGACCCGAACTCCTTGAAAATGGCCTTCGGTCGCTTCAGGAAACGGAACCCAAATTTTTTCGATTCTTGAGACAAGAGACCTAAGTCTCCGGTCCCCAGGGGTTACACGAAACCCAGAGGATTTTTCTTCCTTCGCGTATCCATCCCCCCCGCGCGCTCTCAGCCACACTGGCGCGCATGGACACTCCGCTGAAACTAAAAAACACCCGACTCTTAATTTCGAAGTCCGAGTCGGCATCGGCTTTGGGAGTTTCGATCCGCACCATCGAAAATTTCATCCGCCGGAAAGAACTCTCCGCGCGAAAAATCGGCAGGCGCACGCTGATACCCCTTTCCGCGCTCGAAGCCTTCGCCCGGCGCGATCACGATTCGCCGTCCGCGTCCGGCGAGCGCGAATGACCGCGAGCGAGCTTGCCGAAAAACTGCACGCGCGGCGCTCGGGCCGCGGCTGGATCGCACGATGCCCGTCGCACAAGGACAGAAGCCCGTCTCTCAGCATCGCGGCAGGTGAAGCCGGGCGTGTGCTTCTAAAATGCTTCGCCGGTTGCGAAACATCTGCCGTGCTCGCGGCGCTTGGCCTTCGCTGGGCCGATATCCTTCCACCGCGCCAAAAACTTTCGCCAGCCGAAATGCATCGCCAGCGGTTCGCGCGAGAGCAGGCGGAATCGGCGGCTTGGAAAATCCGCGACCGCATCGGCGAGCTGAGGCGAGATTTTATGGACTGCCTGCACGGAATCGAACGAAGACAGGCCGAACTTGTGGCAGAGCTTCACGCCGCGAAAACCGACGTTGACCGAGAGCCTGTTTTGGACCGTCTCGCGCAGCTCGCGCCGCAATCTACCGAGGCGCTGGAGCGATTTAATTTCGCTTTTGATTCAGACGCGAAAACTCTCGCGCAGTTTGCCGGGGCGTCGCCCGCGGAACAGCGCGTGATGATTTTTGGAGCAGAAAATGCCTAAAACTCTGCGCGACGAAATCCTCGACGAGCTTGTGAAAGACCCTGCATTGCAGGCTCTCGCAGAATGGCCAAAGCCACTTGCCGACAAAGCCTTTCACGGACTGGCAGGCGAGATCGTTCGCGCAATCGAGCCGCACAGCGAAGCTGACCCTGCCGCTCTGCTGGTTCAATTTCTCGCGGCCTACGGTGTCGCTGCCGGACGTTTCGCCTATTTCGCAGTTGAAGCGGATCGCCACTACTCCAATTTGTTTTCTGTGATCGTAGGGAAAACGTCGAAGGCGCGCAAAGGCACATCCTGGGGGCACATCCGGCGCATATTCGAGATGGCCGATGGAAACTGGGCGGCCAATCGAATCCTCACGGGCCTTTCCTCGGGCGAAGGACTCATCTGGGCAGTGCGTGATCCAATCCACAAGCGCGAGGCTATCAAGAAAAATGGGCGCGTCGTGGATTATGAAGATGTCAAAGTTGATCCCGGCGTCGCGGACAAGCGCCTGCTGGTCATCGAATCTGAATTTACATCGGCGTTGCGTATGATGGCGCGCGACGGGAATACGCTCAGTCCGGCGATTCGAGACGCGTGGGACCGCGGCGAACTGGAGTTGATGACTAAAAACTCGCCGGCGCGAGCAACCGGGGCGCACATCGGAATACTCGGGCACGCCTGCCGCGAAGAGCTGCTGCGCTACCTGAATTCGACCGAAGCCGGAAACGGGTTTGCGAATCGTTTTTTGTGGATTTGCGCTATGCGCAGCAAATATTTGCCAGATGGCGGATCTCTTCAAGACGAAACGGTGGTGCCGCTTGCTGACCGATTAAGGCGCGCGCTAGAATTTGCGAAAGGATCGCATGAGATTCGCCGTAATGAAGAAGCCTCCGCGATGTGGCGAGGCGTTTACCGCGTGCTGTCCGAAGGAAAACCTGGACTACTCGGGGCCGTGGTTGGACGCGGTGAGGCCCAGGTTGTGCGCTTGGCACTCATCTATGCCCTGCTGGACCTATCAACGATGGTGCTGCCTGAGCACTTGGCCGCCGCGCTCGCAGTTTGGGACTACAGCGAAGCATCGGCTCGATTCATTTTCGGTGAGGCTCTTGGCTATCCCGAGGCCGACAGGCTCTTGGTGGCCTTGCGTGGCGCGCCGGAAGGTTTGTCTAGGTCGGAAATTTCCGCCGTCTTTGGACGGCATCGCAGCGAATCGGAAATAGATTCGGCCTTGCGGGCGCTGGCCGAAAGCGGACTGGCGCAGCCGCACGCGGTAGAGACTCCAGGGCGGGCGCGGGAAGTATGGACTGCGAAACATGCGAAATAGCGAAATAAGCCCTACCTTCTTTCGTTTCTTTCGCTTTTTTCGCACCGTAGGATGGTGTTTGAAGTGAGTTATCTGGAACTGGCGCTCAAGATTTTGAGGGAAAGACAGTCGGCGGAAATGCCGGAGACTGTGGCCGCGCTACCGATGCCCGAGCGCGTTGGCCCAGACACCTTCCGCCTGAGCGATGGCAGCGTGTGGCGGGAGACGATCACGCCAACCGGCTGGATTTTGGAACGCCTTCGCCCGGCCCCAGAGCCGCCCGGAAGCTGATCCACAACTGCTCCTGCCGCTGTCTGCGCCTGCGTGTCCCCATCGCCATCGAGGTTTCTCCAGACTTCAACGGCATTCTACCGGAGCGGAGACACAGGCTCACACAACTTTCATCACGTTACATCAGCCAAAAAAACTGACTTTCACCACAGGCTGTTAGGAGCAATTCTGGAAGTGGCAGCGATGCTTCAGCGCGCGCTCTGTGCGTGTGCGACTTGAGCGTGAGCTTTAGATCAGCGAACGTAAGGAGAAGACTTGTTACACGGCCGAAGAGTAGAGCAAGAGCGCACAAGTCTCCATTTGCTCCCTGGTTTCCCAAGGCTTCTGGGTTTGGTATTGTAGACTGGAAGGTGCAGCAGTGGGGCTACTACGACGAAGACGAACGGTGATGGTGCGGCTTGTCGGTCGGATCACCATGGAGTCCAGGGCGGGCACTGCGCTGGTTCCCCGTCGCTACAGGCCAGGAAAGTGGAAGCCTCTGGGGGCCAGATATCACGTCCCCAGCGACCCTACCCTGCTCAATGTCATGAGGTTTCTTTGCGACGGCAAGCATGCACTGATGGGCTTGGCGCGTCACGCCGCCGCTACTGACCTTGGAATAGCACGGCTGATCGAGAAGTGGGATGCCCTCACCCCTGGTGCTCAAAAGGCTGTCACCTTGACCGACCTCTGCAAGTTCTCCGATGTGATGCCTGCTCGCTTCATTGCCGCGACTGCTCGGGCTGGGTGCGAGATCGACAACCAGAGTGTGATTATCGCCCTCTCCTGTATGAATCTTCCAACGGATGTGGAACTTGCAGTCCGCAATGAGTTCACCTGGCGAGACTCTCACGCGGCGAGCGCGGGAAACCGTTCTCAGGTTGGGTAGCGGCCTGTGTAACAGGTAGGTGCAACGCAGGTCACGAGTTGCAATCCAGGGTAATTCGCCCGCGTCTGGCCAAATATCCGAGAGCTTGGTTGAAGATACTCGCTCTGAACCGCCAGAACCTTTGTTGTAGCCGCCGTCTGGTGATTTCCCCTCCGTTCCGCTCGACCGCTTCCACAATCTTCGTGGCCGCCTCTTCAATCCGCGTCCAGTCCAAATCTTCTCCCGACAGCGCCGACCGCCCGGCTTTGTAATGCTCTGAGCGGACATCAACCAGCTTGACCGGGCACTGCGGTGTAACGCAAACCTCACCGTTCTGCCTGCTAATCGTTTCCGTCCCTTGCCTGTCTTCGGTTCCCGGCAATTCTCTCAAAAGTGGCCGATCATCCCACCCCGCCGATAGGCTCTCCCACATTGTGTCGCGGGTCAGCGCGGGCGGCAGCGGCGGAACCTTCCACGGCCCGCTCTCCGCCTCGAAGCCAAGCGAACGAATTTTCTCAGCATCCTCTGGGGTAAGCGTAGTTTCACCGGTTGCATCGGGCAGCCGGGCGAAGAAGGCCCAGCAGTCCCACCAAGGCCGCGTAGTCAGGAGTGGTGCTCATTTCGGTACGTCCTCGCTCGTCGCCGCTGCATGGTTGCGCGGGGCTGGTACTTATATTACAGTCTTCGTCGAGTAAACGCCTCCGCGGAGATCAAACTCATGAGGATCATGCTCAGGGTTTCCTTGTTGCTGTTGGTGTGGCTAGTTGCAGTCCTTGCATCACCACTAGCCAAAGCAGACACTCTCAAGATAACCAGCAATCCTTCTGGGGCCACCGTGGAGATAGACGGCGTCTTAGTGGGTACGACTCCATACGCGGTCAAGCTCCCAGGTGGCTACTTTCGAGGGAAGCACACCGTTTTTGGACACCTGCTCGGACATCCGATGCATGTTCGGATCAGACTGAAAGGCTATATCACAAAAGAACTGGAGCTTACCTATGGGCCGATGCATTGGCAAAACTTGGCGGGGACGATTGATCAAGAGTATTACGTTCTGAAAGCAAAACAGTTTCACTTTGACCTGGAAAAAATTTCGGAGTCCAGTAAACCCGCAGCTCTGGAACAAGGCATAGGAGTCGTCAGCGTGATTTCTGATCCGCCCGGCGCGGAGATCGATGTGGACGGGCAGTTCGTCGGCGACACACCGTCGGATTTGCACCTTTCCGCCGGGCCCCACAAAATTCAAATCCGTGCTTCGGGAGAAAAAATCTGGGAGCGCACTTTGGATGTATTGAAGGATAGCCAAATCTCACTCCATGCCACGCTCGAACCCGAGAGGTAGCCAACTCAAATAAGAGAAAATTTGGGACAAGGAAAAATCAGGCCAAGAAAAAAAATTTGTGTCTCGGATCAAGCAACGTCGGCGGACGTGCTCCCACAGCCCGGACAATGCGCGGTCGCCATTGCTTCACCCGGAATCTGGTGTCAGTTTTGGTGTCAGTTGGTTTTGCTTTTCACTGCGTGTCGCTGCGGAGTGCTGCGGAGATGGAATCTCACGGAAGGCCAGTAAACATTGGCGATTTGCGCGTTTGTGCGGAAGTGTGCGGGGTGCTGCTAAGTGGCTTCGCGACCATTAACAGTGCAGCGTCCTACCAATTGGACCACGCCCCAACTCTCCCGCTCATTACGCGTACATTTTAGATGATGGGAAACGCGGACGCAGCAATTCGTTCGCGTGTTTGAATTTCAGGAAGAGGCAGGACTTTCAGGAAAACGTGAAACAAACACACCCCCGCCGTTTAGAGGGTAGGTATCGTGGGAGTCGGCGGAGTGTGTGGGGGAAGGAAACCGGCCCAGCCCTCAATCCCCTAAAGGGATCCTCGGCTTGTCTTCCCCCGACGCTGCCTTCTTACGCACGCCGCAAGCCATTCTTAAATCATTCCATCTAAATAGTTTAAGAAATCCACAGCCACGTAAAAATCTCCACATCGCGTAATTTCTCCCCGCGCCCAGTGTCAGTTCTGCCAGAAATCCCGCGTACTACTCATATCGTAGCGCCTCCATCGGATCCACGCGCATCGCCCGCCGCGCCGGAATGTAGCACGCCATTAGCGCCACAATTGTCAGCAAGATCGTCACAGCAGCGAAGGTCCACGGATCCGTGGCAGAAATGCCCCAAATCTGGCTCGCAATGAAGCGCGTCAGCCCCAGGCTCACAACGACGCCCACCACAATTCCCGCCACAATCAACCTCAGCCCTCTCCCCAGCACCATTTTCAGTATGTTTGACTGCTGCGCTCCGAGCGCCATGCGTATTCCAATCTCGTGCGTTTGCAACGACACCGTGTACGCCATCACGCTGAAAACGCCGGCGATCACGAGCAAAATTGCGATGCCCGCCAGCGGCGCGAACGTCGTCACGCCAAACTCCGGCGTGGCATAAGTCAGCTCATGCAGGAAATCAGTGAGCGGCTTCGAGAACACGAAAATCTCGTCGCGATTCACCGCCCAAACCTGCTTCTGAACCGTGCGCACCAGAGAAGCCGGAGCGACCCGTGTCTTCAAAAGTAAAATGAATCCTCCCCTGACCGTAACGGGAACAAACGCCATCGGCATGGCGGGTTTCTCGGGTCGGCTCTTTATGTCGGCGACAACGCCGACGATCTCAAAATAAGTGTCTTGCGACGATATGGACACGCCCTTAAATTTCTTCACATCGAGCTCCTGGCCGACCGGGTTTCCACCGCCAAAGAAGTCGTGCGCCAGTTTCTGATTGATCACTGCAACGTGCCGTGCCGTTTGCACTTCGTCTCTGGAGAGCCACCTGCCCTGGGTCAAGCGCAATTCCACGGTTCGAAGAAAACCCTGGTCGCAAGCCAGGAGGCCGGCTTTTTCCGCGTGTCCCGCGCCGGGCACGGTCACCTCGGGTCCGTCACCGGGACCATATCCGGGAATGGTATCCTCAACCGCGACATCCATCACGTCCGGGAGTGTTTTCAGTCGGTCCGCTACCTCGCGCAGCGTTGCCATCCCTTCAGCTGAAGTCGCCTTTGCTCGATCTACGCCTAGATCGTAGCCGCGCGACGGCATGAACAGCACAAGCAAAACATTCTTTGGATTAAAACCCAGGTCAACGTGCGTGAGAAGAAAAAGCGTGCGAATCATTAAACCAGCACCAACCAAAAGCACGATGGACAGCGCCACTTCGCCGATAACGAGCCCAGCACGTAACTTTCCGTGCCCAAACGCGCGCATACCTCGCCCGCTGCCGGAAAGCTGCGGTTGCATATCCGCACGCACGGCGTGCAGCGCGGGCGCCAAACCGCAAATCATCGTCGTGAACAGAGTAACCAGGATGGCGAATGCCAGTACAGGAATGTTCAGTCCGATCGAAACTTCACCCCCGATGTACGCCCAATACGAGGCGCCTCGTCCGACGTCCGGCAAAGCCGTCGCAACGATTTTCATGCCGAACCATGCGAAGACGCATCCCACAACGCAGGAAGCGATTGCCAACACGGAACTCTCCACCAGGAGTTGCCGCACGAGCCGGCGGCGTGTCGCGCCAAGCGCTGCGCGAACCGCGATCTCTTTCCTCCGCACGGTCGCGCGAGCCAGCAGCAAGTTCGCCACGTTGCTGCAAGCGATCAGCAGCAAGATCATCACGGTCACAAGTAGGTCGTAGACTAAATCCTTCATGTCGGAGAACGAGGCCGCCCCGCCCGCCTGCGGCCCCATGAGAAGGTCATCGGCCGACTCGACTCGCGCCGCGAAGTGTTTCGGAAAATCGTCGGGATGAAGAGCGGCTAATCGCTTGACAATCACATCGAAGTTCGACGAGGCAGCCTGTAAGGTCGCGCCGGGCTTTAGGCGGCCCAGCAAGTTAATCTCCGGTTCGTTACCTGAACTTGGCGCGTGCGTCCACGTGACCGGGATCCAAATTTGCGCCAGCGGACCAAACGCCTGGAAGCGTGGCGGCATCACCCCAACCAGCATGCGTGGCTCGTCATCGACCGTATAGGTCTTGCCTAGAATTTTCGGATCCCCGTTGAAGCTGCCTTTCCAAGTCTTGTAACTCATCACGAAAACCGGAGGAGCTCCGGTCTTTCCATCTTGTGGCGCAATGCCGCGTCCCAGCAGTGCAGGCACTCCATAAAATTCAAAAGCGTCGGAGGTCACTCGGCCATCGTAAAACTGGTAAGTCTGGGAACCATCATTGAGCAGAACCATTCCCACGGGGATATAGCCAACTATGTTCTCAAAAACTTGATTCTGCTGTCGCACAAGATCTAGGTCGGACACGCTACAGCTCAGAGGCCGTATGTCCCCCGGTGATGACGTGTCCAGCACAATGGGAACAGCCAAGCGGCTCGCGTTTTTTGCAGCAAAGGCGTTGAAAAGAAGGTTGTAGAAAACACTGAACCCGACCGTTGACGCGCCAATGCCCAGGGCCAGCGTCAGCACCGCGACCGTCGTGAATCCGGGAGCTTTGCGCAGCACGCGCACTCCGTATCGCAAATCCTGCCATAGCGTTTCGAGCCATCCGATGCTGTTCATTTCGTATATCTCCTCGCGAATACGCGTCGCATTTCCCAGCTTGATATGCGCCGTGCGGCGCGCTTCTTCCCGCGTCATCCCTCGCGCGATATTTTCCTCCGTCTCCGTTTCCAGATAGGACGCAAGTTCCCGCGCCCGCTCTTCATCCCATTTGCTGCGCCGAAAAAATCGCCGCCAGCTCATCGCTCCGCCTCGCCGCACATCGAACGTTACTCTGCCGTCGGACCCGCCGCGCGTCCCAGCACCAAATTGATCGCGCGCACCAACTCTTCCCAGCGGCTTGTTTGCGCCCGCAATTGTTTTCGTCCCGCGGGCGTCAACCGGTAATACCTCGCCTTGCGATTGTTCTCCGAAGTTCCCCAGAAAGACGCGATCCAGCCGCGATCCTCCAACCGGTGCAGCGCGGGATAGAGCGAGCCGTGCTCGACCTGTAGAACATCTTCTGAGCGGTGCTCGATGGCGTGCGCGATGGTGTGCCCGTGCGCCGCTCCCAGCACCAATGTTTGCAGAATCAGCACGTCGAGCGTTCCCTGAAGTATTTCGCCTTGTAGTGCAGCAGCTCCTCGTTTTGGCATGCCGTTGGTTATACTCCCATAGATAATCTACCACAATAGGAATTTAGTTTTTGCCGGGCGGCCCGTGAACCACCAAATCGCACTGTCCAGTTGAACTCCGCCTCAGCAGATAATCGATCGAATCCCCACCGATTTTCCCGCACGCGCAACCATCTTGACCCCTTCGCTCCCGCCTTGCTATGTTGGTAGGTTAACTTGGGCGTATTCTCCGCGCTGTGCGGCGGCCGCGCCTGTGGGGACCCTCTTCGAATATGGGACTCAAACAAATCGT
>Ga0307374_10013980_pt1 | contig 10989 bp, 11 predicted proteins | sample OX3MG_FD_202532 | JGI IMG/M metagenome (GOLD analysis project Ga0307374, IMG submission 202532) | Soil microbial communities from Risofladan, Vaasa, Finland - OX-3 | ecosystem: Environmental > Terrestrial > Soil > Coastal area > Acid sulfate soil | place: Finland: Risofladan, Vaasa | collected... | reverse complement strand
CCAGTGCGACCAGCACCACCACCAGGACGGTCCACCGGCCGGTCGGATCGGCGCCCGTCGATTCGGCGCCCGTCGGTCTGCCGGGCCAGCTCATGGTGCCTGCCAGAGGACGTGGCGCGCCATGGACGGGCTGAACTCGACGGACCCCCGGTCGTCCACCCAGATCGCAGCCAACCGCCGTCCCGTGGCGAGCGGTCCGACGCGGTCGGCCCCGGCGAGGAAGAGGGTCTTGCTCCAGACCTCCGACTCCGCCGGGTCCCTGCCGACGACGGTGACCGAGGCGAGGCCGTCCCCGCCCGGGAGCCCGGTGTCGGGGTCGATGAGGTGGTGCACGGAGGCACCCCCCACCCTCCACCGGCGCAGGCGCACCGAGGAGGTGGCACAGGCGCGGTCCTCCAGGGCGAGCACCGCCACCGGCTCGCTGGACCCGGCCGGGTCCTCGACTCCCACCCGCCACGGCTCCCCGTCGGGTGCCGAGCCGGCGCAGATGCAGTCGCCGCCGGCCTCGACCAGGAAGTCGTCGAACGTGGCCGCCAGCGACTGCGCGGCCCAACGCACGGCCAGTCCCTTGGCGATGCCCCCGAGGTCGACCGGTCGGGACCCGAGGAGCACCTCGTGGGTCCCGACCCGGAACCGTGGGCACCAGGGCCCGAGGGCCGGACGGCCGCCGCGGTGGGCCCGGTCGAGGGTCAGGTTCCCCTGGGCGAAGGGCAGGGACCGGTCGTAGCCCAGGGCGATCAGGTCCCCCCACACCCGGGGGTCGAAGCGCCCGTCGGTGGCGACATAGGCGCGGCGCGCCTCGACGAGCGCATCGAAGCAGGTCCCGCCCACGGCGTGCCACCGCTCGGGACCGGCGTTGGCGAGCATGAGCGGGCTGGAGGGATCGAAGCGGGTGCAGGCCGCCTCGGTGGTGGCGAAGATCCGCACGGCCCGGTCGACGTGGGCACGGGCGTGCGGGTCGTCCCCACTCGCGCCGACCCGGATGGTGACGTCACTGGCCATGGCCCGGGTCCGGACGATCAGCCCGTCATCGAGCACCTCATGGGACACCGGAGGCTCCCGTGGTGGCGTGCACCGCCGGGGGAGGACCCGGAATGCGCACCGGGGCCAGGGCCGGGAGCGCGCCGCCCGCGCCGGTGGCCTGCCCGGCCGGGGCGGCGCCGGTGGACTGCGCCGCCGGGGCCGGGATGACGAGTCGCGGGAGGACGCCGATCGCCGCATCGGCGCTCGCCAGTGACGCACGCACCTGACGCAGCGCGGCGACGGAGCGGGCCAGTCGGGCGGACGCGGCCGCCTGCGCGGGGGTGGGGCCGGACACCGTCGCCGCGGTCCGCGACATCGGGGACACCCAGGCGACGGCGGATCCCGCACCCAGGGTGGCGAGCGCCCCCACGACCGCAGCCGGAACCCAGCGTCGGAGCGATCGCCTGCGGGTCAACTGCCGCCGGGCCCGGTGCAGGCCGTCAGTCATCGCCACCGCTTCCCTCACCCGAATGGGCGCCACTCGCTCCGGTGGTGGCGTGGGTCGCAGGCGCCGGAGCGGGCGTCTTGGCCGCGGCCTGCTGGGCCGCGGCCAGCTGGGCCGCCTCTTGGGCCAGGGTGGCCTGCTGGGCCGCCAGCTGGGCCGCCTGCTGGGACTGCCGGGCCGCCTGCTGGCTGAGCGCTCCCTGTTGCTGGGACTGCTGGGCCACCTCGGCGGCCAGCTGCTGCTTGGCGGCCAGGATCGCCGCCTCCAACGCGGACTCCTCGGCCCGCAGGGCGGACACCCGGGGGTCGAGGGCCGGGCCGGGCTTCGCGTGCGTGGGCACGCCGGCGACCGCCACCGACGCCCCGGGCGCCTCCGCCAGTGCCGCCACCCCACCCACCAGCACGCCTCCGGCGGCGGCCAACGTGAACACCAGACGCTTGTTCGAATGCATGTCCCTGCCCCTCATGGTGGTCGTCACCGGGAGTATCGGCATCCCAGGTGACGGCTTGATGAATTGAAGGTGAGACTTCTCTCATCTCCGGCCCGCCCGCCCGGACCGTGGGGCGGGCCGGAGATCGGCCGCGCCGCCGGACACGCCGCCGGCCGAGCGGAGGGCGTCGGCGACGCCGGTGTCGACCATCGAGGCGGCCGTCCCCCACGCGCACCACGCCACGCGCTGGCTCTCGCCGGGGGGCGGGCGGGGGTCGACCGATGGGGCCTCCAGCAGGTAGCGCAGGTCCATGTGGGTGTGACCCCGCGCCGACCGGTAGACGTCGAGGTGGACCAGCATCGGCCCGGCCTCCGGATGGGCCGCCCGCACCCCGGTCTCCTCCGCCGTCTCGCGGCGGGCGGCCTCGGCCGGGTGCTCGCCGGGGTCGACGTGCCCCCCGGGCAGCGTCCACCGCCGGAGCCGGTTGTGGACGTGGAGGAGGACGCCACGGTCGCTGACCACCACGGCCGAGGCGGTGACGTGGGCGAGTTCCGCGTCCTCGGTGCTGGTGTCGAGGGCGTCCAGCACGCATCGCCGCGCCCACCGCTCGCGCGCGTCCGCCGGGGTCCGGGCACCCACGGCGGCACGGATCGAGGCACGCACCTCGTGGGACCACGCCATCATCGGGATGGCGCACCGGCGCCACGGTCACCGGTCGCGTCGCCCCCGCATTCGACCCCACCGGTTCCCTGGCCCACGGACCCGTGCTAGCACGCCCTCCCGTCGGCCCGGCAGGCCGTCGCGCAAGGTTCATCTCCTCGTGACGCGGCCGTCGGATTCCGGTCGGTTCCCGTTCACCCCGGCGGCCTACCTTGCGTTGCGTGACGACAATCCACGACAACGACAGGTCCGGACCGACCACCGCGACGCGGGGTCCCCTCGCCCGATCGGTCCGCCCGACGGGCGGCGTGGTGACGGGCCGGCTCAAATGGCTCGGGATGGTGGGCCTCGCCGGGTTGGCCATGGCCGCCTGCGGCGGGAGCTCGGCGGCGGCGCCCACGTCGACCGCCGGCAACACGGGCACGGTGACCACGGCGCCGGGCACGGCCAAGGTCCCCCTCGTCGTCTACGCCGCCGAAGGGTACGACCAGGCGGAGGTCAACGCCTTCCAGGCGGCCACCGGGATCCCCACCCAGCTCGAGGACCATTCGACGGGCACCCTCCTGGCGAAGATCTCGGCGGAGGCGAACAATCCCCAGTGGGGCGTGTTCTGGTCGGACGGCGCCGAGTCCTACGCCGCGCTCGACGTCCAGCACGCACTGGTGCGGGGGTTCGAGCCGACCACCGGGCACCTGAACGCCCTGGGGGCCGAGGTCGTCCCGGCGGACAAGAGCTACATCCCCACCGGGCTGACCATCGCCGGGTCCCTGGTCTACGACTCGAACGTGGTCAAGCACCCGCCGACCTCGTGGAGCCAGCTCCTCGAGCCCCAGTACAACGGCGAGGTGGGGATGAACAACCCGGCGCTGTCGGGCCCGACCTACCCGTTCGTGGCCGGACTCATGCAGCAGGAGGGCGGCGTGGCCAAGGGCGAGGCGTTCTTCCGGAAGCTGAAGGCCAACGGGCTCCACGTGTACGGGACCAACAAGGTGACGCTCAACGCCCTCTTGAACGGGACCATCAAGTACGCCATCGTGCAGAACTCCGCCGGGCTGGGCTTCGAGCAGAAGACCGCCCCTCAGCTGCGGGTGTACTACCCGTCGGACGTCAGCCTGCTGCCGGGCGTGATCGGCATCGACGCCAAGGTCTCCAAGACCGAGATCGCCGAGGCCGAGCAGTTCGCCGACTTCGTCTACAGCCCCAAGGGCCAGGCGGTGATGCTGTCGGGCGATCCCCACGGTGACTCGCTCTTCTTCCCCATCCTCGACGGCACGAAGGCCAACCCGGGGGTTCCCGCCCTGGGCACCATCCCCACCATGAACCCCCAACCTCAGATCTGGGGACCACGGGAGACCACCGTCAACCAGTGGTTCACCGACAACATTGCCCAGTAGCGCACCGGTCCCCCCCGACCCCGGGGACCCCGGGCCGGGGGGGACCTCGGTCCTGACGGTCCCCCGGCGCCCCGCGGCCGCGGCGCCACCGGCCGGCGACCGGTTCGACGTCGCCGGGCAACCGGCTGACGGAGGCCCGGGACACACGTCGACCGCGGTCGCCGACGCCCGGCGCCCGTGGCGATGGCGGACGCTGCTCGGCCGCTCCGCCGAGTGGCTCGGCTGGCCGGTCTTCTGGGTCGTCCTGGTCCTCGTGCTCCTGGTGCCGACGGCCTGCTTCCTGCTGCTGGCGGTCTCCCCCCGACTGTTCGGGCAGGGGTCGCAGTGGTTCACCCTCTCCGCCTTCCCCCAGGCGCTCCAGGGGGTCACCCTGCGGGGCATCGTCGACTCCATGGTGGTCGGCGTGGTGGCGGCGGTGGTGGCCGCCACGGTCGGCGCCACGCTGGCGATGATCGTCCAGCGGACCACCGTGCCCGGTCGACGGGTCTGGACCCTCGGGATCTGGGCCGTCCTGTTGGTCCCCAGCTACATCGTGGCCGTCGGCTGGCAGGTGGTCCTCGACCGGGGCGGCATCCTCGACTCGCTCGGCCTCTACTCGGTCACGCTGCAGCACCTCTTCTTCGGTCCAGCGGGGTACACCCTCATCCTGGCCATCAAGGGCGTGCCGTTCGCCTACTTCGCCATCGCCGGTCCGCTGGCCGGCCTGAGCCGCAGTTTCGAGGACGCGGCACGCACCCACGGGGCCGGACGGTGGTCCACCCTGCGGGCCGTGGCGCCGATCCTGCTGCCGGCGCTGTTCGCCGCGCTCACCATCGTGTTCGCCGAATCGATCGCCGACTTCGGGACGGCGGCGGTGATCGCCCCCAACGCCGACTTCCCGGTGGCCACCTACTCGCTCTACACCTCGCTGTCGGCGTACCCGGCCGACTTCGCCACCGCTGCGGTCATCGGCTGGGTCCTGGTGGCCGCGGTGTCCCTCGCCCTGTTCGTCCAGAGCCGCTTCACCCGTGGCCGCTCCTTCGCCGTGCTCGGCGGGCGGAGCCGGTTCGCCACGCCCCAGGCCCTCCGCCCGGGCCTGCAGGCCGCGGCCACCGCCTTCGTCCTCGGGTTCTTCGCCGTCGCCCTGGCCGTGCCCATCCTGGGGGCGGTCGCGTCGTCGCTGCTCATCCCGTTCTCCACGTTCTCCCTCTCCCACCTGACCCTGTCGGCCTACCGGGGGCTCTTCGGCTCCTCCGCCTTCGGTGCACCGCTGGCCCTGTCGTTCAAGATGGGGCTCATCAACGCCTGCATCACCCTGGTGATCGCCGCCGTGATCGCCCGCCGGCTGGCCTCCCGCCGGATCGGGGTCATGGGGAAGATGCTCGACCTGACGCTCATGGCCGCCATCGCCCTGCCCGGGCTGGTGCTGGCGGCCGGCTACATCTTCGCCTACAACCTGCCGTTCCTCTCCAACCTCGGGATCCACCTGTACGGGACCCTGTTCCTGCTCGGCATGGCCTACCTGGCCGGCGCCCTCCCCTCCACCAGCCGGGTGCTCATGGGGCCGATGGCCCAGGTCCAGGGATCGCTGCTCTCGGCGGCACGGGTGCACGGTTCGGGGCCGCTGGAGTCGTGGCGCAAGGGCGTGCTGCCCCTGCTGGCCCCCAGCCTGGTGTGGGCCTGGCTGCTGACGTTCGCCACCACCTTCCTCGAACTGCCCGCCTCGGAGCTCCTGTCGCCCCCCGGGCAGAAGACGGTGTCGGTGGCCATCGTCCAGGTGCTCAACAAGTCTGACCTCTTCCGGGGGACGGCCCTGTCCATCGCCGCCCTCCTGATCGACCTGGCCGTGATCCTGGTGGTCACACTGGGCTTCCGGGTGCTGGCCCCCCGGGGCTGGAAGCGGATCGGCGCTCGGATCGTATGACCCGTACTGCCACCGCCCCGGCGGCCACCTCACTGCGGGCCGGGTCCCCGCCCGCCGTCGAACTCGACGGCCTGACCAAGCGCTACGACCGCAAGACCGTTCTGGACGACGTGTCGCTGCGCATCGACCCCGGCTCCTTCTCCGTCCTGCTCGGACCATCGGGGAGCGGCAAGTCGACGCTGGCCCGCTGCGTCGCGGGCATCGAGCGGGTGGATGCCGGGGCGGTCCGCTTCGACGGCCAGGTGATGGCCGGCTCCCGGACCCACGTCAGTCCCGACCAACGGGGCCTGGCCATGGTCTTCCAGGACTACGCCCTCTGGCCCCACATGACCGCCCTCGAGAACATCGCCTTCGCCCTGCGCCGGCTCCGACCCTCCCGCGAGTCGGCCACGGCGCGTGCCGCCGGGATGCTGGAGCGGGTGGGCCTCGGGGCGCTGGGCGGTCGCTACCCGGGCGACCTCTCCGGCGGCGAGCAGCAGCGGGTGGCGCTGGCCCGGGCCATGGTGGCCGAGCCGGGGCTCCTGCTCTTCGACGAGCCCCTGTCCAACCTCGACGCCGACCTGCGGGAGCGGTTGCGGGTGGAGATCGCCACCCTCACCCGGGAGACCGGCTGCACCGTGATCTACATCACCCACGACCAGTCCGAGGCCTTCGCGCTGGCCGACCGCATCGGCGTGCTCGAACAGGGCCGCCTGGTCCAGTACGCGGCGCCCGAGGAGCTCTACTCCCGTCCGGCCACGGCGTTCGTGGCCCGGTTCACCGGGCTGGCCGGGGAGCTGCCCTGCCAGGTGTCGGCGGCGGGGGAGCCGGACCTGGTGACGGTGTCGGTCGGGGGTCACCGGGTGACGGGGCGAGGTGCCCCCGGTCGGAGCGTCCGCCCGGGGGAGGCAGCCGTGGTGCTGATCCGCTCGGGGGCGGTGGGCATGGGACCGGAGCCCGGCGGGTCGGGTGCCGGCGACGGGCACGGGATGCCGGCCGTCGTCCGGGACGTGGCCTTCCGGGGCCGGGGGTACGACCACGTGGTGGAGCTCCCCGGCCGGCAGCGCCTGGTCGGGATCTTCCACCCGCTGCGCCACGAGCGGGGGACCGCCATCCGGCTCCGCCTCGACGCCGGCGGCTGCATCGTCTTTCCGGGGGACCACGGCGCGCCGGACCCCGACGCCACCGGGTCCGCCGCGTCCGGCGCAGGGACCCGGCCGGAGCCGGGACCGGAAGGTCCGGGCGGTCAGTCCACCGTCCGGCGGCCGACGAGCCAGTAGGCCAGCGAGCCGGTCAGGTTGGTGCTGGCCGCCCACCACAGCCACCGCGGCCCCCGCACCTGGTCTGCGGTCCGGTTGCGGAGGTCACGCCACATCCACGGCGTCACCACCGCCCAGACGGCCACGACCGCCACGACGAGGATGCGACGACGACGGCCCATGGGCCGAGTATGCCAGGGGTGCCGTTCGGGCGCCGCCGACGGCGGGGGTTGTCGACCGGGCCGCGACGTGCAAGACTGAGAGCCGATGCAGACGCCCCGCCCCGTTTCCTCGCGTCACCTGGTACTCGTCTCGTAGCGCACGCGACGACCCTTCGCCGTGTGCGCTTTCCGACCTCCCAGACGGGAGGTCGTTTTCATGTCCGCGCACCGGTGACCATCCCGGGGTCCGGGCACCACCGACCGGACCGACCACCTGCCCGACCACAACCAGCGGCCATCGCCGACAAGGGAGCACCCGATGGAACTCACCGGAGCACAGGCACTGATCAGGAGCCTCGAGATGCAGCACGTGGAGGTCATGTTCGGACTTCCCGGCGGCGCCATCCTGCCCGTCTACGACCCGATCCTCGACTCGTCCATCCGCCACATCCTGGTCCGCCACGAGCAGGGCGCGGGCCACATGGCCCAGGGCTACGCCCAGGTGACGGGACGGCCGGGTGTGGCCATGGTCACCTCGGGCCCGGGGGCGACCAACGTCGTGACCCCGCTGGCCGACGCCTACATGGACTCCACGCCGCTGGTCGTCGTGTCGGGACAGGTGGCGACCTCCTCCATCGGCACCGACGCGTTCCAGGAGAGCGACATCACCGGCATCACCATGGGGATCACCAAGCACAACTGGCTGATCACCGACGTCGACGACATCCCCCGGGTCGTGGCCGAGGCGTTCCACGTCGCCACCACCGGTCGGCCGGGCCCGGTGCTCATCGACATCCCGAAGGACATCGCCCAGTCGACGATGGAGTGGTACTGGCCGTCGCCCGACGACCTCGACCTCCCCGGCTACCGTCCCGTGACCGAAGGGGATCCCTCCTCGATCCGCGAGGCGGCCGAACTGCTGCTGGCGGCCGAGCGCCCGGTCATCTACGCCGGGGGCGGGATCCTGAAGGCCCGTGCCGCCGACGCCCTGCGCGAGCTGGCCGAGCGCACCGGGATCCCGGTGGTGACCACGCTGATGGCCCGGGGCAGCTTCCCCGACTCCCACCCGCTGTGCCTGGGCATGCCCGGCATGCACGGCAACTACACCGCGGTCACCGCCATGCAGCGCTCCGACCTGCTCGTCGCACTCGGCAGCCGGTTCGACGACCGGGTCACCGGGAAGATCAGCGCCTTCGCCCCCGAGGCCAAGGTGATCCACGTCGACATCGACCCGGCCGAGCACCACAAGGTCCGCCGGGCCGACGTGGCCATCGCCGGCGACTGCCGCCTGGTGATCGAGGAGCTGCTCCTCGCACTCGGGGCCCTGGGTCTCGGACACTCCGAGGCGACCCGGGGCGGCTCGGGCGGCAGCCCGTCGGACGCCGTCCCCGGGGCGCCGGCCGAGCCCGGGTCCCTGGCCGCCCGCTTCCCCCGGGAGTCCCTCGCCCCGTGGCGGGCGCAACTGGGGGAGTGGCAGGAGCGGTTCCCCCTCGTCTACGACCAGCAGCCCGAGGCCGGCCCGCTCAAGCCCCAGTTCGTCATCGAGACGCTGCGGGACCTGACCCCCGACGACACCATCGTGGCCTCCGGTGTGGGCCAGCACCAGATGTTCGCCTCGCAGTGGTGGCAGTTCGACCACCCCTACACGTGGGTGAACTCCGGAGGCCTCGGGACCATGGGCTTCGCCGTCCCCTCGTCCATCGGCGCCAAGGTGGGCCGCCCGGACAAGATGGTCTGGGCCGTCGACGGCGACGGCTGCTTCCAGATGACCGCCCAGGAGCTGGTGACGGCCAGCTCCGAGCGCATCCCGGTCAAGATCGCCATCCTCAACAACGCCTACCTCGGCATGGTCCGCCAGTGGCAGGAGATGTTCTACGAGGAGCGGTACTCCGAGGTGTACCTCTCGCCCGACCTGCCCGACTACGTCGGCTGGGCCGAGGCCATGGGCTGCGTGGGCATCAAGGTGGAGTCCCCCGACGACGTGGCCACGGCCATCGACAAGGCCAACTCGATCGACGACCGCCCCGTGGTCGTGGACTTCCGCACCGACGCCTTCGAGAAGGTCTTCCCGATGGTGGCCGCCGGGGCGTCGAACGACGACATCATGGTCGACCCGTCGCAGCTGGGCGGTGCCGGGTCATGAGCGTGTACGGGACCGACAAGCGGCACCACACCCTGACCGTCGTGGTCGAGAACAAGTCCGGGGTGCTGGCCCGCGTGGCCAGCCTGTTCAGCCGGCGCGGGTACAACATCTTCAGCCTGGCGGTGGCGCCGTCGGACGACCCCCGGTTCAGCCGGATCACCATCGTGGTCGACGTGGAGTCGGCCCCGCTCGACCAGATCATGAAGCAGCTGGACAAGCTGATCCCGGTCGTGTCGATCCGTGAGCTCGACCCGGCCCATGCCCGCGAGCGCGAGCTGCTGCTGGCCACCGTCGAGGCCGGCCCCGACACCCGGGGTGCGGTGATCCAGCTGGTCGGCGTGTTCGAGGGCAAGATCGTCGACGTCGGACCCGGGCACCTCACCGTGATGCTGGCCGGCGCCCCCACCAAGCTCGACGACTTCGAGGACCTCATCCGCGGCTACGGCATCGTCGAGATGCAGCGGACCGGCCGGGTGGCGTTGCCTATGCTTGACCGAGCCGATCACCGGGGCCGACCGGCCGCCGGGACGGCACTCACCACAGAAAAGGCAGGTTGACCGACGATGGCCACGCTGTATTACGAAAAGGATGCGGACGCCAGTCTCATCGGGAGCCGCAAGGTGGCCGTCATCGGCTACGGGTCCCAGGGACACGCCCATGCGCTCAACCTGTCCGAGTCCGGTGTGGACGTCCGCGTCGGACTGCGCGAGGGCTCGTCGTCGCGGGCCAAGGCCGCCGAGGCCGGGCTGCGGGTGCTGTCGGTGGCCGACGCCGCCGCCGAGGCCGACCTGATCATGATCCTCCTGCCCGACACCGAGCAGGCCCAGGTCTACGAGACCGAGATCGCCCCGCACCTGAACGCCGGGGACGCCCTGTTCTTCGCCCACGGGTTCAACATCCGCTTCGACCTGATCACGCCCCCGGCCGACGTCGACGTGGCCATGGTGGCCCCGAAGGGCCCGGGCCACCTGGTCCGCCGCACCTACACCGAGGGCGGCGGCGTGCCCTCGCTCGTGGCCGTGGCCCAGGACGCCACCGGCGGCGCCCACGCGCTGGCCCTGTCGTACGCGCACGGCATCGGGGGGACCCGGGCCGGCGTGCTCGACACGACGTTCGCCGAGGAGACCGAGACCGACCTGTTCGGCGAGCAGGTCGTCCTGTGCGGCGGCATGACCGCGCTGGTGCAGGCCGGCTTCGAGACGCTCGTCGACGCGGGCTACCAGCCCGAGTCGGCCTACTTCGAGTGTCTCCACGAGCTCAAGCTCATCGTCGACCTCATGTACGAGCAGGGCATCGCCGGCATGCGGTACTCGATCAGCGACACGGCCGAGTACGGCGACCTGACCCGCGGCCCCCGGGTGATCAACCAGGCCGTCAAGGAGGAGATGCGGGCCATCCTGGACGAGATCCAGGACGGCCGGTTCGCGGCCGAGTGGGTGGCGGAGAACAAGAACGGCCGGCCGAACTACGAGGCACTGAAGAAGGCGGGCCAGGAGCACCAGATCGAGCAGGTCGGTGCCGAGCTGCGGGCCATGATGCCGTTCGTCACCGCCGGCAAGCAGAAGGTCCAGGACATCTCGGGCGGCTGACCC